>P_1C_Liq_3_UnCtyDRAFT_1000002_pt1 | contig 64880 bp, 65 predicted proteins | sample Pon1CUnioCityCA_5_FD_10231 | JGI IMG/M metagenome (IMG submission 10231)
TTCACCCACGCGGCATTGCTGGATCAGGCTTTCGCCCATTGTCCAATATTCCCCACTGCTGCCTCCCGTAGGAGTCCGGACCGTGTCTCAGTTCCGGTGTGGCTGATCGTCCTCTCAGACCAGCTACCGATCGTCGCCTTGGTAGGCCTTTACCCTACCAACTAGCTAATCGGCCGCGGGCTCATCCATCGGCATGAACTTGAATCAGAGGTCCACTTTGCCCCGAAGGGCGTATGCGGTATTAATCCGAGTTTCCTCGGGCTATCCCCCACCGATGGGCAGATTCCCACGCGTTACTCACCCGTCCGCCGCTCGCCAGCATCCCGAAGGACCTGCTGCCGCTCGACTTGCATGTGTTAGGCATGCCGCCAGCGTTCAATCTGAGCCAGGATCAAACTCTTCAGTTTAAGAGTAGTAGTCGGTTAAGCCGACAAATCTTGGCTCGACACAAGGCATCTCATTCTTGAGTTGCTCTGGTCGATATTTCTGCATCAAGCAGTTTATCGACACGAGCACCCACACAAGTTGTCTGGTCCATTTTGTTAAAGAGCGCCTGACCTTTCGGTTGGCTGAGCAGAGCATTGTGTAACGCTGTTCTGCTTGTGTCAACGCTTTTCTTGGAGCGTTGGTGGCGCTGTGCGCCGAGACCGAGAATTCTAAATTAGAATTTTTGGTCGTCAACCCCTGCCGTTCGGGCGGTTGGCTGACCTCGCCTTGACGAGAATGCGAATCGTACAGCACACACCGGGGCTGTCAACAATCTGTCACACCTTTTTGACGTTAACCCGGGCAAACCGCCGCTTGCCCACCTGGAGAACGTACGCTGCGCCCGGCTCAAGGGTGGTATCCCGCGACTCGACCCGCTCGCCGTCCACCCGTACCGCCCGCTGATCGAGCATGCGCAATGCCTCTGAGGTGCTGGAAACCAGGCCGGCATCCCGCAGGGTCATCGCCAGGGGGCGCCCCCCTTCGCCAGCCTCCAGGGCATGCTCCGGCATATCGTCAGGCATTGCGCCCTGCCGAAACCGGGCGACGAAGGATCCGTGAGCGGCCGTTGCCGCCGCCTTGTCGTGGAACCGGGTCACCAGCTCATCGGCCAGCTCGACCTTTACATCGCGGGGGTTGGCGCCTTCCTCCACTTCGCGGCGCAGACGGGCGATGTCAGCCAGCGGCCGAAAACTGAGCAGTTCGAAGTAGCGCCACATGAGCGTGTCGGAGATCGACATGAGCTTGCCGAACATCTCGTCCGCCGGCTCGCGGAATCCCGATAAAATTGCCAAGCGACTTCGACATCTTCTGCACCCCGTCCAGCCCCTCCAGCACCGGCGTGGTGATCAGTACCTGCGGTGGCTGGCCGTACTCGCGCTGCAGATCCCGGCCCACCAGCAGATTGAACTTCTGGTCGGTACCGCCGAGCTCGACATCCGCGCGCAGCGCCACGGAGTCATAGCCCTGGATCAGCGGATACATGAATTCGTGGATCGCGATGGACTGGTTGGCCTGGTAGCGCTTGTGGAAGTCGTCACGCTCGAGCATGCGCGCGACCGTGTACCGGGCCGAGAGCTCGATCATGTCGGTGGCGCTCATCTCGCCCATCCAGGTGGAGTTGAACACGACCTCGGTCCGGTCGGGGTCGAGGATGCGGAAGATCTGCTCGCGATAGGTCTCGGCGTTGCGCACCACATCCTCGCCGGTGAGCGGCTGACGCGTCGCGCTGCGGCCGCTGGGATCACCGATGCGCCCGGTGAAATCGCCGATCAGGAACACCACCTGATGCCCCAGATCCTGAAACTGGCGGAGCTTATTGATCAGTACCGTATGCCCCAGATGCAGATCCGGGGCAGTGGGGTCGAACCCGGCCTTGATGCGCAGCGGCCGACCACTCGCCAGTCGCTCGCGCAGCTCGTCCTCGCGGATAATCTCATCCGCCCCCCGCCAGAGCGTTTCCAGAGCGGCGTCCACCTCGCCCATGTTGTTCTCCCCTTGTTATCGCCATTGGCCGTGGCGCGGGATTCTATCCTAATTGACCCGGATACGGGCCGGGGCTATTGTTCCGGCTCATGAACAAACGGCTAAAAACGGGATTGCTCGTCACCGGTGCAGCACTGATCGCGGCGGCGCTGATCGCTCCGCCATCCAACCCGCCGGAGCAACCCCAGGCCTCGCGCTCACTGGCGCTGCCCGACGCACCGGGTGTGCCGCCCGCATCGGCGCCGATGCGCACCACAACGTCCCTGCCCGATGCCGACACGCTGATGAATCGAGTATCCGACAACGGGCGGGACACCACCGACGGGTCGGGGCTCAGCGCCCGCGCCAACCGCCCGGTGGCCAGCACCCCGGCGCAACCCGCCGACACCCCCGCGCCCGAGTGGCGTGTTGAAACGGTGCGCAACGGCGATAACCTGGCGGCGGTGTTTCAGCGCGCCGGGCTCAGCGCCCGCGATGTCCATGACGTGGTCAACGCCGGCGATCCCGCCAACCAGCTGACCCGGCTTTTCCCCGGCGACGAGCTGTATCTGCAGGTCCGTGATGACGAGGATCTGGTGGGACTTCGCTATGCCATGAGCCCCACGCGGACCCTGCACATGACCCGGGACGCGACGGGCGACTGGCAGCCCCGCGTCGAGACCGTCGAGCTCGAGCGACGCACTGCCGAGGCAGAAGGCCGCATCGCCAGCTCGCTTTACAACGCCGGTATCGAGGCGGGCCTGAGCGATCGCCTGATCATGGAGCTGGCCGGTATCTTTGGCTGGGATATCGACTTTGCGCTGGATCTGCGCCGCAACGACTCGTTTGTGGTGGTCTATGAAACCCTGCACCGCGACGGTCAGAAGGTACGCAACGGCAAGATCCTGGCCGCCGAGTTCGTCAACCGCGGCGAGCGCTTCCGCGCGCTGCGCTACGAGACGCCCGAGGGCGAAAGCAATTACTACACCCCGGACGGGCGCAGCATGCGCAAGGCCTTTCTGCGCACGCCCACCGACTTCACCCGCGTGAGCTCGGAGTTCAACCCCAACCGGGTCCATCCGGTCTACGGCACGAAGCGCCCGCATCGGGGCACCGACTATGCCGCCCCCCCAGGGACACCGATCAAGGCCGCGGGTGACGGCAAGATCATCGAGCGCGGATCCAAGGGGGGGTACGGCAACACGGTGGTTCTCAAGCACGGCACGCGCTACACCACGCTGTATGCCCACATGCGCCGCTTTGCCAATGGCCACTCGGTGGGCGATCGCGTCCAACAGGGCGAAATCATTGGTTATGTCGGCAGCACCGGCCTGTCCACGGGTCCGCACCTGCATTACGAGTTTCGCGTCGACGGCACGCACCGCAATCCGCGAACGGTGGACCTGCCGGGTGCCCAACCCATCGCCGAGCGTTATCGGGACGACTTCGAGCGCCAGACCGCGACGCTGATCGCCAAACTCGACGGGCTGAGCCCCACCCGCGTCGCCCAGGCCGGCGACTAAGCGCGACCCCATGCGCATGATCGGCCTGATGTCCGGCACCAGCCTGGATGGTGTCGACGCGGTGATGGCCGACTTTGATGCCAGCGGCCGCCCCCGACCGTGCGGGCATATCCACTCCCCCTACAGTGCCGAGCTGGCGAGAACCCTGCGCGGCGTCAACGCCGACACGCCGCTGGCGCATACCCTGATGCTCGATGCCCGGCTGGCCGGCGTCTACGCGGCCGCGGTGGAGTCACTGCTCAAGGCTACCGGCAGCGCGCGCAGTCAGGTCAGCGCCATCGCCCTCCATGGTCAGACCTTATGGCATGCCCCGCGGGCCGAACCGCCCGTTACCTGTCAGGCTGGCGACCCCAGCCGGGTCGCCGAGGCGACCGGGCTGCCGGTGGTGGCGGATTTTCGTCAGCGCGATCTGGCGGCCGGCGGCGTCGGCGCCCCGCTGGCGCCGGTTTTTCATGCGGCGCTGTTCGGCGCCGACCAGCGCCGCTGCGTGGTCAATGTCGGGGGCGTTGCGAACCTGTCGGTACTCGCCGCCGGCGGGCGCGCCGAGCGGGGATTCGATACCGGCCCCGGCAATGCCCTCATGGACGCCGGCGCGCGTCGATACCTTGATGCGGCATTTGATCGGGACGGCGCCTGGGCCGCATCGGGACGGACGGATCCAGCGTTTCTCGCGCAGCTGCTGGCAGACGCCTACTTCGAGCGCCCACCGCCGAAGAGCCTGGACGTAAAAACCTTTGATCAGCACTGGCTGGACGGCCACACCGGACAACCGGCGCGCCCCGTGGACCGGCAGGCGACCCTGCTCGCACTGACCGCTGAGACCATCGCTTCTGCCATCGAGCGCTGGGGCGGGGAGCCGCGGGATGTGGTGATAACCGGGGGCGGCGCCGCAAACACTGCCTTGTGTCGGGCACTCAACCACCGACTGGGGGACGACCGACCGCTGCTGACCAGCGATGAGCTGGGCATTCCCGCGAGTCAGGTCGAAGCGCTCGGCTTTGCCTGGCTGGGCCGCGCCGCCCTGCGCGGCGAGCCCGTGGACCTGACGTCGATCACCGGCGCCCGGCGACCGATCATTCTGGGAGGGATCTATCCAGCCTGAGCGCCCTCAGACCCCGAACGACGAGCCGCAGCCGCAGGTGGTGCTGGCATTGGGGTTGCGGATCACGAACTGAGCGCCCTCGATGCCCTCGACATAGTCGATCTCGGCACCTTCCAGATAAGCACTGCTCATGGGATCGACCAGCAGCTTCACGCCGGCGTTCTCGACCATCGCGTCACCGGCCTCTTCGGATTCGTCGAACATGAACCCGTACTGAAAGCCCGAGCAGCCTCCGCCCGTGATGTACACCCGGAGCTTGAGGTCGTCGTTCTGTTCCTCGTCGAGGAGCTGACGCACCTTCGTCGCGGCGTTATCGGTAAATACCAGCAGTTCTTCCTGCTCCGCCACTTCACTCATGACCCTGACTCCTGTTAATCATCACCATCCTGATTCTCCTGCCTGTCCGACACCCCGTCAATCGCCGTTATGGCAGAACACTGATGCCCTCAAGTCCCAGTGTCTCGGGCAATCCCAGCATCAGATTCATGTTCTGCACCGCCTGGCCGGCGGCGCCCTTGACCAGATTGTCCTCCACCGCCAGGACCAGCGCCATGTCGCCGCCCTCGGGCCGATGCACGGCGATGCGCACCATGTTGCTGCCGCGCACGCTGCGGGTTTCGGGGTGGCTGCCGGGCGGTAGTACGTCCACGAACGGCTCATCGGCAAAACGCTGTTCGTAGACCGCCTGCAGATCCACGGCTGGATCGCGCAGGCGGCCGTAGAGGGTGGCGTGGATACCGCGGATCATCGGCACCAGATGTGGGACAAAGGTCAGTCCCACCGGCTGTGCGGCGGCTCGCTCAAGCCCCTGGCGGATTTCCGGCAGATGGCGATGACCCGAAGCGCCATAGGCATGAAAGTTTTCGCCGGCCTCGCAGAGCAGGGTATGCGGCTTCGGCACCCGCCCGGCCCCACTGGCGCCCGACTTGGCATCGGCGATGAGCGCGTCGGTCGCCACCAGGCGCGCCTCGAGCAAAGGCAGAAACCCCAGCTGCACGGCGGTGGGATAGCAGCCGGGATTGGCCACCAGGCGCGCCTTGCGAATCGCCTCCCGGCCATATTCGGGCAACCCGTAGACCGCCTCCGCTGCCAGCTCCGGGCAGGCATGCGCCATGCCGTACCAGTGCGACCAGACGCCCAGATCGCGGATCCGGAAGTCGGCTCCCAGGTCGATCACGCGAACCCCCCGCTCGATCAGCGCCGGGGCCATTTCCATGGCGGTGCCGTTGGGTGTGGCAAAAAACACCACGTCGCAGCCCGCCAGCGTCTCGGGGTCGGGATTGGAGAATGCCAGATCGACATGACCGCGCAGATTCGGGTAAACCGCGCTGACCGGCTGACCGGCCTGGGCGCGCGAGGTAATCACCTGCAGCGCTACCTGCGGATGCCCGGCCAGCAGGCGCAGCAGCTCGACCCCGGTATAGCCTGTTCCACCTACAATCCCGGCGGTAATGGTCATCATCGTCCCCTGAGCTGATCCAACACAGTCTGTATGATGCCAGACACGCCCGCCGGGCGCCGATGGTGAGCCATTCAGTGCAGACAATCCCGACACAGCGCCAGAAATACCGCCTGTCCATCGGTCGTGCGCCGGTTGTCATGGCCTTACTGGGCGTGATCACCGGGGCACTGACGGCGGCCGTGGTCATCGGCTTTCGACTGCTCTACGAAACCGCCCAGCGCGGACTGCTGCCCGACGGCCAGCTCGGCGACTACGAGGGACTGCTGGCCTGGCAGCGATTCCTGCTGCCCATTGCCGGCGCGGCCGTGATCGGTTTCTACATGCGGCATATCGCGGGCCGCGACCCGCGCACCGGCATCGGTTTTGTCATCGAGCGCACGGCCTACCACGAGGCCCTGCTGCCGCTGCGCAACGCCATTCACCAGTTCATCGTCGCCGCCCTTGCCATCGCCAGTGGTCACTCCGTGGGCCGCGAGGGTCCGAGTGTGCACCTCGGCGCCACCACCGGCAGCCAGATCGGGCAACGCCTCGGCCTGCCGCACAACAGCCTGCGCACACTGGTGGCCTGCGGCACGGCCGCCGCCATCGGCGCATCATTCAATACCCCGCTCGCCGGCGTCGCCTTTGCCATGGAAGTGGTGGTCATGGAGTACACCATTGCCGGGTTTCTGCCCGTGATCATCGCCGGTGTCACCGCCACCGCACTCGCCCATCTGGTGTTCGGCGCGGGGATTGTCTTCACGATTCCCGCGCTGAGCATCCAGGGACTCCACGAACTGCCGCTGGTCATGTTCCTGGGACTGCTTTTGGGGGGGCTGGCCGCCGCCTTCATCCGGGCCCTGCGCCACAGCAGCCAGTGGCTCGCCAACTGGCCGGTGGTCCCGCGGGCGCTGACGGGCGGCCTGATCGTCGGCCTGATCGGCCTCGCCTATCCGCAGGTGATGGGCATCGGCTATGACACCATTGCCGCAACATTCGCCGGCGAACTGGGCGTTGCCCTGCTGCTGGGGCTTGTGGGGGCCAAGTTGCTGGCCACTGCCGCCATCATTGGCCTTGGCGTGCCCGGCGGACTCATCGGCCCCACCCTGGTGATGGGCGCCGCTGCCGGTGGCGCGGTGGGCCTGTTGGCCGAGTCATTGATCCCGCTGCCGCTGGGCGGTCCAGCCCTTTACGCACTACTGGGCATGGGGGCAATGATGGGGGCAACCCTGCGGGCGCCGCTGGCGGCACTGACCGCCATGCTCGAGCTGACCGCCAACCCCGGCATCATCATGCCGGGCATGCTGGCCATCGCGGCGGCCACGATCAGCGCCCGCGAGGTGTTTCGGACCGACTCGGTGTACCACCTCGAACTCGGTGAACGCGGTCTCGACCCGCGCCAGAACCCGCTGCTGCAGGCCGCCAGCCGGCTTGGCATCCTGCAGCTGGTCAACCCGCACTGCCGGACACTGCCGGCACAGGCCGACACGGCGGCGATCGACACGCTGCTGGCGGACACGCCCGACTGGGTGCTGGCAGCCCCCGGCGACGACGGCCTGCCAGACAGGGCCTGTCGCCTGGAGATGCTGCGCGCCAATCATGGGGCCCGACGCGCGCCGTTTACCAGCGCTGTCGCGCTGCTTCCCATTGATGAAAAGGCCAGTCTGCGGGATGCCTTCGAGCGCCTGCGCGGGGCCGGCGATACCGCGCTGCTGGTCACCCGGCCGGTGCGCCGGGGCGGCCGCGAGTGGACCGGCATCGTCACCCGCCAGGCCATTCACGACGCTTATCTGGGCTGATATCCCCGGCCGGACAGTTGCTATACTGGCAGTCAAAATCCTGCAAAGAGGTCTGCCGTGCGAAAAGAATGGTTAGTGGGCGTGCTGGCCCTGGTCATCGTCGGCCTGGTGGGCTATGTCTGGTTTGCCCCGCCGGCGCGCGAGCCGGCGCCCAACGTCGAACTGGAGCGCCTCGACGGTGCGCAGACCGCTCTGGCGGATCACCGCGGCGAGGCGGTGATGCTGGTGTTCTGGGCCACCACCTGTCCGACCTGCATCCAGGAGATGCCCGAAGTGGTCGAACTGCACCACGATCTCGGCGACGAGGGGCTGACCATTCTGGGAGTGGCGATGGACTATGACCCGCGCGAACAGGTCAAGGCACTGGTCGATCGCCGCCAGCTGCCCTACGACATCGTCCTGGATAACGGCGGCAGCATCGCCAATGCGTTCAACCAGGTTCGCGTGACGCCCACCACGGTGCTCATCGACCCCGACGGCGGCGTGGTCTGGCAGCGGATCGGCCCGATCGACTTCGAGCGACTGCGCGAACAGCTCCGGCCCATGCTCGCGGAGCGGCAATCGGCATGACCGCGCTGTGGATCAAGTCGTTTCACATCATTGCCGTGGTGACCTGGTTTGCCGCGCTGTTCTACCTGCCGCGGCTGTTCGTCTATCACGCCATGACCGAGGACGAACCCGGCCGCGAGCGCTTTCGGGTCATGGAGCGCAAGCTCTATCGCGGTATCATGAACCCCAGCGCGGTAGTGGCCGTGGGCCTGGGCGTGGCACTCATCGTGGTCCAGCCATTCTGGCTCGAGCAGGGCTGGCTGCATGTCAAGATACTGCTGGTGGTGGCNNTGATCGGCTATCATCTGTACTGCGGTCGATTGATGCGNGCCTTTGCCGAGGAGCGCAACACCCGCAGCCACCGCTGGTATCGTGTGTTCAACGAATTGCCCGTGCTGGTACTGATCGCCGTGGTGCTGCTGGTCGAGCTCAAGCCCTGGGCCTGAGGCGCGTCCTCGCCGGCTGTGGCGATACCGGCATTCCATGCTATCCTTATAGGGTACTGATTAAGTCCACAATGGTGTCCCGGATGACGTCTGCGCTGTTCTCCCGCCAACATGATGATTACGTGCGCGACCTGCTGCAGGGCGCCGGCCTGCGGGCGACCCGTCAACGCATGGGGCTGGCCGGGCTGATTTTCGGCCAGGGCGAGCGCCACATCACTGCCGAGGAGTTGTATGCCGAGGCCATCGATGCCGGCATGCGGCTGTCGCAGACGACGGTGTACAACACCCTGCACCAGTTCACCGAAGCCGGTCTGCTGCGCGAGATCCTCGCCGATCCACGCCGGATCTACTTTGACACCAAGGTCGACCCGCACCATCACTTCCTCGACGAGGAAACCGGTGAAATGGAAGACATCCCCCACAATCGCGTGGCCGTGGATGGTCTGCCGACACCGCCCCCCGGCAAGACCATCGAGGGTGTCGACGTCATCGTGCGGGTGCGCCGCCCGGGCTGAGGGCTACCACCCGGCCCGGATCAGTCCCCCCAGGCCGTAGCGGTCCATTTCGGCGTTGATCAGCCGCCGCACCTCGGCGGGCGTCTCGCAGACCAGTACGGCCTCCAGCAACACCCGCGCCGCTGAATAGGGGATGGTGCGAATCACGCGCTTGACCCGCAGGATGCGCCCGCTGCTCATCGACAGACTCTCCAGCCCCATCGCCATCAGCAATGGCGCGATCGCCGGCTCGCCGGCCATGCTCCCGCACAGCGACACCGGCGTACCCAGCCGCTGTCCGACCTCGCCGACCGATGCCACCGCCCGCAGGACCGCCGGGTGCAACTCGTCATAGATCGATGCCACCCGACTGTTGTTGCGATCGACGGCCAGCAGGTACTGAGCCAGATCATTACTGCCGATGGACAGAAAATCGAGTCGCCGCGCCAGGCTTTCGGCCTGGTACACCGCCGCCGGCACCTCGACCATGGCACCGATCGCCGGGATCGCCGTCACCACCCCCTCCTCGGCCAGCTCGGCATGGGCGCGACGCAGCAGCGACGCGGCCCGTTCCGCCTCCTCGACGCGACTCACCATCGGGAACATCACCCGCAGATTGTCGAGCCCCACCGAGGCGCGCAGCATGGCGCGCAGTTGGGTCAGAAAGATCTCCGGATGATCCAGGGTCATGCGCACACCGCGCCAGCCCAGAAACGGGTTTTCATCGTGGGTCGGGAAGTACGGCAGCGGCTTGTCTCCGCCAACGTCCAGGGTCCGCAGGGTGACCGGAAGCGGAGCGAAGGCCTCGAGCACCTCGCGATAGCGCTCGATCTGCTCGTCTTCGCCGGGAAACCGCGGGCTGACCATGAACGGAAACTCGGTGCGATGCAGCCCGACGCCCGCACAGCCCACCTCCAGCGCCCGTTCGATCTCGGCGGCCAGACCGGTATTCACGGTCAGGTCAATGGAATGGCCATCCGGCGTGACGGCGGGTTCGCCGGCAATGTCCTCCAGCCCGGCGGTGATGGCCTCCTCCTCCACAGCCAGGCGCTGGTACTCGTCGCGCAGCGCCGGTGCCGGATCCACCTCGACCCGGCCACGGTAGCCATCCACGATCAACGCGCGTCCGTGCAGGCCATGCACCGGCAGCTCCCGAACCCCCATGACCGCCGGCACCCCCAGTGCCCGCGCGAGGATGGCGATGTGCGAATTGGCCGATCCGCCGGCGCTTACCACCCCCGCCAGCTTGTCCCGGGGGATTTCCACCAGCTGCGAGGCGCTCACCTCCTCGCCCACCAGAATGACCCGATCGGGCAGGGACTGATCCGTTTCTCCGACATTCAGCAACCGGGTCAGCAACCGCTGTCCGACATCCCGCAGGTCACTGGCGCGCTCGCGCAGGTAGGCATCATCCATGGCCTCAAAGCGGCGCGCATGCTCGGCGATGGTCAGCCGCACCGCAAACGGCGCCCAGTGGCCGGCATGGATATGCGTGACGATGCGCTGACGCAGGCTGTCGCCGTCGAGCATCTGCAGATACACATCAAAAAGCTGCTGCTCGGCCGCCGGCACCTGATCCTGCATGCGTGCCGCAAGCCCGCGAAGGTCGGCGCGGGCGGCCTCCAGCGCCTTGCCAAACGCTGTCTCCTCGGCCTCGACATGGCGGATGCGCCGATCCGGGATGCTATCGAGGCTGGCGGGGACGGTCAGGACATGCCCTTCGCCGATCCCCAGACCACTCGCCCCGGCAATGCCGTCCAGGCCCAGCGGATGACCGTCATCGGCGTCCCCCGGATCCGTGAGTTCGCCGCGCACGCGGGCATGGGCCATGACGCCGGCGAGCTGCGCGGCCATGGTGACCAGGAAGGCGACCTCGGCATCGCTGAATCGGTCGCGGGCCTGACGCTGGACCACCAGAACACCCAGCCGCGACTGATAATGGATAATCGGGACCCCCAGGAAGGAGTGGAAGCGCTCTTCGCCGGTTTCGGGAAAATACCGGAAACGCGGATGCCGGTCCGCATCGTTGAGGTTGATGGACTCCTCGCGCTCGGCGACCAGTCCCACCAGCCCCTCGCTGACCGGCAGGCGCACCTGACCCACGGCATCCGCATTCAGGCCGCGCGTGGCCATCAGGCGAAGATGGTCGCCATCNCCCTCGAGCAGGTAGACCGAGCAGACATCGCCACCGGTGGCCTCGGCCACACGCTCGACGATGATCTCCAGCGCCTGACGGAAATCGCCCGCGGCATTGACCGCCTGGACAATGCGGTGGAGCGTTTCCAGCACGCCGGCTAGCGCCCCTGGCCGGGTCGGGGGATGGCTGACGGCTGTCCGGCACCCGCATTGGCCGGCCGCGCCGGGGGACCTTCGGGGAACAGCAAGGGGGCAAGCTCGTCCAGGGCACGGGCGTAGACATCGCGCTTGAACGACACGATGGCCTCCAGCGGATACCAGTAGGACACCCAGTTCCAGCGATCAAACTCCGGGTCGGGGCTGGCATCGAGCCGCACCCGGGTATCCGCCGAGCGCAGCCGCAGCAAAAACCAGACCTGTTTCTGCCCGATGCAGGTCGGCCGCTGGCGGCGACGGATCAGGTGCCGGGGCAGTCGATAGTGCAGCCAGCCCCGGGTCGACCCCAGCACGGCGACATCCGCCGGCGCCAGCCCCACCTCTTCATTGAGCTCGCGATACAGGGCCGCCTCNGGGCTTTCATTGCGCTGGATCCCGCCCTGGGGGAATTGCCAGGCGTTCTGACCCACGCGGCGCGCCCACAGCAGCTCGCCGGCCTCATTCGCCAGAATCATCCCGACATTTGGACGAAACCCTTTTGAATCAATCACTTACTTCACCAAATCAAGAATCCTGTTGCGGGTTATTCTTCCACACCGCAGAATCAAGCGGCAATGCGACAACGGGATTAAGGCGTGCAGCTGGCGATTTTCGACCTCGATAACACCCTCCTCGAAGGCGACAGCGACTACCTCTGGGGCCAGCATCTGATTGAACAGGGTGCGGTCCAGCGCGACGAGTTCGAGGCCCAGAATCGGCGCTTCATGCGCGAGTACGAGGCCGGGCAGCTGGATATCGACGCCTTTTTGCAGTTTGCCCTGCGGCCCTTGGCCGACCACCCCGAATCAAGCCTGATGGCCTGGCGCGAAGCCTTCATCGAACGGCACATCCGCCCGCGGATGCTGCCCGCCGCCTGCGAACTGGTCGACGAGCACCGCCGGCGCGATCATGCACTGATGATCATTACCGCCACCAACCGCTTCGTTACCGCCCCGATTGCCGAGTTGTTCGATATCCCGGTGCTGCTGGCCACCGAGCCCGAGCGCGGCCCGGCGGGCTATACCGGCCGCCCTGCGGGCATCCCGACCTTTCAGGCGGGCAAGATCGACGCGCTTCGCGCGTGGCTGGACGAGCAGGAGCAGATCTTTGACACAATCCACTTCTACAGCGACTCGCGCAATGACCTGCCGCTGCTCGAAGTGGTGGACCGGCCAGTGGCCATCGACCCCGATCCGGTGCTCAAAAGTGCGGCCCGGGCCAATGGCTGGCCCATGCTGACGCTACGCGCCGGCGATACTCCCCAACCCCTTGCCTGACAGGAGCCCGAGCATGCCTCACACCCCCCGTCGCCGATTTCCGTGGTTGATCACCGCCCTGCTCGGCGCCGCACTGGCCGGCGCTGCGCAGGCCGAACTGGTCGTCGACAACGCCTGGGCCCGGGCGACGCCACCGGGTTTTGCCAAGGGCGCCGTCTACCTCGACATCCGCAATGACGGCCGGCGCAGCGACACCCTGGTCGGTGTGCACACCGACCGCGCCGGTCGCGCCGAACTGCATCGCACCATCGAGGAAGGCGGCAACAGCCGCATGGTTCACACGCCCCGGGTGCGCGTACCCGCTGACAGCAGCGTGACCTTCGAACCCGGCGGCCGGCACGTGATGATGATGGGCATTGACGAAGCGCTCACCGAAGGCGAGCGCTTTACAGTGGAGCTTGAGGCCGAAACCGCCGGCACCCTTCGAGTCGACGTCGAGGTGCTGGCACCGACGGCCATGGGCGTCGACTAGATCACGCGGGAGAAGCGCCGCTCGCCGCCGGCGGGCGCCAGATAGGCGTCGAACGGCATCGCCACGTTGCGCAGAAAGAACCGTCCCCGCGGCGTGACCTCGAGTGATCCGGGCGTCAGCGTCAGGAGGCCGTCATCCGCCAGCGGCGAGAGGGCCGCGAGGGCATCGCCGAAGTAGTCGGCAAAGTCGATCCCGTGCCGCGCCTCGATGCCCGCGTAATCCACCCGTCCACGGCACATCACCGCCTGAATCACATCGCGACGCAGGCGATCGTCATCATCCATGGCCACGCCCCGCCATAGGGGCAGCTCACCGGCGCGGACCGCGGCGGCATGGCCCTCGGGGTCGCGGCGATTCTGCATGAAGGCGTCACCGATCTGGCCAATGGACGAGGCCCCCAGGCCGATCAGGTCCAGATCGGGGCGAGTGGCATAGCCCTGAAAGTTGCGATGCAGGGTGCCGTCATCGGCCGCCTCGGCCAGTTCATCGCCGGGCAGGGCAAAATGATCCATGCCGATGTACTGGTAGCCCTCGCCGGCAAGGCGCTGCATGGCCTCGATCAGCAGCGTGAGCTTCATTTCGGCGGCGGGCAGGGTCGCATCGGGGATCTGGCGCTGGATGCGGAACATCTGCGGCATGTGCGCGTAGTTGTACAGGGCGATGCGGTCAGGCCGCATGGTCATCACCGCATCCAGGGTCCGCGACAGGCGCTCCGGGGTCTGCAACGGCAGGCCGTACATCAGGTCCAGATTGATGGAGCGAAAGCCCTGGGCCCGGGCCTCTTCAACGATGTCGGCCGTGGCCTGAACGCCCTGGATGCGATTGATCGCTTTCTGCACATCATCATCGAAATCCTGTACGCCCAGACTCAGACGGTTGAAGCCCAGGGCGGCAAGATGGCGGATGCGCTGGCGGTCGACCGTGCGCGGGTCCACCTCGATGGAAAATTCGCGCCGCTCGGGGGGCGCCAGCGGAAAGCGTTCGGCGATGGCGTCAATCAGCGTCGCCAGATCGTCGTCGGTCAGATAGGTCGGGGTACCGCCGCCCAGGTGCAGCTGCTCCACCGGACGGTCGTCGGCAAACAGCGCCGCCTGCAGATCCAGCTCCTCGATCAGACGGGCCAGATAGTCCTGGGCCCGCCGGTAGTTGGCGGTAATCACCTTGTTGCAGGCGCAGTAAAAGCACACCGTGCGGCAGAACGGCACATGCACATAGAGCGACAGGGGCCGCGGGATGGGATCGCCGTTGCTCCAGCTGACATGGTCGCGATACTGCGCGGCATCAAAGTCTTCAGTGAACTGGGCAGCGGTGGGATAGGAGGTGTACCGGGGCCCGGTCACGTCGTAGCGACGCAGCAGGGCCCGGTCAAGAAGAAGATTGTCGGCCATGAACGCGCCGCTCCCGATGCAGTGTTTCGTGTCATCATAGGCGGAGTGCGACGTGCTCGGGTTGATCTGTGTCAGTCAGGCGCAAGGTCGGCGGAGGATTGATTTGAAGCAGGACGAGAATACCGGCTCGACGGGCCCCGAAACCCTGCGCGCGCGGCTGGTTCGGCGTGGATGGCTGATGCTGGCGCTGTTTTTCATCGGCCTCGGCAGCGTCGGGGCAGTGCTGCCGCTGCTGCCCACCACCCCGTTTCTTCTGCTCGCGACAATGTGCGCGTCGCGCAGCTCGCCGGCGCTGCATGCCTGGCTCTACAGCCACCCCCGGTTTGGCCCGCTGCTGCGGGACTGGCGGGACCACCGCGCGATCCGGCCCCGGGCCAAGATCACCGCACTGATTCTGGTCGCACTCAGTTGGGGGTGGATGTGGATCAGCGTCGAGCCGCTCTACGCCCGGCTGTCAGCCAGTGCGGTCATGGCTGGCGTGGTCACCTTTCTGGCCACNCGCCCCCACGGACCTAGGCGGTAGTCAGNCCCGCCACCGCGAACAGCCCCGGCACGCAGGCAAATGCACCGGTCCACAGAAGGCTTCGTAGCGTGGGGCGATCGGCAATGTAAGCCGCGCCATACCCCAGACGCAGCAGCACAAACAGCACCGCCAGGGCATCAATCCACGCCTGCGCCCCGCCCAGCTGGTGGGCAATGATGACGGCGGCGGCAAACGGCGGGAAGGCCTCGAAGGTGTTGAGCTGCGCCCAGTGCGCCCGCTGGCGCCAGCCACTCAGGCCCGCCAGCCATTCCCGCGGCCGGGCGTTGTCGAACCGACCCCGGGATTTCGCCAGGCCCGCGAACACGAACGGCATGAAAATCGCGATCAGGACCATCCAGTAGGCCAGCGTCATGACTGCTCCGCCTGTAGCTGCGCATTGACGGCGCGAAAACCGATGTCGGCGCGCATGAAACGGCCCGGCCAATGCACGCCCTGCGCCAGATCATAGGCGGCCTTCTGCGCGGCCAGGATATCGTCCCCCAGGGCGCAGGCAGACAGGACCCGGCCGCCCGCGGTCACGATCTCGCCATGGGCGTTGGTGGCGGTACCGGCGTGAAACACCTTGCGGTCGTCGCCGTCGGCATCGGCGAGCCCCGCGATGACATCCCCCCGGGAATAGGCCCCGGGATAGCCCGCCGCGGCCAGCACCACACCCAGGCAGGGGCGCGGATCCCACTCGACGGTCTCGGCTGCCAGCCGACCATTCAGCGCGGCCTCGAACAGCGTGACCGGATCACTGGCAAGCCGCATGAGGATCGGCTGGGTTTCGGGGTCGCCCAGCCGCACGTTGAACTCAAGCACCCGCGGCTCGCCCTGCTCATCGATCATCAGACCGGCGTAGAGGAATCCGCGGTAGCCGCGCCCTTCGGCCACCAGCCCACGCACCGTTGGCCGGATCACTGATTCAAGGATGCGCGCATGGACGGCGTCCGTGACCACCGGCGCCGGCGAGTAGGCGCCCATGCCGCCGGTGTTGGGGCCCTGATCGCCGGCATCCCGGGCCTTGTGATCCTGCGAGCTCGCGAGCGGCAGCACCGTTTCACCGTCGACCAGGGCGATAAAGCTGGCCTCCTCGCCGGTGAGGAAATCCTCGACCACGATGCGCTCGCTGGCCGCGCCGAACGCCCCCTGGAGCATGGACGTGGCGGCCTCCAGTGCCGTGTCGATGTCATGGGCGATGGTCACGCCCTTGCCGGCGGCCAGGCCATCGGCCTTGATCACCAGCGGCGCGCCCCGCTCGCGGATATAGGCCAGGGCGGGCTCCAGCTGCTCGAAGGTCTGATAAGCGGCGCTGGGGATGCCGTGCCGGGCAAGAAACCCCTTGGCAAAGGCCTTCGAGGCCTCGAGCTCGGCGGCCGCCTGACCGGGGCCCAGGCACGCCAGCCCGGCCTGCTCGAAGGCATCGACGATGCCGGCGGCGAGCGGTGCCTCGGGCCCGATCACGGTCATCTCCACCGCCAGCGCCCGGGCCTGTTCGATAAGCGCCGGAATGTCATCGGCGCTGACCGCAAGGTTACTCACCCCCGGCTCGGCCGCGGTGCCGGGATTGCCCGGCGCCACATAGACCTGTTGGCTGCGCGGTGACTGTGCCAGGCGCCAGGCCAGCGCATGCTCGCGCCCGCCGTTGCCCACGACCAGGATGTTCATCTGCAAGCTCCCCGTGTCCGGTCAGTGCCGAAAATGGCGCATGCCCGTCAACAGCATGGCGATACCGTGTTCGTCGGCCGCGGCGATCACCTCGTCATCGCGGCGCGAGCCACCCGGCTGGATAATCGCGCGAACACCCGCCGCCGCGGCCTGATCAATGCCGTCCCGGAATGGAAAGAACGCGTCCGAGGCCAGCACCGAGCCGGTCAGGTCCAGTCCCGCCTCGGCGGCTTTGCTGACCCCGATCCGGGCACTGTCGACCCGGCTCATCTGCCCGGCCCCGATGCCCAGCGTGCGGCCATCGCGGCCATAGACAATCGCGTTCGACTTGACGAACTTGGCGACCCGCCAGACAAAGTCCAGCTCGTCGGCCAGCGCCTCGCCCACCGGCTCGCGGGTCACGCAATGCAGCCCCGCTTCGGCGGTCAGGGCACGATCCTGAGCCTGCACCAGCAGACCGCCGCCCACCGGCTGCAGGCGCCATTCCGACGGCTCGACCGGTCCCGCCGGCACCTCGAGCACGCGAACGTTGGCCTTGGCGGCGGTCACCATCAGCGCCTCGTCACTGACCGCCGGCGCCAGGATGACCTCGACGAACTGACGCTCGACGATGGCCCGGGCGGTGGCCGCATCAAGGGGTCGATTGAAGGCGATGATGCCGCCGAAGGCCGAGGTGGGATCGGTGGCAAACGCCGCCTCGTAGGCGGCCGCCGGCCCCTCCGCCACGGCCACGCCGCAGGGATTGGCATGCTTGACGATCACGCAGGCCGGCGCCTCGAACGCGCCCACGCAGGCCCAGGCGGCATCGCCATCGGCCAGATTGTTGTACGACAGCGCCTTGCCCTGGCGCTGGTGGTAGTCGGCAAAGCTGCCCGGTCGGGCCAGCGGGTCGCGATAGAACGCCGCCGACTGATGCGGGTTTTCGCCATAGCGCAGTTCGGCGGCCTTCTCCCAGTGGCGGTTGAGCTGACCGGGAAAGGCCGATACCTGGCCGTCGGCATCGCGGGCCGACAGATAGTCGCTGATGGCCGCGTCGTAGCGGGCCACATGATTGAAGGCCGCCACCGCCAGTTCGTAGCGCTGGGCGGCATCGAGACCGCCCTGTCCGGCCACGGCGTCGATAATCGCGGGGTACTGCGCCGGCGCCGTCACCACACCGACACCGGCATGGTTCTTGGCGGCCGCCCGGAGCATGGCCGGACCGCCGATATCGATGTGCTCGATGGCCGCTTCCAGCGAGCAGTCGGGATCGGCCACGGCCTGCTCGAAGGCATAGAGGTTGACCACCAGCAGATCAATGGGCGGGATGGATTGCTCGGCCATCACCGTATCGTCTTCACCGCGCCGGCCCAGCAGCCCGCCGTGAATGCGCGGGTGCAGGGTCTTGACCCGGCCCGCCATGATCTCGGGAAAGCCCGTGTGCTCGCTGACCTCCACCACATCGATCCCGGCGTCCTGCAGCAGCGCGGCGGTCCCGCCGGTGGAGAGGATCTCGACCCCGCGGTCAGCCAGGCAACGCGCCAGCGGCTCAATCCCGGTCTTGTCGGAGACGCTGATCAGGGCGCGGCGAATGGCAGGGGGCGTGGCGGCAGCGGACATGGCGGGACTCCGTGGTGGTCAGTCTTCGAGGCCGTAGTGGCGAAGCTTTTTGCGCAGCGTTCCGCGATTGATGCCCAGGGCGTCGGCAGCGCGCGTCTGGTTGCCGCCGCACTCGCGCATGACCACCTCCAGCAGGGGCGCCTCGGCCTGCTCGATCACCATTCGATGGAGATCGTGGCTGGCCTGCCCGTCGAGGTCGCGGAAATACGCCGTCACCGTCTCATGCACACAGGCACGGATCGGGCCGACGCTGGCGCCCCCGGGGGCAGATTCGTCTTCCATGGCGTGAATCCTTCGCGGAAAACCCGAAATCATAACGGCAACACCCCCACCATTAAACCGCCAGCCGCCGACCATCCAGCCGCACCCATTCATCGGCCCGCGCGACCGGCCCGAAACGACAGGCCGGTTGATACGCCGCCCGCACCGCCTCGGCCTGGGTTGCGAGCAGACCGGCCAGGGTCAGGCGGCCATCCACGGCCAGGGCAGCGATCAGTCGCGGCGCCAGTGACTGCAGAATACCCGCCAGAATATTGGCAAGCACGCGATCCGCCACCGGCAGGTTCGCCGCCGGCTCCTGCACCTCGAGCCGATCCTCTACCCCGTTGCGCCGGGCGTTGTCGCGGGTGGCGATCAGGGCCTGTGGATCATTGTCCACCGCCACCACCCGACGCGCCCCCAGGCGCAGCGCGGCGATCGCCAGCAGCCCCGACCCGCAGCCATAGTCGATCACCGTTTCGTCCACCGGCGGCTCGGCGGCCAGCGCCTCGAGGCACAGGGCCGTACTCGGGTGCGTGCCGGTGCCAAACGCCAGCCCGGGATCGAGCCGGATATTGATCGCCTCGGGCTCCGGCGGCTGCATGCCGCCGGGGACCACCCACAGCGTTCCGCCAAAGCACTGCGGCTGAAAATGCTCGAGCCAGGCGCGCTCCCAGGCCTGATCGGCAATCTCGGCGGTCCCCCAGCCCGACGGCTCACCGCCAAGGGCCTCAACCACCGCGGCATGCACGGCGTCGATGTCGCTGTCCCCAGGGAACAGCGCCTCGACCCGCAGCCAGTCCCAGAGCCGGGTCTCGCCGGGAGGCGGTTCAAGCACCGCCGCGCTGCCCGCTGCCTCGGCCCAGGTGATCGCCTCGGCGCCCGCCGCCTCGAGCACCGTGTCCAGATGCTCGGCCTGGTCGGCGGTCACCTCGAACGCGACCTGGCGGGACGCCATGGTCAGCGGTGTTCGCCGGGCTGCCAGAGCACGTCGCCACCGGCTTCGCGATTGGCATCGCGGGCCAGCACGAACAGATAGTCGGACAACCGGTTGAGATAGCGCAGCACGTTTTCGTTGATGGGCGTGGTCACTGCCAGGGCCGCCGTCTCGCGCTCGGCCCGCCGCGCCACGGTGCGGGCGTGATGCAAATGCGCGGCGGCCGGGCTACCCGCCGGCAGCACGAACGAGCGCAGGGTATCCAGATGGGCATTGACCCGGTCGATTTCCGCTTCCAGCCACTCGGTCTGGCCCTGCGCCACGCGCAGGGGCTCGAACGGCTGGGTCGTCCTGCTCGGGCGTGCACAGATCGGCGCCCACATCGAACAGGTCGTTCTGGATACGGGTCAGGGCCGCTTCAAGGTCACCACCGGCATGAAGGCGGCAGATCCCCAGCAGGGCATTGAGCTCGTCGACCGTGCCATAGGCGGTGACGCGGGGATCGGTCTTGGCGACGCGGCTGCCGTCACCCAGACCGGTCTGACCGGTATCCCCGGTACGCGTGTAGATGCGCGTGAGCTTGACCATGCGGATCAGCCGCCAAACCGCTGGATGGAATCGTTGATCTCGGCAACGGCGGCATCACGCCCCTTCCAGCCGTTCACCCGTACCCACTTGCCGGGTTCGAGGTCCTTGTAGCGCTCAAAGAAGTGGCTGATCTGCTCGAGCAGCAGCGGCGGCAGGTCCTCGGGCGCATTCACGGCATCATAGATCGGCGTGAGCTTGCTGATCGGCACGCACAGCAGCTTGGCGTCCTCGCCGCCCTCGTCGGTCATCTCGAGCACACCCACCGGCCGGCAGCGGATCACCGAGCCGACCGCCAGCGGGAAGGGCGTCACCACCAGGGCATCCAGCGGATCGCCGTCACCGCACAGGGTGTCCGGGATGTAGCCGTAGTTGGCCGGGTAGTGCATCGAGGTGCCCATGAACCGATCCACCATGATGGCCCCGGAATCCTTGTCCACCTCGTACTTGATGGGATCGGCATTGGCCGGGATCTCGATGATGATGTTGATGTCGTCCGGCAGCTTCTTGCCGGCGCCGATGCCCTCGTAGGCCATGGAAACCTCCTGATGTCGGTGTTGCGAATGCCGGCAGTATACGCGGCACCCCGGTCCGGGTCAGTCCCTGAACGGCGGGCAGCGGCGCGCCACGCGCTCGCCCCGCAGATGGGCATGGTCGGGCAGTCCGTCGCGGTAGGGCGGATAGTCCTCGCCGGCGATCAGCGGGCGCAGATAGCGCAGCGCCGCCTCGGTCACGAACAGGTTCTCGGCGTCGATGTAGTCCGCCGGCATCCGCGCCTCGCGGTTGGCCACCTCGGCCAGTGGCACCTGACCGATGTGCCAGCGGTAGGGCGCATCGGCATCGCGCACGATGGTGGGCATGACCGCATTGTGTCCGGCCACGGCGAATTCCACGGCCGCCCGCCCCAGGGCATGGGCCTGCTCGACATCGGTGGCCGAGGCGATATGCCGGGCGGCGCGCTGCAGATAATCGGCGATGGCGTAGTGGTATTTATAGCCCAGGCGCTCGCGCACCATGGCGGCGATGGCCGGGGCCACGCCACCGAGCTGCGCATGGCCGAAGGCGTCGCGGGTGCCCTGATCGGCGACGAACTGACCGTCGGCGGTACGCAGCCCCTCCGAGACCACCACCACGCAATAGCCGACACGCTCGACACAGTCGCGCACCCGATCCAGGAAGCGCGCCTCGTCCAGTGGCACCTCAGGCAGCAGAATGACATGCGGCGGGGCATCCGTTTGATCGCGGGCCAGCGCCGACGCCGCGGCGATCCAGCCGGCATGCCGACCCATGGTCTCGAGGATGAACACCCGCGTCGATGTCTCGGCCATGGACGCCACATCCAGCCCAGCCTCGCGGGTTGCCACGGCAATGTACTTGGCCACCGAGCCAAAGCCGGGGCAGGTATCGGTGCCGGGCAGATCATTGTCGACGGTCTTCGGCACGCCGATGCAGGTGATCGGATAGCCCATGGCCTCGCCCAGCTGCGAGACCTTGTGCGCGGTGTCCTGCGAGTCCCCGCCGCCGTTATAGAAGAAATAGCCGATGTCATGGGCCTGAAAGACCTCGATCAGCCGCTCGTACTCGGCGCGGTTCTCCTCCAGGCCCTTCAGCTTGTAGCGGGCCGAGCCAAACGCGCCGCCGGGGGTATAACGCAGTGCCGCGATGGTCTCGGCCGATTCCTGCGCGGTGTCAATGAGCTGCTCATCCAGCGCACCCAGGATCCCGTTGACACCGGCATAGACGGTTTTGATGGCGTCCGGGTGGGCGCGGGCGGCTTCGATCACGCCGGCGGCGCTGGCATTGATGACCGCGGTAACGCCACCCGACTGGGCGTAGAAGGCATTTCTGGCAGGCATGTGGACTCCCCTTCCCCGTGTTTTGCGGGAGTCTATCAAGCGCCGGGCGCTGGGGCCTCATGCAGATAGTCGCGACACAGCGGGACCGCGGTCTGATCCATCGCCAGCTGGAACTGGAAGACCACCAGACCACGATGATGGAAGGCCGCCTCGCTGGCGGCCAGATAGAACTCCCACATGCGACAGAAGCGCTCGCCCTTCGCGGCCGCGACCCGCTCGCGCACCGCCTGAAACCGCTCGTACCAGGCCGCCAGCGTGTAGGCATAGTGCAGGCGCAACACCTCGAGATCGGTCACCCCGATATGCTGGCGCTCGATGGCGGCGCTGGTCTCGGATAGCGAGGGAATGTAACCACCGGGAAAGATGTAGCGACGGATCCATGCATTGGTCACCCCGGGTCGTCCGAGCCGGCCGATGGTGTGCAGCAGCGCCACCCCGTCGGTGGTCAGATGGTCACGCAGACCGGCAAAGAAGGTGTCGTAGTAGCGCGCCCCGACATGCTCGAACATGCCCACGCTGACGATGCGCTCAAAGCGCTCGGGCACGTCGCGGTAGTCCTGGATGCGGATTTCAACGCGGTCTTCGCAGCCATGCTCGCGCACCCGGTCGCGGGCCACCCGGGCCTGCTCCTCGGACAGGGTCAGCCCCACCACGTGGACATCGGCCTGCTCGGCCAGCTCGATGGCAAGGCCGCCCCAGCCGCAACCAATATCCAGCACCCACTGCCCCGGCCTGAGGCAGAGCTTGCGGCGGATCAGGGCACGCTTGGCCGCCTGGGCCGATTCCAGGTCATTGACCCCCGGCGGCCAGTAGGCGCACGAGTACTGCATGTCGGTGTCGAGAAAACAGCGAAACAGCCACTCGTCGATATCGTAGTGATGGGCAACATTGCGGCGACTTGCCGCACGCCGGTTCCACTGCTGGAGCGGCCGCAGCACCGAAGTCACCAGCCGCTTGCCACCAGCGGGCTCCGCGTTGGCGAAATTGCCCATCAGCACCGCCAGCACACGGCGCAGGTCCGGGGTGCTCCAGCCCGCCTCCATGTAAGTCTGGCCGAGCATGAAGTCGGGATCCGCCGGCACCCGGCGCTCGACCCGCGGATCGTGGATGGTCAGTCGCGCGGCAGGCTCGTCACTGCCGAACTGCCGGATCTGCCCATTGCTGCGCTCCAGCGTCAGGCTGCCCGTCTGAATCCCTTCGCCGAGTAGATGATCAAGCATCGACTCCCTCCCGCGCGACGCCACTCGAATTACTCGTTACCATGCATGCAACCGCAATCGGACGGTCGCCTACAAGCCCGCCGCCCTGTTCCGCCCGCGACGGACGAGTCAATCAGCATGTCACAGCGCACCACCCTGCAAACCCTGACCGCCCTCGTGCTGCTGCGCGCCGGGCCTCAGGACCTGCCGTTTTCGACCGGTCTGATGGGGGCGGCCATCGCCGCGACGGCCATCATCAACCTGCCGATCATCCAGCGCTTTACCCCCGACACCAGCGCCCTGCTGCAGATCACTCTGCTCGCGGGCTACAACCTCGCGTTTCTGGCCATCGCCCTGGCACTCACAGGCAAAACCCCGCGCCTGATCCAGAGTGCCACGGCCCTGTTCGGCGCTGATGCGCTGATTTCGCTGGTGGGCCTGCCGGTGCTTTTGCTCATGGGGCGCCCGGACGAAGCAAGCGCTCTGGGGGCGCTGGCCTTTCTGGGCCTGCTGGTATGGAACATTGCCGTGGTCAATCATATCTTTCGGGCGGCACTGGAATGGGCAACGCCCCTCAGCCTCGGGCTGACGCTGGGCTACATCTTTGGGGGCAGTGCGTTCGTACGCATGGCGGCCGGTCTATGAGCCATGTCCATATCCTCGGCATCGGCGGGACGTTCATGGCCGGTCTGGCGGTGCTCGCCCGCGAGGCCGGCTACCGCGTGACCGGTCAGGACGGGCCGCTGTATCCGCCCATGAGCGATGTGCTGGCTGGCGCCGGCGTTGAGGTGCATACCGGCTACGAGCGGCTCCTGCACGGCGATGACGCCGACCAGATCGTCATCGGCAACGCCCTGTCGCGCGGCAACCCGGCGGTCGAATCGGTGCTGGACCGCGGCCTCGACTATGTCTCGGGACCGGCGTGGCTGGCCCGGCATATCCTCGGCGGGCGCTGGGTCATCGCCGTCGCCGGCACCCACGGCAAAACCACCACCGCCAGCCTGGTGGCCTGGCTACTGGAAGCGGCCGGCCTCGAGCCCGGCTTTCTGATCGGCGGCGTGCCCGAGAATTTCGCGACACCGGCACGGCTTGGCCGCTCGCCGTTCTTTGTTGTCGAGGCGGATGAATACGACACCGCGTTCTTCGACAAGCGATCAAAGTTTGTGCACTTTCGCCCGCGAACCCTGGTCCTGAACAATCTGGAGTTCGATCACGCCGACATCTTCGCCGATCTGGCCGCGATCGAGCGCCAATTCCAGCATTTGGTACGAACGGTCCCCAGCACCGGCGGAATCGTGGTGAACGCCGATGATGCCGCCCTGGCGCGGGTGCTGGCGGCGGGCTGCTGGAGCGATACGATCCGCTTTGGCCCGACCCGCGACTGCGACTTCCCCCTGCATCCCGACCACGATGGCTGGCAGCTGGGTGACTGGCACTGGCGGTCGCCGCTGCCCGGTCGGCACAACGCCATGAACACCGCCGCGGCCCTGCTCGCGGCCCGCCATGCCGGCCTGGCCATGGCCGATGGCGTCACGGCGCTGGCCGGCTTTAAAGGCGTCCGGCGGCGCCTGCAAAAGCGCGGCGAGGCGGCGGGTGTCGAGGTTATGGATGACTTTGCCCATCACCCGACGGCGATTGCCGCCACCCTCGAGGCCCTTGCCAACGACGACCGGCCGGGGCGGCTGATCGCAGTGCTCGAGCCACGCTCCAACAGTATGCGCCAGGGGGTTCATCGGCAGCATCTGGGCAGTGCCCTCAAGGCGGCGGATCAGGCCTTCGTGCTGGCGCCGGCGGATCTGGGCTGGGATGTCGGCGCGGCACTCGCCCCGTTGGGTGGATGCGCCCATTGCAGCACCGACCTGCAAGACCTGATCGATCAGATCATGGCGGCTGTCCGGCCCGGTGATCGCGTGGTGGTCATGAGCAATGGCGACTTCGGCGGTATCCACGAGCGATTGCTCGCCGGCCTCGAGCGCAATGGGTCCACGACGGCCGGATCCGGCCGGTAGCGCCGCAGCCGCGGCAACAGAACCCCCGGCTTGATCACAGCCCGCTCCAGATCGATCAGCCAGACCCGCTTGCCGGCATCGGTGCGGGCCTCCCAGGCCCGCAACACCCAGCGCTGACGGGCATTGTCATCCACCCTGATCCAGACGCGATCCGGGCGACGGCCGGCATGCCAGCGCGGCAGCACCGGCAAGCGGGCGGCGTCGGGTCGGGGGCTGATCCAGCGCAGCGCGGTCTGCCAGCGCCAGCTGGGCGGGGCTTTCCAGCCCTCCCCCGGAGGTTGCCAGTCAGCGCCCTCGATGACCGCGATGAACGGCGCTGCCGGACCGGCAAGCCCCAGCCGCTGACTGGCGGGCTCCAGCCCCTGTGATCCGGGCGGATAGGCGTCCAGCGGATCCGGCCGATCAAGCAGGGCGGTGCCGACCGCCGCCATGACCAGCACAGCCGCCGACAGGCCCACAGCGGCCGGAAACCGAGGCGGTCGGCGTGCCCCGGTGGCGACGACGGCGGGCAATGCGCCGAGCACCACGCCCAGACTGATTCCGCCCACCAGATCCATCGGCCAGTGGACTCCCAGCACCAGCCGCGAGCTGGCCACCGCCAGTACCAGCAGCCCTGCCACCGCCATCAACCCGCGATAGCCACCGCGGGCCGGCATCGGCAGCAGGGTCAGCCAGGCGGTCACCAATGCGGCGATGGACGCGGCATGGACACTCGGAAAGGCACTCCCCCACGCGGCCGTGGCGCTCAGGCCGGCGGGCCGCGGCAGCCCCAGGCCATACTTGAGCCCCAGCCCCAGGCCAATGGCCAGCGACACACCCAGCAACGCATGGACGGCGCGGCGCGCCTGCCCCTGACGCATCAGCATCGCCACCAGGGCCAGGGTGGCGAGGGCAATCGGCAACGTGCCACCGGCCTGGGTCAGCCACCAGGCAGACGTTTGCAGCCACTCACCGCGCTGGGCATCAAACAGCGCGACAACACCCCGCTCCCAGCCCGCCGGTGACGGGGCCAGCAGTGCCCGGGACAGGGTGGCAAGCACGCCCAGCAGGGCCAACCACCACAGCCAACCCTCGCGATGGCGCAGCGCCCGGGTTGCCGCATGCGGCACATGCAGCCAGCGCCACCACTGTCCCGGCGGGGGATGGCGGCCAATCGCCCGGGCCACGCGACTGCCCAGCAAACGCAGCGGCCGGTCGATGCGCGGGATCAGCCAGCGCAGCAGCAGAACACCGCCAAAGGCCAGGGCCAGCCATGCCACCAGACGCCCCATGACCTCCATGGCCAGGGCCAGCGAGGCCCCGAAAACGATACCGGGGAGGAGATAGGCGGGCGCCCAGCCGATGGCCGATCCCACATTGGCCAGCAGGAACCGCCCGGGGGGCATGCCCAGCATACCGACCACGGCGGGGATGACCGGGCGCACCGGCCCAATGAAGCGACCCAGCACCACGCTTTTGCCGCCGTGGCGCTGAAACAGCCGCTCGGCCCGGTTCATGGCCTGGGGATAACGGCGGACCAGCGGCAGGGTTCGCAGCTCGTCCCGATAGTGTCGTCCCAGCCAGTAGCTGAGCGAATCACCGACAATGGCGCCGGCCATGGCCCAGAGCAGCATGGGCAGGATCGCAATGTTGCTGCCTCCCACCGCCGCACCGGCCAGAAACATGAGCACGGCGCCGGGGACGATCAGCCCCACCAGCGCCAGTGATTCGGTTAACGCAATCAGGCCAATGATCACCCCGGCCCAGCCGGGGTTGACCGAGAGCCACTCGAACAGCGGCTCAAGCGCTGATTCGAGCCCGCTCACAGATCGCCGAACACCTGCTCGGCGGCATCCAGGGTGTGGCGGAGCGCCGCCTCATCATGCGCCGTGGAGACGAAACCTGCCTCGAACGCCGAGGGCGCCAGATAGACCCCCGCCTCGAGCATGCCGTGGAAAAACCGCACAAAGCGATCACCGTCACAGGCGGCGACATCCTCGAAACCCACCACCGAATCACTGTCGGTGAAAAACAGCCCGAACATGGTCCCGGCCTGATGGGTCTTGAGCGCCACACCGGCACGGGCCGCCCGATCGCGCAGGCCTTCCAGCAACCGGGCGGTCCAGGCTTCGGCCGCGGCGTGCACGCCCGGCCGGGCCAGCTCGGTCAGGGTGGTCAGGCCGCTGGCCATGGCCAGCGGGTTCCCCGACAGCGTCCCCGCCTGATAGACCGGCCCGGTGGGGGCCAGCCAGTCCATGATTTCAGCGCGCCCGCCGAGCGCCGCCGTGGGCAGTCCGCCACCAATGACCTTGCCCAGACAGGTCAGGTCCGGATCGATGCCATACCAGGCCTGGGCACCCCCCAATGAGGCCCGAAACCCGCTCATCACCTCGTCAAAAACCAGCAACGCGCCGGTCTCGTCACAGACGTCGCGCAGCCCCTGCAGGAACTCGGGCAGCGCCGGCACACAGTTCATGTTGCCGGACACCGGTTCCACCAGCACCGCCGCAAGACTGTCGCCGTATTCGGCGACCAGCTGCCGGACACTCTCGATGTCATTGTAGGGGGCCGTCAGCGTGGTCTCGGTGACCGCCGCCGGCACGCCGGGCGACCCGGGAATCCCCAGCGTCAGTACCCCCGAACCGGCCTCGACCAGCAGCGCATCAACGTGACCGTGGTAGTTGCCGCGAAACTTCAGCACCCGGTCGCGGCCGGTGTAACCACGGGCCAGACGCACGGCGCTCATGCAGGCCTCGGTGCCGGAGTTGACCATGCGCAGGCGCTCCATGCCGGGCATGATGGCCTGGACCTTTTTGGCCAGCTCGGTCTCGAGCTCGGTGGGCGCGCCAAAACTGGTGCCATTCGCGGCCGTGCTCGCAATGGCATCGACCACCGCCGGGTGGGCATGACCGATGGCAAGGGGGCCGTAGGAGAGTACGTAGTCGACGTACTGCTTGCCATCGACATCCTCGATCCATGCCCCCTGCCCGCGACGCATGAACACCGGCGTGCCGCCGACGGCCCGAAACGCGCGCACCGCCGAGTTCACGCCCCCGACCAGGTACTGGCTCGCCTCCTCGAAAAGCGGTTCGGATCGACTCGTCATGAATTGTCCCCGTGTGATTGGGTGGGTTCAGGCCGCCGGGCCAAAGCCCCGGGCAATCAGCGTGGCGGTAGCGGCCTCGATGTCCGGCGCCGCCGATACGGCTTCGACCACTGCCACGGCGTCGGCGCCCGCGGCGGTCACTTCGGCGATGTTCCCGGCGTTGATCCCGCCGATCGCCACCAGCGGCAGCTCGGTGAAGGCCCGCGCCTCGCGGAACACCGACAACGGCGCCAGCGCCGAGTCGGGCTTGGTCGGCGATGGATAGATGCTGCCAAACGCCAGATAGTCGGCGCCGGCCTCAGCGGCGGCGCGGGCCCGATCGAGATCGGCATAGCAGGACACGCCAATCAGCCGGTCCGGCCCCAGCGCCGCGCGGGCCGCGGCCACATCACCATCATCCCGGCCCAGGTGGACGCCGTCGGCCGCTACCGCCCGGGCCAGAGCCGTATCGTCGTTGACGATAAAACAGGCCCCGGCGGCCCGGCACTGCGCGGCCAGCGCCGCCGCCTCGTGCCGCCGCCGCTCGGCGTCAGCGGATTTGTCGCGATACTGGACAATCCGCACCCCGCCGCGCAGCGCCGCGGCCACCGCGGTCTCCACGGGCACGGGCGGCGGCCGACGCGCGTCAGTCACCATATAAAGCCCGGTAATCGGACCGGCCATGATCAGATCTCGATCATCTCGAAATCGGACTTGCCGGCCCCGCATTCGGGGCAGACAAAGTCATCGGGGATGTCTTCCCAGCGGGTCCCGGGCTCGATGCCCTCATCCGGCAGGCCGTCTTCTTCTTCGTAGATCCAGCCGCACACCACGCACATCCAAGAGCGGTATTCCATCGCACCAGTCTCCAGTCGTTTCTGAGTAGATCACCCAGCGTATCAATCCATCGGGACGCGAACCACGTCCGTGTCGATCCCGCCATCGGCGCGCAGATCCAGCCAGCGAAACCCGGGGGCCGCGGACACACTCGTAAAACGTCGGGCACCGGCCAGGAACTGCGCCGCGGTGGCCGGCGTGGTCAGCATCCGTCGGTCATGCCAGCGGCCATTGAACGGCGTATGCACATGCCCGCAGACCAGCCCGCGTATGCGCGGGTCGGCCGCAACCCGCTCGAGCAGCGCGTCCGGCTCCGCCAGACCGATGGCATCAAGCCACGGCGTTCCGACCGGCAAGGGCGGGTGATGCAGGGCAATCAGGCACCACGGCGTGGCCAGCCCGGCCAATGCCCGGTCCAGCGCGGCCAGCTCATCGGCGCTCAACCGGCCCGGCACCTCGCCCACCTGCAGCGAGTCGAGGCTGATCAGCGTCCAGTCCCCCACCCGCAGGGTGCGATCGGTGCTGAACGCACCCGCGGCAAACACCGACTCCAGCGGCTCACGCGCGTCGTGGTTACCGGGCATCACCCGGCCCGGCCGGTCCAGGGCGTTCAACCGATCGCGCAGGCGCCGGTAGGCCGCCAGCGTGCCGTCATGCACCAGATCGCCGGTATGCACGATCGCCTCGGCGGACTCGAGCCACGGCTGCAGGGCGGCAATCACCGCCTGCAAGCGCGCCTCGGGGATCACACCGGCATGCTCGGCGGCGGGGTCCGCAAACAGATGGGTATCGGTGATCTGTAGAAGGCGCGGACCATTGGCCGGCGCCACCGTCATGTCCCGCCGTCTCCGTAGACCCACAACTGGCTGAACCAGAAATAGCGCCCCTCGCCGTCCGGCGCGGTGCAGTTATAGCGGGTCCGGCCCACCGGAATCGGCGCCTCGCCCTGCACCTCGAAACGCCGATCGGCCCCGAGCCAATCGGGGGTCAGCCGCTCGCCGCGGTAGTAGCAGGCCAGTTGCCCGGCCCGCAGATCCGGGGTTGGCGCCAGGGTGATCGCCAGCGCCGGCGCCGCCCGGGACGAGCGCACCGGATCCAGCGGCGCCTGCTCGATCACCGGCAGCGCCCGCGAGTGAACCTTGACCCGAAACCGCTCCAGCTCGGCATAGCGCTCGTTGAACGAGTACCGGGGCAATGCCAGCGAATTGGAGTGGAGGCCGATGGCGCCGGACTGCTGGCCAAACGCCACAAATCCCAGCTCGGCAACCTGATCCATCAGTTCGAGACTGTATTCGCCATAGGGATAGGCCAGCAGCGGCGGCGACTGATGAACGGCCTCGCCGAGCTCGTCCCGCAGACTGGCCTGGGCGTCCATCAGGTCACCACGCACCCGATCCCGCCAGCGCGGCCGGGTCTCGCCATCGCGCCGATGGAACAGCGGGGTGTGCGATCGCGAGTGATTGGCGAAGCGCACCCCGTCCGCCGCCAGCTCGCGCATCCGGTCCCAGCTCATGTGGCCTGCCTGACCGGCATTCACCGGCGCGGTATTGACGAACACGGTGTAGGGCCAGTCCCGGGCCTCGAGCATGGGATGGGCGGTCGCGCCGACGCTGTAGTAACCATCGTCAAAGGTGATGGCCACCGTGCGCGGGGGCAGCGGCTGGTTGCGCTCGAGTGCCTGGACGACCCGGGCCAGCGGCACCACGTTGAAATCCTCGGCCTCGAGGTAATCCAGATGCGCCCGGAACTGGGCTCGGGTCACGTTGGTGCTGGGATGATCGGCATTGCCGACGCGGTGGTACATCAGCACCGAGGCCACGGTCTCCGGCGTTGGTGCCGGCGACTGCGCCGCTGCCGGCGTCAGGCCAGTGGCCAGCATCAGCGCCAGCGCCAGGCACCGCAGCCCGCCCGCTGGCCCGCGCCGGCCGGCGCGCTCAGAACTGCAGGTTGAATCCGGCAAAGACACCATCGTCAAAGTCCCGGTCAGGGCCCGCATCGTCAAAACTGAGCTCGATCTTGCGGTAGCCGAGGTAGACGTTGGCATCCTCGAGCACCTTGAACTCGCCGCGCACCGAGTACTCCTGATAGCCGTCGATATCGCTGACCGTCGTGGCCGACGGCGCAAAATAGACGCCACCGGCGACCGCCGCCCGGTTGTACATCGGCAGCGTCCAGCGTGCCTTCGCACCCAGCGCCAGCGCCGCACCGGTGGCATCGCGCGGATCATCGCGGGCATACGCCACCTTGCCACCGACGCCCAGCAACAGGGCATCGCGACCGGGCTCGGGCTGATCCACCAGGTGCAGATTGGCTTCGGCAATATCGCCATCATCGTCGTGATGCAGCAGGGCGGCACCGGCCTCGAGCCCCTCCGGCGGCAGCATCCGGGTGTAGCCCAGCTGGGCGGCGTCGCTGCTGATATTGACGTCCAGCGTGTCGGCGGCCACCGGCAGGCTCAGGGCCAACCCGATCAGCACGCCCGGAATCCCTTTACGCATCATCATCGATCCTGTCCTTCGGCTTGGTTGTTCAGGCGTCAATGATACACCCAGAATCGCGCCTCGACAGGGGATTGTCATGGTCGCGCTGGCGCCGTAGTGGGATAATGCGGTTATGACGATGATCGCAACGCTCCAGCAGCAACTCGGCGATGACGCCGTGATCCTTCCGGGCACGGCGATGGCCGGTTATCTCGAGGAACGCCGCGGGCTGTTTGCCCAACGGCCGGCCCAGGCGGTCGTGCGCCCGGCAAACACGCGGGAAGTCGCCGCGACCGTGCGCATTGCCGCCGAGCATGGCGTTGGCATCGTGCCACAGGGCGGCAATACCGGGCTTTGCGGCGGCGCCGCCGCAACCCATCCCCAGACACTGATCCTGTCCCTCGAGCGGCTTGACCGCATCCGCGACGTCGACGCCGACAACTTCACCCTGACCGCCGAGGCGGGCTGCACCCTGAGCGCGCTGCAGACCGCCGCCGCCGATGCCGGGCGGCTGTTTCCCCTCAGCTACGCCGCCGAAAATGACTGCCAGATCGGCGGCAATCTGGCCACCAATGCCGGCGGCATGAACGTGCTGCGCTACGGCAACGCCCGCGATCTGGCCCTGGGGCTCGAGGTGGTGCTGGCCGACGGGCGCATCTGGGACGGACTGCGCACCCTGCGCAAGGACAACAGCGGTTACGACCTCAAGGATGTTTTCATCGGCGCCGAGGGGACGCTGGGGATCATCACCGCCGCCAGCCTCAAGCTGTTTCCGCCGGTATGCGAGCGGGCCACGGCCATCGTCGGCCTGGAAAGCGCCGCGGCCGCGGTCTCGCTGTTCGGCCGGTTGCGAGCGGCCAGTGGCGATACCATCACCAGCTGCGAATTGATGGGCCGCGAGCCGTTGGGACTTGCGCTGGAGCATGCCGCCGATTGCCACGAGCCACTGACCCGGCGGTTTCCCTGGTATCTGCTCGTGGAGCTGACCAGCAGCGCCGCATCGGCGGAGCTGGACGCTCGCCTCGAGCAGGCCCTGCGCCCGGACGACGCCGGGGTGGGCGATTACCGGATCGCCCCCGACGCCGCCACCGCTGCGGACTTCTGGCGGCTGCGCAACAGCATCCCCGGCGCCCAGAAAGGCGCCGGGGCGAGTATCAAGAACGACGTCTCGGTGCCGGTCGCGGACATCCCCGCCTTCATCGAAGCCGCCAGCGCGGCGGTGACCGAGGCCTGCCCCGGGGTGCGGCCCTGTGCCTTCGGCCACATCGGTGACGGCAATATCCACTTCAATCTGACCCGGCCCACCGACGCCAGCGACGACGCGTTTCTGGCGCAGTGGGGACCTTTAACCCAGCGTGTGCACGACATCGCCATGCAGTATCGCGGCTCGTTTGCCGCCGAGCACGGTGTGGGGCAGCTGAAACCCGAAGAGGTGGCACGGCTGAAATCGCCGGTGGAGCAGGATCTGATGCGCCAGCTCAAGGCCGCCTTCGACCCGGCAGACCGCCTTAACCCCGGCAAGGTGGTGCCGCCGGCGGGCTCGCTCAGCCCGAGGATTGACGGCGCCGCATCAGCCGCGCCGCATAGAAGCTGCCAATCGCCGGGGCAAAAGTGAGTGCCGTGGTCAGCCAGATCACCGCGTTGCCCGGGTCGAGCAGCAGGCCGATGGTCGCCGGGCCGATTTTCATCCACAGTGCGCCGACGCTGATCAGCACAATATTGAGTGCCAGGGCCAGAAACACCCAGCCCAGGGTTCGCAACACACGCGGCAGATCATTCATGACAGGGCATCCTCCAGTGCCGCGACCACCGGGTCGCCCAGCTTGATCCGACCCGGCTCCACCACCCGCGCAATGATCCCGCCGTGCCCGCGCATGGCGTTATAGCCCCCGGCACCCAGCGACTGCTCCATGAACGAGCAGGGATCACACGTGCCGGTGCCCTCCAGGCGCACCTCGCCCACCCGGAACGACTCGCCACGCAGGGCATACAGGTTGATGCCGCTGACCACCAGATTGCGCCGGGTGATGGCCGGATCGATGGCGGGGTGGCCGCTGAGCGCGGCAATCACCGGCAAGTGCTCGGCCTGGATGAGGGTGACCGCGCGTTTGCCGTTGCGTCCGGCATAGCGATCGCCCGCGAGCCCCGTGGCGTTCACCGCCACCGACTCGGGCTTTTCCATGGGCGCATGCCGGGCCGGCCGCAGACCAATCCAGTCGAGCCGCCCCGCCCGGGGGTACTGGCTCATGAGCGTGCGCAGTGTAATCGCCATGCGCGGATCATACCCCGATTGCCGGCGAGCCGTGCAGGGCCGCCAGGTCGCGGGCCAGCGCGACGGTGGCCGCCGGCGGAATCGGGCCAATGGGTGCCAGATTGATGTCCAGCGCCGGTGCGTCGCGCCCGTGGGCGTGCTGATGGGTCACGATCCGCGCCCAGGCCCGCCGGATCTGCTCGAGCGAGCGGGCCAGCACCTGCGCATCATCGGCGGTCAGCCAGTCGTACAGCGCATCCGAGACACTCACCCCCAGCCACAGCAGAAAGCGCAGATTGCGGGCGTTGCGGATGGGGCAAAACGCCAGCAGGATTTCAGGCGGCAGCTGCCCGCGGGCCGCGAGTGTGTCCAGCAGGGCGATGAAGGCCTCGGGTTCGTAGAGGATCTGGGTGGTGAAAAAGTCGGCGCCGGCCGCGGTCTTCCCGGCGATCCGCTCCGCCTCGTTGGCTCGCGAGGGGATGCAGATGTTGCCAATCCGCAGCGCCTCGACCCGACTGCGATCCCGCAACAGCTGGTTGGCCCGGGTAACGCCGGGGCCCGGATAGCGCACCGAATGGCGCCCGCCGCCCACCAGGACAAACCGCCGGATGCCGTAGTCCTCCCAGGTCTCGTTGACCCAGTCGATCAGCGCCTGCTCGTTGGCATGATGAACCACCACGTGGTTGATCATGGACTCCACGCCCAGACGCTCGTGCAGCACCCGGGCCAGATCCCGCGGCGCCAGGCGCGGCGCGAACGGTTGCCGGCGCTCGCCCTGATCGCTGCGCGAAGGCTCTTCGTGGATTTCGGGGATGTTCACGACATCAATGGCGCAGTCGGCCTGCACCCGGGCCACCTTCTCGACCACGGCCTCGATCCCGGCTTCACCCCGATGGAGCTCGGGCGGAACGGCCTCCAGAACGGTTTTCACGAATCACTTCCCTGGCTGATGCGATCAATAAACGGCCAAGCAGTCTCCGGTGCCCCCCTGTTTGGCGTCAAGTCGCGGCCGTTCGCCCGGCGCCCGGGGATGTTAATCTGTCCCGCGTCACAACGAGGATTCAAACAATGCATCGAATCACACGCAGCCTGCTGCTGATCGGTCTCGTCACCCTGCTGGCCGCCTGCAGCCAGGGCACCCAGAACCTGCGCCTGTCGCCGCAACCGCCGGCCACCGAACCGGTCACCGAGGGCGATCGCGATATCGCCCTGCAGGTCATCGACAATCGCAGCCAGTCGGATCTGGGCATTCTCGAGAACCCCAACCGCAGCCTGATTCGGCTGGTGGCAGCGCAGGATCTGGCCTACACCGTGCAACTGGCCGCCGCCGAGGGCCTGCGTGGCTACGGCTTTACCCCGACACTGTGGGATAGCGCCCGCGAGCCGCGTCTGGCAATCGGCATCGAGACACTGAGCCATGATGTGGCCGTTGGCGTGCCCTACGAGCTGACCACTCGCATCACGCTGGACGCGGTGGTCGTCGCCGGGGGCGAGCGCTTTACCAGTCAGGCCCAGACCACCCGGACCCGGCAGCGCGTCCTGCCGCCCAATGCCAAGGCCAATGCCGAGGCCATTGATGCCGCGATTACCGAAGCCCTCGGCCGGTTGCTGAACGCCGAAATGGCCGCGTTTATCGCCAATGGTGGATAACCGGGCGGAGATGAACCGGTGCGACGAGCGCGCGGCGATGCTGCCGACGCCGCGCGCCGACTGGGCGCTGTTCCTCGACTTTGACGGGACGCTGGTCGAGATCGCCGATCACCCCGAGGCGGTACAGGTGCCCGGGGCCCTGATCGGCCTGCTCGATGCCCTGGTGCAAAGCCTGGATGGCGCAGTGGCCATCGTTTCGGGGCGCCCCCTGGAGGGGCTCGATGCCCTGCTGGGCGGGGCGCTGCCGGCAATGGCCGGGCTGCATGGCCTCGAGCGCCGCACCCATAGCGGCCGGGTGCATCGCCCGGTGGACCAGCGCGCTGAACTGGATGGGCTGCGTCGCGCACTGGAAGCCTTCGCCGCCGAACACCCCAGTGCCTACGTCGAGGACAAGGGCAATGCCGTCGCCCTGCACTATCGCGGCGATCCCGCCCTCGAGCGCCCGGCGCGGGCCCTGGTCGAGCACCACTGCGAATCCCTCGGAGAGTCATTCCGGCTGCAATCCGGCAAGCAGGTGCTCGAAGTGGGCCCGGCCGGCCACGACAAGGGCACCGTGATCGAGGCGTTCATGGCCGAGCCGCCCTTCCAGGGCCGAACCCCCGTCTGTCTGGGGGATGATGTGACCGACGAGGATGCCTTTGCCGCCGTCAACCGCCTTGGCGGTCACTCGATCCGCATCGGCACCGACCGACCCACCGCGGCCAGCCATGCGCTGGCATCTGTCAACGAGGCTTATCAATGGCTGAACCGACTGCCCCGGCACCTGCGCCCGATTCGATAGATCTCGAACTGGGCATGATCGGCAACGGCCAGATCAATGCCCTCATTGATCCCATGGGCCGCCTGGTCTGGGCCTGCCTGCCGCGATTTGATGCCCAACCCGCCTTCTCGCGGCTCGTCGACTCGCAGGATCGTGGCCACTTCAGCATCGAGCTCTGCGACCAGTGCGCGGTCAGCCAGTCCTACCATCCCAACACCGCCGTGCTGTGCACCGAACTCACCGACCGCTACGGCGCCGTCCTGCGCATCACCGACTTCTGCCCGCGGTTTCGCCAGTACGAGCGCACCTACCGGCCGGTCATGATCATCCGCCGGATCGAGGTCGTGCGCGGCCATCCCGTGGTGCGCACCCGGCTGCGCCCGGTGAGCGGCTGGGATGCCAGCGCCCCGACCACCACCCGCGGCAGCAATCATGTCCGCTTTCTGCGTCACGACCAGATCCTGCGGGTGACCACCGACGCACCGCTGACCCATGTCCTCGACGAGACCCCATTCGTGGTCGACGCCACCATGACCTTCATCCTCGGCCCCGATGAAAGCGTCAAGGAATCGGTGGAGGCCATGGGGCGACGCTTTCTGGAGCAGACCGAGAGATACTGGCGCGACTGGACCCGCTCGCTGGCCATTCCGTTCGAGTGGCAGCATGCGGTGATTCGCGCGGCCATCACCCTCAAGCTCTCGGCCTACGAAGACACCGGCGCGGTGGTCGCCGCCGCCACTACATCGATCCCCGAGGCGGCGGACAGTGGCCGCAACTGGGACTACCGCTACTGCTGGCTGCGGGATGCCTACTTTACCGTGCATGCGCTCAATCGCCTGGGTGCGACCCGCACCATGGAGGGGTTTCTGCGCTATATCATCAACCTGGTGGCCGCCACCGGCGACCACCGCCTGCAGCCGCTCTACGGCATCGGCGGCGAGCGCCGCATCGAGGAGACCATCGCCGACACGCTGGGCGGCTATCGCGGCATGGGCCCGGTGCGGGTGGGCAACGCCGCCTACTATCAGGTCCAGCACGACGTCTACGGCACGGTCATCCTCGCCGCCACGCAGGCATTTTTTGACGCCCGCCTCGAGCAACCCGGCGACCAGGCCCTCTATCAGCGGCTCTGCGCCCTCGGCGATGAGGCCATCCGCCGCTACGATCAGCCCGATGCCGGCATCTGGGAATACCGCGGCCGGGCCCGCGTCCACACCTACTCGGCGATGATGTGCTGGGCGGCCTGTGACCGGCTGCGCCGCATCGCCGAGCGGCTCGGGCTGGACGCCGACGCCAACTACTGGTCGGGCCAGGCCGCCACCATCCACGCCACCGTCTGCCGCGAGGCGTGGAGCGACACCCGTAATGCCTTTGTCGAGAGCTTCGGCGGTGACAGCCTCGACGCCAGCCTGCTGCTGATGCACGAGCTGGGCTTTCTGCCCGCTGATGATCCGCGCTTCATCGGCACCGTCGAGGCCATCGAGGCGCATCTGCGCCGGGGTGATCATCTGTTCCGCTATGCCGCCGCCGATGACTTCGGTCAGCCCGAGAATGCCTTCAACATCTGCACCTTCTGGTTCATCGACGCCCTTCAGGCCATTGGCCGCCAGGACGAGGCGCGGCGGCTGTTCGAGAACATGCTCGGCCACCGGACCCGCCTGGGCCTGCTCTCGGAGGATCTCGACGCGGATCACGGCGAACTCTGGGGCAACTTCCCGCAGACCTACAGTATGGTGGGGTTGATCAACTCGGCGATGCACCTGAGCCGCAGCTGGGAGGAAAGCCTTTGAGTCGACTGGTTGTTGTCTCCAATCGCGTTCCGCTGCCGCAGCCCGGCCAGCCCCAGGCCGGCGGACTGGCGGTGGCGCTGTCGGATGCGCTGTCGCGACGCGGCGGCCTGTGGTTCGGCTGGTCGGGCGAGGTCAGCGATGCCTCCGATTCACCCCCCGATATCCGGCACCACCAGGGCATCGACTACGCCACACTGGCGCTGAGCCCCGAGGACTACGACGACTTCTATCTGGGCTATTCCAATGCGGTGATCTGGCCGGTCTTTCACTTCAACCTGGGGGCCATGGACTACCAGCGCCGCTACTCCCACGCCTACACCCGGGTCAATGCCCGCTTTGCCGATTGCCTGGCGCCGCTCATCGAGCCCGATGACATCATCTGGATCCACGACTATCACCTGATGCCGCTGGCCCGCGAGCTGCGCGAGCGCGGGCTGCGCAACCGCATCGGGTTTTTCCTGCATATCCCCTTCCCCGACTACGACGTGCTGCGGGCCATGCCCGGCCATCGGGCCCTGCTCGAGGACCTGTGCCGGTTTGATCTGCTGGGCTTTCAGACCGACAACGACCGGCACGCCTTCGAAGAGTCCGCCACCCGGGCCATCGGCGCGCTGGTGCGATCCTCGGGGCAGCTGCGCCACCGCAATCGGGACCTGCACACCGGCGTCTATCCGGTGGGGGTGGATGTGGCCGCCCTCGCCGATCTGTCCGCGCAGACCCTGACCACGCCGGCCGTCCAGCGGCTGCTCGACGGGCTTGGCGAGCGCGACCTGATGATCGGTGTCGACCGCCTCGACTACTCCAAGGGCCTCGAACAGCGCTTCCGCGCCTTCGAGGCGCTGTTCGATGATTACCCCCACCGCCGCGGGCACACCGTGCTCATGCAGATCGCCAGCCCCTCGCGCGGCGACATCGCTGAATACGCCGATCTGCGCCAGCGTCTGGAGGGGCTGAGCGGCCATATCAACGGCGTCTACGGCGATCTCGACTGGGCGCCCCTGCACTACCTCAATCGCACCTTCGAACGCGGCGCCATCATGGGGCTCTACCGCGCCGCGCGGGTCGGCGTGGTCACCCCCCTGCGCGACGGCATGAACCTGGTGGCCAAGGAATTCGTCGCCAGTCAGGACCCGGACAGCCCCGGCGTGCTGGTGCTCTCGGATCTGGCCGGCTCGGCGGCCGAACTGAGCGATGCGATCCGCGTCAATCCCTACGACACCGACGCCATCGCCGCCGGGCTCAACCAGGCACTGGCGATGCCGCGACCCGAGCGCCGCCGGCGGCACGAGCGCATGATGGCGGTGCTCGAGAGCAACGACATCGGCGCCTGGGAGCAGCGCTTTCTGGATGACCTCGGCGGCCCCCGCGACTGATCCCGGCCCCCCTGCCGCGGTGCGCATCATCATGCATGTGGACATGGATGCGTTTTTTGCCTCGGTGGAGCTCAAGCGCCGCCCCAGCCTCCGGGGCCAACCGGTGATCGTCGGTGGGCGCGGCGATCCGGCCCGCCGCGGCGTGGTCTCCACCGCCACCTACGAGGCCCGGGTCTTTGGCATCCACTCGGGCATGCCGCTGCGTACCGCGGTACGGCTCTGCCCCGATGCGGTGTTTCTGCCGGTGGACTTTCCCGCCTATCACGCGGCCTCGGCACAAGTCTTCGAATGCCTGGCCGCGGTCAGCAATCGCCTGCAGGCGGTGGGCCTGGATGAGGCCTATATGGACATCAGCGACCGCGATGACGACCCGCTGGCTGTCGGCCGGGCCCTGAAGGACGACATCCACGCGGCCACCGATCTGGTGGCCTCCGTCGGAATCGGTCCCAATCGACTATTGGCGAAAATCGCCTCGGATCTGGAAAAGCCCGACGGGCTCACCCAACTGCGCCACACCGACGTGCCCGAGCGGGTCTGGCCCCTGCCGGTCCGCACCCTGCATGGCGTCGGCCCGCGCACCGCCGAGCGGCTCGCCGGTCTGGGAGTGGAAACGGTCGGTGATCTGGCCCGGCTGGGCCCGGATCGGCTGGCGGCCGAGTTCAGTCCGCGCCATGCGCAGTCACTGAGCGAGTCCGCCCACGGCATTGACGAGCGTCCCGTGCAGACCGAGCGCATCCGCAAGTCCATCGGTCGCGAGCGCACCTTTCAGCAGGACTGCCGCAGCAGCGGGCGACTCGATCACGAGGCGCGGCTCATGCTCGATGAAGTGCGGGGGCGGCTGACGGCCCGTCAGCTGGGGGCCCGGACCGTGACGGTCAAGCTGCGCTATCGCGACTTCACCACCCATACCCGGTCACACAGCCTGGCCACGGCGACCGATGATCATGCGGCGCTGGCGGCGCTGGTCCGCCAGTGCCTGTTCGCGCACCGGCTGCATCGCGCGGTGCGCCTTCTGGGCGTTCAGCTCTCGGGGCTGACGCCGCTCTAGAGTCCCAGGTCGTCGCGCACGATGGTCACGGCGCCGGTGCCCTCGACATTGGTCACGCCTTCAAGCCAGCGGTTGAGCAGATCCGGGTTTTCCATGATCAGCGTCTGACCGGCCTCGATGGGGGACATTTCATCATTGATGACGTAGCCGCCCGCCTGGCTCTGCTCCTCGACGGTGTAGGCGTACTGCTCGAGCAGTCGGCCGACGTTGCTGCAGCGCTCGCTGTAGCCAGCCGTGGCGATGGTGTAGACCGTGGCGCCGCCCTGATTGGGGCCGAAGTACTCGGCACCGCCGGTCAGATAGCGCATGTCGATGTTGATGTTCATCGGATGCGGCGCCCAGCCCAGAAAGGCGACCCACTCGTCGCGGGGCACCGAGCGCTGGACCTGGGTGAGCATACCGGCTTCGGAGGACTCCATGAGCTCCCAGTCGCCCAGCCCGAAGGCACCGTCGTCAATCATTGACTGGATGGCGGCATTGCCGTCGTTGCCCGCCTCGATGCCATAGATGCGGCCCTCGAAGCGATCACGGTAGTCATCCAGGTCGGAGAAGTCGCGAACGCCGGCCTCCCAGACATAATCCGGTACCGCCAGGGTGTACTTGGCGCCCTCGAGATTGGCCGCCAGCTGCTCGATCTCGCCGTCGTCCAGATAGGGCCGGATCATGCTCTCCTGAGTAGGCAGCCAGAGACCCAGAAAGGCATCACGCTGGCCGTCGGCCACCGACTGAAAGGCGATCGGCACGGACGCCGTGGTCAGCTCGGTCTCGTAGCCCAGCGTCTCGAGCAGGTACTCCATGACCTCGGACTTGATGGTCACACCGGTCCAGTTGACGTTGGCAAGGCCCACCGACTGGCAGCTCTCGGGCTCGTTGGCACTGGCGTTCATGGCGGACAGGGACACCAGCGCGGCACCGGCCACCGTCGCGATCATTCGGGTCTTCATAGAATCTCCAGATTTTCCGACTCGGGTTGAGTGGTCAAAGCAGACCACAACCTTGATTGAGTGGTCAATCAATGAAGATTAGACTGTCGCCCATTCGGTCGTGAGGATTCGCCATGGCGCGCAAAGGAATGGAGACGGTCCGTCGCCGGCAATTGATTCAGGCGACCCTCCAGGTCATCCATGATCAAGGTCTGCAGGCCACCACGCTGGGCCGGGTCGGCCAGCAGGCCGGCATCTCGCCCGGGCTGGTGGCCCATTACTTTGGTGACAAGCGCCACCTGCTGGCCTCAACCTATCTGTCGCTGGTGCGTTCGCTCGAACAGGAGTACCGCGCGGTGCGGGCCGGCACCGCCGCCGGCCTGCCGCGGGTACGCGCCATCATCGATGCCAACTTTGCCGCCAGCCAGTCCGATGCCGTCACCGTCAGCTGCTGGCTGTCGTTCTGGGCACAGGTCAACCACGTGCCCTCCATCGCCCGCATCCAGCGGGTGGTGACGCGCCGCCTCGAGAGCAACCTGACCCACGCCCTGGCGGGCTTTCTGCCGCGCGCCGAAGCGGTGCGGCTGGCCGAAGGCCTGGGCGTGATGATCGATGGCCTGTGGCTGCGCGCCAGCCTGCGCACCGGCGGGCTGGATGTGGACGCGGCCCGCGCCCTGGCCCATCGCTATCTCGACTCCGAACTCCATGCACTCACCGGAGGCCCGCATGTCCAGACCGCCTGAACGCCTGCTGTGGATCGACAACACCCTTGTTGATGCCCAGCGTGGACAACGCTTTATCACTGCCAACCCGGCCACCGGCGAGCCCCTGGCTGAGGTCGCCGAGGCCGATGCCGACGACGTCGATGCCGCCGTGCGCAGCGCCCGGGCCGCGCAGGTCCACTGGGCGGCACAGACCGGGGTCGAGCGCGGGCGCGTCCTGGCGGCCGCCGCCGCGGCGGTGCGCGCGCATCGTGACGAACTGGCCCGGCTCGAATGCCTGGATGGCGGCAAGCCCATCGCCGAAACCCCCGAGGCCGACGTCGATTCGGCGGCCGACTGCCTGGAATACTTTGCCGGTCAGGCCGGCAGCCTTCAGGGCGAATACCAGGACGTGGACGGCGGATTCTTCTACACCCGCCCCGAGCCGCTTGGCGTCTGCGCCGGCATCGGTGCCTGGAACTATCCGCTCCAGATCGCCGCCTGGAAAAGCGCACCAGCCCTCGCCGCCGGCAACGCCATGGTCTTCAAGCCCGCCGAGCTGACCCCGCTGTCGGCCCTGCGGTTTGCCGAGATCCTGGCCGAGGCGGGTCTGCCGGCGGGGCTTTTCAATGTCGTCCAGGGCGCCGCCGAAACCGGCCAGGCCCTGACCCGGCATCCCGGCATCGACAAGGTCTCGCTGACCGGCGAGGTCGGCACCGGCAAGGCGGTGATGCGCGATGCCGCCGACACCCTCAAGGCGGTCACCATGGAGCTGGGCGGCAAGTCGCCGTTGATCGTGTTTGACGATGCCGCGCTGGATGATGCGGTCTCGGGCGCGCTGCTCGGCAACTTCTACACCCAGGGCGAGATCTGCACCAACGGCACGCGGGTGTATGTCCACGAATCGGTGATCGACACGTTCATCGACCGGGTCCTGGCCCGCACCCGGGGGCTGACCATTGGTGATCCGGCCGATCCGGACACCGATATCGGTGCACTGATCTCGCCCGCCCACCGCGAGCATGTCCTCGCCTACATCCGCCGCGGCGAGGCGGAAGGCGCCCGGCGCCTGATTGGCGGCGAAGCAGTGGCGGTCGCCGGCTGTCCGGGGGGTGCCTTTGTCTCGCCGGCGGTGTTCCGGGTGGACGATGATGACTGCGTGATCGCCCGCGAGGAGATCTTCGGCCCGGTGATGACCATCCTGCCGTTTCGCGACGAGGCCGAGGTCATCCGTCGCGCCAACGACACGCCCTATGGGCTGGCCGGCGGGGTGTTCACCCGCGATCTGTCCCGGGCCCACCGGGTGGCGGCGGCGCTGCAGGCGGGCGTTGTCTGGGTCAACCACTACAATCTGACCCCCATCGAAATGCCGTTTGGCGGCATGCGCCAGTCGGGCATCGGCCGCGAGAACAGCCGCCGCGCCCTCGACCACTACACCCAGCTGAAAAGCGTGTTCGTCGCCAGCACCGGCGTCGACGCCCCCTACTGACGGATCGCGTATGCACACAGAAACCTTTGACTACGTCATTATCGGGGCCGGCTCGGCCGGCGCCGTGCTGGCCCGCCGGCTGACCGAAGATCCCGACTGCCGGGTGCTGCTGCTGGAAGCCGGCCCGATGGATTACAGCCTCTGGATCCACATGCCCTCGGCCTTCGACAAGCCCATGGGCAGCAAGCGCTACAACTGGGGCTACGCCACCGAGCCCGAGCCGGCCATGGACAACCGGCGCATGGACTGCCCGCGCGGCCATGTGCTGGGCGGCTCATCGTCAATCAACGGCATGGCCTATGTGCGGGGCAATGCCCTCGACTACGAGGGCTGGGCGGATGACTTTGGCCTCGAGGAGTGGCGCTACTCCAAGGTGCTGCCGTATTTCCGCCGCGCCGAGGACTTTGACCAGGGCGAAAATGACTACCACGGCAGCGGCGGACCACTGCATGTAACCACCGGGGCCATGCGCAATCCGCTCTATCGGGCCTTCGTGGATGCCGGCGTGGCGGCAGGCTACCCCGAAACCGATGACATGAACGGCTATCAGCAGGAAGGCTTCGGGCCCATGTTCATGACCACGCGCAACGGGGTGCGCTGGTCCACCGCCAACGCCTACCTGCGCCCGATCATGCGCCGACCCAATCTGACCCTGCGCACCGGGGCGCTCACCGAGACCCTGCAGTTCGAGGCCGACCAGGTCGTCGGCGTGCGCTACCGCTACCGGGGCGAGACCCGCGAGGCCCGCGTCGATGGCGAGGTGCTGCTGTGCGCCGGCGCCATCAACTCGCCGCAGATCCTGATGCGCTCGGGGATCGGGCCCGCCGCCACGCTCAAGGCCCATGACCTGCCGGTCCGCCAGGACCTGCCCGGGGTGGGCGAAAACCTCCAGGATCACCTCGAGGTGTACGTGCAGTACGCCTGCCGCGAGCCGATCACCCTGTTCAGTGCCCTCAAGCCCTGGAATCAGGCACGCATCGGTCTGCAGTGGCTGACCACCCGCGGCGGACTGGGCGCCACCAACCACTTCGAATCGGGCGGTTTCATTCGCAGCGAAGCNGGCGTGCCCTATCCCAACCTGCAGTACCACTTCATGCCCATCGCGCTCAGCTATGACGGCAGTGTGTCGGCCGACTGCCATGGCTTTCAGGCGCATGTCGGCCCCATGCGACCCGAAAGCCGCGGCCGGGTCACCCTGTCGGGCGCTGACCCTGAGGCGGCCCCACGAATCGTGTTCAACTATATGGCCAGCGAACGCGACCGGCGGGAAATGCGGGCCGCCGTGCGCCTGACCCGCGAGGTCATCGAACAGTCGCCCATGGATCGGTTTCGGGAGCGCCCCCTGTCCCCGGGCCCCGAGGTCCAGAGCGATGCCGACATCGACGCCTGGGTGCGGGCCAACGGCGAGAGCGCCTATCACCCCAGCGGCACCTGCCGGATGGGGACGGCCAGCGATCCGCAGGCGGTGGTCGATGGCGATGGCCGGGTGCACGGCGTGGCGGGCCTGCGCGTGATCGATGCCTCGATCATGCCGCGCATCGCCAGCGGCAACCTGAACGCCCCCACCATCATGATCGCCGAAAAACTCGCCGATCGCCTGCGTGGTCGGGCCAGCCTCGACGAGCCACAGCCCTGGTACCAGCCGGACGACTGGTCGACCCGGCAACGCTGACCCGGCCCGCCGGAAGCCGGTGGGTCGTGCCCGCCGGCTGAACCCGATGGTCCCCATGTTCACAACCGAGCCGGTGTTCTGCGTTACAATGCTGCTATGCAACATAGTTTCAGCAGGAGTTCAGGCCCATGACAGTCCGCAACCTCGATGCCCTTTTCAAGCCGCGCTCGATTGCCATCGTCGGCGCCAGCCGCCGGCCCGGGTCAGTGGGGGCGGTGCTGGCCCGCAACCTGTTCAACGGCGGCTTCGACGGCCCGATCATGCCCGTCAATCCCAAGCACCAGTCCATTGAGGGGGTGCTGAGCTACAAGTCAATCGACGAGCTGCCGGTGACACCGGATCTGGCGGTGGTCTGCACCCCGCCCAAGACCGTCCCCGAGGTGGTCCGCCAGCTGGCCGAACGCGGCACCCGCGGCGTGGTGGTCATTACCGCGGGTTTCGGCGAGGGCGACGATGACGAGGGCATGGCGCTGCGCCAGCAGGCACTGGATGCCGCGCGCCCATACCTGACCCGCATCATCGGCCCCAACTGCCTGGGCATTCTGGTGCCCGGTTTCGGGCTCAACGCCAGCTTTGCCCATCTGGCACCGCCGGAGGGGCGCATCGCCTTTGTCACCCAGTCCGGCGCCATCGTCACATCGGTGCTGGACTGGGCCGAGCGCCGCGGGATCGGGTTTTCGCACATGATCTCGCTGGGCGACATGGCGGACGTCGATTTTGGCGATACCATCGACTATCTGGCCAGTGATCCCAACACCCGCGCCATCCTGCTCTACGCCGAGGCGATTACCGATGCCCGCAAATTCATGTCGGCGGCGCGGGCAGCGGCGCGCATGAAACCGGTGATTGTGGTCAAGTCGGGCCGGCATGCAGCGAGTGCCCAGGCCGCGGCCTCCCATACCGGCGCCCTCGCCGGCTCGGACAAGGTTTATGACGCGGCCTTCCGGCGCGCCGGCATGCTGCGGGTGGACACGCTCGGCGAGCTGTTCGCGGCGGTGGAAACCCTCGCCACCACCGGCACGCCCAACGGCGACCGGCTGGCGATCCTGACCAACGGCGGCGGCATCGGCGTGCTGGCCACCGATGCGCTGATCGGTCATGACGGCAAGCTTGCCACCCTGCCGGATCAGACGGTGGAGGCCCTCAACGAGGTACTGCCGCCGACCTGGTCCCATGGCAACCCCGTGGACATCATCGGCGACGCGCCCGGTAAGCGCTACGCGGACTCACTGGCGGTGCTGGCGGACAGCGATGCCGCCGACGCCATTCTGGTGCTGAACTGCCCCACGGCGGTCTCCGACAGCATGGATGCCGCCGAGGCGGTGATTGCCGAGCAGAGCCGCCAGCAGGCCCAGCCGGGACGTCGCGACAAGCAGCCCAAGCTGCTGACCTGCTGGGTGGGTGAGCACACCGCGCAGAATGCCCGCCGGCGTTTTTCCGAGGCGGACATCCCCAGCTATACCACCCCGGAAGGGGCCGTGCGGGCGTTCATGCACATGGTGGCCTATCGGCGTAACCAGGAGCAGCTGCTGGAGACACCGCCGTCGGTGCCGGAGCTGTTCACGCCGGATTACGAAACCGCTAATCGCCTGGTCGAACAGGCCGCCGCCGAGGATCGCGAAATCCTCAGCGAGCCCGAGGCCAAGCAGCTGCTGGCGGCGTTCGGCGTCGAGGTGGTTTCCACCGAGGTGGCCGAGTCTCCCGAAGCGGCGGCGGCGGCCGCCGAGCGGCTGGGGTTTCCCGCCGCCATCAAGATCCTCTCGAAGGACATCACCCACAAGAGCGATGTCGGCGGCGTCGCGCTGGATCTGGAGGATGCCGACGCCGTCCATCGCGCCGCCGAGGCCATGCGGCGCCGGGTGGCGGAGACCTACCCCGATGCCGATCTGCAGGGCTTTAGTGTTCAGCCCATGGTCAAGCGGGCCGGTGCCTGGGAGCTGATTGCCGGGTTTACCGAAGATGCCCAGTTCGGGCCGGTGGTGCTGTTTGGCCAGGGCGGCACCGCCGTCGAGGTCATCAAGGACCAGTCCCTGGCCCTGCCACCGCTCAACATGAAGCTGGCCGGTGACATGATCGAGCGCACCCGGGTGTACGATCAGCTGCAGGGCTATCGCGACCGCCGGCCGGCGGACCTGGACGCCATCGCGCTCACCCTGACCCGCATCTCCCAGATTGCCGCCGATATCTCGCGGGTCAAGGAGCTCGACATCAACCCGCTGCTGGCCTCGGCCGACGGGGTGGTGGCCCTGGACGCCCGGGTGCGCATCGGCGAAAACGGCACCGGCACGCGGCGCCTGGCGATCCGGCCCTACCCCCGCCAGCTCGAGAAGACCGTGGTGGCCGATGACGGCGCCGAGTACCTGCTGCGGCCCATCGTCCCCGAGGACGAGCCGGCCCTGCACCGGGCCTTTGCCCACCTGACGCCCGAGCAGATCCGGCTGCGGTTTTTCGCGCCCATGAAACAGATGAGCCACATGGCCGCGGCGCGGTTCACGCAGATCGACTACAACCGCGAAATGGCGCTCATCATCACCGATGCGGACAAGGTGCCGGGCGAGGCCGAAATGTACGGCGCGGTGCACATCCATGCCGACCCGGACGATGAAAAGGCCGAGTACTCGATCATCGTCCGCCACGACCTGACCCGCCAGGGACTGGGCCGGCTGCTCATGGAGCATGTCATCGACTACGCCCGCGATCGCGGCATTGGCGAAATCGAGGGTGATGTCCTGCGCGAGAACCAGCCCATGCTGGCGCTCTGCAGCCAACTCGGCTTTGAGCAGCATACCGATGCCGAGGACCGGGACATTGTCCGGGTTTCGCTCACGCTGTGAGGATCAGCCGCGGTATTTCATGATCTCCATGAGCTCGTCCACGATCACGTCGGCATCGCCCCGTTCGCGGGCGCTGGTGACGTGGTGGTGGAGGTGGCTGCGCAGGACTGTGTCGCCCACCTTCTCCAGCGCGCCGTCCACCGCCTTTAGCTGGCGCAGGACATCGACGCAGTAGACGTCCTCGCGCTCAAGCATTCGGACGATGCCTTCGACATGCCCGCGAATCGAGGCCAGCCGCTGGCGGGCGGTTTCGCGGACCGCCGGATCAAGGGCGAGATGACAGTGCTCGACGGAATCGCTCATGAGGCGGCCTCCGTGACGGCCGACGCCGGCCGAAACCGGCGCAGGCGCAGTGAATTGGTGAGTACGAACAGGCTCGACAGGCTCATGGCCGCAGCCGCGGCCATGGGATTCAGCAGCCAGCCGGTGAGCGGAAACAGCAGTCCCGCCGCCACCGGTATCAGCAACACATTGTAGCCATAGGCCCAGACAAAGTTGCCCTTGATTGTGCGATGGGTGCGCCGCGCCAGTGCGACGGCGTTGAGCAGCCCGTTGAGATCGGCACGCATCAGCACCGCATCGCCGGCCTCAATGGCCACATCGGTCCCGGTGCCAATGGCGATGCCCACATCCGCGCGGGCGAGCGCCGGCGCGTCGTTAATGCCGTCACCGACAAAGGCCACCCGACGGCCCTCGCCCTGCAGGCGCTGCACCTCGCGGGCCTTGGCATCGGGCAGCACGCCGGCCATGACCTCATCAATCCCCAGCCGGTCGGCCAGGGCGTGGGCGGTGGCGGCCTGGTCACCGGTGACCATCGCCACCCGCAGGCCCTGGTCGCGCAGCGCGGCGATGACTGCCTGGCTCTCGGGACGCGGCGGATCGGCGATGGCGACCACCCCCAGCAGCTGGCCGTCGACGGCGGCATAGACCGGCGTCCTGGCCGCCTGCATGAGCGCCTCGACCTCGTCCTGTACGGCCGTTATATCAACGCCAAGCCATTCCATGTAATGCGCGGCACCAATATGCACATAACGCGCATCAACCCGGGCATGCACCCCGTAGCCGGTCACCGCCTCGAACCCCGTGGCGGTGGGCCAGTCGAGCTGGCGATCCCGCGCGGCGGCGACCACCGCGTCGGCCAGTGGGTGCTCGCTGTGGGATTCCACCGCCGCCATCAGGCTGAGAACATCATCATCGCTGCCGGTGGCGCCGATCTGGTCGGTCACCTGCGGGCGGCCGAGGGTGAGCGTGCCGGTCTTGTCGAGCACCACGGTATCGGTGCGGGCCAGCGATTCGAGGGCGGCCCCGCGACGCAGCAGCAGACCGTTCTCGGCTCCCTTGCCAGTGGCCACCATGACCGCGGTGGGCGTGGCCAGCCCCATGGCGCAGGGACAGGCGATGAGCAGCACACTGACCGTCGCCACAAAGGCATAGGAGAGCACCGGCTCGGGCCCGACCGTCAACCAGATGGCGGCGGTCAGCAGGGCCACCACCAGCACCACGGGCACGAACACGCCGGCGATGCGATCGGCCATCTGCTGGATCGGCGGTTTTTCGGCCTGGGCCTTCTCGACCATGCCGATGATCTGCGCCAGCACGGTGTCCGCCCCCACCTCGGTGACAGTAGCGGTCAGCGATCCCTGGCCATTGACGGTGCCGGCCACCAGACCATCACCGTCGGCCTTGGCCACCGGTACCGGCTCGCCACTGATCATCGACTCGTCCACGCGGGACTGCCCCTCGGTGACCCGGGCGTCCACCGGAATGCGCTCGCCGGGGCGGATCATGACCGTCTCGCCGCGCTCGACGGCGTTGATCGCCACTTCGGTGGGGCCGTCGTCGCGCACCACCCGGGCGGTACGCGCCTGCATGCCCAGCAGGCGCTTGATGGCCATCGAGGTGCGGCCACGGGCGATCTGCTCAAGATAGCGCCCCACCAGGATCAGGGTAATGATCACCCCAGCGGCCTCGAAGTAGCTGCCCGCTGTGCCCGGGGGGAAGATCGCCGGCACCAGCAGCACCAGCAGCGAGTAGCCATAGGCCGCACCGGCCCCGATCATGACCAGACTGCTCATCGCCGGTGCCCGATGGCGCATCTCGATGACGCCCTTGCGAAAGAAGTCGCGACCGGCCCAGAACACGATGGGAGTCGCCAGCAGCCACTCGACGGCAATCCAGGCGCGCTCGGGCAGCCACTGGGCAAACCATTCCGCGCCGCCGGGGAGATGCCGCCCCATGGCGATGGCCACCAGGGGCACCGCAAACGCCGCGGCGATCAGCACGCGCCGGCGCAACACGGCCTGCTCGCGGGCCGCTCCGTCCTGTCCCGCCGACTCATCGCCGGCGTCGCCACCGCGCCGCTCGGCCCCATAGCCGGTGGCCTCAACGGCGTGGATCAGATCGCGGCTATCAACGCTGCCGGCGATCACCTCCACATCCGCCGTGCCCAATCCCAGATTGACGCTCGCATTGCGCACCCCGGGCAGGGCATTCAGGGCGTTTTCGACCGTGCGCACACAGCCACCGCAGGTCAGCCCACTCAACGTGAGCTGGATGGATTCGTGACGCGTGGGATAGCCGGCCTCATCGAGCTGGCTGTCCACCCGGTTCAGCCCTGCCGCGGTATCGTGGCTTTGATCGAACGTCACATGGGCGCGGGCAGTGGACAGGTTGACACTGGCCGTCTCAACGCCGGCTACGGACTGGATCGCGCGCTCGGCGCGGTTGACGCAGCTGCCGCAGTTCAGGCCGGTCACCTCCAGGTCAAAGGTGTTTGCGCTCATGGCAACCTCGGTCATTACTGGATGATGGCTCAAGGCTATCCCTCCCCCCGGGGGGTCGGTCAAGCGCGACGGCCGCTCCTTCCCGGCACAAAAAAAGGGGGCCCGAAGGCCCCCTTTGGTTCATCCAGGCAATGACTGCGCTGGATTACATGCTCTCACGCCACTCGGCAACGAGCTCGTCGTAGGGCACGGTCTGGCCCTGCGGCTTTTCGTTGTCCAGCGGAGGCTTCGGCGCGCCGGGCTGGTCGTACCAGTACTCCGCACTCCGCTCCTCGTTCAGACGCGGTCCGCAGACTTCCTGCACACCGGCCCGCTCGAGGCGCTCCATGACGCGATCCTGCTCGGCGGCCAGATTGTCCATGGCAGCCTGCGGGGTCTCTTCACCGGTCACGGCAGCGGCCACGTTGGACCACCACAGCTGGGCCAGGCGCGGATAGTCAGGCACGTTGGTGCCGGTATCCGTCCACAGCTCACGGGCCGGGCTGCGATAGAACTCAACCAGACCACCGAGCTCCGGCGCCCGCTCCGTCATCGACTCGGACATGATGTCCGACTCGCGGATCGGGGTGAGGCCCTCGTTGAGCTTCTTCAGCGACACGACCTTCGAGGTCACGAACTGGGCATACAGCCAGGCGGCCTTGCGGGCGTCCGGATCGGCATGCTTGAAGAACGTCCAGGAACCGATGTCCTGATAGCCGACCTTCATGCCCTCTTCCCAGTACGGGCCGTGGGGCGAGGGGGCCATGCGCCACTTCGGCGTGCCATCCTCGTTGACCACCGGCAGGCCCTCTTCGACCATCGAAGCGGTGAAGGCCGTGTACCAGAAGATCTGCTGCGCGATCTGACCCTGGGCCGGGACCGGGCCCGCCTCCGAGAAGGTCATGCCCGAGGCAGACGGCGGCGCATAGTCACCCAGCCAGTCGATGTACTTGGTCAGTGCATAGACAGCGGCCGGGCCGTTCACGGCACCGCCACGGGTCACATCGGAACCCACCGGATGGCAGTCCTCGACACGGATGCCCCACTCGTCAACGGGCAGACCGTTGGGCAGGCCCTTGTCGCCGGCACCGGCCATCGACAGCCAGGCGTCAGTGAAACGCCAGCCGAGGGACGGGTCCTTCTTGCCGTAGTCCATGTGGCCGTAGACCTCACGACCATCCAGCTGACCCACGTTCTCGGTAAAGAACTCGGCGATGTCCTCGTAGGCGGACCAGTTCACCGGCACACCCAGCTCATAGCCATAGATGTCCTCGAACTGCGCCTGCAGGTCTTCGCGCTGGAACCAGTCATAGCGGAACCAGTAGACGTTGGCGAACTGCTGGTCCGGCAGCTGGTACATGTTGCCGTCCGGCGCCGTCACTGCATCGAGACCGATGAAGTCGTCCAGATCCAGATACGGCGACGTCACGTCGGCGCCTTCGCCTTCCATGTAGTCGGACAGCGAGACCACCTGACCATAACGGTAGTGGGTGCCGATCAGATCGGCGTCGTTGATGTAGCCGTCGTAAATGCTCTCACCGGACTGCATTTCGGTCTGCAGCGCCTCGATCACATCACCCTCACCGATCAGGTTATGGGTAAGGTTGATCCCGGTGATCTCGGAAAAGGCCGGGGCCAATACACTCGACTCGTACTCATGGGTCGCAATGGTCTCGGAGACCACCGAGACGTCCATGCCACGGAACTCTTCCGCCGCATCGATGAACCACTCGAGCTGCTCGAGCTGCTCTTCGCGGGTCAGTGTCGACGGCTGGAACTCGTCGAGATACTGCTCGGCAACAGCCATCTGCTCGTCGGTCGCCGCCTGGGCATTGCCCAGCCCGCCAACACCGAGGGCAGCAGCCACGGCCAGTGCAGTCAAAGGACGCATGGCGTTTTTCTGCTCTGTCATGCTTTTCTCCTCCAGGAAGGGGTCATCACCCCATTACTCAAGGACAGTGGCACTGGCCAATCCAGTGCTTGTCCACTTCTAGCCCCAACGCAGCATCACCGCGGCGTACACCACAGAGATACCCGAGGCAAACAAAAGGCTCGCGTCCGAAAACGCCAGCCAGATGAGATGGATAAAGGCCGCCCCCAGCAGGCTCATGAACAGACGATCCCCGCGGGTCGTCGGCACTGGCAGGAAGCCCCGCCGCTCGTAGGTCGGCATCACAAACTGCAGGACGCCGAAGACCACCAGCATCACGGCGATGGCGATAAAGAAGATCGCCACCGGCTGGGTCCACGCCATCCACGACAGGTTGAAGCTGATTCCTTCGTTCATCGTTCCAAACTCCGATTACACGCGGCCGAGGGCAAAGCCCCGGGCGATGTGCTTGCGCACAAACCAGATCACCAGTGCGCCGGGCACGAGCGTGAGGATGCCGGCCGTGGCGAGCAGGCCCCAGTCAAGCCCCGAGGCACTGACCGTCCGCGTCATGGTGACCGCGATCGGCTTCGCCTCGACGGACGTGAGGGTCCGCGCCAGCAGCAGCTCGACCCACGAGAACATGAAGCAGAAGAACGCCGTCACACCCACGCCGGAACGAATCAGCGGCAGGAAGATCGTGATGAAAAACCGCGGCCAGCTGTAACCATCCAGATAGGCCGTCTCATCGATCTCCTTGGGCACGCCGGACATGAACCCCTCGAGGATCCAGACNGCCAGCGGCACCGTGAACAGCGTATGCGCCAGGGCCACCGCGATGTGCGTGTCATACAGCCCGACGCTCTGGTAGAGCTCGAAGAACGGCAGCAGGAACACCGCCGGCGGCGCCATGATGTTGGTCAGCAGCCAGAAGAACAGATGCTTGTCACCCAGAAAGTTGTAGCGGCTGAACGCATACGCGGCCGGCAGTGCCACGGTCAGCGAGATCACCACGTTCATCGCCACATACAGGGTCGAGTTGATGTACCCCGGGAACCAGGTGGGGTCGGTGAAGATCTTCACGTAGTTGGCCACCGTCAGGTTCTCCGGCCACAGCGTGAAGGTCGACAGGATCTCCTGGTTGGTCTTGAGCGACATCATCAGCAGCCAGTAGATCGGCAGCATCAGGAAGATCAGCCACGCGGCCAGGAAGATATAGCGTCGTTTCGAACCCACGGCCTAGCCCTCCCGGTCCATGTTGAGAATGGTCAGATAGAACACATAGCTGAACAGCAGGATGATCAGGAAGTAGATCAGCGAGAACGCCGCTGCCGGTCCCAGATCAAACTGGCCGACGGCCATGGTGGTCAGGCTCTGACTGAGGAAGGTGGTCGCATTGCCCGGACCGCCGCCGGTCAGCACGAACGGCTCGGCATAGATCCGGAAGCTGAAGATAAAGCGCAGCAACACCGCGATCAGCAGGACGCCCTTCAGTTTGGGCAGCTCAATGAACCGGAACACCGCCCAGCGGGACGCGCCATCAATGCGCGCCGCCTGATAGAACGCATCGGGAATCGCCTGCAGACCGGCGTAGCAAAGCAGGATGACCAGCGATGTCCAGTGCCAGACGTCCATGACCAGAACGGTCAGCCAGGCATCCAGCGATCACCCGTGTAGTTGTAGTCAAAACCGATGCCGTTGAGGATGACGCCCGCAAAGCCCACGTCCGGGCGGGAGAACACCTGCCAGATCGTGCCCACCACGTTCCACGGCACCAGCAGCGGCAGCGCCAGCAGCACCAGCGACACCGAGACCCACGGGCCCTTCTTGGGCAGGCACAGCGCAAGGCCCACGCCCAGCGGGATCTGGATGAGCAGCACCGCCGCCGAGAACAGCAGCTGCCGGATCAGTGCCCCGTGCAGGGCCGGGTCGCGCAGCACCTCGGTAAACCAGGCGGTGCCGACAAAAAACCGGGAATTGGGCCCGAAGATGTCCTGCAGCGAGTAGTTGACCACGGTCATCAGCGGCATGATGGCGCTGAACGCCACCACCAGCACCACTGGCAGGACCATCAGCCACGCCCATTGGTATTCGCGCTTTTCCACGTTTCCTCCCCTTAACCGACGAGCTTGTCGTCGGCATACAGCAGCGCGTTGTCGACGGGGAACACCACCCGCAGACCGTCGCTGTCGATCTTTTCGGATTCATCCAGCCGGACGTGGACCTCGTGCTCGCCCAGGTGTCCCGTCACCAGCACGTAATCGCCCAGATCCTCGACCTTGTCGACCTTGATCAGGTGCCCGGTCTCGTCGGCCGCGGCCGGACGGATCAGCTCGGGGCGGATACCCAGCTGCAGATCACCCCCGGCCAGGCGGGCAGCCTCGGCCATCGCCGGGTCGACGGCGATCCGCTCGTCCCCGACCACGGCCTCATTGCCCTCGACCGAGCAGGCCATGAAGTTCATGCCCGGACTGCCAATGAAGTACCCGACAAAGGTGTGTTCGGGGCGCTCGAAAAGGGCCTGCGGCGTGCCCACCTGCAGGACCTGTCCGGCCAGCATCACCACCACCTTGTCGGCAAAGGTCAGTGCCTCGGTCTGGTCATGGGTGACGTAGACCAGCGTCAGGTTGAGCTGCTCATGCACCTCTCGCAGCTTGCGTCGCAGCTGCCATTTCAGATGCGGGTCGATCACCGTCAGCGGTTCGTCGAACAGTACCGCGGCGACGTCCTCGCGCACCAGCCCGCGTCCCAGCGAGATCTTCTGCTTGGCATCGGCGGTCAGGTTGTTGGCCCGACGCTTCAGGACGTCTTCGAGCCCCAGCATGGTGGCGATATGCGTCACCCGCTGGTTGATGTAGTGCTCGTCCATGGAGCGGTTACGCAGCGGGAAGGCCAGATTGTCGAACACGGTCATCGTGTCGTAGATGACCGGAAACTGGAAAACCTGGCCGATGTTGCGCCGCTCGGGTGACAGATTGGTCACGTCGCGCTCGCCGAACATGACCTTGCCCTCGGACGGCTGCACCAGCCCCGAGATGATGTTGAGCAGCGTGGTCTTGCCGCAGCCGGAAGGCCCCAGCAGCGCATACGCGCCGCCGTCTTCCCAGACGTGCTGCATGGGCTGCAGGGCATAGTCACCGCCCGGTGCGTACTGATGGGCGAGGTTGTTGAGTTCTATTCGTGACATGTATCTACCCGCGTTACTGCTGCGGCGCGGCCACGAGCTGGTCCGCGCTGTCGAATACGTAGGCCCGGTTCAGGTCGGCGTGCACGTCAAAACGCTCACCGGGATGAACCACGTGAACGCCGCGCTCCTCGACCACCCAGTCATGGCCGTTGACCGCGAGATGGACGTAGGTCACCGACCCGGCCACTTCCGCCACTTCGACCTCGCCCTGCATGGTGATGCGGTCGTCGCCGGGCGTGACATAGAGGTGATGCGGACGCACGCCCATGGTGTAGCGCCCCGGCACCAGGTCTTTCATCTGTGCCGGCAGCGGCTGATCGAACAGTCCCTCGACCTTGACCCGACCGTCGTCGACCTGGATGGGCATCAGGTTCATCGGCGGGTCGGCGAACACCTGGGTGACCGTGGTGCTGGCGGGGTGCCGATAGCATTCCGCCGTCACGCCGTGCTGAACCACCCGTCCCTCGTGCAGCACCGTGGTCTTACCCCCCAGGACCAGCGCCTCCTCGGGCTCGGTGGTCGCGTAGACCACCACGGTGTCGCGGTCGGCGAACAGGTTGCGCAGTTCCGAGCGCAGCCCCTCGCGCAGCTTGTAGTCGAGGTTGACCAGCGGCTCGTCGAGCAGCACCAGCCTGGCGTCGCGCACCAGTGCCCGCGCCATGGCACAGCGCTGCTGCTGGCCACCGGACAGCTCCGAGGGCAGGCGATCAATGAGGTGGTCAATGCCGAGGCGCTCGGCTTCGGTGCGCACCCGGCGATCGATCTCCGAGTCGGACAGCCGCGCCAGCTTGAGCGGCGAGGCGATATTGTCGTAGACCGATAGCGATGGATAGTTGATGAACTGCTGATACACCATGCCCACGGAGCGCTTGCGCACCGGGACCTTGGTGACCTCGTTACCATCTTCGAGGACCCGGCCGGTGTTGGGATGATCCAGCCCCGCCATGATCCGCATCATTGTTGTTTTGCCGGCCTCGGTCAGGCCCAGCAGCACATTGAACTCGCCCCGCTGGAAGGTGAGATTCACATCTCTGAGATGCGTCTCACCGCCAACGGTGCGATTGACCCCCTCCAGGACGAGACTCATTACGCAGTTGCCCTCTTTTTCTCATGCCCCGTAAACCAGGCGTTGACCCGCTCGCGCTGATCGGCGTCGAGCATCAGGCCCAGCTTGCTGCGCCGCCAGATTGCGTCCTCGGCGGTCATCGCCCATTCGTGCTCGGCCAGATAGCGTAGCTCGGCCTCGTAGCAGTCGGACCCGAAATGCTCGCCCAGGTCGTCCAACGACCGGGCCTCCCCCAGCATGGTCTCGACCTGGGTGCCGTAGTTGCGCACCAGCCGCCATGCCATCGCCTCGGGCAGCCACGGCCGCTCGCGCCGCAGCCGCTCGAGGTAGCGCTCGAAATCGCCATCCGGAATATCGCCACCGGGCAGGGCCTCGTCGCCGGTCCAGTCCTTGATCGGCGCACCGAGCAGCGGCGCGACCTGATCGACCGCCTGGCGGGCCAGCGTGCGGTAAGTGGTGATCTTGCCGCCGAACACCGACAGCAGCGGCGCGCGCTTGTCGTCCAGATCCAGGCTGTAGTCGCGGCTCACCGCCGAGACGTCTTCCTCGTCCGACTCGTCATACAGCGCCCGCACCCCGGAGTAGGTCCAGACCACGTCCTTCGGTGCGATCTCGTGCTTGAAGTAGCGATTGACCGCGTCGCAGAGGTACTGGATTTCGTCGTCGCTGGCAGTCGCCTCGGCCGGATTGCCCTCGTAGGCGACATCCGTGGTGCCGATCAGCGTGAAGTCCTGCTCGTAGGGGATGGCGAAGATGACGCGGCCATCGGTGTTCTGGAACAGATAGGAGTCGTCATGCTCGAAGATCTTGGGCACGACGACATGGCTGCCCTTGACCAGATGGACGTCCTTGCCGTCGTTCATGTCCATGGCGTTGCCAAGGAACTTGGCCACCCACGGCCCGGCCGCGTTCACAACCGAACGCGAACGAACATTTCGAACATCACCGCTCATGGTGTCGGTGAGCTGCACGCTCCATTCATCGTCACCGCGCTCGGCGCCGGTGCAGCGGGTGCGCGGCAGCACGGTTCCACCGCGCTGCTCGACATCCATGCAGTTGAGCACCACCAGGCGCGAATCCTGCACCCAGCAGTCGGAATACATGAAGCCCTTGGTGACGCCATCCTTGAGCGGCTCGCCGGCGTAATGGGTGCGCAGATTGAGCCCCTTCGAGCCGGGCAGCTTCTTGCGGCCGCCGAGATGGTCGTAGAGGAACAGCCCCATGCGGATCATCCACGCCGGGCGCAGCTCCTTGACGTGCGGCATCACAAAGCGCAGCGGCCAGATGATGTGCGGGGCAATGCCCATCAGCACTTCGCGCTCTTTCAGCGCCTTCTGCACCAGCCGGAATTCGTAGTATTCGAGATAGCGAAGGCCGCCGTGCACAAGTTTGGTGCTGGCGGAAGAGGTGTAGTTGGCGAGATCGCCCTGCTCGACAAGCAGTACCCGCAGCCCGCGGCCCGCCGCGTCACGCGCTATGCCTGCCCCGTTGATACCGCCGCCGACGACCACCAGGTCGTAACGGTCGGTCTGCTGACCTTCAGAAGCCACAGGTGCCTCTCCTCCGTTTCCAATGTTGGCGACTATACTGCCGCCTTTTAATGTTCGGTTTCAAACATACCACTGCGCCGGTCGGAGTCAAGCGAACCCGGCGTTCCGCTCGCGGCGTCGGTCACCATCAGGCGGCCACCGTGCTCGTTCATCACCCGGCGCACATACGCCGGCGGCTCGGCATCGGTATGCAGCTCGTCGATCTCACCCAGGCTCGCCACACGCACCATCGCGTTGCGGCCGAACTTGCTGTGATCCGCCCCCAGCAGGGTCGAGCGGGCGTTGCGCATGATCGCCTGGATGACGCGCACCTCGTGGTAGTCAAAATCCAGCAGCGTGCCGTCCGCTTCGATGCCGGAGATGCCCAGCACGGCATAGTCGACCTTGAATTGATTGACAAAATCGATGGTCGCTTCGCCGGTAATGCCGCGATCGCGCTGGCGGACCACACCGCCGGCCACGATCACCTCGCAATCCGGGCTGTCGGCCATCGCGGTGGCCACATTGAGGTTGTTGGTGATGACCCGCAGCCCCTGATGCTGGCGCAGCGCCAGGGCCACTGCCTCGGTGGTGGTGCCGAGGGTGATGAATACCGACGCCTTGTCCGGGATGCGCGCGGCAATGGCGGCACCGATGCGCGCCTTGGCCTCGGGCAGCAGGATGCGGCGCGCCTGATAGTGGACGTTCTCGACGCTCGAGGGCAGTCCGGCCCCGCCGTGGTAGCGGCGCAGCAGCCCGGCCCCGCAGAGGGCGTTGATGTCGCGCCGGATGGTCTGCGCCGTCACCGCAAAATGCTGCGCCAGCGCCTCCACCGAGACGAACCCCTGCTCCTGGACAAGATCGAGCATGGCCTGTTGCCGGCCATTGAGCCCGATGGGTAGATCCTCCGCCGCGATCAACGCGCGCCTCCTCCGTTCGGTTTCGAGCACCAAACTTGACATTTTTCTTCTGCGTTCGATCATACCGCCTAATCAGAACGGCGCAATCATATCGAGGAGAGAGCGACATGGCCGACAATAACGGCATACTGGCCATTGACCAGGGGACAACCAGCTCGCGGGCCATCGTTTTCGATCTTGAAGGCCACATCGTGGCAACCGCTCAGGAAGAATTCTCCCAGCATTACCCGCACAGCGGCTGGGTGGAGCATGAGCCCCAGGACCTGATCGACACGACCCTCGATACCAGTCGCCGGGCCCTCAAGGCAGCCAAGGCCGCCGGCGTCCATGCCTGCAGCATCGGCATCACCAACCAGCGCGAGACCACCATTGTCTGGGACCGGCAGACCGGCGAGCCGGTGCACAACGCCATTGTCTGGCAGGATCGCCGCACCGCCGAGCGCTGTGCCGCGCTCAAGGCCGCCGGCCATGAGTCGATGGTGGCCGAGCGCACCGGGCTGCTGCTCGACCCCTACTTTGCCGCCACCAAGATCGCCTGGATCCTCGATAATGTCCGCGGCGCGCGGGAGCGGGCCCGCAAGGGTGAGCTGGCTTTCGGCACCGTCGACACCTGGCTGCTCTGGCGACTGACCGGCGGCCGCAGCCATGCCACCGACGCCACCAACGCCAGTCGCACACTGCTTTTCAACATCCACCGCCAGGCCTGGGACGACGAGCTGCTCGGCCTGTTCGATATCCCCGCCGCGATCCTCCCCGAAGTACTCGACAGTGCCGATGATTTCGGCACCACCGACCCCGAGCTGCTCGGCAGCGCCCTGCCCATCGAGGGCATCGCCGGTGACCAGCATGCCGCGGTGGTGGGCCAGTGCTGTTTTCGGCCGGGGATGATCAAGAGCACCTACGGCACGGGCTGCTTTGCGCTAATGAACACCGGGGAGACCGCCGTCCCGTCGCAGAACCGCATGCTGACCACCACGGCCTATCGCATCAACGGCAAGCCCACGTTCGCCCTCGAGGGGGCGATCTTTATTGCCGGAGCCGCCATTCAGTGGCTGCGCGACGAGCTGGGCATCATCGCCCACGCCTCGCAGAGCGAGGGTCTGGCCAATGATGCCGAGGCCGAGGGGCTGTACATGGTGCCGGCCTTCACCGGCCTGGGCGCGCCCTGGTGGGACCCCAACGCCCGCGGCGCGATCTTTGGCCTGACCCGCAACACCGGGGTGGCCGAGTTTGTGCACGCGGCACTCGACTCGGTGTGCCTGCAGACCGGCGACCTGCTCGAAGCGATGGCGGACGACTCGCAGACAAAGCAGGCCACCCTGCGCGTCGACGGCGGCATGGTGGCCAACAACTGGCTGCTGCAGCGGCTGGCGGATCTGACCGGGCTGGATGTCGAGCGCCCCAGGGTGATCGAAACCACCGCCCTGGGCGCCGCCTATCTGGCCGGGTTGCAGCACGGCCTGTACCAGTCGCTGGAGAGCCTCGAGTCGCAGTGGTCGCTGGATGAGCGCTTCAAGCCGGCCATCTCCCACTCGTCACGTGAACACATTGTCGAGGGTTGGCACGACGCGGTCCGTCGGACCCTGACGACCGGGCGCTGAAAACGCTATTATTAGAGGACGCACTCGTTCTGTCGGAGGATAGATGCAGTACCTGCACACCATGGTCCGTATCAGCGATATCGATGCCTCGCTGCGCTTTTACTGCGAACTGCTGGGCCTCGAGGAGATCAGCCGTCAGGACAGCGAAAAGGGCCGCTTTACCCTGATCTTTCTGGCCGCGCCGGCGGACCGTGACCGGGCCCGCTCGAGCGACCGCGCGCCGATGCTCGAGCTGACCTACAACTGGGACCCCGAGACCTATGCCGGTGGCCGCAACTTTGGCCATCTGGCCTACCGGGTGGACGATATCTACGCCACCTGCCAGCACCTGATGGACAACGGCGTCACCATCAACCGACCGCCCCGGGATGGCCACATGGCCTTCGTGAAATCCCCCGACGGCATCTCGGTGGAGCTGCTGCAGAGCGGGGAGGCATTGCCCGCGCAGGAGCCCTGGGCCTCCATGGCCAACACGGGGAGCTGGTAGTGCCCACAGCCGGCGCACGGCCCATGGACAATCGGCGCCGCGACCGCTGGGGGCTGGTCGGCTGGACACTGCTGGTGGTGATCACCGCCATGGGCGGCATTCTCAGCCCACCCGGTGACTGGTATGCGGCGCTCGACAAGCCGCCCCTGACGCCCCCGGATCTGCTCTTTCCGATTGCCTGGACACTGCTCTACGCGCTGATGATCGCGGCGGCCTGGCAGGTCTGGCGACGCATTGGCCTGCTGGCCGGCCTGGCCGTGCTGATCCCGTTTGTCGCCCAACTGGGCGCCAACGGGCTGTGGAGTATTCTGTTCTTTCAGTGGCATCGCCCCGACCTGGCGCTGGTGGATCTGGTGGTGCTCTGGGCGCTGATCGCGCTGACGATGCTGCGCTTTCGCCGAGTGCATCCGCCGGCCGCGTGGCTACTGGCGCCGTATCTGGTCTGGGTGACCTACGCCGGGTATCTGAATATCGGCATCATCCTGCTGAACGGGCCGGCGCCACCGGCCTGATCAGCCGCGCTCGATCCGCTCGCGCCATTCCGCTTCGGTAAACTCGATGCCCTCGCGCTCCCACGGCGGCACCGGCGTGAACACCTCCACCAGAAAGTCGACAAACGCCCGCACCTTGCGTGACAGATGCCGGCGGTGGGGATAGAGCAGAAAATACGCCGAGCGCTCGTGGGGATACTGCGGCAGCACCGGCACCAGATCGCCGCGGCGAATGGCCGGCATCACCAGCCACGTGGAAAGCCGCGCCAGACCAACACCGGCCAGCGCCGCCTCGTACAGGGCGTCGGCGGTATTGGCGCGGAAGTTCCCGCCGACATGCAGGGTGCGATAGCCGTGGCCGGGATCCTCAAAGGCCCAGTCGTTGAACTGCGATACCTCGTAGAGCGTCAGGCAGTTGTGCGAGAGGAGCTCCTCGGGCGTTGCCGGGGCACCGTGCTGCTCGATGTAGTGGGGCGAGGCGCAGATGATGCGGCGATTGACGCACAGCCGCCGGGCGATCAGTGATGGGTCATCCATCTGCTCGCGCCACTGAATGGCGACGTCGATCCCCTCCTCAATCAGATCCACCTGGCGGTCGGTCAGCTCGAACTCGATATTGAGCTCGGGATAGCGCTCGAGAAATTCCTGAATCCGGGGCAGCACCTCAACCCGGCCGAACGCCACGGTGGCCGCCACCCGGAGTGTCCCCCGCGGATTCTCGTTAAGCGCCGTGACCGCCTCTTCGGCCTCCTCGATCTCCTGGATGATCCGCGCACAGCGCTCGTAATAGGCATGCCCCACCTCGGTCAGGCTGACCCGTCGGGTGGTGCGATTGAAAAGCCGCACGCCCAGCCGATCTTCGAGACGCCGGATCTGCTTGCTCACCGCCGACGGCGTGAGGTCGAGATCGCGGGCCGCCGACGAGAAACTGCCCCGGTCCACTGCCCGCACGAACATGTGCATCTCCGCCGCCCGATCCATCGCTTATCGATGCCTCTATATCACTAATTAAGTGCTGAAATGAATGATTACCTCTTATGGGGAACAGCATACAACCCAATACGACGCCACCATAGCCCGGGCGATCGGCCCCGCCGCGATGGACCGGCCCGCGCCCGCTAGGCAGGGAGCAGCGCCCGCAGGCTCCACAGCGCGATCATGCCCAGGATCAATGTCGGCAGGGTGGCCCGGGTTTTCCAGGCCACCAGCCCGGCCACCGCGCCGGCCAGCAGCCGTGGCGCGTCGACACTGCCATCCCCCTGCCACTGCACCAGCCCCGGCAGCACCAGCGCGGCGAACACCGCCGGCGGGACATAGCTGAGCCCGCGGCGGACCAGATCGGGCATCTGCAGCCCGTGGCCGAACACCAGAAACGACCCGCGCCAGAGGAACGTACCCACCCCAATCGCCGCCACCATCCACCACAGCGGATCAACCACGACGCCGTCCCTCGGCCATTACGCCGGCAATGATCCCCGCGAGCGAGGCCAGCGTCAGCCCCAGCCCAGCGGGCAGATCGCGCCCCAGCACCGACAGTGACCCGGCCACCAGCGCGGCAATGACACCCGGGCGGCTGCTGATCGACATCACCAGCAGCGCCAGAAAGATCAGCGGCACGATAAACCCCAGCTCCCAGGCCGGCGGCATCGCCGTACCCGCCCAGTAGCCAAACGCCGTGGCAAGCTGCCAGACCCCCCACAGCGGCAACGCCACGCCAAAATAGAACCAGTGATTGAAGCCATCGCTGCCCCGGGTCATCACCCGGGAAATGGTCAGGGCATAGGCCTGGTCGGTGAGGATATAGGCCATCAAGGATCGACTGCCGGCACCCAGATGCTGGAAATGCGGCGCCAGATGGGCGCTGTACATGAGCATGCGCAGGTTGATGATGAGCGCGGTCAGCACCACCAGCGGCGCGGCGGCACCGGCGTCGATCAGCTGGATGCTTGCCAGCTGCGAGGCACCGGCGAACACGATCAGCGACATCCCCAGGGTCAGCGCCGCACCCAGCCCGGCATCCAGGCCCGCCACCCCCGCGGTCACGCCAAACGGGACGATGGCGGCGACCATGGGGGCAACGGCCCTGAGGCCGTCACTGAATGCCTGACGACGGGGTGCGTGCATACCCGGGGCCGTCAGTGAGCCGGCGGTGCCGTGGCGGCGAACGACGACCGCCCCAGCAGGCGATCCAGCCAGGCCCCGGCCGCCGGCTGGGCGGCGCGCCACGGGATCTCGTCGCCAAAGCGCAGGTCCACCCAGTCGAGGGCCACGGCCGCGGCCAGATCCCCCAGATCGGGATCATCCGCCGAGGCCGGCGCCTTCACCCCGGCCGCCACCGCATTGGCGGCGCGCTGCAGGGCCTCGAAACGGCGCCGGGCCAGGGGCGTATCGGGGTCGCCGTGACGGCGCTCGGTAATCACCCCGGCGCCGTCATCGATACAGCCAAGCGCCTGTCCCAGACGGGCATGCACGCCCTCCACGGCCTCGCGCGGCATCAGGCGCGGCTCGGGATAGCGGCGCTCGAGAAACAGCACGATCACCGCCGCCTCGCACAGCACCTGGCCACTGGGCATGACCAGCGTGGGCACCCGCGAGTTGGTATTGACCTCGAGCAGTTCCGCCGGCGATGCCCAGGGGTCGACAAAACGATAGTCCACGCGATCCTGGAGCTGCTTTTCGAGCAGTGTCA
>P_1C_Liq_3_UnCtyDRAFT_1000003_pt1 | contig 59124 bp, 62 predicted proteins | sample Pon1CUnioCityCA_5_FD_10231 | JGI IMG/M metagenome (IMG submission 10231)
GCCGCGCAGGCACCGGCGCTGGCCGCCGGTGACTGGGACCGGGCGCAACAGCAGTTACACACGCGGGAGTAGAGCAATCAATGGGCTTTAAGTGCGGTATCGTGGGTCTGCCGAATGTCGGCAAGTCAACCCTGTTCAATGCCCTGACCAAAAACGGGATTCCGGCGGAGAACTACCCGTTCTGCACCATCGACCCGAATGTCGGCATTGTCCCTGTGCCGGATCCGCGTCTGGACCGACTGGCGGCGCTCGTGCAGCCGAAAAGCGTGGTCCCCACCACCATGGAGTTCGTCGACATCGCCGGCCTGGTGGCAGGCGCCTCGCGTGGTGAAGGGCTGGGCAATCAGTTTCTTGCCAACATTCGCGAGACCGATGCGATCGCCCATGTGGTGCGCTGTTTCGAGAGCGATGATGTCCACCATGTCGAAGGCCGGGTGGATCCGATTGCTGACATCGAGACCATCAATACCGAACTGCTGCTCGCCGACATGGAAACCGTGGACAAGGCCATTGATCGCTACGGCCGCCGCGCCAAGTCCAATGACAAGACCGCGATCGCCATGCGTGACGCCCTGCGGTCCATGGCCGAGGGGCTGGATGCGGGTCAACCAATCCGCGCGCAGCGCCTCGATGACAATGGCCGGGAGGTGCTGGGCGAGCTGCATCTGCTGACCGCCAAGCCGGTGCTCTACGTGGCCAATGTCAACGAGGAAGGCTTGAGTGGCAACGCCGCGCTGGCACAGCTCGAGCAGCTGGCCGCCCGGGAGAATGCCCGGGTGGTGCCCGTCTGTGCCGCCATTGAGGCCGAGCTCTCGCAGCTTGACGAGGAAGAGCGCAACGAGCTGCTGGCCGCCTATGATCTCGACGAGCCGGGGCTCAACCGGGTCATCCGCGCCGGTTACTCGTTATTGTCGCTGCAGACGTTCTTTACCGCCGGGCCCAAGGAAGTGCGGGCCTGGACGGTGGTCGAGGGGGCGACCGCGCCCGAGGCCGCCAGTCGTATCCACAGCGACATCCAGCGCGGCTTCATCCGCGCCGAGGTGATCAACGTGGACGAGTACCTGAGCGCGGGCAGTGAACAGGCGGCCAAGGAGGCCGGCCGCATGCGTCTGGAGGGCAAGGAATACATCATGCGCGACGGTGATGTCTGCCACTTCCGCTTCAACGTCTGAGGCGCCGTGAAGGGTTTGACAGCAACCCCTCGATGACCGGATACTCTGCGGTCTTCCGATCAGGCTACGTAGCTCAGCTGGTTAGAGCACATCACTCATAATGATGGGGTCGGTGGTTCGAATCCACCCGTAGCCACCACTTTCCCTCAGAGCAAAACAGCGTTGCCAGCCCCAGAAAGGCGGTAAAGCCGACAATGTCGGTGACGGTGGTCAGGATGACGCCGCCGGCAAGCGCCGGGTCGATGCCGAAACGCTTCAGCACCAGTGGCACCAGCACGCCGGAGGCCGCCGCGGTGCCCAGGTTGATGGTCATGGCGGCGGCAATGATGAGGCCGATGGTGGGTCGGCCGAACCACAGCAGCGCAATCCCTGCCAGCACGGCCGCCCAGAGCAGACCGTTGAGCAGTCCGATCCCCAGTTCCTTGAGCAGTAACGCGCGGCTGTTGCGCGGCGCGATCTGGCCCAGGGCGAGGGCGCGGATCACCAGCGCCAGGGTCTGTGTGCCGGCGATCCCGCCCATGCTGGCAACCACCGGCATCAGCACCGCCAGCGCCACTACCTCCTGGATGGTGCCTTCGAACAGGCCGATCACATAGGCGGCCAGCAGCGCGGTCACCAGGTTCAGGCCCAGCCAGCCGGCCCGACGCCGGGTGCTCGACCAGACCGGCGCGAACAGGTCCTCTTCTTCACCCAGGCCTGCCATGCTCAGGATCGACTGCTCGGCCTCGTCACGGATTACGTCGACCACATCATCAATAGTGATGCGCCCGATCAGGCGGCCGCGGCTGTCGAGCACCGGCGCCGAGATCAGATCGCGGTCTTCGAACATGCGCGCCACTTCGCGATCCGACATTTCCGCGGGGATCACCACCGCCTCGGTGTCGAGCAGATCCTCGACCCGGCCGGCGGGGTCGCGGGTGAGTAGATCGCTCACGCGCAGGATCCCCAGAAAGTGATCATAGCGGCTGACGACGAACAGATGGTCGGTCAGCTCAGGCATCTCGCCGCGCATGCGCAGGTAGCGAAAAACCACGTCCAGGCTGACGTCCGGGCGCACGGTCACCGTGTCGGTGTTCATCAGTCCGCCGGCGCTGTCTTCGGGATAGGCCAGGACGGCCTCGAGGCGCTGACGGTTCTGGTTGTCCATCGAGCGCAGGATCTCGCCGGTGAGCGTTCTCGGCAGGTCCTGCATGAAGTCGGCCAGGTCGTCCATGTCCATGCCGGAGGTGGCCGCGAGCAGCTCGCGGTCGTCCATTTCGCGGATCAGCCCGCCGCGTACCTCGTCGTTGACCTGGAGGAGCACCTCGCCGCCGATTTCCTCGTCCACCAGCTCCCAGAGGACTTTGCGCTGGGCGGTGGGGAAGGATTCCAGCAGATTGGCGATTTCCGAGGGGTGGAGCGCGTTGAGCATGCGCTGGGCTTCGGGCACCGTGCCGTCCTGCAGGAGGTCGGTAACCGTCTCCGCGATCCGGCCCTGTTTCTGCTCACGCTCTTCGACCATGGGATGTTCCTGTCTGGAGTCAGTCGGACTCGCCGAAGCCATCGGCGATCAGGGCAGCGATGGCCTCCATCGCCGCCGGGGCATCGTCGCCCCGGGCGCGCAGCTCAAGGTCGCTGCCCTGGCCGGCGGCCAGCATCATCAGGCCCATGATGCTTTTGGCGTTAGCCGTGTGGGTCTGGTGGCTGACCTGGATCTCCGCCGCATACCGCCCGCGAGGGTGGCGAACCGGGCCGCCGCCCGGGCATGCAGCCCGAGTCGGTTGACGATCCGCACGCGACGGCGGTGCGTGGTCTCATCCGACGCCATGGTTGGCCCCCTGCGGGTCGATGGCTGGCGGCACGGCCTGCAGGATGCCATCGCGGGCCGCCGCCAACGCCATGCGCGCCAGCGACTCCACCGACAACTCGGGGTAATTGAGCACGCGCAGCAGCATCGGCAGATTGACACCGGTTATCACCGGATAGCCGCGTCCACGGGCCACCGCGATGGCGATGTTGGCGGGCGTTGCGCCAAACGCATCGGTGAGGACCAGCACACCATCACCGCTCTCCACGGTGGTGGCGGCGGCTTCGACGCGCCCGAGGGTGGTCTCCGGCGAGTCATGGGGCCCCGGACTGAGTGTGGCGACAGCCAGCGGCAGCCGCGGCAGAATGCCTTCAGCGGTCTCGCGCAGGGCGTTGCCCACACCCGGATGGGTGACCAGCAGCAGACCGGCGCTCATGACAGCTCCCGGTGCCGCACGGTGACGGCGATGGCGTGCTCGCGCAGGTGGGCGGCCAGCGCCTCGATCAGGTAGACCGAGCGGTGCTGTCCCCCCGTGCAGCCAATGGCAACGGTCAGATAGCTGCGATTTTCGGCCTCGAAGACTGGCAGCCAGTCATCCATGAAGCCCTGGATCTGTTTGAGATAGCGCCCCACCAGTGGGCTGTCGGCCAAAAAGTCGGCCACGGCCGTATCGAGCCCGGTCAGCGGCCGCAGGTCGGGCTGCCAGTGCGGATTGGGCAGGCAGCGGCTGTCAAAGACAAAATCGCCGTCGGTGGGTGTGCCGTGTTTGTAGCCAAACGATTCCAGTTGCACCGACAGATGCGTGCGCGATTCCGCCAGTCGGCTGCGAATGATCTGCCGCAGTTCATGCAGCGTGGTCTGCGAGGTGTCGACGGTCAGATCGGCGCGTTCATGGAGCGGCACCAGCCGCGCGCGCTCGCCCTTGATCGCCTCGTTCAGGGGGACATCCGGCCCGCTCAGGGGATGCCGCCGGCGGGTTTCCGAAAAGCGCTTGAGCAGGGTGCTGTCATCCGCATCGAGAAAGACGATTTCGGTGTCCAGGCCGTGCGCCGCGATGGCGTCGAGGATGCCGGGAAAACGACCCAGCGAGGTCGGCTGGTTGCGGGCATCAATGCCCACCGCGTAGTCGGCCTCTTCGCCACTGGCCGCGATGTGCTCGCCGAAGGCGTCCAGCAGATCCACCGGCAGATTGTCGATGCAGTAGAACCCCGAGTCTTCCAGAGTGGCCAGGGCGACGCTCTTGCCCGATCCGGACAGGCCGCTGACGATGATCAGCCGCATGCGGTGACCTCCGGGATGGCGCGTGGTCGGGGTGCGGTGGTCGCCACCAGCTCGATGATCGCCGTAACCGGTCGGTCGGGGGACAGCGCCAGCTGCGCCAGGTGGATCCCGAGGATTGGCAGGCGCTGCCAGTCAGCGGTGGCGCTGGCCGGGCGNCGGGCCCGGCTCAGCTCAATGGCGCAGTCAATGGGGCTCTGGTCAGTCACGGCACCGGTCCCGAAGTGATGACCGACGTCGATGAGCCCCGGCCCGCGCAGGCATAGCAGCCCGCGCCCGGCCGCCGGTGCCCGGCCGAGCAACCGATCGCCGCGGCGCGTGACCGCCACCGCGTCATCGGCCACCAGTTGATGACCGGCACGCAGCAGCAGCAGCGCGGTGTCACTCTTGCCCAGGCCCGACTCGCCCCGAATCAGAACGCCGGCGCCGTTGATCCGCATCAGAGTCCCCGGGATCTGGCTCATGCGTCGGGCGTCCCATCGTCGCCGCCGGTCATTGTCGCGTAGAGCTCGGCGTCGCTACTGCACTGGCGTAGCCGGGTGCACAGGTGCTCGTCGCGAAACAGCTCCGCGAGCCGGGCGAGAATGCGCAAATGCTCGTCGTTGCTGTGTTCGGGGACGAGCAGGGCAAGCAGCAGATCCACGGGCTGGCTGTCGGCGGCGTCGAAGGCGATGGGTGTGTTGAGCCGAACCAGGGCGGCGCGCGGGGTCTCGATGTCGGGACTGCGGGTGTGGGGCAGTGCCACCCCGCGCCCCAGCCCCGTGCTGCCCAGTCGTTCGCGAACGATCAACCCCTCAAAGATATTGCGCGTGGCATCACTGCTTGCCCGGGTATCGGCCATGAGCTGCTCGCTCAGGCGCTCCAGGGCACGCTTCTTGCTGGTGACGTCGACCCCGCACTGCGTGCGCGTCACCGACAGCAGTCGGGTAAGCTCCATAGCGCTCAGGGTTCCAGATTATCGCCGACGCGTCCCTGCTCCGGATGATGGTCGCTGCGCTTTTCCTTGTGCTTGACGACTTGCCGGTCCAGCTTGTCGACCAGCAGGTCGATGGCGGCATACATTTCATTGGCGGTGGACTCGGCGAACAGTCGCGCGCCGCTGACCACCATGGTGGCCTCTGCCTTTCGGGTTTTCTTCTCGACGGTCAGAATCACATGGACGTCGACGACATGATCAAAGTGACGCTCGAGGCGCTGGAATTTTTCGTCGACATAGTCACGCAGTGCGTCGGTGACATCGACGTGATGGCCGGTAATGTCGATTTTCATGATTTCCCCTTTTGTTTTCTTGTCAGCGTAGCCGTTTACGTTGGGTCGACGATTCGATCCCCATGACTTCCCGGTATTTGGCCACGGTTCGCCGCGCCACGTGAATGCCCTCCTCGCGCAGCGCCTCGGTCAGCCGTGAATCGCTGAGCGGTCTTGCCGGATCCTCCGCCGCCACCTGGCGGCGGATCCGCGCCCGAATGGCCGTGGCCGAGCACTCGCCGCCGTCGGCCGTCGGGACATGGCTCGAGAAGAAGTGCTTGAACTCCAGCGTCCCCTGTGGCGTGAGGATGTACTTGCGCGAAGTGATCCGGGAGACGGTGGATTCATGCATGTCGATGGCCTCGGCGACATCGCGCAGCACCAGCGGCTGCATCGCCTCTTCACCATACTCCAGAAACGCCTGCTGACGCTCGACCACGCACTCGGCGACGCGCTGCAGCGTGTCGCGCCGCGACTCCAGGCTCTTGATCAGCCAGCGCGCCTCCTGCAGGTGATCGCGCAGCAGGCTGTTGTCACGGCTGCTGTCGCCGCGCCGGATCAGACTCGCATAGTAGTCATTGATGCGGATCCGGGGCGAGGCCTCGGGGTTGATCTCGACCTGCCAACGGCCATTGACGCGCCGCACCCGGCAGTCGGGCACAACATAATCGGTGCGGGTTTCGCCGAATCGCGATCCGGGGTGCGGATCGAGTCGGCGGATCAATGACAGGGCCGTGTCCAGCGTTTCCTGATCCACTCTCAGGTGCTCGCGCAACGCGACCTGGCGGCCCGGTCTGAACAGTGACCAGTCGGCCTCGATGGCCTGGCGGGCGGTCTGGCGTCCGGGCGTATCCGATGGCATGGCGTCGATCTGGATCTGCAGGGCCTCGCGCGCATCACGGGCGCCAATGCCGATCGGGTCCATGTGCTGGAGGATGGTGAGGACGGCGTTGACGTCATCGTCATCGATTTCGCCGTCGAGGTCGGCGTTCAGGGCCACCCGCAACTCGCTGACCGGCTCGGCCAGATGCCCGCGTTCGTCCAGGGCATCGATCAGGGCGGCGGCGATCTGGCGATCGGTTTCGCCCAGGCTCGACAGGTCGACCTGCCACTGCAGGTGGTCACGCAGCGAGTCGGCGGGGGCCGCCTGACGGTCGAGCAGGTCGCTGCTGCCGTCGCCTTCCGTGGTGCCGCCGGTCGAGCTGCCAGGGCCGGTGTCGTCCCAGTGCTCGGAGACCGCCATGTCCTCGCCCAGCTCGGTGGCGTCGGTGGCATTCGAGCCCAAGCGCTTTTCCGAGGGATCGGGAGTGGGGGTTGCCGCGGCCTCCGGCGAGGTGGTCACGGCGGAGCCCTCGGCGTCGTCTTCGGGTTCGAGCATGACATTCGACTCGAGCGCCTCGCGGATCTCGAGCGTCAGCTCGGCCGCCGGCAGCTGCAGCAGCCGGATCGCCTGCTGCAGCTGGGGCGTCATGGTGAGCTGTTGACTGGCCCGAAGTTCAAGCGATTGCTTCATTGTTCCCCGCGTGCGAATTGGTCTTTGTAGCGTAACGCCGGCTGTCCGGCGCTCGCCAGTCTCACAGGTGGAAGTCTTCGCCGAGGTAGACCGCACGCACCTCGGCATTGTCGAGGACCATCCCGGGTGTCCCGTCGGCGATAACCCGCCCGGCGTTGAGAATGCTGGCCCGGTCGACCAGGCCCAGCGTCTCGCGGACNTTGTGGTCGGTGATCAGCACGCCGATGCCCCGTTCGGCCAGGTGCCGGACGATGCCTTTGATATCGCCCACCGAGATCGGATCAACGCCGGCGAAGGGCTCGTCCAGCAGGATAAAGCGGGGGTCGGCGGCCAGCGCCCGGGCGATTTCAACGCGCCTTCGCTCGCCGCCCGACAGGCTGATCCCGGCCTGATCACGCAGATGCCCGATGCCAAACTCCTCCATCAACGCCTCCGCCTGATCCAGTCGGGCCGGGCGTGACAGTTCATCGCGCGTTTCGAGCACGGCGAGCAGGTTGTCGATCACCGACAGACGCCGGAATACCGATGCTTCCTGGGGCAGATAGCCGATCCCGCGCCGCGCCCGGGCATGCATGGGCAAGTCGCTGATGTCGTCGCCATCCAGGCGGATGATGCCGTCATCGGCACGGATCAGCCCGACGATCATGTAAAAGCTGGTGGTCTTGCCGGCACCATTGGGGCCCAGCAAGCCGATGATCTCGCCGCTCTGCAGGCCGATGGAAACGCCATCCACCACCGGTCGGCCGCGATAGCTTTTCGACAGTCCCTGGGCCTCGAGCTGATTGCGCGCCATCGCCGTCAGTCCGTGGCGGGGTTGACGTTGACGTTGACGCGTTCGTCGTCGTCATCGCCACTCTCGGCAACGGTGCGGGCGGTTTCGGGGTAATGCGTGACGGTGCGTCCGGTCACTGTGTTATCCCCCTGCCAGAGGCGTCCGCCCTGTTTGAGGATCAGCCGCTCGGGACCGGCGACGAAGTATTCCATCCGTGGTGCCTCGGCCCGTCGCGGGGCGGCATCCGCCACGGTTTCGCGATAGGTGGCGGGGGTGCCGTCAACGGTCACCTGCTCGAGCTCGCCCTCGCCATTGCTGAATACCCGCATGACATCGCCGGTGATCCGCAGGGTCCCGCGGGTCAGCACGACGTCGCCGCGATACACGCTAATGCCCTCGGCCTCGTCAACCTCTGCGCGGTCGGCCACCAGCTCCACCGGTGGCGGGGCGGATGCCTCATCGCTGTCCTGACCATGCGCGACCGGTGCCGCCATAACCAGCGCCAGCAGGGCACCCATCCAGGGTCTTTCAGGGTGAATCCGCATCGTACACTCCCTCTACATCATTCAGCAGTTCAAGGCGCTGTTCGTCAAACCAGACCCGTGCGCCAACGGCATCCACCCGCAAGCCGGGACGGGTCATTGTCACCGGTTGGTCCGTCTCGGCGAACCGCTCGGGGATTTTTACATCCAGCCGCTGGGTGGTCAGCCGGGTCCGGCCTTCGGGGATCCGGCGGGTCATCACGACATCGCCGCGCAGTCGGGCGCGGGTGTCGTCATCACCAATCCAGCCATGGTCCGACCGGCCTCGCCAGGGGGCGCCCTGATCGGCCTCCATGCGCCAATCGGGGGAGATCAGACGCCAGCTGTCCTGTCGCGGGTTGTGGCGCGCATCGGGTGACTGTACCCGCCAGCTGACCCGGCCGTCGGCGTTGGTGGTGGTGAGCGTGACCGTGCGGGCGTAGGCATCCAGCCGGGGATCCACCACCGTCCTGGTGTCGCCCTCGTCGCGATCCATGCCAAGCATCCGCCAGCCGAGCAGGGCGGCCAGGATCAGTGCCAGCAGCACGATCATGCGGCGGCGCATTCAGACCACGCCGCCGCGTAACAGATCATGCATGTTCAACGCCCCCGAGAGCCGGCCGTCGGCGTCATTGACCAGCAGCCCATTGATGCTGTGCCGCTCCATCAGCTCCAGGGCCTCGGCGGCCAGCTGAGCGGCCTCGACGCAGCGCGGCGCCGGCGTCATTACCGCCGCGATGGGCGTGGCATGCACGTCCACCCCCTCATCAAGGGCGCGGCGCAGGTCGCCATCGGTGAAGATGCCCGTGACCCGGTGATCGGCATCGACAATCGCGGTCATGCCCAGCCCCTTGCGGGTCATTTCCAGCAGCGCGTCGGCCATGGGGGTATCCGGGTCCACCGCAGGCACGGCCGCCCCCGTGTGCATCAGATCGTCAATGCGCAGCAGCAGCCGCCGACCAAGCCGTCCGCCGGGGTGCGAGCGGGCGAAGTCCTCGGCGGTAAAGCCCCGTGCATCCAGCAGCGCAATCGCCAGTGCATCGCCCATGGCCAGCGCTGCCGTCGTACTCGCGGTGGGCGCCAGTCCCAGCGGGCAGGCTTCGGCGTCAACGCCGGCATTAAGATGGACGGCCGCGGCCTGGGCCAGCGTGGAATCTGGCTGCCCGGTGATGGCAATCAGGTCCAGTCCGCGCCGTTTGATGGCGGGCAGCAGGCGATTGATCTCGTCGGTTTCGCCGGAATTCGACAGGGCGATCACGCAGTCGCCGGCAGCGAGCATGCCCAGGTCGCCGTGCCCGGCCTCGCCCGGGTGGACAAAGAATGCCGGTGTGCCGGTGCTGGCCAGCGTCGCCGCCAGCTTGCCGGCGATATGCCCCGATTTGCCCATGCCCAACACCACCACTCGGCCACTGCAGGCCAGCAGGATTCGGCAGGCCCGGGCGAAGGTGGTGTCGATGCGGTCACGCAGCGCAGTCAGTGCCGCGGTCTCGGTATCGATAACAGCCTGTCCCAGGCGACAGAAGTCGGTATCGGCAGTCATTGCTCTCGCTCTCAATGGTGGCTGAAGAACAGCAGGGCCTGGTAGGCAACATAAGCGCCCACCAGCAGCCCGCCTTCCCATCGGCCCAGGCGGCCGCGCCTGCCCAGTCCATAGCCCACAACCAGTAGGGCCAGCATGAAGCCGGTCATTATCCCGTAGTCGCGGGCCAGATCACCCTGATCAAAGCCAAATGGCGCGATCGCACCGGCAATGCCCAGGACCGCAAGCAGGTTGAACAGATTGGAGCCGATGATATTGCCCACGGCAAGCTCGCTCTCGCCGCGACGCACGCTGGCGAGACCCGCGGCAAGCTCCGGTAGACTGGTGCCGATGGCGACGATGGTCAGTCCGATGATCAGATCGCTGACGCCCAGCTGACCGGCAAGCAATACCGCCGCCCAGACCAGCAGTCGCGAGCTGGCAATCAGCAGCACCAGGCCGAGCAGCGTCCAGCGCAGTGCCTGTGCAACGGGCATCGCGTCGGGCATCGCTGATTCGAGTTCGCGGGCAATGACGGCATCACCGCGCACGGGATGCCGGGCCTGCCAGGCCATCCAGGCCAGAACGGCCAGCATGCCGGCAAGCAGTGCCAGCCCATCCAGCCGCGACAACGTCCCGTCCGCCAGCAGCGCGCCGGTGGCCACGACCACCAGCATCAGCAGCGGGATCTCGCGCCGGATCACGCCGGGACTGATGAGCAGCGGGCTGACCAGTGCGGTGGTCCCGAGGATCAATCCGACGTTGGCGATGTTCGATCCCAGCGCATTGCCCAGCGCGATGCCGGGGGTTCCGTCGATGGCAGCAATGGCCGAGACGAGCATTTCCGGCAGCGAGGTGCCGATGCCGACCACGGTCAGTCCGATGAGCAGGCTCGAGACGCCCAGTTGACGCGCCAGCGCCGAGCTGCCGTCGACGAATCGATCGGCGCTCCAGGCGAGGATGACAAATCCGACGGTGATGACGACGATGAGCGAGGCGATCAGCATGCGGGCCCGTCCCTGAAAGGTGCAACGCCACAAGGTATCGCATTTGACCGCCTTCATGCCTTGGCGGATACTCCAGCACTCCTCACGCATCGATATCAGCGAAGCCACCCGCATGCCAACTACCGAGTCCGAGGCCCTGATCGACCTGAGCGGTGTTGTCTTCAGCCGCGGCAGCAATCGGCTGTTCAACGGTGTGGATCTGCAGGTCAGACGCGGCGAAGTCGTGGCGATCATGGGCCCCAGCGGAACCGGCAAGACGACGCTGCTGCGCCTCATCGGCGGCCAGCTGCGGGCGGCCGCCGGGCGCGTCGCCGTCGATGGCCAGGCCGTCGATCAGCTTTCGCGACGCGATCTCTACCGCCTCCGGCGGCGCATGGGGGTGCTGTTTCAGAGTGGTGCGCTGTTCACCGACATGACCTGCTTCGAGAACGTGGCATTCCCGCTGCGCGAGCACACCGACCTGCCCGAAACACTGATTCGCACCGTGGTGCTGATGAAGCTCGAGGCGGTCGGGCTGCGCGGCGCCCGCGACCTGTATCCCGGCGAACTCTCCGGCGGCATGTCACGACGGGTATCACTGGCTCGAGCGTTGGCCCTCGACCCCGAGATCATCCTCTACGACGAGCCCTTCGCGGGTCAGGACCCGATCTCCATGGGCGCTTTGATGCAGTTGATCCGTCAGCTCAACGATGCCCTCGGGCTGACCAGCGTGGTGGTCTCGCACGATGTCGACGAAACCCTTCGCATTGCCGACCGGGCCTACGTGATCTCGGGCGGCGAGGTGATCGCGGCGGGGACGCCGGAGGCCCTCCGTCACAGTGAAAGCCGCTGGGTGGATCAGTTTCTCAATGCATTGCCCGACGGGCCGGTGCCGTTCCACTACCCCGCGCCGCCGATCGCCGACGATCTCTGCGGGGAGGGGCGATGATCGGCATGCTCCAGCGGCTCGGGGCCTCGACCCTCGAGACGGCGGCCACGCTCGGCCGGGCGGTGCTGTTTCTGCTCCGGGTCCTGCGGGGATCGGGCGAGCTGATCCGGCGCCCGGGTCTGCTGGTCCACGAAATGTACTCGGTGGGCGTGCTGACGCTGGTCATCATTGTCGTCTCGGGGCTTTTCGTGGGGATGGTGCTTGCCCTGCAGGGCTACTACACCCTGGTCGATTTCGGCGCCGAGCAGTCGCTGGGGGTGCTGGTCGCGCTGTCGCTTACCCGTGAACTGGGTCCGGTGGTCACGGCACTGCTGTTTGCCGGTCGGGCCGGCTCGGCGCTGACCGCCGAAATCGGATTGATGAAGGCCACTGAACAGCTCGCCGGCATGGAGATGATGGCGGTTGACCCCGAGCATCGCGTCATCGCGCCGCGACTGGCCGCGGCGATCCTGTCGCTGCCGCTGCTGACCGTGATCTTCAATGTCCTGGGCGTAACCGGCGCCTGGCTGGTCAGCGTCAATCTGCTGGGCGTGGATGGCGGATCGTTCTGGTCGCAGATGCAGTCCCAGGTCAGCTTTTCCGACGATATTCTCAATGGGTTGATCAAGAGCGTGATGTTCGGCGTGGTGGCCGGCTGGATTGCGGTGTTCAACGGTTACGACTGTCGGCCCACCTCCCACGGTGTGAGCCGGGCCACGACCCGGACGGTGGTGGTGACATCGCTGATCGTGCTGGGGCTCGATTTTGTGCTGACAGCACTCATGTTCGACTGACGGAGGTTTGTCCGGTGGATAATTCCCGAACGATGGAAATTGCGGTCGGCGCCTTCGTGGCCGCCGGCCTTGCCGCGTTGTTCGTGCTGGCGATGCAGGTGAGCAACATCACCGCCTTTCAGCGCACCGAAGGCTATACGGTGGACGCTTACTTCCAGAATGTCGGCGGCCTGAGAGAGCGCGCCCCCGTGAGTCTCAGCGGCGTGCAGATCGGGCGGGTCAGCGCGATCAGGCTCGACCCCGACCGGTTCGAGGCCCGCGTCGAGCTCACCATTCGGTCCGAGTACGACAATCTGCCCAGTGACACGGCGGCGCGGGTGCGCACATCGGGGCTGCTCGGCGAGCAGTATGTCTCGCTGCAGCCCGGCGGTATGCCCGACTCGCTCGGGCCCGGTGACGAAATCACGCTGACGCAGTCGGCGCTGGTCCTCGAGGAGATTGTCGGGCAGTTTCTTTATGAGCAGTCCAGCGGGGACGATCAGTGACACCCGCGCAGATCACCGGAACCGCCCCCCAGGCCCTGGGCGTTGAGGGCGATCTGACCGCCCGGACGGTGCCGGGCCTCATGGAGAAACTGCCCGTTGCCGCCGGCGTGCATCGGGCCGATCTGACCGGTGTGCGCCAGGTCGACAGTGCCGGGCTGGCGCTGCTGGTGGAGTGGAAGCGCCGCCTCGAGGCCGATCAGGGCCGTCTTGAGCTGGTCGGGGTGCCCGAAGGGCTCCTGCGGCTCGCGCGGATCAGTTCGGTTGATACACTGTTGGGCTTTCAGGCGACAGATTCGGGGGATACAGGGCAATGATGGAACCGGAAGCCATTCGGGCACTTTTGCAGACCGGTCTGAACGAGGCGGATGTCGAGGTCGTGGGCGATGGTCGCCATTTTCAGGCGCGAATCGTGAGCCCGGATTTTGAGGGCATCCCGCTGCTACGGCGCCATCGTATGGTCTACGACCTGCTCCAGACTCACATTGACAGTGATGTGCTGCATGCCATTTCGATGCGCACACTGACCCCGGCGCAGGCCGCGGCCGAGCAGGACTGAGCCGGTGGAGCGACTGCTGATCCGCGGGGGACGTCCCCTGGCTGGTGATATCCGTATTTCGGGGGCCAAGAACGCCGCGCTGCCCATCATGGCGGCGACCCTGCTGGCGGACGGGCCGTCGGTAATCGGCAACATCCCTGATCTGCACGACATCACCACAACCATGGAGCTGCTCGGGCGCATGGGGGTGCGTCTGACCGTCGACGAGCGCATGCGCGTCGAAATCGACCCCAGCTTTATCGAGAACTGCCACGCCCCCTACGAACTCGTGAAAACCATGCGCGCCTCGATTCTGGTGCTGGGGCCGCTGCTGGCACGCTACGGCGAAGCCGAGGTCTCGCTGCCCGGCGGCTGCGCCATTGGAACGCGGCCGGTCAATCTGCATGTCCAGGGGCTCGAGGCGATGGGCGCCGAGATCGCGGTGGATGGCGGCTACATCCGCGCGCGTTGCCAGCGTCTCAAGGGCGCGCGACTGGTCATGGACCTGGTAACCGTTACCGGGACCGAAAACCTGATGATGGCGGCGACCCTTGCCGAGGGGCGTACTGTGATCGAGAACGCCGCCCGCGAACCGGAAGTGGTGGATCTTGCCAACTGCCTGAACGCCATGGGCGCGCAGGTCAGTGGAGCCGGCACCGACACCATTGTCATCGACGGTGTCGAGCGGCTGCAGGGTGCCCACTACAACGTCCTGCCCGACCGGATCGAGACCGGAACCTTTCTGGTGGCCGCGGCCATGACCGGCGGTCGTGTGCATCTGCGCAATACCGCGCCGTACCTGCTGGATGCGGTCATCGCCAAGCTGCGCGAGAGCGGTGCCGAGATCCGTGTCGGGGATGACTGGATCCACCTTGACATGCAGGGCCGGCGTCCCCGCGCGGTCACGGTACGCACTGCCCCTTATCCCGCCTTTCCCACCGATATGCAGGCCCAGGTCTGCGCGCTCAATGCCGTCGCGGAGGGTGTCGGGATGGTGACGGAAACCGTTTTCGAAAACCGCTTCATGCATGTCCAGGAAATCCAGCGCATGGGCGCCGACATCCGTCTCGAGGGGCATACTGCGATCAGTCATGGCATCGAGCGGCTGACCGGTGCTCCGGTCATGGCCACCGACCTGCGCGCCTCGGCCAGCCTGGTGCTGGCGGGACTGGTCAGCGAGGGCGACACCCTTGTCGACCGCATTTACCATATCGATCGGGGTTATGAGTGCATCGAAGAAAAGCTGGCGCAGCTGGGCGCCGATATCCGTCGCATGCCGGGAGACAGCGTTCCGAACCATGACTGAGCAGCTTACCGTGGCGCTTTCCAAGGGCCGTATCCTCGAACAGACTCTACCGCTGCTGAGCCCGCTGGGCATCGAGCCGCTGGAAGATCCCGAGCGCAGCCGCAACCTGGTGCTGCCCACCAGCCACCCCGGCGTTCGGCTGATCATCGTGCGCGCCACGGATGTGCCCACCTATGTGGCGCACGGCGGCGCCGATCTGGGCGTCGCGGGCAAGGATGTGCTCATGGAGCAGGGCGGCCACGGGCTCTACGAGCCGGTGGATCTGGGGATCGCGCGCTGTCGCCTGATGGTGGCGGGCCATCCCGGTGGCCTGCCCGCCGGGCAGCGCCTGCGCGTGGCCACCAAATTCGTCAACATGACCCGACGCCACTTCGCCGAACAGGGTCGTCAGGTGGATCTGATCAAGCTCTACGGATCCATGGAGCTGGCGCCGCTGGTGGGGCTCGCCGATCTGATCGTGGATCTGGTCGATACCGGCAACACGCTGCGGGCCAACGGCCTTGAACCCCTCGAGACAATCGCGGATATCAGTGCCCGTCTGGTGGTCAACAAGGCGTCGATGAAGCTCAGACACCGCGAACTCAAACCGCTGATCGGCCAGATTGCCGAAACGGCGACCAATCGCGTCCACAGGTGAATCGCATGGTGGAAATACAGCGCCTCAGCACGACACAGCCCGACTTCAAAGATCAGCTCCGCTCGCTGACGGACTGGGATGATGGTGCCACGCACGGCGTCGAATCGGCGGTGGCAGAAATCCTCGCCGCAGTGCGCGAGCAGGGGGATGCCGCGCTGCGCTACTACAGCGAGCATCTCGATGGGCTGACAGTGGGGTCGGTCAGCGAGCTCGAGGTGGATGCCGCGCAATGTCAGGCGGCGCTGGAGGGGCTCGAGCGTGCCGATCGCGAGGCTCTGGAGACCGCCGCGGCGCGGATTCGTCACTACCACCTGCACCAGCGTCAGGCCGACTGGGAAAAAACCGAAGCCGACGGCAGTCGGCTCGGTCAGCAGGTGCGTGCCCTCGAGCGGGTCGGGATCTATGTGCCCGGTGGCAAGGCCGCCTATCCGTCCTCGGTGCTGATGAATGCGATTCCGGCGCATGTCGCCGGGGTCCAGGAGATCATCATGGTGGCTCCGGCGCCGGGCGGGCATATTGCGCCCATGGTGCTGGCGGCGGCGGCCGTGGCGGGCGTGGACCGGCTGTTTCTGCTGGGCGGCGCGCAGGCGGTGGCAGCCCTTGCCTACGGCACCGAGACGCTGCCGGCGGTGGACAAGATCGTCGGCCCGGGCAACGCCTATGTGGCCGAGGCCAAGCGGCGGGTGTTCGGCCATGTCGGTATCGACATGGTGGCCGGCCCCTCCGAGATCCTGATCGTCTGCGATGGCCAGACCGATCCGGAATGGACGGCCATGGATCTTTTCTCGCAGGCCGAGCACGACGAGGATGCCCGGGCGCTGCTGATCTGTCCCGAGGCGCGCTATCTGGATGACGTGCAGGCGGCCATGGAGCGGTTGCTTCCCGACATGGAGCGCTCCGAGATCATCCGTGCATCGCTCGCCCGGCGCGGGGCAATGATCTGCGTGCGTGATCTGGCGGAAGCGGCGGACGTCGCCAACTCGATCGCCCCCGAGCATCTCGAGCTTTCCGTGGTTGAGCCTGAGCGGCTGGCGGCCTCCATCCACCATGCGGGTGCGATCTTTCTGGGCCGGTACACCCCCGAGGCGTTCGGTGACTACTGCGCGGGTCCCAGCCACGTGCTGCCCACCTCGCGCACGGCCCGCTTCGCCTCACCGCTGGGCGTCTATGACTTCTGCAAGACCACCAGCCTGGTGCAGTGCACGGCCGATGGGGCGGCGGTGCTGGGGCCGATCGCCGCCCGGCTCGCGCGCTGCGAGGGGCTGACGGCCCATGCCCGGTCCGCGGAGCTGCGCTACCGGGACTGACCGTCAGGGTTGCGGCGGGCGCTGCGGCGCATCGCCGTTGAGGTCGGTGGGTCGCTCGGCAATTTCCACTTCCCAGCGTCGGGGCTCGCCGTCGCGCCGGCCGTTGAGGATGACGTCGCGGCCGGGTGGTTGCTCCGTGATCCAGCTGAGCAATCCCTGGACGGTCCGTACCGGTTGGCCATTGGCCGTCTCAACGATATCCCCCGCTGCAAGGCCGGCGCGATCCGCCGGTCCCCCCGGCAGCACGGCGGCGACGCGCAGCCCGCCGCGTCCCTGATTGGGCTGGATCTGGGCCCCGATCCAGCCCCGAATCACGCGCCCGTCCTCGATGATATCGGTGAGTACCGATTGGGCAAGATCCGCCGGGATGGCGAAGCCGATGCCGGTGGAGCCGCCGCTGTCACTGAAAATGGCGGTGTTGATCCCGATCACCTCGCCGCGGGCGTTGATCAGCGCGCCGCCGGAATTGCCGGGGTTGATCGCCGCATCGGTCTGGATGAAGTTCTCGAAGGTGGTCAGCCCGACCTCGCTGCGGCCAAGGGCACTGATAATCCCCTGGGTGACTGTCTGCCCAACCCCAAACGGATTGCCAATGGCGAACACGACATCGCCGACGCGGTTCTCGTGTCCGTTCGCCAGCGGCACATGGGGGAGGTTGTCGGCATTGATCTGCAACACGGCCAGATCCGACTCGGGATCGGTGCCGATGACCTGTGCCGGCGCGTTTCGGCCATCTGCCAGCATGACCTGAATACGTGCGGCACCGCGGATGACATGGTGGTTGGTGAGCAGATGGCCGGATTCCGCAACCAGCAGGCCTGATCCAAGTGAGGTATCGAGCCGTTCCTGCTCCTGGGCGGTCATGCCACCGAGCAGCTCATCAAGGGCCGGCGAGTCGAGGAAGACATTGCGCGGATCGGGGTTGCGCGATGCGGTATAGATGTTGACCACCGCGGGGGCAGCGATTTCCACCGCCTCGGCGTAGGTGAATGGCTGGCCATCCGCGGATGGCTGCAGCGTATCAGCGCGCAGGCTCTGTTCGGCGTTGGTGGCTGACGGTCCGGAAGGGCGGCCACCGAGCAGTTCCGGCGCCAGCCAGACCACGGTGATGGCGACGATCACCCCGACCAGAACATAACTGATCACAAAACGAGTCAAGCGTTTAAAGGCCATGCGCGGTATCCGTTCCACCACTGCGTGGATAAACCTCAATCATACACCGAAAGCGCCCCTCGCGACTCGCGCAAAAGGCGATTGGACAGCGCCGCCACACCGCCGCCGATCTTGACGATGGACGCTCGATGCGGGATTCTACCGGCATTGCGGACAGTGTCCGATCGTGCGCGCTCGGTGGGTCGTCCGGCTCCCGGCGACGATGCTGCTCCCGCCTACAGGTAGGCCTGACCCAGAGGATCCAGATGTCAGAGGACAAAGCAAACAACAGCCGTCGCCGATTTCTGACCGGCGCGGTCGGTGTCGTGGGTGGTATCGGTGCGGCCTACGTCGCGGTGCCGTTTCTGGCGTACTGGAATCCAAGTGCGCGGACCCGCGCCGCGGGCGCGCCGGTGGAGGTCGATACCTCGACGATGCAGCCGGGGCAGAAGGTCAATGTGACCTGGCGCGGGCAGCCCGTGTGGGTAATCCGCCGCTCGGAGTCGGCGATTGATTCGCTGGCCGGGCATGACGACGTGCTCAGTGATCCGGATTCTGCGGTTGCCAGCCAGCAGCCGGCCTACGCGCAGAACATGTACCGCTCGGTTGAGCCGGAGTTTTTCGTGGTCGTGCCGATCTGCACCCATCTGGGCTGCATTCCCTCATTCATGCCGCAGCCGGGCTCTCTCGATACCAACTGGCCGGGCGGTTTCTTCTGCCCGTGCCACGGCTCCAAGTTTGATAACGCGGGTCGGGTGTACGCCGGTGTTCCGGCGCCGACCAATCTGGAAGTCCCCCCCTACCGTCTAGCCGATGACGGCGTGATCGTGGTCGGGGAAGATCAGGAGGCCGCCTGATGAGCGATACGAGCAAGGTTCAGGGTGGCGTGCTGGGGTGGGTCGATGCCCGTTTCCCGCTCAGCCGCATGTGGAACGAGCATGTTGGCGAGTACTACGCCCCCAAGAACTTCAATATCTGGTACTACTTCGGCGCGCTATCGCTGTTCGTGCTGGTCAACCAGCTACTCACCGGCATCTGGCTGACCATGAACTACAACCCCTCGGCCGAAGGGGCGTTTTCGTCGGTCGAGTACATCATGCGCGACGTCGAGTGGGGATGGCTCATCCGCTACATGCACTCGACCGGGGCATCGGCCTTCTTTGTCGTCGTCTACCTCCACATGTTCCGCGCATTGCTCTATGGCTCCTATCAAAAGCCCCGGGAGCTGATCTGGGTGTTCGGCATGATCATCTACGTCGCTCTCATGGCCGAGGCGTTCATGGGCTATCTGCTGCCCTGGGGGCAGATGTCGTACTGGGGCGCGCAGGTCATCATCTCGCTGTTCGGTGCCATTCCAGGCGTCGGCGAGGAACTGGCCCTGTGGATTCGCGGCGACTACAACATCTCGGGCGTCACCCTGAACCGATTCTTTGCCCTGCACGTCGTGGCGCTGCCGCTGGCGCTGGTGGGGCTGGTGGTCTTTCATATCCTGGCGCTCCACGAAGTCGGGTCGAATAATCCCGACGGTGTCGACATCAAGAAGAACAAGGACGCGAGCGGCAAGCCAAAAGACGGCATCCCGTTCCATCCCTACTACACCGTCAAGGATACCTTCGGTCTGGGCGTATTCCTGATCTTCTTCTCGGCGGTGGTCTTTTTTGCCCCGGAGATGGGGGGATTGTTCCTTGAGCCGCCCAACTTCCAGCCGGCCGATCCCATGCAGACGCCGGCGCATATCGCACCGGTGTGGTATTTCACTGCGTTCTACTCGATCCTGCGGGCGATTCCCGACAAGCTCGGGGGTGTGATAGCGATGGGCTCCGCGATCTTCCTGCTGTTCCTGCTGCCATGGATCGACCGCGGGCGGGTGCGCTCGGTGCGCTATCGCGGGCTGGGTCACAAGCTGGCGCTGGGGCTGTTTGCGGTGGCCTTCGTCTGCCTCAGTTATCTTGGGCTGCAGGCGCCTTCGGATCTGTACTTCGGTCTGACGGTGACGACCTGGGCGCAGATCTGGAGCGCGGTCTACTTCGGCTTTTTCATATTCCTGTTCGCCTACACGGCGTTTGGATTCGAGCGTACCAAGCCGGTACCGGACCGGGTGACGGACTGATGAGAAGACTGCTTTTAATTGCCCTGCTTGCCTGTCTGTCCGCGCCGGCATGGTCCGCCGGCGGGGGTGGCGACCTGATGGATGCGCGGGTCGACGTTTCCGATGAGGCCTCGCTGCAACGCGGCGCGAAGCTNTTCGCCAACAACTGCATGGGGTGCCATTCCGCCGAATATGTGCGCTGGAACGCGCTGCCGGAAGCGCTTGGTGTGTCCATGGAAACGGTCGAGTCCAACCTGATTTACGGTGACTACACGCCCGGCGACACCATTAACGCCGCCATGCGCGGCGCCGACGCATCCGACTGGTTTGGCGCCGAGCCACCGGATCTGTCGCTGACCGCCCGGGCACGCGGGGCGGACTGGGTATACACCTATCTGAACAGTTTCTATCAGGATCCCGATGCCAGCATCGGCTGGAACAACACCCTGCTGGCCAACTCTTCGATGCCCCATGTGTTGTGGCGCATGCAGGGTGTGCCGCAAGCCCGCTACGAGGAAAGCCACGGCGAGCAGCAGGTCGCCGAGCTGGTACTGCCGGAAGGCCAGCAGGGAACACTCAGCGAGTCGGAGTATCACCGTGTCACCCGTGATATCACCAACTTCATGGCCTTTATGGCCGAGCCGGTCCGGGCCAAGCGGCAAGAGATCGGAGTCTGGGTGATTGGCTTTCTGGTGGTCTTCACCGTCCTCGCGTATCTGCTCAAGCGCGAATACTGGAGGGATATCCACTGAGGAGTCAGCGAAGCGCGTCGACGGTGCCGCTGAGTCAGCGGCCGTCCATCGGGCTCTACAGTGATCCGCTTTCGGTGGATAGTCACCGGGTGCGGGTGGTTCTTGCTGAAAAAGGCATAGACGCGGATGTGGTCGAGGTGCTGCCCGACGGGCCGCCGCCGGAAGACCTCCCCCAACTCAACCCTTATGCCGAAACGCCCACACTGGTGGATCGGGATCTGGCGCTCTACGACCCGCGGGTGATCTGCGAGTACCTCGATGAACGCTTCCCGCATCCGCCGCTGATGCCCATTGATCCGGTATCGCGCGCCAAGTCCAAACTGGTGATTTCGCGCATCGAGCGTGACTGGTACGGTCTCATGCATCAGCTCGAGCGGGCCGACCGGCGGCGCCGACCGCCGATCCGCCGTCAGCTTGCCGAAAGCCTGCTGGCAGGGGCGGACGTGTTCGATACCGGGCGTCAGTACTTTCTCAGTGATGACATCACCATGATGGATTGTGTGCTGGCGCCGGTGCTCTGGCGGCTCGGGCATTACGGCGTGGAGCTGCCGGCGGGTGCCTCTGCCGTGGCGGCCTACGCGGAGCGGCTGTTCAACCGCGAATCGTTCGCGGCCAGCCTCACGCACACGGAAAAGGGAATGCGCAAAGCCTCATGACGCCGAGTCGGCCCTACCTGATTCGCGGCCTTTACGAGTGGATCGCGGATAACGACTTAACGCCCCATCTGTTGGTCAATGCTGAAGGCGAAGGCGTAATGGCGCCGCTCGAGTTCGCCGATGCCGGTCAGCTGGTGCTCAACGTCGCCCCGGCGGCAGTGCGCGGACTCGATCTGGGCAACGAACTGATTGCCTTCAGTGCCCGGTTTGGCGGGCAGCCACGCGAGGTGAGCGTGCCGGTCTCCGAAGTCATGGCGATCTACGCCCGGGAAAATGGCCGCGGCATGCTGTTCACCCCCGAGGATGGTGATCACGACCCGCCGCGGGACGGTGGTGATGGCGGTGAGTCCGCCGAGTCATCGCCGGGCAGTGGCAAAGGCCAGCCCGGTCTGCGCGTCATCAAGTAGCGCGTCGCCCCGGCGGCCGACGGTCAGCCGCCAAACAGCTGGTGGTCAATCAGATCACACAGGCAATGAATGACCAGCAGGTGAACCTCCTGGATGCGGGCGGTCACCTCAGCGGGGACACGGATCTCAATGTCCTCCGGGCCCAGCTTCAGGGCCATTGGCCCGCCATCGCGACCACTCAGCGCAACCACTCGCGCGCCGCGATCATGGGCGGCCTCAATCGCGCGGATGATGTTGTCGCTGCCGCCACTGGTGCTGATCGCCAGCACCACATCGCCGGGTAGCGCGAGCGCGCGGATCTGTCGGGCGAAAATCTCGTTGAAATCGTAGTCGTTGGCAATGGACGTCAACGTTGAGCTGTCGGTGGTCAGGGCGATGGCCGGCAGTCCCGGGCGCTCCATCTCGAACCGGTTGAGCAGCTCGGAGGAGAAGTGCTGGGCGTCGCCCGCCGAGCCACCGTTGCCGCAGCTGAGAATACGCCCCTCGCGCTGCAGGCAGTCGACCATCGCGCCACCCGCCCGCTCAATGAACGTTGGCAGCTGATCAAGCGCGGTCTGCTTGGCCTGGATGCTGGCGTGAAACTGTTGCGCAATCCGATCGCTGGCGCTCATGGGTATCCCCTGTTCGGTGTTGACGGTTCATTCATCGGCGCGAAATGCATCCCGGATCCATTCCACGTGGCGGGTCTCGGGCGTGACGGCGATCACGTCAAAACGCGTCGGCGGTTCATGGCGCTGGCGTTGCAGCCACGCCTTTGCGGCCGCAATCAGGCGACGGCGCTTGGCCGCGGTGATGCTCTCGACACCGTCACCAAACCCGCTCCTGCGCCGGGCCCGCACCTCGACAAAGACAATCTCGCCACGGTCTTCCATGATCAGATCGATTTCGCCGCGCCGAATACGAAAATTGCGTGCCCTGAGGTGCAGGCCCTCGCGCTCGAGGTATTCCAGTGCCAGGGCCTCGGCGGCGGCTCCGGTCTCATGCGCGGCGACGGTCATGGCACCCGGTCCGCGATCGCCTCGCCATCGGCCCGGTTCAATCGCCGGATGCCCCGCTGGGTCATCTGTACCGGCACCATCGCACGGCCGATTTGATGGCGCTCGTTGATGGACAGGCGTCCGGAAGCGCCCGGCATGGAAAGGCTCGGGTCGCGGGCCAGTGCCGAGATTCCCTTGAGCAGCCGGTAACTGTCGATACCGAGGGCCTGCAGTCGCGTGCGGGGCGTCGGCGGGTCGGTATTGATCAGCTGCTGACCCGGTTGATCGGCCATCGGCGCTGCGGGTTCATCCAGCAGCCAGGGCATGCGGCCAAAAACCAACCCCTCCAGATCGCTCCGCGCACTGCTGTCGGGCCGATCGGGGACGCTGGTGCCGGCCCCGAAAACCGGCAGTCCGATGCCGCGGTGAAAGCGCAGCTGCGGCAGCACCAGTCGGGCGTCGCGCTCGCGGGCCGCCATGAACACGCCATCGATATCCTGACGCCGCCGTGCCTCAAAGCCGTAGCGCTCGCCGGTAACGGACTCGAGGCGTTCGTGGCGTGTCTCGCTGGCGTCAATCCCGAGCAGGGCCTTGATCGGATAAGCCAGATCCTGCTGGTCCGGTGGGTAACGCACTTCGCCGACCACAGCGCCGTCCGCCTCGGTGAGGGCGGTTTCAAACGCGGCGGCAACCCGGGCCCCCCAGTCATCGTCCCGGCGGATCATGAGCATGCGTTGCTGACCCATTTGTCGGGCCAGCGCCGCGGAGGCAGCGGCGTCATTTTCGGGCGCCAGTCCGAATTGCTGGAGGCGGGGTCCGCCGCGATCGCTGTCAATGCGGTTGAGGGCCAGCACCGGCACCGACAGGTCGGTGGAAGCCACCAGATCGCGCAGTGCAGGTTTGCGTAATGGACCGATCACGCGTCCCGCGCCCTCCGCGAGTGCCTGCTGGTAGGCCGCCGTTACGCTCAGACCGGCGGCGCCGACATCAAAAAACACCAGTACGGGCTGTTCACCGTCGTCGGCGTGGTAGGCCGCCAGCAACCCGTCACGAATCTGCTGGCCGGCGCTGGCCCAGGCACCGCTCAGGGGCAACAGCACCGCGACACGGCGTGGCGGTGACAGATCGGCGCGCTGCATGGCAAGGATCCGCCGGAGCGATCGCTGACTGATCGCACCGTCCGCGGCCGAGCGCGGATAATCGCCCAGAAACGCCTGCAGGCCCTCGGTGTCGAGGGCGCGTTGGCGCACGCCGATGGCAAGCTCAAGCCACTGCGCCGTGACCGATTGCCGAGCGGTATCGGCCGCGCGTCGCAGCGACTCCATGGGTGCCGCCTGCAGTGCTTGCCAAAGGCGCGCTTCACTGCGATGGCGCCGGGCAGGCGTCAGTGCCTTTCGATCCAGTGCGCGCCAGTCATTGATGGCCCCGATCCAGTCGCCGCGGGCCAGTTTGGCCTTGATCAGCGCCTCAAGCCGGTAGGGGGCCATCCGCGCGGACAAGGGGGCCGCCAAACGATTGAGTCGCTCGATCACGGTGCGATCGCCGAGGGTCTCGTCGAGGCGGGTACGCAAAAGGGTGGTGAGGGCCTGGTTGTCGGCACTGGCGGTCGTGTCAGCCTGGTTCAGCAGCCTCTCGGCAGCCGCTGGGTCGCCCATTCCCAGCGCGATTCGGGCGGCCTCGAGTCGCAGGCCGGTGGCGCTCGAACCGGAGAAATCGCTGGCCGCCCTACGCAACAGAGCGACGGCGCTGGCCGGGTCATTAACGGCAAGAGCCGACTCCGCCGCGGCAATCCGGGGATGTTCCAGCGAGGTCAGCGGCTCTGAGGCTTCGCGCGGTTCGATGGATGAGCATCCAGCCACCACCAGCGCGGTGAAAAGGGCGATGAGCGGTAGTCGCGGGGTGGGCACAGGCAGGCCTCGCGGTGGCATGAGCGGGCGGTTAGACTGACGAATTGTCCGAAAGTATCGAGTCCGGGGATAAACCGTGTCAAACCGCACCGGGACCCTCCATGTGGTCGCAACACCCATCGGTAATGTGGGCGATATCAGTCCCCGTGCCTGTGAAGTGCTCGGCAGCGCCGATCATATCGCCGCCGAGGATACCCGCCACAGTCGTCAATTGCTGCAGCGCCTCGGTATTCAGGGTTCGCTGATCAGTCTCCATGAGCACAATGAAATCGCCCGGGTGGAGCGGCTGCTCAACTGGCTCGCCGACGGCGAGTCGGTGGCGTTGATCAGTGATGCTGGCACCCCCCTGATCAGTGACCCGGGCTACCGACTGGTGCGCGCCGTCCACGAGGCCGGCTACCCGGTGCTGGCCGTGCCGGGGCCGTCCAGCGTGATCGCTGCGCTGTCCATCGCCGGGCTCCCCACCGACCGGTTTTTCTATGAGGGTTTTCTGCCATCCCGGGCGAGCGCACGCCGGCGGCGGCTGGACGCCCTCGCGGAGAAGGCCTGCACACAGGTTTTTCTGGAAGCCGGACGGCGTCTGCCAGCGACCCTCGAGGCCATGGAAAACGCCTTTGGAGCTGATCGCGAGGCGGCGGTCTGCCGGGAGTTGACCAAACGCTTCGAAACCACCCGCGTCGAGTCGCTGGCCGGGCTGCGTGAATGGATTGCGGCCGACAGCGATCAGTGCCGGGCGAGTTCGTGCTGGTGGTGGGTCCTGCGCCCGAGCCGGCCGATGTTCCGTCGCCGAGCCTGCCCGCCACCGACGAGCTGGTGCGTCTGCTGCGTCATGAGGGGCTCGGGGCAAAGTCGACGGCGCGGGTGCTGGCAAGGCTGACCGGGGTGTCGGTCAACCAGCTCTATCAGCAGGTTCTCGAGCAGGACTCCAATCCCCACGACTGACCCCGTCGGAATGATAGACTGACGGCGGAAGTCGGCCGGGCAGTCGCGGCGCCTCAGGGCGTCGAGGAAAGTCCGGGCTCCATAGGGCAGGGTGCCAGGTAACGCCTGGGCGGTGAGAGCCGACGGAAAGTGCCGCAGAGATCAGACCGCCGATGGCCGTGTCCGCACGGCACAGGCAAGGGTGAAAAGGTGCGGTAAGAGCGCACCGCACGCATGGCAACATGGCGTGGCACGGTAAACCCCACCCGGAGCAAGACCGAATAGGGGAGTGCAAGCACGGCCCGTGCGAGCTCCCGGGTAGGTCGCTTGAGGTGCGCGGCGACGCGTATCCCAGAGGAATGATTGCCCTCGACAGAACCCGGCTTACAGGCCGGCTTCCACTCTTTCCCCTTCCTTTTCTGGCTCGTTTTTGTAAGTCCCTGTCATCAAGGGAAAAATCCCCTTTGCGTTGGCTTGACGGGGCATACCCGTCTGTCTACAGTGTGGTCAGAAGTGGGAAAAAGTGGTTAATAATGGAAGCCACGGGTCACTCAAGGGGAATAAATTGTTTCGCGGTGTCACTCAGATCAATCTCGATGCAAAGGGGCGGATAGCCTTCCCCAGCCGCTATCGCGAGCGGCTGACGGCCCTTTGTGACGGGAATCTGATTGTCACCGTCGATCGTGATCACTGCCTGCTGATCTACCCCTTGCCCGAGTGGGAGGACATTGAGCAGAAGCTGGTTCGGTTGCCCAGCCTCAACCCGACCGCCCGACGTCTGCAGCGGTTGCTGATCGGTCATGCCACCGAATGCCCGCTGGACGGCAACGGCCGGATCCTGCTGCCGGGTCCGCTGCGCAGCTTCGCCGGGCTCGACAAACGCACCGTGCTGATCGGCCAGGGCAACAAGTTCGAGCTCTGGGATGAGGACATCTGGACATCGCGCCGGGATGAATGGCTGGCGGAGGCAACCGACGCCGAGGAGCTGCCCGATGACCTGCAATCACTGTCGCTCTGAGGGGGCTGAGTGGTGAACGAGCCACGGGAGCATGCTGCCGTGATGCGCGACGAGGCGGTTGCCGCGCTCGCTCCGCGCGTGGACGGCGTCTATGTGGATGCCACCTATGGACGTGGCGGCCATGCTCAGGCGCTTGTCGAGGCGCTCGGCGAGGGCGCGTTGCTGTGGTTGGTGGATCGCGATCCCCAGGCCGTCGACAGCGCCCGCCAACGCCACGGGGATGATCCGCGCTGCCGGATACTGCAAGCCAACTTCGCCGATTTGGGCGCCGAACTGCGTGCTGCCGGTCTGGCCGGTCGGGTCTCGGGGATCCTGCTGGATCTGGGTGTGTCGTCGCCCCAGCTTGATCAGGCCGAGCGCGGCTTCAGCTTTATGCGCGAAGGACCACTCGATATGCGCATGGACAACGGCAGTGGCGAGACCGCGGTCGAATGGCTTGAGCGAGTCGATGCCGGCACCCTGGTGCGCGTGCTCAAGGAGTATGGCGAAGAACGCTACGCCCGTCGCATTGCAACGGCGATTGTGGCCGCACGGGATGCCGCCGAGCTGCCACAGACCACCACTGGATTGGCACGGCTGATCACTGAGGCGGTGCCTCGGCCGGAGCCGGGACGCCATCCGGCCACGCGCAGTTTTCAGGCAATCCGCATTCACCTCAATGGCGAACTGGAATCACTCAGCCGGCTGCTCGATGACATCTGCGAGCTGCTGGAGCCGGGCGGTCGGCTGGTGGTGATCAGCTTTCACTCCCTCGAGGATCGGCGCGTGAAGCGCTTTATGGCGCGCAACAGTCAGGTCGGCGATCTGCCCCCGGGGGCCGGTATCGTGCCACCGGAAAAGCGCCCCGGCCTGCGCCGCGTCGGTCGGGCCCATCGGCCCGCCGAAGCCGAGGTGCGATGCAACCCGCGCGCGCGCAGCGCCACCCTCCGTATTGCGGAGCGGTTGCCATGAAAAGGCCGGTCCTGATGCTGCTGGTGCTGGGCGTGCTGGCCGTGGGTTCGGCGGTTGCCGTGGTGGAGGTGCGCCACGAAACCCGCAGCCTGTTCGTCACCCTCGAGTCATTGCGCGACGACCGGGATCGACTCAACACCTCGTGGCGGCAACTGCAGCTTGAGCAGGGCGCCCTTGCGATGCAGTCCCGAGTCGAGCGGATCGCCCGTGAGTCCATTGGGCTCGAGGCGATTGACCCGGAAAACACGACCCTGATCCGACTCGATCCCCGGGGTGAGCGACAATGACCCGGCGCAAGACCCGCTCCGTGACACCGCCGGCATGGCGTCGGGTGCTGGTGCTGGTCTTGCTGCTGGCGCTGCCGGTGGTGTTGATGGCGCGGGCCGTATCGCTGCAGCTGATTGAAGGGGCGTTCCTGCAGGGACAGGGCGAGCAGCGCCATGTGCGGGTGGAGTCATTGCCGGCACATCGCGGCACGATCCACGATCGACAGGGTCAGCCGTTGGCCATCAGCGCACCGGTGGACTCGGTCTGGGCGGATCCGCGGGTGACGACGCAAAAGGCTTCGCAGCAGGATCTGGCGGCGTTGGCCCGGGTGCTCGACATCGACCCGGCCAGACTGCGAGCGGACCTGGAAAAGCGTCGCGAGCGGGCCTTTTTCTACCTCGAGCGCCATGTCAGTCCAGATCTCGCCGCCCGGGTGACGACACTGGATGTTCCCGGCGTTGCCCTGCAGCGTGAGTACCGCCGGTTTTATCCGACCGGCGAAGTAAGCGGCCATGTGCTCGGCTTTACCAACATCGACGACCACGGCCAGGAGGGCATCGAGCGCGTTTATGACGACTGGCTGTCGGGTGAGCCGGGTGCGAAGCGTGTGTTGCGCGACCGCCATGGCCGCACCATCGAGGATGTCGAGCGACTGCGTGAGCCCGATGCCGGGCATGACCTGACGCTGACCCTCGACAAGCGGCTGCAGTACGTCGCTTACCGCGAGCTCAAGGCCGCCGTCGAGCGGCATCAGGCCGCCAGCGGCTCCATTGTGTTGATGGACGCGGACAGTGGCGACATCCTGGCCATGGCCAATCAGCCTTCCTTCAACCCCAATCGCCGGTCGGAAATGACCGGCGAGCGTTACCGAAACCGTGCCGTCACGGACAGCTATGAACCCGGCTCGGTGATGAAGCCGTTCACAGTGCTGGCCGCGCTTCGAAGTGGCCGCTACAGCCCCGAGACCGCCGTTGAGACCGCGCCCGGTGTGATGCGGGTCGGCGGCCATCAGGTGCGTGACGTTCGCAACTTCGGTGAGCTCACGGTCGCCGGCGTGCTGCGTAAGTCCAGCAACGTCGGCGCCGCACGAATGGCCCTGTCCCTTGATTCGGGGAAGGTCTGGGAGACGTTCAACAGCCTCGGCATGGGTGAGCCCAGTGGTCTGAGCTTTCCCGGTGATACCGCCGGCAGGCTTTCTTCCATGCCATCGGAGCGCCCCATCGAACGCGCCACGCTTGCCTTTGGCTACGGCCTGTCGGTGAGTAATCTGCAGCTGGCGAGGGCCTACTCGGCCATCGCCTCCGGGGGGGAGCTGCCCACGCCGGGGCTCATAACGGACGGGCGGCGGCCGGACCCCGAGCGGGTGATGAGCACTCGGCGTGCAACGCAGCTGCGCGACATGCTGACCGCGGTGACCCGGTCGGGAGGAACGGCGACGCAGGCGGCGATTCCTGGATATCAGGTCGCCGGTAAGACCGGTACCAGCCGCAAGGCCGTGGCCGGCGGTTATGCCGAGGACCGCTATATATCCACCTTTGCCGGGATGGCACCGGCCACCGACCCGCGCTTTGTGGCGGTGGTGACGATCAATGAGCCGCAGGGCGACGCCTACTATGCGGGCCCCTGTGGCGGGGCCGGTGTTTCGGGCAGTGATGGGCGACGCCCTGCGCCTGTATAACGTCATGCCTGATGCCGCCCTTGACCGGCCGGGCCTGACCGTTGCCGGGGGAGAGGCGCCATGAGCCGGATCTGGTCCGCCGAAGCGTTGCTCGCCCCCTGGCTGGTTGACGCGCGGCTGAGCGGGGTTCGCGTGGCGGACATCGGGCTTGATGCCCGCCGACTCGCGCCACACGGGCTGTTCCTGGCGCTGGCCGGGCACCAGGCCCATGGCCTGGATTATCTCGATCAGGCGCTTGCGGCCGGGGCCAGCGTGGTGCTCTATGAGCCCGCGGCCGGGCGGGACGAGCGCGCCATTGCCGAGCGCTGCGCGGCCGCGGGCGTTGTCGCCGTTGCCCGGGCCGGTGTCGGTGCGTTGGCCAGTGCCATCGCCGGGCGGTTCTACAACGAGCCATCCCGGGCCATGACGGTGATTGCGGTCACGGGTACGGATGGTAAGACCTCGGTGTCCCACTACATCGCGCAAATGGCCGAGGATCTGCATGGACCGGCCGCTGTGATGGGGACCGTGGGTTGGGGCCGACCGGGCCAGCTCCGGACCTCGACGCAGACCACCGCGGATCCGGTCAGTGTCCAGGCCCGCCTGGCGGCGCTACGCGACGAGGGCATGGCCTGCGTGGCGATGGAAGTTTCCTCGCATGCCCTCGCACAGCATCGCGTGGATGGCGTGACGTTTGCCACCGCGGTGCTCACGCACGTGGGGCGTGATCATCTTGACTATCACGGCTCAGCGGCCGCCTATCGCGCCGCCAAACGCCGTCTGTTCGCCTGGCCGGGGCTGCGCCGCCAGGTGCTCAACGGGGATGATGCCGTGGGCGCGGATCTGGCCGCACACCCGCTCTCTGACGCCACGCCGATTCTCTACGGTTACACCGCGGCGGCCACACTGCGTCTATCGCAGCTCGAGCGTCGGGCCGAAGGCCTCGAGCTGGCCATTGATTATGACGGCCAACAGTACACCGCCCGTCTGCCGCTGATGGGCGATTTTAATGCCCTCAATGCGCTCGCGGCGCTGGGGGCAGTGATCGAGCCTGCCAGGATGGAGTCGGCGCTGACAGCGCTGGGGCGGTTGCAACCGGTGCCGGGTCGGATGGAACGGTTCACTGCCGATGGCGGCCCGCTGGTCATTGTCGATTATGCCCATACCGCCGGCGCCCTCGCGGCGGCGCTCGAAGCCCTCAGACCGCATGTTGGCGGCCGGCTCTGGGTGGTCTTTGGCTGCGGCGGCGATCGTGACACCGGCAAGCGGCCCTTGATGGGAGCGGCGGCCGGCCAGCATGCCGACGCCATCGTTCTGACCAGTGACAACCCCCGGTCCGAGTCGCCGACGGCGATCCTCGAGGCGGTGCGTGCCGGCTGTGCAAGCCATGGGGACTGTCGGGTCATCGAAGATCGCGCCCGTGCCATCACCACCGCCATCGACCAGGCCGGCCCGGCCGACGCCGTGCTGATCGCCGGCAAGGGCCATGAGACCGAGCAGCGGGTCGGCGCCACGGCCCATGCATTCAGTGATCGCGACTGCGTGACCGGCGTGCTGGCGCGGAGGGCAGGCTGATGGAAGCGGTTCGGCTGCTGTCACTGGTCACCGAGCTCGGCGGCGAGTCGCGTGGCGGCGAGGTGTCCGTCACCGGTGTCGCCATTGATTCGCGGCGCGTCAAACCCGGGGATCTTTTTGTCGCGCTGCGCGGCGAACGTATCGACGGGCATGATTGCATTGATGCCGCGGCCCGTGCCGGAGCGGCGGCTGCCGTGGTCAATCACTACACCGACTCGACGCTGCCGCAATGGCGGGTCGACAACCCGCAACTTGTGCTCATTGAACTGGCCTGCCGCGCCCGCTCGGCGAGTCGCGCCCGGGTGGTGGGTGTGACCGGCAGCAATGGCAAGACGACAGTCAAGGAAATGCTCGCCGCCATCCTCGGGCGCTGTGGCACCACCCGGGCTACCGCCGGCAATCTGAATAACGAGCTGGGGGTGCCGCTGACGCTCTGTGGCATCGACCCGGACGACCACTTCGCCATCGTCGAGATGGGCTGTGGCAAACCCGGTGACATCGCGCTGCTGGCGAGCTGGGCGCGTCCCTGGGTGGGCGTGGTGACACATGCCGGTCCCGCGCACCTGCAGGGCTTTGGCAGCGTTGCGGCGGTGGCCGACTGCAAGGGCGAATTGTTTGAGGAACTGCCCGCCAAGGGCTACGCCATCATCAATGCCGACGACCCGCATGCTGCGGTCTGGGAGCAAAAGGCGGCGCATTGTCACATCAAGCGCTTCAGCCTTGACGGCCACCCCGCCGAGGTTACTGGCGTCGAACGGGCCGACGGTCGGCTCGAGATTCGCTTCGAGGATGCCGCCATCACCGTGGCAGTGCCCCTGCCCGGGCGTCACAACCGAGCCAATGCACTGGCCGCCGCCGCGGCCGCCCGCGCCGCCGGGGCCAGCCTCGAGGCGATCACCGATGGCCTCATGGCAGTTGCCCCCGTCGCCGGGCGACTTCAGTATCGCGACGGCCTGGGGTCGATGACGCTGGTGGATGACAGCTACAACGCCAACCCGGCCTCGCTCACGGCGGCGCTCGAGACACTGACCGCAACCGACACGCCCCTCTGGCTGGTTCTGGGCGACATGGCGGAGCTGGGCGATGCGGGCCCGGCGCTGCATCAACGCGCCGGTGAGCAGGCCCGGGAGCGGGGGGTTGAGCGGTTGTTTGCCACCGGTGCCCTTGCCGCCCACGCGGCCGAGGGATTCGGCGCTGGCGGCGCCTGGTTTGCGAGCCGCGGTGAACTGGTGGATGCGGTCAAGACCGCAGCCCGTCCGGGCATCAACGTGCTCATCAAGGGATCGCGCTCGGCGGCAATGGACGAGGTGGTGACCGCTCTGGCGATCGGTGGGCCGGGGGAGGGACGCGCATGCTCCTGATGCTCGCCGAACAGCTGGAGGCCTACTACAGCGCGTTCAATGTCTTTCAGTACCTGACCTTTCGGGCCATCCTCGGCACGCTGACCGCGCTGGGTATCGGCCTGCTGGTTGGGCCCTGGCTGATTGCCCGGCTGGAGCGCCATCAGGTGGGTCAGCATGTCCGTACCGAGGGTCCGGTCAGTCATTATTCCAAGGCCGGCACGCCCACCATGGGGGGTGCCCTCATGCTGGTGGGGATTGGCGTGGCGACCCTCCTGTGGGGGGATCTGACCAATCGCTTCGTCTGGCTTGTGCTGCTCACCACTCTGACCTTTGGAGCAATCGGCGGCACCGACGACTGGTTGAAGCTCACCCGCGGCAGCAGTGAAGGGCTGAGCGCCCGCTCCAAGCTGCTGCTGCAGAGCATTGCGGCCCTGATTGCCGGCGCGGTGCTGTTCGCGACGGCGTCCTCCCCCGTTCAGACCACGCTGATCCTGCCCTTTCTCAAGGATGTGGCGATCCCCCTGGGCATCCTGCTGATTCCGCTGACGTGGCTGGTGGTGGTGGGCGCCTCGAATGCGGTCAACCTCACCGACGGGCTGGATGGCCTCGCCATCATGCCCACGGTGCTGGTGGGCGGTGCCCTGGGGATCTTTGCCTACGCCAGCGGCAATGTGAATTTTGCCGATTATCTGGCGATCCCCTACGTGGCCGGGGCGGGTGAGTTGACGGTTTTCGTCGGCGCACTGGTGGGGGCTGGACTGGCGTTTCTATGGTTCAACACCTACCCCGCGCAGGTCTTTATGGGGGATGTCGGGTCGCTGGCGATGGGCGCCGCGCTGGGCATGATCGCCATGGTGGTCCGGCAGGAGCTGGTGCTGTTCATCATGGGGGGCGTGTTTGTCGCCGAGACGGTCTCGGTGATGATCCAGGTGCTCTGGTTCAAGCGCACGGGGCGACGGATTTTTCGCATGGCGCCACTCCATCACCACTTCGAGCTCAAGGGTTGGCCCGAACCGCGGGTCATCGTGCGGTTCTGGATTGTCTCGGTGGTGCTGGTGCTCATCGGTCTGGCCACGTTGAAGCTGCGATGAGGGACGAGGCGCGCATGCACACCCGCATCGAATGGGATCAGGTGATTGTCGGCCTGGGCGAGTCCGGCCACGCGGCGGCCTGCCATCTGGCCGCCGCCGGTCACCGGGTCGCGGTCATGGACACCCGCAGCCAGCCGCCCCGGGCTGATGCCCTGCAAGCGCGCCATCCGGATGTTCCGGTCATTATCGGCGATCTGGACGATCGGCTGCTGGCCAGCGCCGCTGAAATCGTCCTCAGCCCCGGCGTTGATCCGCGCCATCCCGCCTTGCGGGCGGCGCAGGGACGCGGGCAGCCGATCATCGGCGAGATCGAGCTGTTCGCACGGGCCGTCACCGCCCCGGTGATCGCGATTACCGGCTCCAATGGCAAGACCACCGTTACCCGCATGGTCGCGGCGATGGCCGAGCAGGCCGGGATCGACGTCGCCGCCGGTGGCAATCTTGGCCCCGCCGCGCTGACATTGCTGGCCCGCCATCCGCGCGCTGAGCTGTTTGTCCTCGAACTGTCGAGTTTTCAGCTCGAGACTACGGTATCGCTGCAGCCCCGGGTGGCCGCGGTCCTCAACCTGAGTCCCGATCACCTTGACCGCTACGACGATATGACTGCCTATGCCGCGGCCAAGGCTCGAGTCTACCGGCATGCCGATCAGGCGGTTATCAACGCCGACGACCCCTGGGTGCGGGATATGGCCGGCGACGGCGCAGCCGTCCACTGGTTCGGCGACACGGCGGTGCCGGCGTCGGCCTGGCGAATCGGCCAGCACAACGCCGGGACCTGGCTCATGGCGGGTGCGACCCCCGTCATGCCGCGCGCCGACCTCGCCCTGCCGGGTCGTCACAATGCATTGAACGCGCTGGCAGCGCTTGCCATTGGCGACGCCGCCGGGCTTGATCGCGACGCGATGGTGACTGCCCTCGGCGCATTCCGCTCCCTGCCGCACCGCACCGAGCCCCTTGGCTGGCGGGACGGCCGGCAGTGGGTGAACGACTCCAAGGCGACCAACGTGGCCTCAACCATCGCCGCCATCCGTGGCATGGAAGCGCCGCTGGTGCTCATTGCCGGTGGCGATGGAAAAGGTCAGTCCTTTGCCGCCCTGGGCGCGGCACTGGCCGGCACGGGTCGCGCGGCCGTCGTCTTCGGCCGCGATGCAGCCGCTCTTGCCGAGGCCCTCGCCGGGCATGTCAGCGTGACCGCGGTTAGCGATCTGGATGCGGCACTGCAGGCGGCGCGGCGTCTATCCCGACCCGGCGACGTGATCCTCCTGTCGCCGGCCTGTGCCAGTCTGGACCAGTTCATCGACTACCGGGCGCGGGGCGAGCACTTTCGCCGTCGGGTGGAGGCGATGCCCCATGACTGAGCGCCTCTCACTGTCAATGCTGACCGCCCCCTTTTCAGGGCGGACCCTGGGCGTCGGCGAACTCGACCGCCCGCTGCTGGTGGCAATTCTCGTGCTGGCCGCGCTGGGGCTGGTGATGATGGCCTCGGCCTCGGTGGCGATTGGTGAGGAAGCCAACGATGCGGCCACGCATTTTCTCCAGCGCCAGGCGGCATTCCTGGGACTGGGCATGCTCGCCTTCGCGGTCTGCCTGCGTATCCCGCTGGCATGGGTGCAGGCCCTGTCCGCGCCATTGCTGGTGCTGTCCTTTGCGCTGCTGATCGCCGTGCTCATCCCGGGGGTTGGGCGCGAGGTGAATGGCGCGACCCGCTGGATCCCGCTGGGACCGGTCAACCTGCAGGTCTCGGAATTCATCCGGCTGTTTGTGCTCATCTACTTTGCGGCTCTGCTCGCGCGTCAGGGCGAGCGGGTGCGGACATCCGCCGCGCCGATACTGCCGGTGGCTGTGGTGATGCTGGCCGTGGGCGGACTACTGCTTGCGCAACCCGATTTCGGTGCCCTGGCCGTGCTGGCGGCCACGGTTGGCGGTGTGCTGTTCATTGCCGGCGTGCCGCTGCTGATCTTTCTGGCGCTGCTCAGCGTCGCCGGGGTCGCGGGAGCGGCGCTGATCATCGCCGAGCCCTATCGGCTGGATCGCTTTACGGCGTTTACTGATCCGTGGGCGGATCCGTTTGCCAGCGGTTTCCAGCTCACCCAGTCGCTGATTGCGGTGGGCCGCGGCGAGTGGCTGGGAGTGGGTCTGGGGAACAGCGTCCAGAAGCTTTTCTATCTGCCCGAGGCCCATACCGACTTTGTCTTTGCAGTGATGGCCGAAGAGCTGGGCGTTGTCGGTATGGCCGTCGCCATCGGCCTGTACAGCTTTGTCGTCTGGCGCGGTTGCGGGATTGGTGCAGCCAGTCTGCGCAGCGGGCGGCTGTTCGCCGGCCTGCTGGCCTACGGGGTTTCGATCGCATTCGGGCTGCAGGCCTTTGTGAACATGGGCGTCAATCTGGGGCTGTTGCCCACCAAGGGCCTGACGCTGCCCTTGATGAGCTACGGCGGCAGCAGTCTGGTGGTAACCGCGCTGGCATTGGGTCTGCTGATGCGCGCCGATCTTGAATGCCGGCGCGCCGGCCGGGCGGCCAGTCAGCGGCCGCGGCGGGGGGCGGCATGACAGGGCGACCCATCCTGATTATCGCCGGGGGCACCGGCGGGCATGTCTTTCCGGCGCTGGCCGTGGCAGAAGTGCTGGATCGGCAGTCGACGCCGGTGATCTGGCTCGGAACACCGCTCGGGCTCGAGGCCCGTGTCGTCCCGCAGGCCGGTATCCCCCTCGAGACAGTCACCGTGCGGGGTCTGCGCGGGAACGGTTGGGCGGGCTGGCTGAAAGCGCCGTGGATGGTGGCACGCGCGGTGCTGCAAACGCTCTCGGTGCTGCGTCGGCACCGGCCGCGTGCAGTGCTGGGAATGGGCGGCTATGTGGCCGGACCGGGGGGCATCGCGGCATGGCTCAAGGGGGTCCCGCTGATCATTCACGAACAGAATGCGATTGCCGGGCTGACCAATCGGCTGCTCTCGCGACTGGCCACCCGGGTGTTGACGGGACTGGGTGCGCACTTCCCCGGTGATCGGGGGACGACTTTTACCGGCAACCCGGTACGCGGCGCGATCACCGCGCTTGCCGAGGCCGACCCGGCGCCGCCCCCGTCGCGTGTGCGTCTTCTGGTGATCGGCGGCAGCCTGGGGGCACGCACCCTCAATCAGCGGGTGCCCGAGGCGCTGGCCCTGCTGCCCGCGGCGGAGCAGCCGACGGTGCTGCACCAGGCCGGCGAGCGCAGCCTCGAAACCGCCCGGGCCGGGTATCGCGAGGCGGGGCTCGAGGCGGATGTGCGCGCCTTTATCGATGACATGGCGAGCGCCTACCGCGACGCCGATGTGGTGATTTGCCGCTCGGGCGCGCTGACCGTCTCGGAACTGGCGGCGGTGGGTCGTCCGGCGATTCTGGTGCCGTATCCCTACGCGGTGGACGATCATCAACGCGCCAATGCGCGGTTCCTGGTGGATGCCGATGCGGCCTGCATGATTGCCGACAACGCGCTCTCGGCGCAGGGGCTGGCGACAATGCTCCGACCGCTGCTGGGCGATCCGGCGGCGCGTGCCCGAATGGCCGCCAACGCCCGTCGGGTCGGACGGCCGCGGGCCGCCGAACAGGTCGCCGACGTTTGCCTGGCGGTGAGCGCATGAATACCGTGCAATCCCAGACCCCTGGGGGTCCCGGCGCCATGGGCCCGGTCCAGCGTCTGCATTTTGTGGGCGTCGGCGGGGCTGGCATGGGCGGCATTGCCGAAGTGCTGCTCAATCTGGGCTATACAGTCAGTGGCTCGGACCTGCGCGGGAATGCCGTGATCGAGCATCTGCGTGAGCTGGGAGCGAGCATTGCCATCGGGCATCGTGGCGAGCAGGTGCGTGACGCCGATGCGGTGGTCATCTCCAGCGCCGTGACCGAGGAGAATCCCGAGGTCATTGCCGCGCGTGCCGCGCGCATCCCCGTGGTCCCGCGGGCCGAAATGCTGGCTGAACTGATGCGCTTTCGGTTTGGCATTGCGGTAGCGGGTACCCACGGCAAAACCACAACCACCAGCCTGGTGGCAAGCATCCTCGGCGAGGCGGATCTGGACCCGACCTTTGTGATCGGCGGCCGGCTCAACAGCGCCGCCAGTCACGCACGCCTTGGCACCGGCCGCTATCTGGTGGCCGAGGCGGATGAAAGCGATGCCTCGTTCCTCTATCTCAACCCGATGCTGGCGGTGGTCACCAACATCGATGCCGACCATCTCGAGACCTATGGCGGCGACTTCAACCGGCTGCGCGCGACCTTCATCGAGTTTCTGCACCATCTGCCTTTCTATGGCCTTGCCGTGCTCTGCGACGAGGATGTCGAACTGCGCTCGCTGGCCGCCGAGCTGGCGCGGCCGGTACGCACCTACGGGTTCTCGGCCACCGCCGATGTCCGGGCCACCGATATTGTTGCCGATTCGGGACGCAGCCATTTCACGGTGCGCGCCGAAGGGGTCGATCCGATGCCGGTCACCCTCAATCTCCCGGGCCGCCACAATGTCCTCAACGCACTCGGCGCCATTGCCGTGGCGCGGGCATTGAATGTTGACGATAGCGCGATTCAGCATGCCCTCGGGGCGTTCGCCGGTATCGGCCGCCGGTTCCAGCAGCTCGGGCGGCTGCCCGTCGCCGGCGGCAGCAGTCTGCTCATGGACGATTACGCCCATCACCCGCGCGAGATCGAGGCGATTACCGAGGCGCTGCGCAGCAACTGGCCGGGGCAGCGGCTGGTGGTGATCTTCCAGCCGCATCGATTCACCCGCACCCGCGATCTGTTCGACGATTTCGCGCGCGTTCTGGGCGATGCCGATCTACTCCTGGTCACCGAGGTCTACGGCGCCGGTGAAGCCCCGTTGCCCGGCGCCGATGCCCGCAGTCTGTGCCGTGCCATCCGGCTACGCGGTCAGGTCGATCCGGTGTTTGTCAGCGACCTTGATGAACTGGTCTCCATCCTGCCCGCCATGCTCCAGCCCGATGACGTGGTGATCACCCTGGGCGCCGGCAGCATCGGGACGGCGCTGCCGCGGCTGCTGACTGGGGAGGGACGGTCATGACAGCGCATCACGGTCAGCTGCGCCAGTCCGTGCCAATGGCGCGACACACCACCTGGCGCGTGGGTGGACCCGCGGCGCGGGTGTACGAACCGGCGGACAGCCGTGATCTGGCCCGCTTTCTGGCCAGTGATCAGGCGGTGGAGCCCTTCCACTGGTTGGGTCTGGGCAGCAATCTGTTGATCCGCGACGGCGGGCTGCGGGGGACCGTAATCCGTCTGCATCGGGGGCTGTCATCGCTACAGGACCGTGGCGACGGGCGAATCCGGGTCGATGCCGGAGTCCCCTGCGCCAAGCTGGCGCGCGAATGTGGTCGACGCGGTTACACCGGAGCGGCGTTTTTTGCCGGCATCCCGGGCACGGTTGGCGGCGCGCTGGCAATGAATGCCGGTGCCTGGGGCGGTGATACCTGGTCGCAGGTCGAGTCGGTGGAAACCGTCGATCGTCACGGCACGCTGCGCGAGCGCGACCCCGCCGACTTTGCGGTGGGCTATCGCGAAGTCCGCGGGATGGACGGCGAGTGGTTTACCGCCGCTACGTTCCAGTTCCAGCCCGGGGGTGATCCGGATGCGCTCAAGGCGCGGGTCAAGAGCCTGCTGGCCGAGCGGGCGCAGAAGCAGCCCACCGGCATTGCCAGCGGTGGGTCGGTGTTTCGCAATCCGCCCGGCGACCACGCGGCGCGGCTCATCGAGGCCGCCGGCCTCAAGGGCGCCCGCGAGGGCGGCGCCCGGGTCTCCGAGAAACACGCCAACTTCATCGTCCACGACGGCGAGGCCTGCGCGGCCGATATCGAGGCACTGATTGAGCGGGTGCGGGCCCGGGTGCAAGCCGTCTATGGGATCACCCTCGAGACCGAGGTCCGCATTATCGGGGAGGCGTTGTCCAATGACGGCTGATGCCCACCTCCAGGGCCATGACCCCGGCCGGGTCGCCGTGCTCATGGGCGGTCACTCGGCGGAGCGCGAGATCTCGCTGGCCAGCGGCGGCGAGTGTCTGGCGGCGCTGCAGGCGATGGGCGTCGATGCCACCGCCTTCGATCCCGCCGAGCGCCCGGTGGCCGCCCTCGCCGGCTATGACCGTGCGTTCATCGCCCTGCATGGGCCGGGGGGCGAGGATGGCGTGATGCAGGGCGCGCTCGAAGCCATGGGCATTCCCTATACCGGCAGCGGCGTGCTGGCCTCGGCCCTGGGCATGGACAAGCTGCGCAGCAAATGCATCTGGCAGGCGATGGACCTGCCGACGCCGGCCTTCCGCGTACTGCGCCATGGCGACGACCCGCAGACGGTGGTCAAGGCGCTGGGGCTGCCGCTTTTTGTCAAGCCGCTGCATGAGGGCTCGAGCATGGGCACGGCCCGGGTGGATCGCGCCGATGATCTGGCGGCGGCCGCCGAGCAGGCCCGCGTGTTTGGCGAGGCGGCGCTGGTCGAGCGCTGCATCGAAGGCCCCGAATATACGCTCGCGTTGCTCGAGGATTGGACCCTGCCGGCCATTCGTATCGAGGTGGATCAGCCGTTTTATGACTACCGCGCCAAGTATCAATCCGAGTCGACCCGCATGGTGCTGCCCTGCGGTCTGGACGCGGCGGCCGAGGCCCGGATGGCGCAGCTGGCACGCCGGGCCTTCACCGCGATCGGCGCCGGCGGCTGGGGTCGGGTGGACATCATGGCGGATCCGCAAGGCGACCTGTGGCTGCTCGAGGTGAACACCATCCCGGGCATGACCGATCACTCCCTGGTGCCTGCCGCGGCCGCAGCCGCCGGGATCGGGATGCACGAGCTGGTGGCGCGGATTCTGCTGACGAGCTGGAGGCATGGTGAAACACAGTGAGCGGTTTTCTGAGCCAACGCGCCGGGCTGTTGCTGCTGCTGGGATGTCTGATGGCACTCGGCGCCGGCGCCCTGCATGCCCTCGACCGAGGGTGGGTCGAGCCGCTGCTGCCCCTCGAGCGGATCGGCTTCGATGGCGAGTTGGCTCGCTTGCAGGAGTCGGAGCTGCGTGCGGCGCTGAGCGAATCGCTACAGGGCGGGCTGCTCACGGCCGACGTCGAGGCGATCCGCGAAGCGGTCGAGTCGTTGCCGTGGGTGGCCACGGCAACGGTCCGGCGGGTCTGGCCGGATGCCCTGCGCGTCACCGTCAATGCCCATCAGGCGGTGGCCATCTGGGGGGAGGGCGCACTGATGAATGCCGATGCCGAGCTGTTCCGGCCCAGCCCGCTGCCGGATCTGGCGCTGCCGGCCCTGGCCGGTCCGCCGGGCAGTGCCGAGCGCGTTCTGGCCCGCTATCGGGCATTGCAGACCCAGCTCGACGCGGTCTCCCTGCAGGCCGTGGCGCTCACGCTCAACGAGCGTCGGGCCTGGACACTGACACTCGAGACGGGCGGCGTCATCCGTCTGGGCCGCGACTCGGTCGACGCCCGCCTGGCGCGCTTTGTCGCGGCCTGGCAGCAGTTGGCCGAGACCGATCAACGACAGCCGGCGGTAGCCGATCTGCGCTACCCCGATGGATTTGCCCTGCGATGGCAGGACGAGGAATGAGTCAATGACAAGAAAACAGGAACGCAATCTGCTGGTGGGCCTGGATATCGGCACTTCGAAGGTCGTGGCGATCGTGGGCGAGATGCAGGCTGGCGGTGATGTCGAGGTGATCGGCATTGGGTCGCATCGCTCGCGCGGGCTCAAAAAGGGCGTTGTGGTCAATATCGAGTCGACGGTGCAGTCCATCCAACGGGCGGTGGAGGAGGCCGAGCTGATGGCCGGCTGCCAGATCCACTCGGTCTACGTGGGCATCGCCGGCAGCCATGTGCGCTCGCTCAACTCCCACGGCATCGTCGCCATCAAGGATCGCGAGGTCACGCGCAGCGACGTCGAGCGCGTCCTCGATGCCGCGCGCGCCGTGGCCATTCCCGCGGACCAGGAGATCCTCCACACCCTGCCGCAGGAGTACATCATCGACAGCCAGGAAGGCGTCCGGGAACCGGTGGGGATGTCCGGTGTGCGTCTCGAGGCCAAGGTCCACATGGTCACCGGTGCGGTCAGTGCCGCCCAGAACATCGTCAAGTGCATCCGCCGCTGCGGGCTCGAGGTGGATGACGTAATCCTCGAGCAACTGGCCTCCAGTCATGCCGTGCTGACCGAGGACGAAAAGGAACTGGGCGTCTGCCTGGTGGATATCGGTGGCGGAACCACCGACATCGCGGTGTTCACCGATGGCGCCATCCGGCATACCGCGGTCATTCCCATTGCCGGCGATCAGGTCACCAATGACATCGCTGTGGCCCTGCGCACGCCCACCCAGCATGCCGAGGACATCAAGATGCGCTACGCCTGCGCGCTGTCCCAGCTTGCGACCAGCAACGAGACCATCGAGGTGGCGTCAGTGGGAGATCGCCCGCCGCGGCGGCTGTCCCGTCAGACCCTCGCCGAGGTGGTGGAGCCACGCTACGAGGAGCTCATGACGCTGGTGCAGGCGGAGTTGCGACGAAGCGGGTTCGAGGATCTGATTGCGGCCGGCGTGGTGCTTACCGGCGGCAGCTCGAAGATGGAAGGAGCGGTGGATCTGGCCGAGGAGGTCTTCCACACCCCGGTGCGCCTGGGGTTGCCGCAACACATGACGGGGCTGACGGATGTGGTCCGCAACCCGATCTACTCCACGGGTGTTGGTCTGCTGCATGGCGGCTGGCAACACCGTGACGAATCGCGTCCGGAACTTTCGGCCGGCGGAGCTCAGGGCTTCACGGCGGTATGGGGCCGGATGAAAGACTGGTTCAAGGGAAATTTCTGATTCACTGACGGAGGGTGAAGCAATGTTCGAATTAATGGATAGCTATAACCAGAACGCGGTTATCAAGGTCGTCGGCGTGGGCGGTGGCGGCGGTAACGCCGTCCAGCACATGGTGGCCGCTGACGTGGACGGGGTGGATTTCATCTGCGCCAATACCGATGCCCAGGCGCTGCGCAACAGTTCGGCACGGACCACGCTGCAGCTGGGTCAGGGCATTACCAAGGGGCTGGGTGCCGGCGCCCATCCGCAGGTGGGTCGCGAGGCCGCCGATCACGATCGCGAGCGAATCACCGAGGTGCTGGAAGGCGCCGATATGGTGTTCATCACCGCCGGCATGGGCGGCGGGACCGGCACCGGGGCGGCCCCGGTGGTCGCGCAGATTGCCCGCGAAATGGGCGTGCTGACGGTGGCAGTGGTCACCAAGCCGTTCCCCTTCGAGGGCAAGAAGCGCATGAGCGTCGCCGAGGAGGGGATCCGCGAGCTCGAGCGTGAGGTCGACTCGCTGATCACGATCCCCAATGAAAAGCTGCTCTCGGTGCTGGGGCAGGAGCTGACGCTGCTGAACGCCTTCAAGTCGGCCAATGATGTTCTGCTGGGGGCCGTGAAAGGCATTGCCGAGCTGATCACTCGCCCGGGCCTGATCAATGTCGACTTTGCCGACGTGCGCACCGTGATGTCGGAAATGGGCATGGCGGTGATGGGGTCCGGTGAATCCAGCGGCGAGGGTCGGGCGCGCGAAGCCGCCGAACGGGCCATCGCCTGCCCGCTGCTCGAGGATGCCAATATCGCCGGAGCCAACGGTGTGCTGGTGAATGTGACCGCGGGGCTGGATCTGTCCATTGGTGAATTCGACGAAGTCGGCAACGCCGTCAAGGAATTTGCCTCGGACGAGGCGACCGTCGTGGTGGGTACCGTGATCGATCCCGAGCTCGAGGGCGAGATTCGGGTCACGGTGGTGGCGACCGGTCTGGCCGCCGATCGTCCGGCCCAGGAGCCCGAAGCGGCGCCGGCCGCACGGCTGGTCCCGCGCAAGGCGGCCAGTGGTGATCCGGCCAGTGAGACGCCCGAGCGGCCGGCGGCCCGTCAGTGGAGTGCGACCGGCAGCAATGCCGCGGCAGCGGGTAGCGACATGGAATACCTGGATATTCCGGCCTTTCTCCGGCGTCAGGCCGACTGATTGAGTCTGCCGGGTGAGCCGGGTTTCTGCTATGCTGCCGCACTAATTTGATGCGCACTTTTTCTGGACAGGATTGATGATTCGACAACGCACGCTCAAAAACAGCATCCGGGCAACCGGTGTCGGGCTCCACACGGGGGAAAAGGTCTACCTTACCCTGCGCCCGGCACCGGCCAATACCGGCATTCGCTTCTGTCGGATCGACCTTGATCCAGTCGTCGAGATTGCCGCGGATCCCGAAAACGTGGCCGATACCGTGCTCTCGACCTGCCTGAGCCGGGATGGTGTGCGGGTGGCCACCGTCGAGCATCTGCTCTCGGCGATGGCGGGGCTGGGCATCGACAATGCCTACATCGACCTGTCGGCACCGGAAGTGCCGATCATGGACGGCAGTGCCGGGCCCTTCGTTTTTCTCATCCGCTCGGCGGGGACCCTCGAGCAGGCGGCTCCCAAGCGGTTTGTGCGCATCACCCGTCCGCTGACCATCGAGGAGCCCGACGGCAAGCGCGTCAGCTTTGCCCCGCACGACGGCTTCAAGGTGAGCTACACCCTCGAGTTCGATCATCCGGTGTTCCGGGCCGGCGAGCGGACCGCCGAGGTGGATTTCTCATCGACGTCTTTCGTCAAGGAAGTCAGCCGCGCCCGGACCTTCGGCTTTATGCGCGACATCGAGTACCTGCGCCAGAACAACCTCGCGCTGGGCGGCAGTCTCGATAATGCGATTGTGGTCGACGACTACCGGGTGCTCAACGAGGACGGCCTGCGGTACCAGAACGAGTTTGCCAAGCATAAGATCCTGGATGCCATCGGTGATCTCTACCAACTCAATCGCAGTCTGATCGGGGCCTTCCATGGCTACAAGTCGGGTCATGAGCTCAACAATCGACTGTTGCGAAAGCTCCTGGTCGAGCGGGATGCCTGGGAAGAGGTGACCTTCGAGGGCGATGAGGTGGCGCCGATCACCTACGATCAGCCGCTACCCGTTACCTGACTCGCCGTAGCGGCGCGACGCCAGGCGGCGCAGCGATGCCGCAAGACGGTCGTTGTCCATGCCCCGGGCGGCGGATTCCAGGTGCCGGGCCGTCTCGGCGCTCAGGGTGACACTCTGCCGGGGCGGTCTGGCGGGTGGCGGTGTTGCCAGGCGGATCTGCAGTCGGGCGGGCCGCACCCCCAGCGACTCGGCGGCCGCCTCCAGCAAGGCCGCCTGATAGGCCCGAAGCGGCGTCGCCCACGCCGAGCTCTCGGCAGTCACGATCAACGCATCGGTGGACAGTGCGGCGACCTGCCAGTGGCCATGCAGGCGGCCGGGCAGGGCGCCGTTGAGGGTGCGCGTCGCGCGCTCGAGCAGGGCGGTCTGGCGGCGGATGGCGCCCATGTCGCTGCTCGATCGCCGCATGATCCCCTGTAGGCGGCCGGGGCCACCGGCCCTGCGCTCGCTCATCGCCGACTCCTGATTTTCCCGCGTCCGATGCGCTATAGTGATGCGTTCATTCTAAAGCGCATTGGATCGGCATGCTCAGCGGAATCGCAAAAAAGGTCCTTGGCACCCGCAACGACCGTCTGGTCAAACGGCTGCGTCGTCAGGTCACTCGCATCAACGCCCTGGAACCGACCATGCAGGCGCTGTCAGACGATGCGCTGCAGGGCATGACAGACAGTCTGCGCGATCGCCTGAACAACGGCGAGCGGCTGGAGAACCTCTTGCCAGAAGCCTTCGCGGTGGTCCGCGAAGCGGCTCAGCGTGTTCTCGGCCTGCGCCACTTCGACGTCCAGCTCATCGGCGGCATCGTGCTGCATCAGGGGCGGATCGCCGAGATGAAGACGGGCGAGGGCAAGACGCTGGTGGCCACCCTGGCGGCCTACCTGAATGCCCTGTCCGGCGAGGGCGTCCACATCATCACCGTGAATGACTATCTGGCCCGGCGTGATGCCGAGTGGATGGGGCGGCTCTATCGCTTCCTCGGCCTGGATGTGGGCGTTGTCGTTCCGGGCATGGACGGCGAGACCAAGCGCGCGGCCTATCAGGCCGACATCACCTACGGCACCAACAACGAATTCGGTTTCGATTATCTGCGCGACAACATGGCGCTGCGGGCCGAGGATCAGATGCAGCGCGGCCGCCACTTCGCCATCGTCGACGAGGTCGACTCGATCCTTATCGATGAGGCCCGCACGCCGCTGATCATCTCGGGCAAGGCCGAGCAGTCCAGCGAGCTGTACGTGAGCATGAACGGGATCGTACCGGCGCTTGAAGCCCAGGAGGAGGAAGACGGTCCCGGGGACTATTACCTGGACGAAAAGGCTCGTCAGGCGTTTCTGACCGAGTCGGGCCAGGAGCGCGCCGAGGCCCTGCTGCAGGAGGCGGGCCTGCTGAACGACGGCGAAAGCCTGTATGACGCCCGCAACATCGTCATGGTCCACCACCTCAACGCGGCGCTGCGTGCCCAGGTGCTGTTCCAGCGCGATGTCCACTATCTGGTCCGGGACGGCCAGATTGTCATTGTCGACGAGTTCACCGGCCGGGCCATGCCGGGGCGGCGCTGGTCCGAGGGGCTGCATCAGGCCATCGAGGCCAAGGAAGGCGTCGAGATTCAGGCCGAAAACCAGACCCTTGCCTCGATTACATTCCAGAACTTCTTCCGCCTCTACGACAAGCTCTCCGGCATGACCGGTACGGCCGATACCGAGGCCTATGAGTTTCAGCACATCTATGGGCTGGAAGTGGCGGTCATTCCGACGCACCGGCCAATGGTGCGCAAGGATCATCACGATCTGGTGTTCCTCAATCAGGACGACAAGTACCAGGCGATTGTCGACGACATCAAGGACTGCAATGCCGGCGGCCAGCCGGTTCTGGTGGGCACCACCTCCATCGAGAGCTCGGAGCTGATTTCCGGCGCGCTGCGCAAGGCGGGCATTGCCCACGAGGTTCTCAACGCCAAGGAAAACGAGCGTGAGGCGGGCATCATTGCCGAGGCCGGCCAGCCGGGCGCGGTGACCATCGCCACCAACATGGCCGGCCGCGGCACCGATATCGTGCTGGGCGGTAATCTCGACGTCGAAATGGCCGAGCTCGGGGGCGAGGCGGATGAGTCCCAGCGCGAGGCCCTGCGTCGCGACTGGCAGGCGCGTCATGATCGCGTGATCGAGGCGGGCGGACTGCATGTCATCGGCACCGAGCGGCACGAGTCGCGGCGGATCGACAATCAGCTGCGCGGCCGCTCGGGCCGTCAGGGCGATCCGGGCTCGACCCGGTTCTTCCTGTCCCTGGATGACAGTCTGCTGCGGATTTTTGCCTCGGAACGGGTCTCCGGGATGATGCAGCGGCTGGGTATGCAGGAAGGCGAGGCCATCGAAAGCGGCATGGTCTCGCGGGTGATCGAGAACGCCCAGCGCAAGGTCGAGGCCCACAACTTCGACATGCGCAAGCACCTGCTCGAGTTTGACGATGTGGCCAATGACCAGCGCAGCGTGGTCTATGCCCAGCGCAATGAACTGCTGGTCTCCGAGGACATCTCCGGGACCATCGTCGACATGCAGAACGATGTCCTCTCGGAGCTGCTCGATACGCACATGCCGCCGGGCACCATCGACGATCAGTGGGACATTCCGGCCCTGGAGGAGGCGCTGCATGCCCAGTTTGGCGTGACGCTGCCGGTGGCGCAGTGGCTGGACGAAGAGGACGAGCTGGATCGCGAGGGCGTGCTCGAGCGGTTGCAGCAGGCCGTGGTCGAGCGCTACACCGAAAAGGAAGAGGCGGTGAAGGCGATTGGCGTGAACATGCGCGAGGTCGAGAAGAGCTTTCTCCTGCAGGTCCTCGACAATCAGTGGAAGGAACATCTGGCCGCCATGGACTTCATGCGCCAGGGCATCGGGCTTCGCGGGATGGCGCAGCGCAATCCCAAGCAGGAGTTCAAGAAGGAAGCCTTTCAGATGTTCCAGGAGATGCTTGATGGCATCAAACGCGAGACGATCCGCATCCTGTTCAACGTCAACGTGCGCAGCCCCGAGGACGCCGAGGCGGCCGAGAACCAGCGGGAGGCGGAGCGAGCCCGCGCCATGCAGTTCGAACACGCCCAGGCGAGCGCCCTGCAGGGGGCGGGCGGCGAGGCGCCGGCAGCGGCTGGCGCCGAAGGCGAGGCAGCCGGAGAGCGTCAGCCCTTCGTGCGCGGTGACCGCAAGGTCGGTCGCAACGAGGCCTGCCCCTGCGGTTCGGGCAAAAAGTACAAGCACTGTCACGGCCGTCTGTAGCGGGAGGCGTTGAGCATGGCTGTTGCCCAGTCCGAGTTGCCGCGCCTGCATCCCGTCCCGGGGGTGACTCTGGGTGTGGTCGAGGCCGGCGTCCGCAAGGCCGGGGCCAATGATCTGGTGGTGATCGCGCTGCAGGCCGACACCCGGGTGGCGGGGGTTTTTACGCGCAATCTGTTCCGGGCGGCGCCGGTGCGACTCGCTGAAGCCAATCTGCGTGATGACCAGCCGCGCTATCTGCTGATCAACACGGGTAATGCCAATGCCGGCACGGGCGCTGCCGGCGATCAGGCCACTGGGCAGAACTGTGCCACCCTGGCCGGGTATGCCGGATGCCGCGCCAGTCAGGTCATTCCGTTTTCCACCGGTGTCATCGGCGAACCCCTGCCGGCAGCACGTATCGATGCCGCGCTGCCGGGCGCGCTCGAAGCGCTGCAGGCCGATCACTGGGCGCTGGCCGCCGATGCCATCCGTACCACCGACACCCGTCCCAAGGGGCGCAGCCAACGGCTGGCCCTGAGCGGTGGCGAGGTCACGCTCACCGGCATTGCCAAGGGCTCGGGGATGATCCGACCGGATATGGCAACCATGCTGGCGTATATCGCCACGGACGCGGCAATCCCGACCGCCGATCTGCGCCAGCTCTTGCGCGATGCGGTGGCGGTCAGCTTCAACCGCATCACCGTTGACGGTGATACATCCACCAACGACGCCTGCATGCTCATGGCCACCGGGGCCAGTGCGGTGGCATTGACCGCCGACAGCGACCGCCGGCTGTTTGCCGACGCCCTGACCCGGCTGTGTACCGAGCTGGCGCGCGAGATCGTTGCCGACGGCGAGGGGGCGACCCGGGATGCGGCGATTCAGGTGACCGGTGCGCGCAGCGCCGGCGAGGCCGAGCGGGTCGCCTTCAGCGTGGCCGAATCGCCCTTGTTCAAGACCGCGCTGTTCGCCGCCGATCCCAACTGGGGCCGGATTCTGGCCGCCGTGGGTCGCGCCGGGGTGGAGGGTCTGGATGTCGACCGGGTTCGCATTGACATCGACGACTGTCCCATCGTCGCCGCCGGCGGGCTGAGTCCGGACTATGATGAGGCGCTGGCCGCCCGTCGTATGGCCGCCGACCACGTCCCGGTGGTCATCGATCTGGACCGTGGCGAGCACGCCGCAACGGTCTGGACCTGTGACTTCTCCTATGACTACGTCCGCATCAATGCCGAGTACCGAAGCTGACCTGACGCGGCTGTCGGTGGCGGTGGGCGTGATCCGCGACCGCGACGGCCGAGTCCTGATCAGTCGGCGCGCCGCCCATCGCCATCAGGGCGAGCGCTGGGAGTTTCCCGGCGGCAAGGTCGATCCCGGTGAGTCCGTGGACGCGGCCCTGGCCCGGGAGCTCGATGAAGAGCTGGGTATACAGGTGCTCGACACCGAACCCCTCATTGATATCGCCCACGACTACGCCGATCGCCGGGTAGGGCTGCAGGTCCGCTGCGTGGAGTGGCGCGGCAAGCCGACTGGTCGCGAAGGTCAGCCACTGCGCTGGGTGGCCCCCGAGGCGCTCGATCCGGCCGATTTTCCGGTGGCCAATCGCTCGATCATTACCGCGCTTCGCCTGCCTCGCCATTATGTGATCAGCAGCGACTGTGACGACCCGGCGCGCTGGCTGAACGCCCTCGACCGGACACTGGCGGCGGGCGCCACCATGATTGCATTCCGTGTCCGCCTTGGCGGGGCGGCAAGGCGGGATCTCGCAGGCGAAGCCGTCGCGCGCTGTCGGGCTGCGGGTGCGTCGCTGATGGTCAACGGGACTGAAGCCGAGGTCCGGGCGATCGGGGCGGACGGGCTGCATATGAATGCCGCGCAGCTGGCCGCCTGCCCGTCGCGTCCGCTGCCGGCGCCCTACCGTGTGGCGGCCTCCTGCCACACCCCCGAGGCCCTCCGGCACGCTGCAGCATGCGGTGCCGATTTTGCCGTGCTCAGTCCGGTGCAGCCGACCGCCAGTCATCCCGATGCGGCGCCCCTTGGCTGGGAGACCTTTGCCCGCTGGGTGGCCGACGCGACGATCCCTGTCTACGCCCTCGGGGGGCTGCAGCCCCGTGACACGGCGATCGCCCGGGCCCATGGCGGGCAGGGGGTGGCCGGCATTTCGGGGTTATGGGGTCAGTCGTCGGCGTCGCCGTCGCTATCCGGCAGGGCGGGCTCGCCGGGGATCTGATGACGCTCGTCGAGCCAGTCGCCCAGATCGATCATGCGGCAGCGACGCGAACAGAAAGGGCGATAGGTGGATGCTTCCGTCCAGGCGACCCGCTCGCCGCATTGCGGGCACGAAACGCTGGGGGGTGTGTCAGATTGCACAGCGCTCAAGGATGAATGAGACATCGTCGTTCACCTGATGGGGACGTTCGCCCTGCACGGGCTGTTCAAGGAAACGGATATTGCAGAAGTGCCGGCTACCGCTGACCTCGGGGTAGCACTGGGTCGAGCGCGGCATGCGCACCCGCAGCATCTGATAGGGCGTCGCGCGGTCCAGGCTTGCCTGAAAGCTGCCACCCTCGGCCACTTCGTCCACTGGATCCGCGCTTTCGCGGAGGAGCCGCAGGACCAGCGCCGTGCCCTGGTCCATGAGTCGAAACGCGCCGTGCCACTGCTCGAGCAGGTCCCGGCGATGGGCACTGTCGCTCTCGAGCCACAGATGATAACCGGGCAGATCGAAGGCACAGGTCCCTCCGGGCACGCCGGCGCGTTGTTCGATGCTGGTCAGGAACTCATTGTTGCGAACAACCGACGGGATGCCGGTCGGCGCTTCCCGTAGCTGGGTGGCAATGTCGTGGCACTCCGCCAGCACTGGCTCGAGCCGTCGCTCATCCACCTCGGGGCGCGCCTGCAGTTTGTCGAGACTGGCAAGGATGCGTTCAAGCTCCTTTTGCAGTTCCGAGCGGACATCACTGCGGGTGAGCAGCGCGGTAATGTCGAGCAGTGCATCCACGGCGGCACGCGTGTGCCAGGGGCTCTCGCCGGAGCGGCCGAAGCGGAGGTTTTTGAACAGGAATTCCAGCCGCAGGAACGTGCGCATCCGTTCGTTGAGCGGATACTCATAGATCATCAGGTCCGTATTGCTGCTGGTCGTGTCCACGCTCGCCCCTTGTTACCCCTGTCTGATTGTCACCCAGATGAGCGGGCGGCACAAAACGGACCGGTCAGACCGCCGGATCCGCCTGCCGGCAGTATTGGGCATGCAGCGCTGCCACCCGGGCATCCAGTGCCGCGGGATCGGCGTCGTTACGGATCACGTCGTCGGCGATGGCAAGCCGGGCGTCACGCGTCGCCTGACTGGCAAGGATCCGTTCCGCCTCGGTCCGGGGGGTCCCATCGCGCGCCATGAGTCGCTCGCGCTGCTGCGCCGGCGGTGCATCAACCACCAGGATCCGGTCCATCAGATCGGTCCAGCCGGCTTCGACCAGCAGTGGCACCACCAGAATGGCATAAGGCGCCTTGATGTGCGCCAGCGCCTCGGTGGCGGCCCGGCGGATGCGTGGATGCGTGATTGCCTCGAGATCGCGCCGGGCGCCGGGATCAGCAAATATGAGTGCCCGCAGGGCGGCGCGATCGAGGTGGCCGTCGGCATCGATTACCGTGTTGCCGAAGCGCTCGCGCACCGCGGTCAACCCGTCGGTGCCCGGCTCGAGCACTGCACGAGCCAGAACATCAGTGTCGATGACCGCGGCACCCTGCGCCTCGAAGCGCTGGCTGACGGCGGTCTTGCCGCTGGCAATCCCGCCGGTCAGTCCAACGACCAGGCCCGGGCGGGCAGTTGGGGTTGGAGGTTTCAGTGCCATGGCGACAGTCTAATCCTTCGGCGACGACGATGGCTGGTTTCAGATCACTGAGCCCAGCTGAAAGACCGGCAGATAGAGTGCCAGCACCAGGCCACCGACCAGAAGCCCGAGCAGACTCATGATGAGCGGCTCCAGGGTGCTGCCGAGGGTGTCGACGCTCTGGCGTACCTCGCCATCGCGGCGATCGGCGATCCGCTCGAGCACCGTGGGTAGTCGTCCGGCGGCTTCTCCGGTGGCGATCATGCGGGTGGTGCTGGCGGCAAAGCAGCGTGTGCGCTCGATGGCAAAGGCCAGTGAGCGTCCATCCCGCAGGTCTTCGCCCATGCGTTGTGCGGCCCGCTGGTAGGGCTGCGTGCCGAGGGTATCAGCCACCGCCGGCAGGGCCTCGGCCAGCGGTGCGCCGGCCTGCATGAGCAGGGCAAGCGTGCGGGCAAACCGGACGGTTTCCGCCCCGGCAATGAGAGGCCCGGTGATCGGCAGTGCGAGCTTGATGCGGTCGCGGAGATCACGCAGGGCGGGATACCGGCGTGCCAGTGCCAGGCCTGCGATGATGGCGCCCAGTGCCGCGAGCAACAACGGCCAGCCGTCGCTGCGCAGCCAGTCCGATAGCCCGATCACCTGGCGGGTAAAACGCGGCAGCTCGGCGCCGAAACCGCTGAACAGAGACTGAAACCGCGGCACGACGAACATTAAAAGGGCGGTGCTGACCGCCACGGCGACAAGCAGCACGATGCCGGGGTAGAGCATGGCGTGACGCAGCCGATGACGCAGGGTTTCGGCACGCTCGCGATCATCGGCAATCCGCTCGAGCAGTGTGTCAAGCTGCCCTGACTGCTCGCCGGCGCGGACCAGGCCGCGAATCAGCGGATCGAAATGGCGGGGGTGGTCCGCCAGCGCGATCGACAGTGGTGTGCCGGCGGCGATGGCCTCCCGAAGGTCATCAGCCAGGCGTCTCAGCCCGGCATGCTTTTCCTCGCGGCTGATCAGCGTGATCGCGTCGATGAGGGGGACGCCGGCGCGGCTCAGCGTGGCCAGCTGGCGCAACAGGGCATTGATCTGGCGCGGATTGGCCCGTGGCTTTTCCGACACGACCAGGCGCTCGAGCCCGGCGGGCACCTGCACCGATCCGGACAGCGCCAGTCCGCGACTGCTCAGCCAGCGGCGCAGCTGCCCGGCGTCGCTGGCAAGCGAAAAGCCGCCCCGCCGTCGGCCGTCGATATCCCGGCCATGCCAGAAAAACGCCCTCGGGCTTGCCATCAGCGGGTGACCCGGTCGATTTCGCCGAGACTGGTAAGCCCCTGTGCGGCCTTGGCCCAGCCGGCATCGCGCAGACTCCGTCGAGCGGCAGGGGTCGATGGTGCGGTGAACCCGGTGTCGGCATCGGCCTGAAGCAGTCCCTCGCTCATGGCATCCGTCATGGGCAGGAGTTCGTGGATGCCGATACGCCCCTTGTAGCCATGATGACAGCGCGGGCAGCCGCCGGGCTCGTAGAAGCCCTCCGGCGTGGCGGCGGGTCGCCGGCAGTGCGGACAGAGCTGACGGATCAGGCGCTGGGCGCTGATGAGAATGACCGATGCGGCAATGCTCCAGCGCGGGATTCCCATGTTGATCAGTCGCGTGATGGCCCCGGCGGCATGATTGGTATGCAGGGTCGAGAGCACGAGATGCCCGGTCTGGGCGGCCTTGATGGCGATCTCGGCGGTCTCGCGGTCGCGGATCTCGCCGACCATCATGACGTCCGGGTCCTGACGCAGAAAGGCCCGCAGAAGATGCGGAAAGTCGAGCCCGATGCGGTGATTGACGCCGATCTGGTTGACCCCGGGGAGTTTGATTTCGACCGGATCCTCGACGCTGAGGATATTGCGGCTGCTCTCGTTGAGCTGTTGCAGGGCGCTATACAGCGTCACTGTTTTTCCCGAGCCGGTGGGTCCGGTTACCAGGATCATGCCGTGGGGGCGTTCAATGGCCGCCCGGTAGGCCGCGAGCTGATCGGGCTCCATGCCCAGACTCTCCAGCTCCAGGGAGGTCGCAGCGGCGTCAAGCAGGCGCAGTACGAGCTTTTCGCCAAACAGCGTCGGGACGGTGCTGACGCGAAAATCAACGCCGCCGGACTCGGTGTCGAATCGCAGGCGGCCATCCTGGGGCAGGCGTCGCTCGGCGATATCCATGCGCGCCATGACCTTGACGCGAGCGGCAAGCCGGTCGGCCATATCGCGCGGTGGCCGGGTCGCCTCCTGGAGGATGCCATCGTGGCGAAACCTTACCCGGCAGTGGCTTTCGAAGGGCTCGAGATGGATATCCGAGGCCTGTTCCCGGATCGCGCGACGCAGCAGCTCGTTGATATAGCGGATCACCGGCGTGTCGTCCTCGCCATTCGGTACCGGTGCATCCTGCACCGCCTCGGCGCGGGCCGCCGTAACCAGCTCATCGGCGGCACCGTTGACGCCGCCGGTGAGCCGCCGGATGCGTGCGGTGAGGTGGTCATCATCGGCCAGTACTGGCGCCACCGGCAGCCCGGCATGAAATCGCAGCTCATCCAGCGCTGCGGTATTGGCGGGATCCGAGACCGCAATCTGCAGGATGCCGTCGCGCCAGCGCAGCGGCAGCGCGTGGTGGCGCTGGATGAGATCGGGGTCAACCCGATCGAGCAGGCCGGGGGCGGGTTCAAGCGCCTCGTCGGTGACCCGCTCGATGCCGAATACGCATGACGCCGCCTCGGCGATGATGGCCGGCGCCAGGGCGTCGCTGTCGAGCAGCTGCTGGACCAGTGGACGCCCGGAGCGACGCGCGTCGGCGACCAGTCGGTCGGCGGTCTCCGGCGTCAGGGCCGCCCATTCGACGAGCCGTCGAGCCAGGGCCGGGCGACGATCGGTGGATTCCATGGGACCTCTCCCGAGACGTCTGGGAGGGTCATGGTTGACGAAGTGCAGGCACCGGCGTCGCGGGCTGGATCACAGAACAGGTGAGGGGGCGGGAAATGGTCGGAGTAGCAGGATTCGAACCTACGACCTCTGCCTCCCGAAGGCAGCGCTCTACCAAGCTGAGCTATACTCCGACTGTCGGTCAGTAGTCGCGGCCTACGGCGAATGCCGCAAGGCGGCCGAGAGCCGTGCGGAACGGGCTTTCGTCAAGCGCGGCAAGTGCCTCGGTGGCAAGGTCGGCCTCCCGCTCCGCAAGCCTGCGAGTATAGGTAATCGAGCCGGTGCGCGCAATCGCCGCAACCACGGCATCGATATCTTCGCGACCGCCATTTTCAATGGCATCGCGAACGATGCCACGGTCATCGGCCGTGGCATTGGCCATGCAGTGGATGAGCGGCAACGTCGGTTTGCCCTCGGCCAGGTCATCGCCGATGTTCTTGCCGATGGTCGCGGCATCACCGTCGTAGTCGAGGGCGTCATCCGCCAGCTGAAAGGCGATCCCCAGGTGATGGCCATACGCGGCGGCCGCCTGCAGCCGGGCGGTATCGGCGGGGTGGTTGATTTCGACCGCCAGCTGGCAGCCCGTCTCGAACAGCACCGCCGTCTTGCGATCGATCACCTGCTGGTAGCGGGCCTCGGTCACGTCCGGGTCGTGGACGTGCATGAGCTGCATCACCTCGCCCTCGGCGATGCGATTGGTGGTGCGCGAGAACAGGGCCATCACCGCCATGTCATCGAGTTCGACCATCATCTCGAAGGCACGCGTGTAGAGGAAATCGCCCACCAGCACGCTCGCCTCGTTGCCCCATATCTGGTTGGCCGTATCGCGCCCGCGCCGCACCGCGGACTCATCGACCACGTCATCATGCAGCAGTGTGGCGGTATGAATCAGTTCAAGCGTTGCCCCCAGCAGCGCATGACGGTGGTCATCATCAGGGTGTCCGACGGCCCGCGCCATCAGCAGCGCCACCATCGGTCGCAGGCGCTTGCCGCCGCCGCTGATGATGTACTGACCCAGCTGGTTGATCAGAGCGACGTCCGACTGAAGCCGGTCCTGGATAATCCCGTCGACGGCGGACATGTCGTCCGCAACGGGGTTGCGTATGGCGGCGATCTCCATTCGGCTGGCATCTCGAGATAGGGTGGTGGGAGGATGCTAGGAACGCCCGTTGGGGGTGTCAAGCGCGGAACGCCGGGCGCGTTGACCCCGGGGGCGAATCCGACTATCCTCTCACGGTTTTGGAACAACCTTCTGGAGTTGGTCGGATGTACGCGGTAATCAAGTCGGGTGGCAAGCAGTATCGAGTCGCCGAGGGCGATCTTCTGCGGGTCGAGAAGATCAATGCCGAGGCCGGCGAGACCGTCAGTTTCGATGAGGTCCTGCTCGTGGCCGACGGCGACGATGTCAAGGTTGGAACGCCGCGCCTCGAAGGCGGCGCCGTGTCGGCCGAGGTGGTGTCACAGAGTCGGGCCCGCAAGATCGAGGTGGTNAAGTTCAAGCGCCGCCAGGACTATCAGCGTCATTACGGCCATCGGCAGCACTACACCGAAGTCCGTATCACCGGCATTCAGGCGGGCTAGTCAGCCCCCGGCAACGGAGACAGTAGCAATGGCACATAAAAAGGCAGGCGGCAGTACTCGGAACGGTCGCGACTCGCATTCCAAGCGGCTGGGCGTGAAGCGCTTCGGCGGTCAGGCCGTCAGCGCCGGCAGCATCATCGTGCGCCAGCGGGGCACCCACTTCCACGCCGGGCAGAACGTGGGGATCGGCAATGACCACACCCTGTTCGCCAAGGTTGACGGCAACGTCGTTTTTGCGCGCAAGGGGCCGCTGAAACGCCGGGTCGTGAGCATTCAGCCGGCTGGCTGATCACCGCCGGCAGATTGCCCGGATACGGCCCCGCCTCGTGCGGGGCTTTTTGATGGCGACGCTTGGATAATCAATGAAGTTCGTGGACGAAGCCAGCATACGCGTGACGGCCGGCGACGGCGGCAACGGCTGTGTCAGCTTTCGTCGCGAAAAATACGTCCCCCGCGGGGGGCCGGATGGCGGTGATGGCGGCCACGGTGGCAGTGTCTGGCTTGAGGCCGATTCGGGGTTGAATACCCTCGCGGATTTCCGTCATTCACGCCGCTTCGCCGCCGAACGCGGTCACGATGGCCAGGGGCGGCAGCGAACCGGGCGTTCGGGGGAGGACGTGAGCGTACCGGTCCCCGTCGGCACGCTGGTCAAGGATCGCGAAACCGACGAAGTCATCGGCGACCTCACCGGTCATGGCAAGCGTCTGTGCGTGGCTGAGGGCGGCCGCGGCGGGCTTGGTAACGTCCACTTCAAAAGCGCTACCAACCGGGCACCGCGGCGGTCGGTTCCCGGCACCGATGGCGAGCGGCGCGAGCTGGCGCTCGAGTTGCAGCTGTTGGCAGATGTCGGACTGCTGGGTCTGCCCAATGCCGGCAAGTCCACTCTGCTGCGAGCGATCTCCGCGGCCCGCCCCCGGGTGGCGGACTATCCGTTTACAACCCTGCATCCGGGTCTGGGCGTGGTGCGCATCGGGCCGGGCAGCAGCTTTACCGTGGCCGATATCCCGGGACTGATTGAGGGAGCGGCTCAGGGGGCGGGATTGGGCACCCGGTTTCTGCGCCATCTGGCCCGCACCCGATTGTTGCTGCACCTGGTGGACATCGCGGGGATCTACGAAGGCCGTGATCTGGCGGGCGATGTCCGCACCGTTGCCGACGAGCTCACCGCCTATGGACAGGATCTGGCCGAGCGCCCGCGCTGGCTCGTGGTCAACAAGGCCGATCTGTTTCCCGAGGAGGATCGTGCCGGGGTGGTCGCCTCGCTGCGCGATTCGCTGGGCTGGGACGGGCCGCTCTATCTGATTTCGGCGGAAACCGGCTGGGGGACGGACGCCCTGTGTCAGGCGGTCATGCAGTCCCTGCAGGACGACGATGAGCCGGGCTGAGCCGCAACGCCGTCGTCGCTGGGTCATCAAGGTGGGCAGCGCGCTGGTTACCGACAATGGGCGTGGGCTGGATCATCGCCGCATCGAGGACTGGGTGCGCCAGATTGTTCAGGCGCGTGCCCAGGGGATCGAAGTGGTGCTTGTGTCGTCGGGTTCGATCGCGGAGGGTGTCCGGCGGCTCGGCTGGGCGCAACGTCCCTCCGCTCTGCACCAGCTGCAGGCGGCTGCGTCGGTGGGGCAGATGGGGCTGGTTCAGGCCTATGAAGGCGGTTTTCAGCGCTTTGACGTGCGCACCGCCCAGGTCCTTCTCACCCACGAAGATCTGGCCGATCGCAAACGCTATCTGAACGCCCGGGTGACGCTGCGCGCCCTGCTTGAGCTCGGCGTGGTGCCGGTAGTGAACGAGAACGACACGATTGCCACCGACGAGATCCGCTTTGGCGACAATGACACGCTGGCTGCGCTGGTGAGTAATCTGGTCGAGGCCGATGAGCTCGTGATCCTGACCGATCAGGCCGGGCTGTTCGATGCCGATCCCCGTGCCCATCCCGCCGCGCGACTGATCAACCAGGCCGCGGCCGAGGATGAGTCCCTTGAGCGGCTGTGCTCCGACGCCCCGGGAGTGCTCGGCAGTGGGGGTATGCGCACCAAGGTCGTCGCGGCTCGTCGGGCGGCGCGCGCGGGCGCGCTGACCCGGATTGCATCGGGGCGTGAGGGGGACGTGCTGACACGCATCGCGGCGGGTGAGTCGGTGGGCACACGCCTGGAGCCGTCCCGCGAACCCCTCGTGGCCCGTAAGCAGTGGATTGCCGGCCAGCTCCAGGTTGGCGGGCACTTACGGCTGGATGCCGGTGCCGCCGATGTGCTGCGCGGGCATGGACGCAGTCTGTTGCCGGTGGGCGTCACCGCCGTGGAGGGAGGGTTTCGCCGCGGCGAAGTGGTGGCCTGCCTGGATCCTGCCGGCCATGAAGTGGCCCGCGGTCTGGTCAATTACGACGCCGATGCGGCTCAGCGAATCGCAGGGCAGCCAAGCAGTGCGATTGAAGCCATTCTGGGCTATCTGGCCGAGTCGGAACTCATTCACCGGGACAATCTGGTGCTGACCGACCCGGTGCGATCGCCGGAATGACTAGCCGAGCTGCTTGATCTGCTGCGCCAGCCGGCTCTTGTGACGCGCGGCCTTGTTCTTGTGGATGACGCCACGGGTGGCCATGCGGTCGAGCACCGGAACGGCAGCGGCGTAGGCGGCCTCGGCAGCGGCCTTGTCGCCCTTGGCAACGGCGCTGGTCACCTGCTTGAGCTTGCTGCGCATCATCGACCGGCGGGCCTGATTGTGACGGCGCTGCTGTTCGGCCTGGCGGGCCCGTTTGCGGGCGGAGGCGATATTGGCCAACGTGCTACTCCTGTTGAGTCTTTAGCGTGGGAAAAGAGCGGTAATATGCGAAGGCAGCGCCCGAATGTCAACTCATAAAGGCATCAAGCCGGCAGCACGGCTGTGGCAGTCGGTCATGACGTTCGGTAGCTGGACGCTTCTATCGCGATGCCTGGGACTGGCACGCGACATCGTACTGGGCGTGATTTTCGGGCCCTCGGCCGCGACGGACG
>P_1C_Liq_3_UnCtyDRAFT_1000004_pt1 | contig 56694 bp, 48 predicted proteins | sample Pon1CUnioCityCA_5_FD_10231 | JGI IMG/M metagenome (IMG submission 10231)
CAACTGCTTGAGGTAGAGCGTGCGCAGGTCGAGATTGACCACCGGCCCGGCGATCGCACCGGCGGTGGTATAACGCCCTTCGGGCCGGAGGATGCGAAGCAGGTCGTTGAAATGCGGCCCGGCAACCAGATCGGCCACCACATCGATCGGCGCGCCGCCGGTGGCCGCCTCCACGGCCGCCACCCAGTCGGCCGCGCCGCGATCCACCGTTGCCTCGGCACCGATTGCCGTCAGCGCGGCCGCCTTGTCGGCGCGGGTTACCGCATAGGGGATCGCGCCGCGTGCCCGACAGAGCTGGACAATCCCCGAGCCCACGCCGCCCGAGGCGCCGGTGACCAGCACCCGCTCGCCGGCTTGCACATCGGCTCGCTCCAGCATGTGCTCGCCGGTCAGATAGGCACAGCAAAAGGTGGCCAGTTCAGCGTCACTCAGTGAGGTATCGACCGGATGCGCATTGTCCGCCGGCACGCACTGATACTCGGCATAGCCGCCATCCCGGCCATGGCCGATGTAATCGATGTCCGCGAGGCTGTCGTCGTCGCGGTTGTACAGGCTGAAATCGATCATCACCCGCTCGCCGATGCGCTCGGCGGACACGTTCTCCCCCACCGCGACCACCTGACCGACACTGTCTGTGCCCTGGATGCGCGGGAAGGTCAGGGTCGAGCGCCCCCGGCGCCAGGTCGAGACGGCATCCGGATCCGTGTCGCTGCCATAGGCCCCTTCGCGCACCCACACATCGGTATTGTTCATGCCACAGGCATGCACTTCGATAAGGACTTCGTTGACACCCGGCCGGGGCACCGACACATCATCGCGGTATTTGAGGGCATCCAGCCCGCCGTGGCGGTCAAGCTGGACGGCGGCCATGGTCCGGGGCAGTTCAGTTGATGTCATGATTTGCCTCAGCGTTGGCGTCTTTGCCGAAAAAAATCCCTCAGCAGCGCCGCGCACGGCTCTGCCATCAACCCGCCCTGTACCGACAGGCGATGATTGTGGACCGGGTCCTCGTGCAGGCGGATTGCGCCCCCGCAGGCACCGGTCTTGGGGTCACTGGCCCCGTAGATGACCGCCTCGACCCGGGCGTGGATGAGCGCGCCAACGCACATCGGACAGGGCTCCAGCGTCACGTAGAGTCGGGTCCCCGGCAGCCGATAGGCGCCCAGTCGGACCCCGGCGGCTCGCAGCGCGACGATCTCGGCATGGGCGGTGGGGTCGTGACTGCCGATGGGTTGATTNTAGCCTTCNCCAANNNGCTCGCCATCGCGCAGCAGCACNGCCCCCACCGGCACCTCGCCGGCGCCCGCCGCCTGTTCGGCCAGCACCAGCGCGCGNTGCATGGCCGCCTCAGGCGTCACTCCCACTCGATGGTGGCCGGCGGTTTGCCGGATATGTCATAGACGACCCGCGAGATCCCGTCGATTTCGTTGATGATCCGCCGCGAGACATCATCGAGGAACTCATAGGGCAGATGCGCCCAGCGGGCGGTCATGAAATCGATGGTCTCGACGGCCCGCAGCGCGATCACCCATTCATAGCGCCGGCCATCGCCAGTCACCCCCACCGAGCGCACCGGCAGAAATACCGCAAAGGCCTGGCTGGTTTTTTCATACCAGCCACTGGCGCGCAGCGCCTCGATGAATATGGCGTCGGCGCGGCGCAGGCAGTCCGCGTATTCCTTGTGAATCTCGCCCAGAATGCGCACCCCGAGGCCGGGGCCGGGAAACGGGTGACGGTGGATCATTTCCGCCGGCAGACCCAGTTCCAGGCCAATCCGGCGCACCTCGTCCTTGAACAGCTCGCGCAGGGGCTCGAGCAACTTGAGGTTCATGCGCTCGGGCAGTCCCCCGACATTATGATGCGACTTGATGACATGGGCCTTGCCCGTGCTGGCGCCGGCCGACTCGATGACATCGGGGTAGATNGTGCCCTGGGCGAGCCACTGGATGTTCTCGAGCTTGCCTGCCTCCTCGTCGAAGACCTCAATGAAGGTCCGGCCGATGATCTTGCGCTTGACCTCGGGATCGTCCTCGCCGGCGAGTGCATCAAGAAACCGCGCCTCGGCATCCACACGGATCACCCGAATGCCCATGTGCCGGGCGAAGGTCTGCATCACCTCGTCGCCCTCGCCCTGGCGCAGCAGACCATTGTCCACGAAGACGCAGGTCAGTTGATCGCCGATGGCCTTATGCAGCAGCGCGGCCACGACCGACGAATCGACGCCGCCCGACAGCCCCAGCAGCACATTCTGGTCGCCCACGGTGGTGCGCACCCGGGTGGCCAGATCATCGATGATGTTATCCGCCGTCCAGCGGCCGGAGCAGCCGCAGACGCCGTGCACAAAACGCTCGAGGATTCGCTGCCCCTGGGCGGTGTGGGTTACCTCGGGATGAAACTGCAGGCCATAGAAACCGCGGGCGTCATCGCCGATGCCGGCAATGGGTGCCGAGGGTGTACTGGCAATGACCTTGAAGCCGGTCGGCAAGCCCGACACCCGGTCGCCGTGGCTCATCCAGACATCCAGCAGTCCGTGACCCTCGGCATTGGTGCGATCCTCGATATCCTGCAACAGCACCGAGTGGCCACGAGCACGCACCTCGGCATAGCCGAACTCCTTGCTCTGCGAGGCCTCGACCGCTCCGCCCAGCTCGTGGGCAAGAGTCTGCATGCCGTAACAGATACCCAGAATCGGGACACCCAGTTCGAGGACGGCCGTCGGCAGCCGCGGCGTCTGCGCGTGGTCCTCGTGCACCGACTCGGGCCCGCCCGAGAGGATCACCCCGCGCGGGGCGAAATCGCGGATGCGATCGGCGGCCACGTCCCAGGGGCGGATCTCGCAATACACCCCGGCCTCGCGGATCCGCCGGGCAATCAGCTGGGTGTACTGCGAACCAAAATCAAGGATGAGGATCCGCTCGGCATGGATATCGCCGGTCATGGCGTCAGTCGCTCCGGTAGTTGGGCGCTTCCTTGGTGATACTCACATCGTGGACATGCCCCTCACGCACCCCGGAGTTGGTGATGCGTGCAAAGGTCGCCCGCTCGCGGAACGACTCGATATCCGCGCAGCCGCAGTAGCCCATGCTGGCGCGCAGACCGCCCAGAAGCTGGTGAATGATGACGTTCATCGGTCCTTTGTAGGGCACGCGGCCCTCGATGCCCTCGGGCACGAGCTTGTCGGCATCACGGGCATTTTCCTGGAAGTAGCGATCCGACGAGCCCTGCTTGCCGGACATGGCGCCGATCGAGCCCATGCCGCGGTACGACTTGTAGCTGCGCCCCTGGTAGAGCTCGACTTCGCCGGGTGCCTCGTCGGTGCCCGCGAACATACTGCCCATCATCACGCAGTGCGCGCCGGCCGCCATGGCCTTGGCCATGTCCCCGGAAAAGCGGATGCCGCCGTCGGCGATCACCGGCACATCGGTGCCGGCGAGTGCTGTGGCCACATTGTCCACCGCCGTCACCTGGGGCACCCCGACGCCGGCGATGACCCGGGTGGTACAGATGGATCCGGGGCCAATGCCCACCTTGACCGCGTCGGCGCCGGCATCGGCCAGGGCCCGCGCGGCACCGCCGGTGGCGATGTTGCCACCAATGACCTGCACGGCGGGGAAGTGGCGCTTGATCCAGGCAACCCGATCGATCACGCCCTTACTGTGGCCGTGGGCGGTATCCACCACCAGCAGATCGGCACCCGCCTCGGCCAGCGCTTCGACGCGCTCCTCGGTGCCTTCGCCCGTGGACACCGCCGCGCCCACTCGCAGCCGCCCATGCTCGTCCTTGCAGGCGTTGGGGAAGTCCTCGGCCTTCTGGATGTCCTTGACGGTGATCATGCCGCGCAGCTCAAAGCGAGGGTTGACCACCAGCAGCTTCTCGATGCGGTGGCGATGCAGCAGCGTCAGGATCTCATCGCGCTCGGCACCCTCCTGCACCGTAACCAGCCGATCCCTGGGCGTCATTGCATCGGTGACTTGCATGTCGAGCCGGGTCTCGAAGCGTAGATCCCGGCTGGTGACAATCCCGGTGAGCTGACGCCCCTCGACCACCGGCACTCCAGAGATCCCGTACTGTCCCATGAGCGTGATCACCTCGCGGATGGTCGCCTCAGGGGTAACGGTGATGGGCTCTTTGATGACACCGCTCTCGAACTTCTTGACGATGCGCACTTCCCGCGCCTGGTCCTCGACACTCATGCTCTTGTGCACAATGCCGATTCCGCCCTGCTCGGCCAGCCGGATGGCAAGGCGCGATTCGGTGACGGTGTCCATGGCGGCGGAGAGCAGCGGGATGTTGAGCCGAATCTCGCGGGTCACCCGCGTCGACAGGTCGACGGCCTTGGGCAGCACATCCGAGTAATCCGGCAGCAGGAGGACGTCATCAAAGGTCAGGGCTTCCTGGGCGATTTGCATGGTGACGTCCTCTTCTGGCGCGATGGTAACCGTCTATTATAAGCCGCCTCCCCCCTGAACGCCAATGTCAAATCCGCGTGTCTGGCATTCAGGCCATGAGCTGCTACGCTCGGTGCATGGATAGCCCCGACGCCCGTCACGTCTACACCGTCTCCGAGCTCAACCAGACCGTTCGGGCCGTGCTCGAGCAGGCCCTGCCGCTGATGTGGGTCGAAGGCGAAATATCCAACCTCGCACGGCCCCGCTCGGGGCATCTGTATTTCACCCTCAAGGATGCCGATGCGCAGGTGCGCTGTGCGCTGTTTCGCAATCGAGCCATGCGGCTGCGCACGACGCCGGCCAATGGTGACCAGGTGCGCCTGCGCGCTCGCATCGGTCTCTACGCCCCGCGGGGCGAATACCAGCTGATTGCCGAGCACCTCGAACCGGCCGGTGACGGCGCCCTGCAGCGCGCGTTCGCCGCGCTCAAGGCGCGTCTCGACGGCGAGGGCCTGTTCGATCCGGCGCACAAGCAGGCGCTGCCGGCCCTGCCCCGGCGCATCGGCGTCGTCACCTCGCCGACCGGCGCTGCGATTCGCGACATCGTCAGCGTTCTGCGCCGGCGATTTCCCGGGTTGCCGATCCTCATCTACCCGGTGGCGGTTCAGGGCGCTCAGGCCACGCCAGCCATTGTCGAGGCCATCCAGCGCGCCGATCAGCGTCAGGAGGTGGATGCGCTGATCGTCGGCCGGGGCGGCGGCTCGCTGGAAGACCTGCAGGCATTCAATGACGAGGCCGTCGCTCGCGCCATTCATGCCTGCAGCCTGCCGGTCGTCAGTGCCGTGGGCCACGAGGTGGACGTAACGATCGCCGATCTGGTGGCGGACGAACGGGCCGCGACGCCATCGGCGGCGGCCGAACGACTTTCGCCCGACGGTGAGGCACTGGCGCGCCGCCTGCAGCAGGAACAGATACGGCTCGATAAAAGCCTGGCGCGGATTCTGGGTGAGCGCCGCGAGCGTATTGATCGGTTGCGCCGCCGGCTGGGCGCGCAGCATCCCGGCCGACGGCTGCGTGATCGCGCTCAGCGGCTCGATGAACTCGACCAGCGACTCAGGCGTGCCATCAGCGCACGGACGAGGGAACGTTCGCGGCAGGTTGGGCGTATCCACCAACGCCTGCAGGCCCAGAATCCGACCCCCCGGATCCGGCGGCTCAGTGACACCGTCGATCAGGGCCTGCGGCGACTCGACCGCGGCGTGCGTGAGCACATCGCGCGCGAGCGAACCCGTGTCGAGGCCCACGCCCGCACCCTCGACAGCCTCAGCCCGCTGGGCACGCTGGCGAGGGGCTATGCCATCGTCCAACCGCGGGACGGTGATGCGGTGGTTCACCGCGCGGCCGATGTCGCCGTCGGCGAGGCGATACGGGCGCGCCTTGGCGAGGGCACGCTCATCGCCCGGGTCGAAGGCCACGACGAGGGCAGTTAAACCCCATTTCAGCTGGCTTGTTGCGCCGGGTCGCTGGGCGCATCATGCGCGGATAATCCACGCCTGTCCTGGAAGTTTATGGATCTTGACCTGAGCCTGGGCCGTTTTGGCCTTGATTTTACTGCCCTGCAGACCCCGCAAGGCCTCGCCCGCGTTGACGCGGCATTCCTCGACGAGCTCGACACCGCAGCGCCGGCCCTCGCCGCGCGGCTGCGGGACTATCGCGGCCGCGACACCGATCTGCCCGGCACCGAGAACAGCGAACTGCTCATTGAGCTCGGCCCCTACGTGGAGGCGTTCATCGGCCGGCTGTTTCGGCATCGAGTCCGAGCTGCACGGGCTGCGCGAATCGATTCTGGCCGACGACGTGGTCATGCAGTTCAAGCAGGCGTTTGTGCAGCGCCGCGTCAAACGCCATCGGCGCCCGGTGGAGCACTCATTCGAACAGCTGGATGCCGCCGTGCGGGCAAGCCTCGGGTATGTCGCCGGCAATGACGAGGAGCGCGCCATCGCCGAGTTCGGCATGGCACTGCTCGAAGACGAAAGCGCCAATGCCGAAGCCATCGAAACGCTGACCGCCTGGTGCAAGCTGGCCCGCCAGACGCCGGCCGGACAGGCGCGGGTTCGTGGGTGGGCAAGCTTCAAGCTGCCCGAACGGGTCGATCACTTCGACCGCGTCCCGGCGGAGCGTGTCGAGGTGGATGGCGTCGAGCGGCTGCAGGCGCAACCCTCGCGACGCCGGGCCCGGGATGGGTTCTCGTTGACCGACTACCGCATGGATTCCCGCCATGTGCAAAGCGAAATCCACTACTGCATCTACTGTCATGAACACGAAGGCGATTTCTGCTCGAAGGGCTTCCCCGAAAAGAAGACCCAACCCGAGCTGGGCTTCAAGGAGGATCCGCTGGGCGTCACGCTGACCGGCTGTCCGCTCGAGGAAAAGATCTCCGAGATGCACGTCCTGCGGCGGGATGGCTATAACCTTGCCGCGCTGGCCATGGTGATGGTGGACAACCCGATGGTGCCCGCACCGGCCATCGCATCTGCAACGACTGCATGAAGGGCTGCATCTATCAAAAGCAGGACCCCGTCAACATTCCGGAGATCGAGACCCGCGTACTCAGCGACAGCCTTGATCTGACCTGGGGGGTGGAGCTCTACCATCTGCTCACGCGCTGGAATCCGCTGCGTCGCGAGCAGTTCATTCAGCAGCCCGACAACAATCGCCGGGTGCTGGTGGCTGGCATGGGTCCGGCGGGCTTTACGATGGCCCATCACCTGACCATGAACGGCACTGCCGTCGTGGGCGTCGACGGGCTCAAGATCGAGCCGCTGCCGGCCTCGCTGCTCGAGGCCCCGGTGCCGCGCTGGGCGGATCTGCAGGAAGATCTGGATGAGCGCATCCTGATGGGCTTTGGCGGGGTCGCGGAGTACGGCATCACCGTGCGCTGGGACAAGAACTTCCTCAAGCTCATCTATCTGACGCTGGCCCGGCGCCACAATTTCCGGGTCTATGGGGGTGCGCGCCTGGGCGGCACCGTCACGCTCGAGGATGCCTGGGCGCTCGGGTTTGATCATGTCGTCAACGCCACCGGTGCCGGCCTGCCGCGGGTGGTGCACATGGGCAACAGCCTGGCCCGCGGCATGCGACAGGCCAGCGACTTTCTGATGGCCCTGCAGCTGACCGGGGCGGCCAAGGCATCCAGTCTGGCCAGCCTGCAGGTGCGGCTGCCGGCGGTGGTGGTCGGCGGCGGCCTGACCGGGGTGGATACCGCCACCGAGGTGCAGGCCTACTACGTCAAGCAGGTCGAGAAAATCCTCGAGCGCTACGAGCGGCTCTCGAGCGTCTCGGCGAGTCGGCGGTCACCGCCGGCATGAACGACGAGGATCAGGCCACGCTCGAGGAGTTTCTCACCCATGGCCGAGCCATTCGGGCCGAGCGCGAGCATGCCGCGCGCGAGGATCGCGAGCCCGACTTCAACCCGCTAATCCGGTCCTGGGGCGGTGTCACCGTTGCCTATCGCAAGGGCATGACCGACTCGCCCGCGTACGTGCGCAATCACGAGGAGGTCATCAAGGCCACCGAGGAAGGCCTGTACTACGCGCAGGGCCTCGAGCCGCTGCATGCCGAGGTGGATGAGTATCAGCATGTCAGTTCGCTGGTCTGCCGCGAGCTCGACCGGCGCGATGGCAAGTGGGCGCCAACTGGCGCCGAGCGGCGACTGCCCGCGCGGGCGATTTTCATCGCCGCCGGCACCGTACCCAACACGATCTACGAGCGGGAACACACGGATACCTTCCGACTCGAGGGCAACCACTTTCTTGCCCATACGCCCACCGATCAGGGGCTGGAACCGGTGGCCGACGCCGAGCATGCCAAGTCCCGGGTCTTTGGACCCTTCACCTCCTACCAGGAGGGCGGACGCCGGGTGACGTTCATCGGCGACACCCATCCGGCATTCCACGGCAGTGTGGTCAAGGCGATCGCCTCGGGCATGCGGACCTATCCCTACGTCATGGCCTCCATGGCTCACGAGGTCCCCGGCAGTGACGAGGCCCACACCGATTTCCTGACACGGATGGATGACCTGTTGACCGCTCGGGTGGTCGAGGTCAAAAACGACAACCCGGCAATGGTCGAGGTCTGGGTAAAAGCCCCCATGGCGGCCCGGAACTTCCGGGCCGGCCAGTTCTATCGGCTCCAGACCTTCGAATCACTCTCGCCCGTGGTCGACAACACGCGGCTGCAGATTCCGCTGATCACGGTGTCGGGCACCGGGGTCAAGGACGACTGCATTCGACTGATGGTGCTGCAGTGGGGAGCGGGTCCGCGCCTGGTCGGCCGCCTGCGCCCCGGTGACCCGCTGGTGCTCATGGGCCCCACCGGCGCCCCAACCGACATGCCCACGGGGCGCACCATCATGGTGGTGGCGGGCCGCTGGGGCGCCGCGGTCATGCTCGATATCGGCGCCGCTCTGCGAGCGGCCGGCAACCGGGTGCTGTATGTCGCAGCGTTTGGCGGTGCCGGCGATGTCGACCATCAGGACGAGCTTGAGGCCGGTGCCGACCAGATCATCTGGTGCACCGCCCGCGAGGACACCATCGAGCCGCGCCGGCCCCAGGATGTCAGCCTTCAGGCGACCGATATGATCGACGTGGTCAAGCGCTACGATGACGGCGAGATCGGCCCTGCGGAAGGCGGCATTCCGTTGTCGGATGTCGACCGCATCATGGTCATGGGCGGTACGGGCCTGCTCAAGGGCTTTCAGCAGGCGGTCCGCGGCGAACTGGCCAACCGCGTGGCCGAGGGATGTGATGCCTTCGGGACCGTCGGCAGCCCCATGCAGTGCATGATGCAGGGCGTCTGCGCGCAGTGCCTGCAGTGGCAGATCGACCCCGAGACCGGCGAGCGCACCCGGCCAGTGTTCTCCTGCGCCGGGCAGGATCAACCGCTGACCTGGATTGATCTGGATAACCTCTCGGCGCGCCAGCAGCAGAACCGCCTGAGCGATCGGCTCAACTCGCAGTGGCTCGAGCAGGTGCTGCCCGAGGCCGAGGCCCGTTAGCGCTCGAGGATGACAAAGGCGAGCGCGTGATCGCGCTCGTCGCTGATGCTTAGATGCGCGCACCGCACACCCAGGCGATCGGCCTGGCGGCGTGCGGCACCGGTCATCGTAAGGCATGGCGCCCCGGCGGTGGTGTGGGTGACCACCAGCTCGGTCAGCCGGGCCTGCGCCCCGATACCGCAGCCAAGGGCCTTGGCGGCGGCCTCCTTGGCGGCGAATCGGCGGGCCAGAAACGCCGCGGCCTTGCGGTCGCAATGCGCCGAGGCCTGATAGCCCGCCTGCTCGGCGGGAGCCAGAAGCCGCTCGGTAAATCGCACGGCATAGCGTTGCTGGAGCGCTGCGAGCCGATCGATTTCAACCAGATCGGTGCCGATCCCGACAATGCTCAATGACGCGCCTCGCGGATGAGGCGCTTCATCTCGCGCACTGCCCCGTCCAGGCCAGCAAAGATCGCATGGGCGATGATGGCGTGACCGATGTTGAGCTCGGTAATTTCGGGCAGCGCGGCAATCGGCGCCACGTTGTGATAGTGCAGGCCGTGGCCGGCGTTGACCTGCAGACCCAGCGACGCGCCCAGGCTCGCCGCCTCGCGAACCCGCTGGAACTGGGCATGGATCTCGCCATCGCTGCGGGCATCGGCGAATGCCCCGGTATGCAGCTCCACCACCGGCGCCCCGACCTCGACGGCGGCATGCAGCTGCGCCGGCTCGGGGTCGATAAACAGTGACACCCGCGATCCCGCCTCGGTAAGGGCCTGACAGGCCTGGGCGCAGCGCGATGGATCGGACGCCACATCCAGACCGCCTTCGGTGGTCAGCTCCTCGCGGCGTTCAGGCACCAGACAGCAATCCGTCGCCCGTATGCGCTGGCCAATGGCAAGCATTTCATCAGTGACCGCCATTTCAAGGTTCATCCGGGTCTGCAGCGTCTGTGCGAGGATCTCGACATCGCGATCGGTGACGTGCCGCCGGTCTTCACGAAGGTGGACTGTAATGGCGTCCGCACCGGCCTGCTCAGCCACCTGGGCGGCATGAACCGGATCCGGGTAGCGGGTACCGCGCTTGCGCCGCAGCGTTGCGACATGATCGACATTGACGCCGAGCAGCGGCTCAAGACTGCCCTGATGATGGGCCATGATCGGGATCTCCCCTGGCTGTGGTGCGACCGTAGAGTTCGCGGGTTTTCAGTGGACGGTTGCCAATATGCGGGGCGAGCGCGGCACGCATCAGCTCGCGGCTGGCCCGCGCCGTCGCCTCGGTAAGCATCGGCCGGGCCAGGCCAAGCAGCGTCTCACCGCTGACCGTCCGACCGGGTGCATCCGGACCCACCACGGGTATTGCCCCATGAGCGGGATCGTAACGATACCACCGCGACGCGACCAGCGGCGCATCCTCGGTGTCGCGCGACAGCGGCAGGCCGTACCCGAGCAGCCCCAGAAGGTCGCGCTCGAAGCCGCGCAGCGCTACTGCTTCGGGTACCGCCTCGGACAGCGCCTCGAGGCAGTTGAGGTAATGCTCAAACACGCCGGGATGCGGATCCTCACGCCCAAGCAGTCGCAGCAGCAGCTCATTGATGTAAAGCCCACTGACCAGACGCCGACCCTTGAGCATGAACGGTCGGCCCGCCGACTCGACCTGCCGCAGCGTGCCCATTTCGCCACGGCTGCGCCAGGACAGCGCCAGTGGCTGAAACGGCTGCAGCAGCCCCGCCGTCCGGGACTTACGGCCGCGGGCCCCGCGCGCCACCAGCGCCACACGGCCGTGGCTGCGGCTCAACACTTCCAGCAACAGGCTGGTGTCACGGTAGGCCCGGGTATGCAGGATAAACCCTGGCTCCAGGGTTGCCTCCCGCGGCGTCGTTGTCATTGATCGGCGCTGTAACCCAGCGACTTGAGCAGGCGGGCGTCATCGGACCAACCCTCGCGGACCTTTACCCAGAGCTTGAGATAGACGCGGCCGCCCAGCAGGTGCTCCATCTGCAGGCGGGCCGCCGCACCGATGCGCTTGGCCTGTTCGCCGCCCTCGCCGATGACAATACGGCGCTGACCGACTCGCTCGACCCAGATGATGGCGGCAATGCGGCGCAGCTGCCCCTCCTGCTCGAACGCCTCGATCTCAACCGTACTCGCATAGGGCAGCTCGTCACCCAGCATCAGCGTCAGCTGCTCGCGAATCAGCTCAGTGGCCATGAAACGCTCGTCGCGGTCGGTGATCTGATCCCGGGGAAACAGCGCCGGCCCGCGCGGCAGGGCCTCGATCAGTGCGCTCTCCAGGGCATCGAGCTTATCGCTTTTGAGCGCCGAGACCGGCACCACGGCCGCAAATTCGAAACGTTTGGACAGCGCCTCGATTTCGGGCAGGAGCTGGTTTTTGTCCCGCAGCCGATCCGCCTTGTTGATCACCGCCACCACCGGCGCCTTGACGGTCTGCAGCCGCCGCAGCACGCGCTCGTCGGCGTCGGTCCAACGCCCTGCCTCGATCATGAAAACCACCACATCGACATCGCCCAGCGCGCTGCCGGCGGCCTCGTTCATGTAGCGGTTCATGGCAGTCCGCCCGCCCTCGTGCAGACCGGGCGTGTCGACGTAGACAATCTGGGCATCATCGCGCTGGTGAATGCCCAGAATGCGGTGGCGGGTGGTCTGCGGCTTGCGGGTGGCAATGCTGACCTTCTGGCCCAGCACGGCATTGAGCAGTGTCGACTTGCCCACATTGGGACGGCCGACCAGTGCGACAAACCCAGACACAAAGTCAGCGTCGGTCGCGGATTCGGTTTCATTCATTGTTTTGTCCTGTTTCGGCGGCGGCGATCCTGGCCAGCAGGTCATCCGCGGCCGCCTGTTCCGCCTGGCGTCGATTGCCGGCCGTGCCTTCCCCGACCAGCTGAAGGGGTTCGCAGCGACAGCCGACCCGGAAGGTCTGCTGGTGCGCCCGCCCGCTGATCGCCTCCACCTCGTAGGTGGGCAGCTCAAGGTGTCGGGCCTGAAGATATTCCTGGAGTCGGGTCTTGGGGTCTTTGAGCGCTTCCATATCGGGCAGTCGACTGAGATGCGCCTCGAACAACTGCAGGACGACCTGCCGCCCCGCCTCGTAACCGCCATCGAGATAGACTGCACCAATGACCGCTTCGAGCCCGTCCGCGAGGATGGAGTCGCGGCGGCTGCCACCGGTCTTGAGTTCGCCACTGCCCAGCACGATATGGGCGCCCAGATCGATCCCCCGGGCAATCGCCGCCAATGCGTTCTTGTTGACCAGCGCCGCTCGCAACCGGCTCAGCTCGCCCTCATGCAGCTCGGGGCGGCGCTCGAAGACCTCTGCGGCAATCACGAAGTTGAGGATCGCATCACCCAGAAACTCGAGACGCTCGTTGTTCGGGCCGGCGGCACTGCGATGAGTGACCGCCTGATCGAGCAACGACGGATCATTGAACGCCCGGCCCAGCTGGCCGACGAGGTCTGCGCGGTGCGTCATCCTGAGCTGCTCCCTGCCATTACTCGATTACATCCCCCATCCGTGACCAGTTGGGTCCGCCGTTCCAGCTGAGCCACACGAAAAACGCCTGCCCGACCAGATGATCCCTCGGTACCGTGCCCCAGAAACGACTGTCGCTGCTGCGATCGCGATTATCCCCCATCACGAAGTATTCGCCCTCGGGGACGGTCATGGACAGCTGGCGTTCGTCGGGCGAGCGGTGCACCAGCATTTCATGCCAGTCCCCGCCAAGCTGCTCGCGCAGCAGATTGAATGCCTCATCGCCGCGCCAGGCGCCGAGGCGTTCCACGTCCACCGGCTCGCCGTTGATGATCAGGCGCTTGTTGACGTATTCCACGGTGTCTCCCGGCAGCCCGACAATCCGCTTGATGTAGTCCTGCGAGGGATCCTCGGGATAGCGGAACACCGCGACATCGCCGCGCGAGGGGTCGCCGACCGGCACGATCAGCTCATGCACCACCGGCAGCCGCAGCCCATAGCCGAACTTGTTGACGAGGATGAAATCGCCCACCTCCAGCGTCGGGAGCATGGACCCGGAGGGGATACGAAAGGGCTCGATGACAAACGAGCGGATGATCAACACGATGAGAATCACCGGGAACAGTGAGCGGCCCAGATCAAACCACCACGATACCTGCGCATCGGCGGCACGCCGGCGTCGCCGAAACCGATCAACGACCCAGATGACACCGCTCACCAGGGTGAGGATGACCAGAAGCTGTTCAAAATCAGGCATTGCTAGGGGCCCACGCGCCGGTTCATTTATCGTTATCGACCTGAAGCACGGCCAGGAAGGCATCCTGCGGGATTTCGACCCGGCCCACCTGTTTCATCCGGCGCTTGCCCTGCTTTTGTTTCTCGAGCAGCTTGCGCTTTCGGGTGATGTCGCCCCCATAGCACTTGGCTGTCACGTTCTTGCGCAGCGCCTTGACCGTCGAGCGGGCGATGATCTTTGACCCCACCGCGGCCTGGATGGCCACCTCGAACATCTGGCGGGGGATGATCTCCTTGAGCTTTTCGGTCAGATCGCGGCCGCGGNATTCGGCCTGATCGCGATGGACGATCACCGAGAGCGCATCAACCTTGTCGCCATTCACACGGATATCCAGCTTGACCAGCCGCTCGGTCTGGAACCGACGGAATTCGTAGTCGAACGAGGCATAGCCGCGGGACGCCGACTTAAGGCGATCGAAGAAATCCAGCACCACCTCGCCCATGGGCATCTCGTATTCGAGCGACATCTGGTTGCCCACGTACTGCATGCCCTTCTGCACGCCGCGCTTTTCTTCGCAAAGCTTGATCACCGCGCCGATGTAGGCCTGCGGGACGAGAATACTGGCGTGAATGATCGGCTCGCGGATCTCCTCAACGTCGTTGACCGGCGGCATCTCCGAGGGATTGTGGATCAGAAATGATTCGCCGTCCTTGTTCACGACTTCGTGCACCACCGTCGGCGCGGTGGTAATCAGATCCAGCCCGTATTCGCGCTCGAGCCGCTCCTGGATGATCTCCATGTGCAGCATGCCGAGGAATCCGCACCGAAAGCCGAACCCGAGGGCTTCGGAGTTCTCGGGCTCGTAGTGCAGCGCGGCGTCATTGAGCCGCAGCTTGCCCAGGGCATCGCGGAATGCCTCGTAGTCTTCGGAGCTGGTGGGAAACACCCCGGCAAAGACCCGCGGCTGAACCCGCTTGAAGCCGGGCACCGGTGATTCCGTGGGCCGACGGGCGCTGGTCAGCGTATCGCCCACGGGGGCACCGTCGATGTCCTTGATGCCGGCGACCACGAATCCGACCCGCCCCGTCTCGAGGGTATCCCAGGGCATTCGTTTGGGCGTGAAAATACCCAGATTATCCGCCTGAAACTCGCGCGCCGTGGACATGACCTTGATGCGATCGCCCTTGCGCAGCACACCATCAAAAATCCGGACGAGGCAGACGACGCCCAGATAATTGTCGAACCACGAGTCGATGATCAGGGCCTTGAGCGGGCCATCCGGATCACCCTGGGGAGCCGGCACATTGGCCACCAGCGACTCGAGCAGATCGTCGACACCAGCGCCGGTCTTGGCACTGATCGGAACCACTTCCGAACCATCCAGGCCGATGATCTCCTCGATCTGCTGAATGACCTGCTCGGGCTCCGCCGAGGGCAGATCGATTTTGTTGAGCACCGGAATGACTTCGAGGTTCTGCTCGACCGCGGTGTAGCAGTTGGCAACGCTCTGGGCCTCGACGCCCTGCGAGGCATCCACAAGCAGTAACGCCCCCTCGCAGGCATACAGAGACCGGCTGACCTCGTAGGAAAAGTCCACATGCCCGGGTGTATCGATAAAGTTCAGCTGATAGGTCCGGCCATCGGCGGCGGTGTAATCCAGGGAAACGCTCTGCGCTTTGATCGTGATCCCCCGCTCGCGCTCAAGGTCCATGGAGTCGAGCATCTGCTCGTTGGACTGACGGGACTGGAAATGCGCCGAGCGCTCGATCAGGCGATCCGCAAGGGTCGACTTGCCATGATCGATGTGGGCGATGATGGAGAAATTTCTGATCTGGTCCATGAAGTCCTGGCCGGGCTTTGGCCGGTTGCGGAAACAAATCAGCCGCGGCGGCTTGCTGCCACCGCGGCCTGATCGGCGCAAGGCCGACACGCTATCGCGGTACGATACCCATCAGGGGATACGCAGGGCAAGAAAGCGCTGGCTCTGATCGCGCAGGATCAGTAGCGGCACGCTGCGTCCCGACTCCACGCCGGCGATGATCTCGCGAAACTGCTCGACCTGCTCGATCGGCTCGCGATTGACCCGGGCGATCACATCACCCGCCTCGATGCCCGCCTCGGCGGCGGGTCCGCCATCAACACCCGCGACGACAAGCCCGTCAACGTCCTCTTCGAGCCCCAGGGCGTCGCGCCGCTCGGCCGTCAGGGGCTGCACAGCCAGGCCCAGCTCCTCGAAAACGCCCGGTTCAGTCTGCGGTGGCTCACTACCGCGCCGCCCGGCATCCTCCGGCAGCTCGGCAAGCGTGACATCCAGCGTCTGACGCTCGCCATCGCGCATCACCACGACCGGCACGGTGGAACCAACCGTCGTACGGCCCACCATCGGCGGCAGAGCACCCGACGCGGGCACATCGCTGCCATTGAACTCGAGCACCACATCGCCCGACTCCAGGCCGGCGGCAGCCGCCGGACTGTCCGGCAGGACCTGGGCGATAAGCGCGCCCTCGGGCCGGTCCATGCCAAAGGATTCGGCCAGATCGCGGGTAACATCCTGAATCACGACACCCAGCCAGGCGCGGCTGACTTCGCCGCCGTCACGCAACTGGTCGGCCACATCCATGGCCAGCTCGATGGGAATGGCAAAGGAAATGCCCTGGAATCCCCCGGAGCGGCTGTAGATGTGCGAGTTCACTCCGATCACCTCGCCGTCCAGATTGAACAGCGGCCCCCCGGAATTGCCCGGGTTGATCGCCACATCGGTCTGCAGGAACGGGATGTAGTTTTCCATGGGCAGGCTGCGCTGCTTGGCGCTGATGATGCCCGCCGTTACCGAGTATTCGAATCCGAAGGGAGCGCCGATGGCGAGTACCCACTCACCCACCTCGGTTTCGGAGGACTGACCGGTTTCGACCGTGGGCATGTCCTCACCGTCGACCTTGAGCAGGGCCAGATCCGCCCGGTCATCGGCGCCCACCAGTTCAGCCGTCATCTGCCGGCGATCATTGAGGCGCACGATAATCTCGCTGGCGTCCTCAACCACATGATTGTTGGTGAGGATGTAACCGTCCTCGGAGATGATGAACCCCGAGCCGAGCGACCGGGCATCGCGGCGCGGCGGCGCCTGCCTCTGGCCTTCGTCGTCGGTGAATCGGTCCATGAAGTCGCGGAACGGATGCCCTTCGGGCAGATCCTCGGGGTCGGGCATACCGGGGACATCCGGAATGCGGGCGCGACGGTCCTGTCGCTCCTGGGTCGTGCTGATGTTGACCACGGCCGGGCTATTCTCGCGCACCATGTCGGTGAAGTCCGGCAGGTTCTGGGCGCCGACACCGGGTGCCGCCAGCATCGTGACCGTCATGAGTGCCGCGGCCCACCGGCGCGTGCCACGGAGAATCGATATCGAGATGGTCATTCGGTTTACTGCCCTGTCGCGTTGGGTTGACTGGCACGGACCGTCGCATTGGCCATCCGTTCCACAGTGATCGCCGGAACCTGTCCGACGGCCAGGATCTGAACCTCGCTCTGTGTGCGCGCATGGATGTTGACGCCGCCCATGCTCATCGCGCCCTGAAGCGGCTCGCTGGCCCCGGATTGCTTGATGTACACCGAGACGCTCGCAATCCCGTCGGAAAACACCAGGTGCCGAACCGGCCGCTCATGACCCGGCAGCGCTTCGGTGCGATCAGCCTGTTGGATGAAGCCGGCGGGTGGATCCGTCAGCGACCAGTTGTCATGAATCGGTCCGTCCCGATCGCGCGCGGCATCGGCTCGCGTCGCCCGCTCGAACGTGGCGTCATTTTCAGCGAGCACCGGGTCAAGGAGCGCCGGATCCATTGAGTCGCGACGCTCCAGATCCACCACCATGAAACGCTCCACCGGCCAGCCATCCGACTCGAGGATGTCGGCCCGCAGCACAATCCCTGTCTGCTGATCCAGCCACAATGCATACCCGTAGCGGAGATTGTCCTTCGGAATCACACGCAGGCGCTGCGCCGGGCGTTCGGCGACACGCCCCTGCCCTTCGAGGTTGAGCGTGTAGGACTGATCGAGCTGATCGATGGCGTCCGGCCCTGGCAGCCGCAACGAGCGGTTCGCGAGGCGCTGTCGAGGATGGGGCGAGGCGGTGGGTGAGATGTAGGTGGTTGTCGCGGGGGTTCGGAGGATCTCGCGCGGTGGCCCCGAGAGCGACATCAGCCGCTCGCGGCTGCCCTCAGCAAGTGAGGCATCGCGCCACAGACGCAACGCCTCGACGTGCGAGCCCTGCTCGTAGATGACGTCGGCCACAAAACTCTGCTGCCCCATCGCCCCGCTGGCCCATTCCAGCCACTCGGTAGCGGTGCGGGTGGTCTCGGCCGTAGCGGTGGTGCTGACCAGCAGGACAATCGCGAGCAAGCCCGCGGAACCGCACCAGCGGCTCCGGCTTTTCGAGCGCTCAGCGTTCGCGATCATGACCGATGATTCTCGCCGACTCGAGAGTGCCGCCAATGGGACGAGCGGCGGTCTGATCATTGTGATTGATAAAGTAGGGCTGGAGCTGGCGTCTTACCTGGGCATCCACGCCGTTGTCCCCGGTAGCGGCCGACGGACCGCCGACCCGCGAGAGGCTGCCACTGGTGGGTTCAGCCGCAATCTGGACTGGAGTGCTGGACGGCGCCGGCGTCGAGGGTGCGGTGAAGATCGGCCAGGCAACGACAAGCCCCAGGGCGACACTGGCTGCGATGGCCAACCCGGCGACCGGCTGCACCATGAACGACGCGCGGCGCCAGTTGGCCTGTGCCCGGGCATCGTCAGCCTCATGGGCGGGCTCGGCCTCGAGCTGTTGGAGTACCCGGTCGGCCAGCCCTTCGGCGCCGGCGACGTGCTCGCCGCGTGCGGCGGCACGCATTGAATGGTAGCGCGCAAGCGCCTGCCTCAGCGTCGGGTCGGCGGCCAGACGGCGTTCGAGGAAACGGCTTTCGTCACGACCGAGCTCGCCATCAACGTAGGCCGAGAGTTGTTGATCAGTATCATCCTGCATCGCTATCACCCGTCTGTACCAGATACGAGCGGCCGCAGCCGCTTATCAATTGACTCGCGGGCACGGAATATCCGTGACCGAACCGTTCCAATCGGGCAGTCCATTGCCTCGGCGATCTCCTCATACGTGAGGCCGTCGAACTCACGCAGCGTGATCGCCGTGCGCAGATCATCAGGCAGATCCTCGATGGCGCTGACCACTGTCTCCTGCACCTGATCCCGCTGCGCGAGCGCTTCCGGCGACTCCTGATCCTTGAGACGCGATTCGATGTCATATCGTTCAGCGTCCTGGGCATCAATATCGTTATCCGGTGGCCGCCGCCCCTGCGAAACCAGGTAATTCTTGGCGGTATTGATTCCGATACGGTAGAGCCAGGTGTAGAAGCTGCTGTCGCCGCGGAACCTCGGCAGCGCCCGGTAGGCCTTGATGAACGCCTCCTGAGAGACATCCATCGCTTCGGCGTGATCATGCACGTAACGCGAGATGAGCTTGACGAGCTTGTGCTGGTATTTGAGCACGAGCAGATCGAAAGCCTGCTTGTCGCCCGCTTGAACACGCTCTACCAGCTCCTTGTCCGCATTGGCGGTACTCATTCACCCTCCGCAATGACCCGTGAGTCTGGTAGAAGTTCAGTCATCCCAATGAGGCTAGCGGATCGCCGGGATGCCAGCAAACGCCTCAGCATGCGCTGACGGCCCGGCGCAGCTGGCGGTGGGCCTCGCCGCCCAGGGCGTCCCGCGGGATGAACACAGACCGTCGGCCCTGGTCGTTACCCAGCGCCAGCACCACGAGCGCCGGCCAGACCCGAGTGTCCCGGAGACCATAACGCTCCTGCCTGCCATCATAGCGCCACAGGCGTACCTGATGGCCGGATTCAAGCTGAAAGGCCCGAATGGCCCCCGGCTGCCGGGGCCAGTGTTGCGGCACGATCCACGCCGCCATGGCAAGCGTTAGAACCCCCGTCACCACCCGCAGGGGCGTGGCGACGCCGGACCCACCCAACGCCACCACCAGCGCCAGAATAAAAAGCGAGATCAGCGAACCGCGTAGCCAGACACTAGGCCTGAGCCGGTAGACCGGAGGCGTGGCGGATTCGATTGGTGATGTCGACAAGGCTGTCCTCCGAGGGCCGCTGACCGTTGACCAACCAGTCGATGAGGCGGTCATCCTCAATCGTCAACAGGCGGTCGAAGGCGTCCCGTCCCTCGGCATCCAGCGCGTCGTAACCCAGCGCCGGCGCGTCAAGGAACCGGTTCAGCAGTCGATCCAGTTCCGTGGTGCCGCGCCGGCAACGCCAGCGCAATCTCGATCGCTCGCTCACAGCCAATGCCGCCGGTTACTGCCGGGCCACCATCATGCGCTTGATCTCGGCGATCGCCTTGGCGGGATTCAAGCCCTTGGGACAGGCGGATGCGCAGTTCATGATCGTGTGGCAACGATAGAGCTTGAAGGCATCGTCCAGGTCGTCGAGACGACCGGCGGTGTCCTCGTCGCGCGAATCGGCGATCCAGCGATAGGCCTGCAGCAGCACGGCCGGTCCCAGGTACCGATCGGGGTTCCACCAGTAGCTGGGGCATGAGGTCTGGCAACAGGCGCAGAGGATGCACTCGTAGAGACCGTCGAGTTCCTCACGATCCTCGGGGCTCTGCAGCCGCTCGCGATCCGGCGGAGTCGGCGTCTCAGTGCGCAGCCAGGGACGGATCGAGGCGTACTGGGCATAGAAATGCGTCATGTCGGGGACCAGATCCTTGACCACCCGCATGGAGGGCAGCGGATAGATCCGCACATCACCGTCGATCTCGTCGATGGCCTGAATGCAGGCCAGCGTATTGCGGCCATCGATGTTCATTGCACACGACCCGCAGATGCCCTCGCGGCAGGAACGCCGGAAGGTCAGCGTCGGGTCAATCTCGTTTTTGATCTTGACCAGGGCGTCGAGCACCATCGGGCCACAGGTGTCGAGGTCCACTTCGTAGGTGTCAAGACGCGGGTTTTCGCCCTTGTCCGGCTCCCAGCGGTAGACCTTGAAGGTCCGGGTGTTAGTGGGCGCCTCGTGGTGTTCGCCCTGCTTGATCCGGGAATTGGGGGGTAGTACGAACTGAGCCATCGCTAATCTCTCCTGGAATCAGTACACGCGCTTCTTGGGCGGAATCACTTCCATCTCGTCGGACAGCGTCGTCATGTGTACCGGCCGGTAGTCAAGCTGGACTTCACCACCGTCCTGCATCCAGGACACGGTATGCTTCATCCAGTGCTCGTCATCACGCTCGGTGTAGTCCTCGCGGGCATGGGCGCCCCGACTTTCCTGGCGATTCAGTGCCGAATCCATGCTGACAACCGCGTTGCCAAGCAGGTTTTCGAGCTCGAGGGTTTCCACCAGATCGGTGTTCCAGATCAACGACCGATCCGAAAGCTGCACATCCTCGAGCATGGCGTGGATCTCGTGGATCCGCTCCTTGCCCGTGGCGAGCGTCTCCTCGGTGCGGAACACCGCGGCGTACTCCTGCATGGTTTTCTGCATCTGCTCGCGGATACCGGCCGTGGGGTGGCTGCCGTTGGCATGGCGCAGCCGATCCAGCCGCGTCAGCGCGTAATCGGCACTGTCCGCCGGCAGCGGCTTGTGCTCACCGGTTTCGGCGACGATCTCGGCCGCCCGAATCGCCGCCGCGCGGCCAAACACCACCAGGTCGAGCAGCGAGTTGGAGCCCAGCCGGTTAGCGCCATGCACCGATATGCAACCGGCCTCGCCGATCGCCATCAGCCCCGGAACCACGGCATCCGGATCGCCATCGCGGGGGGCCACCACCTCGGCGCGGTAGTTGGTCGGGATACCGCCCATGTTGTAGTGCACGGTCGGCAACACCGGGATCGGCGACTGAGTGACATCAACACCGGCAAAAATCTTGGCCGTCTCGGCGATACCCGGCAGCCGCTGGTTGATGACATCGGGGCCGAGATGCTCGAGATGCAGGTGGATGTGATCGGCGTTGGGCCCGACGCCCCGTCCCTCGCGGATCTCGACGGTCATCGACCGTGACACCACATCACGCGACGCCAGATCCTTGGCATTGGGAGCGTAGCGCTCCATGAAGCGCTCGCCATCGGAGTTGGTCAGATAGCCACCCTCGCCGCGCACGCCCTCGGTGATCAGGCAGCCCGCGCCGTAGACCCCCGTGGGGTGGAACTGCGTGAACTCCATGTCCTGCAGCGGCAGGCCGGCGCGCAGCACCATGCCGCCGCCATCCCCGGTACAGGTATGCGCCGATGTGCAGGAGAACCAGGCGCGGCCATAACCGCCCGTGGCCATGACGACAATGTGGGCGCGAAACCGGTGGATCTTGCCGGTCGCCAGCTCGAGGGCAATCACACCGCGGCAGGCACCGTTTTCCATGATCAGATCGAGCGCGAAAAACTCGATATGAAAATCGGCGGAATGCGCCATGGACTGCTGATAGAGCGTGTGCAGGATCGCATGCCCGGTGCGGTCGGCGGCGGCACAGGTGCGCTGCGCCGTGCCCTCGCCGAAGCGGGTGGTCATGCCCCCGAACGGACGCTGATAGATCTTGCCTTCCTCGGTCCGCGAGAACGGCACGCCATAGTGCTCGAGTTCGATGATCGCGGGGATCGCCTCGCGGCACATGTACTCGATGGCGTCCTGATCGCCCAGCCAGTCAGAACCCTTGATCGTGTCATAGGCGTGCCAGCGCCAGTCGTCCTCGCCCATGTTGCCCAGAGCCGCGCTGACGCCGCCCTGCGCTGCCACCGTGTGGCTTCGGGTGGGAAAAACCTTGGTGACGCAGGCCGTTTTCAGGCCCTTGGCGGCCATGCCGAAGGTTGCGCGCAGTCCGGCGCCGCCGGCACCCACCACCACGACATCATAGGTGTGATCGATAATCTCGTAATCGGTGCTCATCCGGTCAGCCTCCGAACGCAATCTTGAGTAGGGCGAATATCGCCGAGACGGCCAGCAGCGCGGCCAGGAATCGTACTGCGGTGACCAGCGCCAACCGCGTGCCGGTGTGGCTGACGTAGTCCTCGAGCACCACCTGGAGCCCGAGCGAGGCGTGGTAGAACAGCACACCGAAGGCAATCACCAGCACCACCGTGTTGATCGGGTTGCCCAGCCAGGCGACCGTGCCCTCGTAGCCACCGCCGGTATGGGTGGCCAGACCGATGACCAGCCAGAGCATGAGCGGCACCATGGCCACGGCACTGAGCCGTTGCATCCACCAGTGACCGACGCCGTGGTGGGAAGCACCCAAGCCCTGAGCGCGCTTCAGGGGAGTCCGAAAATCCATCGCTATTCTCCTCAGACCAGGGCGATGAGCCAGGCGATCAGGGTGAGCGCAGCGGCTGCGCCGATTGCAATCTGGCCGGATCGTTGCGCTGTTCGCAGATCGAACCCATAGCCGACATCCCAGACCAGGTGCCGAATGCCGTTGCACAAGTGATAGAACAGAACGAAGGTCCACAGAAAGATCAGCACCTGAACCGGCAGACTCGAGAGGATGGTGCTGGCCGTGGCGTAGGCCTGGGGCCCGGCGGCAGCGGCAATCACCCAGTAAACCAGAACCAGCGCTCCGCCGGAGAGCAGCACTCCGCTGATGCGATGGCTGATCGAAGTCAGGGCAGTGAACGGCAGGCGGTAGACCTGAAGATGGGGCGATAGGGGCCGGTTATCGGTACTCATCTGAACACTCTCCGGAGGTCGTCATCTTTGGAATTATTCCGATAAACTACGCTTCGATGCCGCATCGCGCAATATCGCGGCAGTGCAACAAACCGGCCCCTGATTCCGGTCAGAAATCGGTGCAGCGGCCGTTGCTCTCCCAGTCGCCGTAGCGGGTCGGTTCGGGGCCGCGCTTGCCACCGACTTCCCTGGGCCAGGTCTCGGGCCGCTCCCAGTCCACCGGCGCCGGTGCCGGGGTCTCGGTCGCCTCGTCCTGCGTCTCGGGATCGGACGGGTTGACTTTGCGATCATCGGTCATAACGAGTGCTCCAGCTACACGGGTCGGGCTGCAAATGGCATCATTTAGGACAGCGGAGAGCGACATTCTATCCGCTTGAGTCTGGAGTCGACCATGCATGAAGCCTCGAACACCCCTGATGAAATGGAGATGGCCCTCAACGACAGCGGACTGATCTGTCCCCTGCCCTCGCTGGGCCTGCTGCACGTCGCCGGCGATGATGCCGTTGCCTTTTTGCAGAACCAGCTCACCGCCGACGTCGCGGGACTGGATGAATCCCGCAGCGCGCTGGCCGCCTGGTGCAACGCCAAGGGCCGGGCGCGCGCCGTGTTTCGTGTCATCCCCAGTGATACCGGCCTGATCCTGGTAGCCGATGCCCAACTGCTCGAGGCGATCCGCCCGACTCTGCAGATGTTCATTCTGCGCTCGCAGGTCGCGCTCACCGATCTCGCCCCTCAGGAGGAAGCACTGGGAATGGCCGGTCCCGCTGCTGCCAACCTGCTGACCGAGGCGGCCGGCACGCTGCCCGCGCAGGCGGGCGATGTCGTGCGCGCCGGCGACCTGCATGTTATCGCCCTGCCCGGGGCAGCCGACCGGCGCTACCTGGTTATCGCGCCCGCCGACCAGCTGGCCGCCATGCGGGCGCGCTACGGCGATGCACTCACCGAGGGCAGCGAGGACTTCTGGCGTCTGCAGTCCATTCGCGCCGGCATCCCCGAGTTGACGCGCGCAGTCAGCGAATCAATCGTCCCGACCATGCTCAACCTCGAGCCCCTCGGCGGAATCAGCTACGAAAAGGGCTGCTACCCCGGCCAGGAAGTAATCGCACGCATGCACTATCGCGGCCAGCTCAAACGCCGGCTCTACCGGGCGGCGACCGCCGACGATCCGCCGGCACCCGGCACCGCGGTGCTCGACGCCGACGAGCAGGAGGCGGGCGTGGTGATCAGCGCGGCGGCCACCGGCGGTGGCAGTGAACTGCTGGCGGTCCTGCGCATCGAAAAGGCCGAGCAGACGCTGTCCGTTGGGACATGCACCCTCAAGATCCTCGATCTCCCTTACACCCCGCCGCACTGACGGCGGCCTTCGACTGCAGGCGATTGATCTATGGCCTCCGACTCGCGCGTTCGCCGCTGGATCCGACTGGGGTTTATCCGGCTGATCCTGCCGCTGCTGATCATCGCCCTGGCAGCCGGCGGGTACGTCTGGCTGACTCAGACCGGGCCNATCCCNCCGCGGGCCGACGTTGCCGAACGTGCCTGGCGAGTGGATACCGCCGTGGTCGAGCCGGGAACGCATCAGCCTCGACTGGCTCTGACCGGCGAGGTGGACAACCCGGATCGGCTGGTGGTCAACGCGCCACTGACTGCCCGGGTGGCGCGCCTGCCGGTCGATGATGGCGACGCGGTTGAACAGGGCGACCTGCTGATCGCCCTGGATCGCGCCGATTACGAGCCGCCACTGCGCCGCGCGGAAGCCAATCTTGCCGACCTCGAGGCCCAGATCGCCGAGGCCCGCCGCGCCCACCAGAGCGATCAGCAGGCCCTCGAGATCGAGCAGGCGCTCGTGGACACCGCGCAGCGATCCCTCGAGCGCACCCTCGCGCTGCAGAGCGATGATCTCGCCTCGCCCTCGGAGGTGGAGGCCAACCGCGATGCGCTCAATCAGGCTCGTCTTGCGCTGAACACCCGCGAAGAGCGAGTCGCGACCTTCGAATCCCGGCTTGACTCGTTGCAGGCACGCCGCGATGCGGCGCAGGCCGACGTTCGCAGCGCCCGTCGTGATGCCCGACGCGCGCGGGTCGAGGCGCCGGGCGCCGGCATCATTACCGAACGCCAGGTGGCCACCGGTTCGCGGGTGAATGCCAATGAAGCGCTGCTGACATTCCTGCCCCGCGATGGCTTCGAGGTGCGCGCCCTGATCCCCAACCAGCGGGCCGAACCGCTTCTGCGCGCGCTGGCCCGGGATGAGCATCCGGCTGCCGAGGCTCAACTACTGGGCGGTTCAGTTGCGCTGCGACTCATGCGCCTCGCCGGCTCGGCCAGTGCGCGGGGTGTCACGGGACTGTTTCGATTCGAGGCACCGGATCGCTCGCTGCGCTCGGGCGAAGTCATTCGCATGGAACTGCTGATGCCGGCCATGGACGACACGATCGCCGTGCCACCCAGCGCGCTCTACGGCAACGACCGGGTCTATCGGGTACGCGACGACCGCCTTGAACGGGTTGCCGTCGAGCACCTCGGCAGCACCCGCGTCGACGGCGCCGAACGCGCGCTGATTCGCAGCGAGACACTGACCGCCGGCGAGCGCATCGCCACGACCCAGCTCCCCAATGCGGTGGAGGGTCTGCTGGTCCAGCCGGTCGATGACAACGAGGCATCGCCGTGAGCGAATCGCCGGGACTGCTCGAGCGCTTCGCCCGACACCGCGTTGCCCCGCATCTGGTCATGATCCTCATGATTCTGGGCGGGCTTTTCGCCATNTCGCGGATGAANGTCCAGTTCTTNCCCAATTTTTCCGTCGATGTCATCNCGGTCTCGGTGGTCTGGAGTGGCGCCTCGGCCGAGGACGTCGAGCGGGGTATTACCGAGCCGCTGGAAGAGCGCCTGCGCGCGGTCCCCGACGTGAGCAAGATGACGTCGACCTCGGCCCAGGGCATCGCCACGATCACGCTGGAATTCATCGAGGGCACCGATACCGTGCTGGCACTCGCGGACGTGCGCGAACAGGTCGACAGCTTTCGCAACTTTCCCGCCAATGCCGAATCCCCCCAGATCAGTCGAGCGCCGGAGTTTGATCCCGTGGGGCGTGTGCTGGTGCACGGCGACGTCGACCGCTCGGCGCTGCGAACGTGGGCGGATGAGTTCGAGCGCGAGCTGGTCCAGCGCGGCATTGACCGGATTAGCGTCAACGGCATGCCCGAGCAGCAGATCTCGGTGGCAGTGCCCGCGCAGCGCATCCCGTCCCTGGATCTGAGCCTGCCGCAGCTCTCTGAGCGTATCGCCAATCGTTCCGCGGATATTCCTGCCGGGGAGTTCGGCAGCGTCGACGGCGGCCGAGAGCTGCGCGCCGTCGAACAGCGCCGCGATGTACTGGGGTTTGATGGACTGCCGGTCATCAGCGACTCCCGCAGCTCGCTGCAACTGGGCTCGATTGCCGCGATCAGCGAGGAGCCGAGACCCGACTCGGTGCTGATGCGCCACGACGGCAGCCCCGCCATCGAGCTGGTTCTGCAAAGGGCCCAGCACGGCGACAGTCTGGAATCGGCCCAGGCCCTCGAGCAGTGGGTGGCCGATACCCGGCCAACGCTGCCCGCCAACCTCGAGCTGACCCTCTACGATCAGTCATGGCAACTGATCCGCGACCGGATCAATCTGTTGGTCACCAACGGGCTGGGCGGGCTGGTGCTTGTTCTGATTCTGCTCTACCTGTTCCTGCCGGCGCGCGTGGCATTCTGGGTGGCGGTGGGTATCCCCTCGGCATTCCTTGCAGCGCTGGCCGTCCTCTGGCTGATCGGTGGGAGCATCAACATGATCTCGCTGTTTGCGCTGATCATGGCGCTGGGCGTAATCGTCGATGACGCCATTGTGGTGGGCGAGGATGCCGATGCGCACTTTCGCGGCGGCGAGCCCGCACTGCTGGCCTCGCAGGGGGCCGCGCGGCGCATGTTCTGGCCGGTCATGGCCTCGTCGCTGACCACGGTCGCGGCGTTCATGCCGCTGCTGGTGGTCGGTGGGACCATCGGCCAGATCCTGCGGGACATCCCCATCGTGATGATCTGCGTCATTGCCGCGTCACTGGTGGAGAGCTTTCTGGTCCTGCCGGGGCACCTGCGCGGGGCGTTCACCGGACGCAGCCGCCCTCAGGCCCCGACGGCGCCGACGCCCCCGCCGACAACACCCGGGCGCCGCGGCCCGAGCGCCTGGCGGGCGCGTTTTGAGAGCGGCTTCGAGGGCTTTCGGGAAAACGGATTTCGGCGTGCCGTGCGCCTGGCCGTCAGTCACCGGGCGGTGACCCTGTCGATCGCCGCCGCCAGCGTGGTTCTGGCCGCCGGCCTGCTCGCCAGCGGACGGCTGGGCTTTACCTTCTTTCCCACGCCCGAATCGCAGGTCGTCTACGCCAACGCGACCTTCGTTGCCGGCACCGACCGCCAGACAATGGAGGCGTTTCTCGGCGAGCTCGAGCGCAGTCTGGAGCAAACCGAGGCGGAGTCGGGCGAGGCCCTGGTGCAGACCGCCATTACCCGGGCGGGCGGCACAGTCGGCGGCACCGGCGCCACCCAGGGCGACGCCCTCGGCTCGATGCTGGTCGAACTCGCGCCGCCGGACGCGCGGACGACACGCAACAGTACCTTTATCAGCGATTGGAAGGCCAATACGCGCGTGCCGCCCGGCATGGAGAACTTTTCCATCGCCTCGCGCCAGGGAGGACCTCCAGGTGCCGACCTGACCGTTCGCCTCACCGGGGCGGGCACCAACGCCCTGAAGACTGCGGCGGTGTCGCTGTCAGAGACGCTGAGGGGCATCCCCGGCGTGGTGGACGTCAGTGATGACCTGCCCTACGGGCGCCAGCAGATCACCTTTTCGGTCAACGAGCAGGGCCGTGCACTGGGCCTTTCCACGCAGGATGTGGGCTCGCAGCTGCGGGCCGCCTTCGATGGCGCGCTGAGCCAGATCTATCAGTCCGGCCCCGACGAGGTGGAAGTGCGGGTCTTGCTGCCCCGCGACGAGCAGCAACGCATCGGCTCGCTCGACGAGCTATCCATCCGCACACCGGCCGGACAATTTGTGCCGGTTAATCAGGTGATCGATCGCGGATCGCAACGCGGCTTCGAGGCCATTCGCCATGCCGATGGCGAACGGGCCGTGCAGATTCAGGCGTCCCTGGATACTCAGGTCGCCAATGCCGATCGCATCAGCGGATCGCTGAGGGACGGTGCGCTGTCCGGTCTGGCCGAGCGTTACGGCATCGATTACAGCTTCGAGGGCCGCCAGGCCGATCAGCGCGATACCCTGGCCGACATGAAGTTCGGTCTGTACCTGGGCCTTGCGCTGATGTCGGTTGTGCTGGTGTGGGTGTTTTCGGCCTGGACCCTGCCCCTGATCGTGATGGGCGTGATCCCGCTGGGACTGGTCGGCGCCATTGTCGGGCACTGGCTGATGAATATCGAACTGACGGTGCTCTCGCTATTCGGCCTGTTCGGGCTCTCGGGCATCGTCGTCAATAACGCGATCATTCTGGTGGCGTTCTATCGCGATCAGCTGGCCGCCGGGCTGAGTGTGGACGCCGCCCTCGAGGAGGCGGCGGTGCGGCGCCTGCGGGCCGTGATGCTGACCTCGCTGACCACCATCGGAGGCCTGACGCCGTTGCTTTTCGAGACCTCGCTGCAGGCGCAATTCCTGATCCCGATGGCCACCTCAATCGCCTTCGGTCTGGGCTACTCGACCCTGCTGGTGCTGTTTGTCATCCCGGTGCTGCTGTCATTGCACGCCTCGATCGGCGAGCGCCTGGCCGGCGGACGCACGGCGACCGGCTAATCCCGGGGGCGCATCGCCGGAAACAGCAACACATCACGGATCGACGCGCTGTCGGTGAGCAGCATCACCAGGCGGTCGATGCCGATCCCCTCACCCACCGCCGGCGGCATGCCGTACTCAAGGGCACGGATGTAGTCGGCATCATAGTGCATCGCCTCGTCGTCGCCGGCAGCCTTCTCCTCGGCCTGGCGGCGAAAGCGTCTCGCCTGATCCTCGGCATCGTTGAGCTCCGAGAAACCATTGGCAATCTCCCGCCCCGCGATGATGAGCTCGAAGCGCTCGGTGACCGCCGGATTGTCATCCCGCGGACGGGCCAGCGGCGAGACCTCCACCGGATAGTCGGTAACAAAGGTGGGCTGAATGAGCGCCGATTCCGCGGTCTTCTCGAAAATCTCGAGCAGGACCTTGCCATTGCCCCAGTGCGCGCCGATCTCGATGCCCAGCGACTCGGCATAGCGTGCGAGGGTGTCCGGATCATCCACTCCGGCACCCAGCTCCGGATTGTGCTCAACGACCGCGTCGCGAACGCTCAGGCGCCGAAACGCCGGTGCCAGATCAATCGCTTCGCCCTGCCAGACAATCTGCTCGGTGCCGACAGCGTCGCGGGCGAGCCGGCGCAGGAGCGACTCGGTAAAGTCCATGGCATCGCGATAATCGGCATAGGCCTCATAGAACTCGAGCATCGTGAATTCGGGATTGTGCCGCGTCGAGACCCCCTCATTGCGAAAGTTGCGGTTGATTTCGAACACCCGCTCGATGCCGCCCACCACCAGGCGCTTGAGGTAGAGCTCGGGGGCAACGCGAAGATACAGATCGGCGTCGAGGGCATTGTGGTGCGTGACGAACGGACGGGCGGCCGCTCCCCCCGGGATCGGCTGCATCATCGGTGTCTCGACCTCAAGGTAACCGCGCTCATGGAAGGCATCCCGAATGCTGCGGATGATGCGACTGCGAACCGTAAAGATTCGCTGCGAATCGGGATTGGTCATCAAATCGAGATAACGCTGCCGGTACCGCGCCTCGGTATCCCCCAGGCCGTGGTATTTATCGGGCAACGGGCGCAGCGACTTGGTCAGCAGCTGCAGCGTGTCGCAATGCACCGACAGCTCGCCGGTACGGGTGCGCATCAGCGTGCCCGACACGCCGATGATATCGCCGGCATCCCAGCCCTTGAACGCGGCGTACAGGCCGTCGACCAGATCATCGCGGCGCACGAACAGCTGAATATCCCCGGACATATCGCGAAGCGTTGCAAAGCTCGCCTTGCCCATGACGCGTTTGCGGATCAATCGACCGCCGACCTGCACCCGGATCGGCGTGGCCGCCAGCTGCTCGGCATCGTGATCGGCGTAGCGCGACTGCAGGTCGGCGGCCAGCGCATCGCGCCGAAAATCATTGGGGAAGGCCGCCCCCTGGGCGCGCCATTCCTCGAGCTTGCGCCGCCGCTCCGCGATCAGGCGATGTTCATCCTGCTCTTCAGCCATGCTGTGTACGTTCCAAAGTCGTCCGGCGTGTCACCAGCCTAGAGGCCGGCCTTGAGACTCGCCTCGATGAATGAATCCAGACCCCCGTCCAGCACGGCCTGGGTGTTGCCGACCTCGACGCCGGTGCGCAGATCCTTGATGCGGCTCTGGTCCAGCACGTACGAGCGGATCTGGCTGCCCCAGCCGATATCGGACTTGGAATCCTCCACCGCCGCCGCCTGTTCGCGCTTGGCTTCCATTTCGCGCTCATAGAGCTTGGCCCGCAGCTGGTTCATCGCCGTCGCCCGGTTCTTGTGCTGCGAGCGATCATTCTGACACTGCACCACGATGCCGGTGGGCTGATGGGTGATGCGCACGGCGGATTCGGTCCGGTTGACGTGCTGCCCACCGGCGCCGCTGGCGCGATAGACGTCGATGCGCAGATCCGACGGATCGACTTCTATATCCACGTCCTCGTCGAGCTCGGGGCTGACAAACACCGAGGCAAACGAGGTGTGGCGGCGATTGCCCGAGTCGAAGGGGGACTTGCGCACCAGCCGATGCACGCCGGTTTCGGTGCGCAACCAGCCAAACGCGTACTCACCCTCGACGCGGATGGTCGCGCTCTTGATACCGGCCTGATCGCCGTCGGAGACCTCGATCAGATCGGCCTTGAAGCCCTTGTGCTCGATCCAGCGCAGATACATCCGCAAAAGCATGTCCGCCCAGTCCTGGGCCTCGGTGCCGCCGGAGCCGGCCTGAATGTCGACAAAGGCATTGGTCGGGTCCATCTCGCCGGCAAACATGCGCCGAAACTCAAGGTTCTGAACCAGGCGCTCGTGGGCGGCGAGGTCCGCCGCCACCGACTCGAGGGTGTCGACGTCATCCTCCTCACGCGCCATTTCCAGCAGCTCACCGGCCTCTTCCAGCCCGGTCAGCAGGCCGCGCATCTGCCCGACAATCGTGTCCAGGGCCGCGCGCTCGCGATTCAGGTTCTGGGCACGCTCGGGGTCGTTCCAGACATCGGGCTGTTCGAGCTCGCGGGTGACTTCTTCGAAACGTTCCTCCTTTTCAGCGAGGTCAAAGATACCCCCTCAGGGACTCGGAGCGTCCCTTGAGATCGTCGAGCTGGGCGGCAAGCTGATTACTGTCGAGCACGGTGTTCCTCTTGTTGACTGTCGATTGGCCTGGCCGGTCAGCGCACGGCTTCCCAGGCGCGTGCCAGGCGTTTTTCCGATACCCGCTCCCGGGTGCCCAGATCCTGGGCAAATAACGAGATGCGGTACTCCTCCACCATCCATCGGACCTGCGCGAGCGCCGGGTCACGAATGGCCCGGCGGGCATGGCGGGCCAGCACCTCATCGAGCCGGCGTTGATGGGGCTGGATCGTTGCCAGGCCCGCTGCGTCACGATTGGGATCCTGCTGCAGACGCTCCAATCGGCGCTCCATCCCCGCCAGGTAACGCGGCAGATCGTCGAGCCGCTCCGGCTCGGTATCCAGCAGGAACCCGGGGTAAATCAACCCGTCGAGCTGCTGGCGGATGTCCTGATAGCTGTCCATCATTCCCAGCGGGATATTGCCCTTGAGTGCCCGGCGTACCCGCTTTTGACGCGTCAGGATATCAGAGACCCGGTCACGCAGCTGCTCACCGCGGGGGATAATCGCGGTGCGCCCCTGTTCGCAGATCGCCAGCCAGCCGCTCCGATCCCGGGGAACGGTCTGCGCCAGAAACACCTGATCGAATACCGCGGCGACAAAGCCGCGCTTGAACTCATCGGCGTCACCCACGTCGCGGTAGTCGATGGCCATGCGATCGAGGCCCTCGAGCCCCCGGCGCAGGTGGCGTGCCTGCTGGGCGAAGCGTTTCATCAGCAGTGCGCGTACGCCCTCCCGATGGGCAATGGCGGCGCGCTCGGGGCCATCAAGCAGACGCAGCGCCACCGCGCCCTGTTCGGCACACAGCGCGGGATAGCCCGGCAGCTCGATCCCGCCCTGGGCAAAAGGCACGCGCTCGGGCAGCGTGCCGATGTCCCAGTCGGTGATACCAGTGCGCTCGAAGCCGCTCTCGGACGGCGCCTGAAAGTCGCGTGCCGCCTGATCGGCGCAGGCCCGCTGCAGCGCCGGCAGATCGCGGCCGCTGTCAACGGGCGTGCCGGCGCCGTCAAGTACCTCGAAGCGCATCTGCAGATGCTCGGGCAGGACCAGTTCGTCCCAGATGCCACCCGGGATATCGATCCCGGTCATGCGTCGCAGTTCGCTGCGCACCGCCGATTCAAGCGATCCCTCGCGGGGCGGTAGTGACTCGAGAACAGCGCGGGCAAAATCCGGCACCGGCACAAAATGCCGGCGCAGCGACTTGGGCAATGCCCGGATGAGGGTCACCACCTTTTCCTCGAGTAGCCCCGGCACCAGCCACTCGAAGGGCTCTGGCGAGAGCGCGTTGAGCGCCGCCATCGGAATGCAGACGGTGATGCCATCAACTTCGCTGCCGGGCACAAAGGAGTATCGCAGGGGCAGACGGATGCCGTTGACATCGAACGTGTCGGGGTAGTCGGCCGCACCCTCGGTCACGCCCCGGGCCATCAACTGATCACGATCAAGCCGCAGCGCCCGGTCATCGCCGCCTTCACGGAGCCAGCGGTCAAGGCTGGGACCATCCACCACGGCCGCCGGCAGAGCCGCGTCGTAGAACGCCGCGAGCGCCTCAGGGTCGACCAGCACATCGCGGCGCCGGGCCTTGGCCTCGAGGGCCTCGACTTCGGCGATCAGGGCCTGATTGGCCTGCAGAAAGGCCGGCGGGTCCGGCGGTGGCTCGCCCAGCAAACCATCGCGGATGAACACCTGGCGTGCCTCCGCGGGTGCGACGCGGGCATAGTCGATCTTGCGTCCGGTGACGATCGGCAGGCCGTAGAGGGTGGCGTCCTCGCGCCCGAACACCTTGCCCTTTTCGGCCTCCCACCACGGGTCGCGATAACGGCGCTTGAGCAAATGCCCGGCGAGCGGCTCGATCCACTCCGGACGCACATCCGCCACCACCCGGGCAAACACCCGGCTGGTCTCGACAAGCTCCGCGGCCACGATCCAGCGCGGCCGCTGGCGCGCCACGCTCGAGCCCGGATGAATGGCAAGTTTGAGCCCGCGAGGCCCGAGGTATTCACTGCCGTCCTCGCGCCGGGCGATGTTGGACAGAAAACCGCTGAGCAAGGCCCGATGAATCGCCACCGGCCGGGCCGGCGCGGTGTTTTCGCGCAGCCCCATGTCCCGCACCAGCCGACGCAACTGGGCGTGGGTATCGGCCCACTCGCGCATCCGCACGTGGGACAGGAAATGCTCGTGGCACCAGGCCTGGAGTTTGCGCCGACTCAGATGATGGGCCTGCTCGCGATAGGCGGCCCAGAGCCGCAGCTGACCGGCAAAGTCCGAGCGCTTGTCCTGCCAGGCAGACTGCGCGGCGTCGGCCGCCTCGCGTCGATCCATGGGCCGCTCGCGGGGATCCTGCACCGACAGCGCGGCGGCGATCACCAGCAACTCGTCCAACGCGCCCTCGCGATCGCCTGCCAGCAGAATGCGGGCGATACGCGGGTCCACCGGCAGTCGCGCCAGCTGACGGCCCAGTCGCGAGAGATTCTGGCGGCGGTTGAGCGCCCCCAGCTCGTCGAGCAGCTTGAGCCCATCCTTGACGTAGCGCGGATCCGGCGGCTCGATGAAGGGGAACTGTTCGATGGCGCCCAGACGCAGATGTTTCATCTGCAGGATGACCGAGGCGAGGTTGGTTCGCCGTATTTCGGGGTCGGTAAACCGTGGCCGTGCCTCGAAGTCGGCGACATCATAGAGGCGTATGCAGACACCTGGCCCCTCACGCCCGCAGCGCCCGGCGCGTTGATCGGCGCTGGACTGCGCCACCGGCTCGACCGGCAGGCGCTGGACCTTGGTGCGGTAGCTGTAGCGGCTGATACGCGCCAGTCCGCTGTCCACCACGTAGCGGATCCCCGGAACGGTCAGCGAGGTTTCGGCGACATTGGTGGCCAGCACGATCCGCCGACCTCGATGGGGGGCAAACACCCGCTGCTGCTCGGCGGCCGACAATCGCCCAAACAGTGGCAGCACTTCGGTATGGGGCGGGTGATGTTTGCGCAGGGCCTCAGCGCATTGACGAATCTCGCGCTCGCCCGGCAGAAACACCAGAACATCGCCGCGGCCCAGCCCGGCCAGCTCGTCGACGGCCTCGACGACGCCCTGTCGCAGGCTGCGCTCGCGCTCATCCTCGGACTGCTCGACCAGCGGTCGATAGCGGACTTCGACCGGGTAGGTGCGCCCCGAGACCTCGATCACCGGAGCGTCGTCGAAGTGTTTCGAAAACCGGGCCGGATCAATAGTCGCCGAGGTAATGATCACGCGCAGGTCGGGCCGTCGGGGCAGCAGGCGCTTGAGATAACCGAGCAGGAAGTCGATGTTCAGGCTGCGCTCATGGGCCTCGTCAATGATGACCGTGTCGTATCGCTCGAGCCGATCATCGCCCTGGGTTTCAGCGAGCAGCATGCCGTCGGTGAGCAGCTTGATCCGGGTCTCCGGCCCGGTCTGGTCACTGAAACGCACCCGATAGCCGACGCCACCGCCAACCTTTGTCGCACACTCCTCGGCCACCCGGCTGGCGAGGCTGCGCGCGGCAATGCGCCGCGGCTGGGTATGCGCGATCACACCATCGACACCCCGACCCAGATCGAGCATGAGCTTGGGCAACTGGGTGCTCTTGCCGGAACCGGTCTCGCCGCAGACCACCACCACGGGATGATCGCGCACCGCCGCCTTGATCTCCTCGGCATGCTCGAGTACTGGCAGATCGAGGGCGTAGTTCGGACGCAGTGTGTCAGCCATTCCCGCGGTCGTTCGTCTCCGATGCATCGCGGCCGGAGCGGCGCCGCGCACGAGGCGCCGCGCGCGGCTCGAATTGCAGGGCCTCGAGATCCCAGTGATCGTCGTCACACTCCAGGACCAGACAGCCTGGCCCGCCATAGGTCCGCGTCCGACCGGCGGCGCCCGGATTCAGCACCCAGGGCGTCGCGGTCTGATCGATGCACTGGCGGTGACTGTGGCCGTAGACGACCGCGCGGCAATCGGCGAAATGCTGACGATAGCGTCGATGGCGCTGCTCGAGCGTTCCGCCGTCATCGCCATGGACGAGCTTGATCCGCCCGCCAGGCAGGTCCACCGTGGCGTTTGCGGGGAGTCTGGCCAGCATGTCGTGCTCGGATGCCGTCCAGTGCGCGGTATCGTCGTTATTGCCGCGGATGGCCACGGCTTCCCGCTCGGGCTGCATGGCAAAAAGCACATCGGCACCGCCGACATCGCCGGCATGCAGGGCGATATCGCAGCGGCGGATCTGATCGGCGATGCGCTGGTCGAGAAAACCGTGGGTGTCCGCGAGAATGGCGACCCGAACCCTGCGCTCGGTCATTGCGAGGCAAAACCCTCGTCTATGGCGGCGGTCAGCGCCGGGTAGCGGTCGGTCACCGGGAACTGCGGGAACGCCTCGGTGACGTTGGCGGGCGCTGAAAAGAATACGCCCTGGTGCGCTGCCGCGAGCATGCTCGTATCGTTAAATGAATCGCCCGCAGCGACCACCGCAAAATTCAGGCCACGCAAGGCCTCGACGGCCGCGCGCTTGTGATCGCGCATCCGCAGCTGGTACCCGGTAATCGCCCCGTCCTCACCGGTCTCAAGCTGATGGCAGAAAAGCGTCGGCCAGTTGAGCTGGCGCATGAGTGGCCAGGCAAACTCGTAAAAAGTATCCGAGAGGATGATCACCTGGTAGCGCGAGCGCAGATCGTCAAGAAATGCCCGCGCACCCGGTAGCGGCTCCATTCGGTCGATCACCGCCTGTATGTCGGGCAGCCCCAATCCGTGGGCCGCCAGCGTGTCCAGGCGCATACGCATGAGCTCGTCGTAATCGGCAATGTCACGGGTCGTGGCCTTGAGCGCGTCAATACCGGTCAGCGCCGCAAAGTCGATCCATATTTCGGGGACCAGGACGCCCTCGAGATCGAGACAGACTATATTCACAGGGCTTGATCCCTCCATGATTCAGGCTCGCGGACGTTACGGTTTTTCCCGACGGGCTGCAAGCCGGCGAGCGCCCACTCATCAGCCGTCATGACCGCGTTGAACTTGCGTGACATTGCCAGCGTCCAATGACATATTGAAGGCAGTTGCATCATGGATCCAACGGAGGTAAGCAACGATGGCTCAGGATTTTCGCACCTCGATCGCCGGCGGCCGCTCGACCGGTCAGTCGGTGCTCGCCACCAACACGGTACTGCGCAATACCTATGCGCTGCTCGCGCTGACACTGCTGTTCAGCGCCGCCATGGCCGGAACCGCCATGGCAACCAACGCCCCTCCGATGCACTGGCTGATGGTGCTGGGCGGCTACTTCGGTCTATTGTTCCTGACCACCTGGCTGCGTAACAGCATCTGGGGCCTTGCCAGCGTCTTCGCGCTCACCGGCTTCATGGGATTCACGCTGGGCCCGATTGTCAGCATGTACATCGGCGCCTTCAGCAATGGCGCCGAGCTGGTGATGATGGCGCTGGGCGGCACCGGCATGATCTTCCTGGGGCTGTCAGCCTATGCACTGACCACCCAGCGTGATTTCAGCTTCATGCGCGGGTTCATCTTCGCCGGCGTGCTGGTGGCATTCGCCGGCTCCATCGTTGCGGTGCTGTTCTCGATCCCGGCCCTGTCGCTCGCGGTGAGTGCCGCATTCGTGGTGCTGATGAGCGCGCTGATCCTCTATCAGACGAGCGAAATCATCAACGGCGGCGAGACCAACTACATCATGGCGACGATCACGCTGTACGTGACGATCTACAACCTGTTCCTGAGTCTGCTGCAGCTGCTCGCGGCGTTTGCCGGCGAGCGTTGATCGCGGCCTGCGGGCCCGACCCGACCCCGCTCGATCCCTGATCGGGCGGGGTTTTTTATTGCCAGAAGGTCTATCATGTACAGCTAACAGATCTTTGGTGTATATCGCCCATGAAACTCACCCAATTGCGCTATATCGTCGAAGTCGTCCGGCGCGGCCTGAACGTATCGGCCGCAGCGGATGCGCTCTATACCTCGCAGCCGGGGGTCAGCAAACAGATCCGTATGCTCGAGGAAGAGCTCGGCGTGCCCATCTTCGAGCGCAGCGGCAAGCATTTCACCGGCCTCACCCGCCCGGGCCACCAGATCCTGGCCGCCGCGGAGCGCACGCTGGCGGAAACCCGCGGCATCCAGTCCATTGCCGCCGAATTCGCCGATGACCAGAGTGGCAGCCTCAGCATCGCAACCACCCATACCCAGGCGCGCCACGCCCTGCCCGGCGCAGTGCAGGCCTTTCGCGCCCAGTACCCGGCGGTGAGCCTGCACTTTCACCAGGGCACGCCCACGCAGATCGCCGAGATGGCCACCGCCGGCGAGGTCGACTTTGCCATCGCCACCGAGGCCCTCGAGCTCTACGAAGATCTCGTCATGCTGCCCTGCTATCGCTGGAACCGCAGCATCGTCGTGCCCCGGGGTCATCCGCTCTGCGACCGCCAGCCGCTGACCCTCGAGGCCATCGCCGACCATCCGATCGTCACCTATGTATTCGGCTTTACCGGTCGATCACGGCTGGATGCGGCCTTCTCCGCCCATGGCCTCGCGCCGGACGTGGTCTTCACCGCCACCGATTCCGAAGTGATCAAGACCTATGTCCAACTCGGGCTCGGGGTTGGCATCATGGCCAGCATGGCATTCGACCCACAGCGTGATGAAGGGCTGGTTGCTCTCGACGCGAGCCATCTGTTCGAGGCAAGCACCACCCGGATCGGATTTCGGCGCAGTGCCTACATGCGCGCCTACATGTTCGCGTTTATCGAGACATTCGCACCGCACCTCACCCACCTCACCCCCGCTGTGGTGCAACAAGCCATCGAGGCGCGCACGCCCGAACAGCGCGAGGCGGTTGAGCGCCGGCTCGAGCCGGTCCTCAAGTCGACCGGGGAATAATCGCGAGGCGTCATCATGGATCCGGAACTGCTCGACATTCGCCGTCATCTGGGGGCTCACCCGCCGTTTGACGGCTTGACCGATGACCAGCTCGACGATATCGCCAACCAGGTCGAGATCAGCTACTACCGAGCGGGCTCGCAGATCCTTGCCTCGAACCAGCCCATCAATGCCCTTTTGTACGTGCGCAGTGGCGCCGTCGAAGTCTACCGGCGCAGCGGCGATCTGTTCGATCGCTTGGGCGAAGGCAGTCTTTTTGGCCACTACGGCCTATTGCGGGGGCGGCGCGCCCAGTACCCGGCTATCGCCATCGAGGACACGCTGATCTACGCCATCGATGCCGATGGGTTTGATCAACTCTACGAGACCGACAGCGATTTTGCCGACTTTATCGAACTCGGGCGCCCCCGCATGGCCGGCGGCACCGAGACCCATACGCAGAACAACGACCGGATGGCGACCCGGATCCGCAAGCTGGTCACCCGGCGGCCCCTGATTGCCGAGAGCGACGAAAGCGCCCGGGCAGTGGCCGGGCGGCTGGCCGATGAGCCGTCCGCGGCCCTGCTGGTGGTGGAATCCCAGGGCGATGATCCGCGCTATACCTATGCCGATGCCGACGGCACGCTCTGGCAGGTCAAGGGCATACTCACTGATGCCGATTTCCGCGCCCGCCTGGTCGCCGAAGGACGCTCGGTGGACACCCCGGTAGGCGAAATCGTCAGTGAGCGGCTGGTCGCGGTGCAATCGGACGAGACCATCCAGGAAGCCATGCTCGCCATGCTGCGGCACAACGTCCATCATCTGGCAGTCATCCATCGACGCCGACCGATTGGCGTGATCCGGCTCGAGGACGTGGTGCGCTACGAAACCCAGAGCAGCCTGTATCTGATCGAGAGCATCTTCAGCCAGCGCCATACCGAAGGCCTCGCCCGACTCCTGCCGGATGTGCGCAACGCTGCCGTTCGCCTGGTCCGTGACGGGGCCGACTCGCGCACCGTGGGCACGGCGCTATCCTCCATCGGCCGCAGTTTTGTCCGCCGCCTCCTGGAACTGGCCGAATCCGAGCTGGGACCGCCGCCGGTGCCTTACGCGTTCATGGGAATGGGGTCGATGGCGCGCAATGAACAGACCCTGGTGACCGATCAGGACAATGCCCTGGTGCTTGATGACTCATTCGACCCTCAGCAGCACGACGATTACTTTGCCGCGCTGGCACAGCGGGTCAGCGACGGTCTGGATGCCTGCGGCTATGCCTATTGCAAAGGCGGCATCATGGCCACCAACCCACGCTGGCGCCAGCCGCTGTCGGTCTGGCAGCGCTATTTCCGCAGCTGGATCCAGGCCCCCAATGCCGAGCGCCTGCTGCATAGCAATATCTTTTTCGACCTGGACAACCTCTACGGCGAGGAGCGCCTGATCGAGACGCTGCAAACGCTGATTGCCACCGAGGCCGGTGAAAGCCCCGCATTTCTGGCGGCCATGTCACGCAACGCCCTCAACCGCACGCCGCCGATCGGCTTTTTCCGTGAATTCGTGACCGAAAAGGATGGCCAACAGAACGACTCGATCAACGTCAAGCGACGCGGGACCGCTCCACTCACCGATCTCATTCGCATTCATGCCCTTGCCTGTGGCTCGCAGGCACAGAACTCCTTCGAGCGGCTTGCCGATATCAAGACCACCTCGCTGCTGGGGCCGGGCGTGGCCGACCGCCTGAGTTACTCCCTCGAGGTGCTCAGTCTGGCGCGCCTGCGCGATCAGGTTCTGGATATCGAGAACGAGCGCGAGCCGGATAACAATATCGAGCCCCGCAACGTGCCCGCCAAACAGCGAGCCGAGATCAAGGAAGCCTTCCGGGCCCTCAGCGACGCGCAGAAGTTTCTGCGTTTCCGCTATCCGATGCCGGCCGGTGGAGCCCAGAAGCGGGGCCGCTAGGCATGCGGCTGACGGCCGACCGGCGCGGGCGCTGGCATGACTGGTTGCAGGACATGGCCCGACGCGCCGATACCCAGTCATTGCGCGACTTCTATGCGGCATTCCCGGATGATTCCGACGCAGCCATCGGCGATACGCCACTGGTGGCGATTGATCTCGAGACCAGCGGCCTCGATCCACGCCAGCACGGCATACTCAGCATTGGCCTGGTGCCGTTCACGCTGGACGGCATCGCCATCGCCCGACGCCGGCACTGGGTTCTGCGACCGCCGCGGGGCTTTTCCGGCGAGTCCGTCGCCTACCACCACATCACCCACTCCGAGGTCGAGCAGGCGCCGGATCTAGCGGACGTGCTGCCGGCGATACTCGCCGAACTGCAGGGCCGCCTGCCGGTGGTCCACTACCACCCGGTAGAGCGTCGCTTTCTGGATCGAGCCGTTCGCGAGCGCACCGGGAGCGTTTTCCGGTTTCCGCTCATCGACACCATGGAGATCGAGGCCAGGCGCCATCGCCGTCCCTGGCGGCTGCGCCTGCGCCGGCTGCTACGCCGATCGCCGGCGTCGATCCGCCTCAATGACAGTCGCATCCGTTACGGCCTGCCCCCCTATGAGGGGCATCAGGCCGTGCTGGATGCGATCGGGACGGCCGAGCTGCTGCAGGCGCAGATCCAGCACCACTACAGCCGCTCGACCCGGGTGGGCCAGCTCTGGGTCTAGGCCGCGCGGGGCTCCGACATCAATCCCTTGATGATGGAGTAGCAGGCCACCAGCAGGACCAGTGTCAGCGGGAAGCCTGCCGACAGCGCCATCGCCTGCAGGGCCGAAAGCCCACCGCCCAGCAACAGAGCAATCGCGATGGCGCCCTCGATGATGGCCCAGAACATGCGCTGGGGCTTGGGCGAGTCGACCTTGCCGCCGGCGGTAATCGCGTCAATGACCAGCGACCCCGAGTCGGAAGAGGTCACAAAGAACACGATCACCAGGAAGATGGCGAGCGTTGAGGTGATCATCCCCAGCGGCAGATTCGAGAGCATCTCGAACAGCTGCACATCGCCACTCGCCCCGGAGACACTCTCCAGGCCCTTATTGACCACCTGATCAATGGCGGTGCCGCCCAGGGCGGTCATCCACAGCACCGAGATCAGCGTCGGGATGAGCAGCACAGCGATCAGGAATTCGCGCACCGTACGGCCGCGGCTGACCCGGGCAATGAACATGCCGACGAAGGGTGACCAGGAAATCCACCAGGCCCAGTAGAACGACGTCCAGCCCTGCGAGAAGTTGGTGTCCTCGCGGCCAATCGGATTGGACAGCGGGATGACATTCTTGGCGTACGAAAGCAGATACTCGAAAAAGCCCGTGGCGATCAGCAGCGTCGGTCCGGCCACGATCACGAACAACAACAGCAGACCGGCAAGACCCATATTGAGCTGAGAAAGCCGCTGCACGCCCTTGTCGACGCCCAGCGTCACCGAGCCCAATGCGATGATGGTGATGCCGATGATCAGCAGCACCATGGTGGTATCACCGGAAGGGATGCCAAACAGATAGCCCAGGCCGACGGTTGCCTGCTGGGCGCCCAGACCCAGCGAGGTCGCCAGCCCGAACAGCGTGGCAAACACGGCGATCACATCGATCACATGCCCCGGCCAGCCCCAGACACGCTCGCCGAGGATCGGGTAGAACACCGAGCGCATGGTCAGCGGCAGGCCCTTGTTGAAGGAAAACAGCGCCAGCGACAGCGCCACCACGGCGTAGATCCCCCAGGGATGCAGCCCCCAGTGGAAAAAAAAAAGCATCCTGATCGCCGGCCGCGGCACCCAATGGCGCCCAGTCGGTGCGCGCGCCACCTTCCATGCTGGTCCCGCCCATGGAGGAGCCGAAATGCGACAGCGGCTCGGAGACGCCGAAATACATCAGTCCGATGCCCATGCCGGCGGCGAACAACATCGCGAACCAGCCCGCATAGCTGAAGTCGGGCTTGGCATTGGCGCCACCCAGTCGGACATTGGCAAGCGGGGTAAAGATCAGCCCCAGCGCCACCAATACGAAAATATTCGCACCGCCGAGAAAGAACCAGTCAAGGTTCTGAGTCAGCCACACGCGCGTACTCTCGAACAGCGGGCCCACTTCGTTCTGCAACGCCAGCGTGATAATGACAAAGGCGAGGATGATCAGCCCCGAGAAGGTAAAGACCTTGCCGTGCAGGTCGACTTCAAGGCCGAAGCGGTTGCCGGCAATATTGTCCTGACCGATGACATAGTCGGTATCGATCAGACCCGAGGGCCCTTCCGGTGCCGGAACGCCGGTGGATTTCTGCTCATCGAGGTTTTCGTCACTCACGATTCTCTCCTTGATGGGTGTCGAGGGCGCAGGCCGGCTCAGGCCGGGCGCACCAGAAAGACCGACACATCGGTATGGGACGCGATTCGGTCACCGTGGGATGGCATGACCGCATCCAGGTGCCTGGGCAGGTGGGTGGCCATGACCACCAGATCCGCGCCGACCGCTTCGATGGACTTGAGAATCAACCCGTCCAGATCGGCCGTGGGGTCGGGGGAGTTGATGCAGCGTGACGAGGTTTTCTGCCCGTGCACCGCCTCCTGGCCGCTCGCAAAGGCTTCGAGCTTTTGCTCGTACTCTTCAGGGGTCCGGGCCACTGTCCCCGGCGTAGAGGTGGTGACCGCCATGTAACAGACCTCCGCCTCGTAATGGCGGGCAAGGTCCGCGCTGGTGGACAGCGCACGCTGGATCGCCTCGATGTGCGCCAGGTCCACCGGGACGAGGATTTTCTTGAACATGCACTTTCTCCTTGCATCCTGCACGAAATCGCGCCAAAGCGGCTCAGAGGTTGAGGAGTTTGGGAAGGAGGGTCAACCGTTGTTACTAAATTTCTGACCGAATCGGTCAAAAAAACTCAACGATATTGGGCACGCCCGGCAAAGGCATGGGACAGGGTGCCGGCGTCGACATAGTCCAGGTCGCCACCCAGAGGGACGCCATGGGCGATGCGGGCGATTTCCACCCCGGCTTCCCCCGCCATACCGGCGATATACTGCGCCGTCGCCTCGCCCTCCACCGTGGGACTCACCGCCAGGATGATCTCGCCAACCTCACCGGCCGCCAGGCGGGATTCGAGGCTTTCCAGGCCCAGTTCGCCGGGGCCGATGCCATCCAGCGGCGACAGCCGACCCTTGAGCACGAAGTACAGCCCCCCATAGTCGGTGGCATCCTCGAGCGCCTGCACATCGGAGGGGTTCTCGACCACGCAGAGCAGGCTCGGATCGCGGCGGTCGCTGGCGCAAAGCGGGCAGAGATCGGCCTCGGTCAGATTGCGGCACAGCCGACACTCACCCACCGAGTCTGCTGCGGTCTGCAACGCCCGAGCCAGCCGCTCGGCACCACTGCGATCATGCTGCAGTAACGAGAACGTCATCCGCTGCGCCGACTTGGGTCCGACGCCGGGCAGGCANCGCAGTGCCTCCATCAGCTCCTGGACCGCCGGGGAATAGGCCATGGGCTGCTCCGACCTAGAACGGCATCTTCATGCCCGGGGGCAGATTAAGGCCCTCGGTCAGGCCACCCATGCGCGACTGGGTTTCCTGATCAAGCTTCTGCGCCGCGTCATTGAAGGCCGCGGCCACCAGATCCTCGACCATCTCGCGGTCGTCATAGACGCTTTCGTCGATGGAAACGCGCCGCACTTCATGACGACCCGTCATGACAACGCTGACCATGCCGCCACCGGCCTGACCAGTGATTTCCATTTCGGCAAGCTCCGATTGCGCTTTCTGCATTTCTTCCTGCATGCGCTGGGCCTGCTTCATCATGTTGCCGAGTCCGCCTTTCATGAATTACTCCTGATCGCGTGGACGAATGGATTCGTTAATGACTTCGGCATCAAAGGTTGCTTTGAGTGCCGCGATATTCGGATCTGTCTCAATGGACTCGCGGGCGCGGTCNCGGCGATCACTCGCCACCCGTTCGGCGGCGGCCGCGGGTGTCTCCGCATTGACGGGACCGACCCGAATGTCGACTTGAAGCGCCTCGTTGAAGTGCTGCGACAGGGCTTCGGCAAGGCGGGCGGTGACATTGTCGTTGAGCAGATGCCGATGGCCCGCATCGATCTGTAGCGTCACCCGATTGCCCTCGCGCGCCACCCAGTCGCAGTGATCGGCGAGCGCCTGGGCCATCCCGCTCAGTGACAGCGCCGCCGCCAGCTGATGCCAATCGTCGTTGCCGGCGGGAGTCTGACGCTCGGCGGCGGACTCAGCAGCAGACGGCGCTGCCGGCGCAGGAGCGGCCGACGGAGAAGGCGCCGAGGCCGGTGCCGGGGCCGGTGCCGCCGGGGACGCTTTGGGGGCGCGCGTACCGCCGTCGCCGGGATCCGGCTCGAACGCCAGCATCCGCAGCAGCACCATCTCGAAGCCGGCGCGCGGATCCGGTGCAAGGGGCAGATCGCGGCGCCCGTGCAGCGCGATCTGGTAGAGCAGCTGCACCCAGGCCGCATCCAGACGCTGGGCCAGCGTTGCCAGACGCTGGCCATCGGTGGTCCCGGCATCAAAAACGGCCGGCACCGTCTGGGCCAGGGACAGTTGGTGCAGCAAGGCCAGCAACTCGGCAAGGGCCTGGCTAAAATCCGGCGATGTCTCGGCCATTCGTGCAACGGTGTCCAGCAGCCCGGGCCCATCGTCATCGGCAAGGCGCTCGAGCAGTTCGAGCAGAAAGTCGTGATCGATGCTGCCGAGCATGTCCTGCACCTCGGCATCGACGAGTCGGCCACTGCCGAACGCGAGGGCCTGATCGGCCAGACTCAGGGCATCCCGCATGCTGCCGTCAGCGGCACGGGCAAGCCGCTCGATGGCTGGCTTTTCGACCTCGATACCCTCGTGGCGGGCAATGGTCTCGAGCTGACCGCCGATCATCTCCGGCAACAGCGGCTTGAGGTTGAACTGCAGGCACCGCGACAGCACCGTCACCGGCAGTCGCTGCGGATCGGTGGTAGCCAGCAGAAACTTCACGTGCTCCGGAGGCTCTTCGAGCGTTTTCAGCAGCGCGTTGAAGCTGTGGGTGGACAGCATGTGGACTTCGTCGATCAGATAGATCTTGAAGCGTCCCCGCGTCGGGGCGTACTGGACGTTGTCGAGAAGATCCCGGGTGTCCTCGACCTTGGTCCGGGAAGCGGCATCAACCTCAATCAGATCCACGAAGCGGCCGGCATCGATCTCGGCGCAGGCAGCACAATCGCCGCAGGGCTCATCGGTGACACCCTTCGATTCGCAGTTGAGGCACTTGGCGAGAATCCGCGCGACCGTGGTCTTACCCACGCCCCGCGTGCCGGTGAACAGGTAGGCATGATGCAGACGCCCGCTGGCAAGGCCATTGGCAAGTGCCCGCAGTACGTGGCCCTGGCCAACCATTTCATCGAAGCGGTGGGGGCGCCACTTCCGCGCAAGTACCTGATAACCCATACTGCGAGTATAGCATCGGGGAGTCGGGACAATAGAGGAAGGGCGGCGACGCCAGCCACACCCCGGCGCCCGAATCCACCGCTGCCGCTGCTCCCTTCCGGGCCTGACGGGATTGACGGTTTATCGTCGCGGGGGGACCAGCGCCACCGCCGTTGCATAATAGCAAACCGCCCCAGCCCGCGCGAACCCACAAGGACCGGCGCCATGTCTCCGTTGACCGAAATATTCGCGACTTTTCTACGCCTGGGGCTGATCGCCTTTGGTGGCCCGGTGGCGCATCTGGGGTATTTCCATCGCTGGTTCGTGCGCGATCGGCGTTGGCTGGACGATGCCACCTACGGGCAAATCCTCGCGCTCTGCCAGATGCTGCCTGGCCCCACCAGCAGCCAGACCGGTTTCGCCATTGGCATCGAGCGTGCCGGCCTTGCCGGCGGCGTTGCGGCCTGGCTGGGTTTCACCCTGCCGTCGGCGACGATCATGATCGCGCTGGGGATCGCCATACAGCATCTCGGCGGCATCGACTCGGCGGGCTGGCTGAATGGACTCAAACTCGCCGCGGTGGCCGTGGTCGCGCATGCGCTCTTTGGCATGGCCCGGCAGCTCTGTCCGGATTGGCCGCGCGCCGGGATGGCGGCGGCGAGCGCCCTGATGATCAGCCTGGCACCGGCGGCAGTGGGCCCATTCGTGGTCATTATCGGCGGTGCACTGGCCGGCGTGGTGCTGTTGCCATCCCCGACGTCCGCGCCTACCGATCTGGGCACGCGCGTCACTCGGCGCCAGGCCATCGCTGCATTGGGCCTGTTCGCCGTCGGCCTGATCGCCCTCGCCGGCCCGTTCGGCATCCCGTCGCTGTGGTCAGTGCTCTATCAAAGCGGCGCCCTGGTATTTGGCGGTGGGCATGTGGTGCTGCCTTTGCTCGAGAGCGGTCTGGTGGCACCGGGCCTGATCGATGCCAATCAGTTTCTTGCCGGCTACGGCGCCGCCCAGGCCCTGCCCGGCCCACTGTTCAGCTTTGGCGGTTTTATCGGCGCGGGGGTCGCCAACCAGGCACCACTGCTGGCCGGTCTACTGGCGACACTGCTGTTGTTTGCGCCCGGGCTGCTGCTGGTGGTGGGGCTTTTGCCATTCTGGCAGGCGGCCGGGCGCTATCCGGTGACCGGTCGTGCCCTGCCAGGCATCAATGCCGCGGTTGTCGGGCTGCTGGCCGCGGTGCTCTGGGACCCCATCATCACCAGCGGCATCGGCTCGCTGGGTGATGCCGGCGTGGCGCTTGTCGCCCTGCTGGCGCTGGCGCTAACGCGCACCCCGCCGTGGGCGGTGGTTGTGGGGTGCGCACTCGCCGGCGCCGGACTCGGTTATCTGCCCTCCATGGCATAGCGCAGCACCCGGCGCTTCAGCCAGCCACCATGGCTGGCGATCTGCAGGCCAAGGCCCCGCACCGGCGCCAGCGGCCCGAGCGGCGCCGTGAACCCGACATGAAAGGCGCTCATCGCTGACTGCATCAGCTGATTATCGGGACGCCGCTCACGCTCATAAGCTGCAAGGCCCGCCGGATGAGCGGCCGGCAGGCCCCGGCGCTGCGCCTCGGCTATCTGCTCGGCAAGCGCCCGCGCGTCCCGCAAACCAATATTGACCCCCTGGCCGGCCAGCGGATGAATCACGTGGGCGGCATCCCCGACCAACACCAGCCGATCCTGCCAGTAGCGTTGTGCATGCAGGCGGCGGATCGGGAAACTGCCCCGCGCGTAGACCCGGTCGATCAATCCCAGATCGGTGGGGAACGCGCTTTCCACGGCATCGACAAAATCGGCGTCACTCATCGCCGTGAGCAAGCGTGCCCTTGATGGCGACACATACCACACCAGCGACGCCGCACCACCGGCGAGCGGTAGCAGCGCCTGCGGGCCATCCGGTGTGAAGCGCTGCCATGTTTGAGCGCCCGCCGGGGGGTTGGGCTGCACGCTCGCCACCACGGCATGCTGGTGATAATCCCCTTCCCAGACACCGATGCCGGCGGCATCGCGCAGCCGCGATTGGGCGCCGTCCGCTGCCACCACCAGGGCCGGCGTCAACTCGCCCTCACCGTCAAGAAAAAGCCGCGGGCCATCGTCAGCGGGCTGCACGTCCAGCGCTGGCGCCGGAACATCCATGCGCACCGACTCCAGGGTGGCGGCGGTCTCAAGCAAGGCCGCCTGCAGGTGATCGTTTTCAACGAATACCCCCAACCGATCCAGGCCCAGCTCATCGGCACTGAACGCAAGCCGCCCGGGCGCCGAGATATCCCAGGTCGCGAGTTCATTGAACGTTGCAACCCGCCCCTCGTCCAGCGCCGGCCAGGCACCCAGCGACTGGAGGTACTCGATGGAAAGGCCATTGAGGGCGGAAACCCGAAGCCGCGGCGGCTCATCAGCCGTGGGCCGTGTCGCTGGGCGGGCCTCGAGCAGCCGCACCGGAATACCGCGACGGCCAAGATCCACCGCCACGGCGGCGCCGACCATCCCGCCGCCGACCACCAGCACATCATTGCTGTTCATTGGAACGACTCCCTTGTCGGGGATTTGAAAATACGCTCAATAGTCTACCGCGCAGATCCGCCAGGGTCCCCGCGGTCGCTGGTCCGGGCATGACGCCCGCGCGAAACCCCATCGACTCGAAACCCTCGAGGAGCGCCGGATCGCGGGCAATCACATGCACCGGCACCGTGCGCGAGGTGGAATCCCCCGTGATCAGCGGCGCCGGCTGATGATCGCCCAGCAGGATCAACACGCCGTCATCCAGAGACCGGCCGGCCCACTCGCCGGCGGTGCGCAGGGCGTAATCCACCGCCCGCTGGTAATGATCGCGGATGCGCGCGCCCTCGCTCCAGACCTCGCCGGGGGCGGGCCCGGCATCGGCCCAGCGGTCAAAGATCGCTCCATCGCCAACCCGCGCCCAATCGATGATCGGCAGGATCGGTGTCCACGGCGCGTGGCTGCTGATCAGGGCCACCTCGGCGAACACCGGGTCGGTTGTCGCCTCGCGAACGGCCGACTCCAGGTAATGCCAGGTGTACTGATCCGGCATGGTGACCCAGTTGAGCGCGGGTCCGGCATAATCGATGCGCGCATGGTCGTCGATGCGGTCATACCCCCATTGCTCGCCAGCCGGCCACGGATCGGTAATCGCGGGCATCACGGCCACGGTCTGATAACCCGCGCGGTCGAAATCCTCGACCAGCGATGACCGCTCGGCGTTCAGGAACAGGTCATAGCGGATCTGGTTGTTCATCCAGTGGCCACTCAGCACCGTGCCGTGGGCAAGCCACGACTGGCCGCCCTGCACGGGCGAGTCGAAACGTCCGGTCACCACCTTCAGGCCAGCCGCGTCCAGCGACTGCCCGAATGCCTCGAGCGCCGCCCGCCCGGTGGCGCGATAGCGCGGATCGTCCAGCATCACGGTCCCATAGGACTCGATAAACCCGAGGATGACGTCGCGTCCCGCCAATCGCTCCAGCGAAGGGCCGACCGCGTCGGGCGTGCGCCGCAATGCCTGGGAAAATTGCTGGCGCTCGCGGGCCGTCTCGAGCACCCGCACGCTCTGGTCGTTGAATCGAATGATCGCCGGCGCATCCACCGCGCTATCAATCGCCGGCCAATCCCGATGGTGTTGCAACAACAACCCGGCAGCCAGCAGCACCAGCCCCGCGACACGCAATTGGCGGGCGCCATGCGGTGGAATGCCGCGCCGCAATGTCCGTGCCAGCCACACAAACACGGCCCCCACAGCCAGGGCCGCCAGGACCAGCGTCAGCCAGGCCAGCGGCGCACCGATGGCACCCCGCAGCAGATGCTCGACCGACGTGGCCAGCGGGATGTCGATCAACAGATTCATGGGGCGACCCAGCGCCCAGCCGGTCGCCAGATCCGACAGCGCCAGCGCCACCGCCACCAGAATTGCCACGCTGAGCAGCGGCGCAAGCCCACGCGCCAGCCGCATCGGCAGACTCCAGATGATGCCGAGCACGATCAGGGTCTCCGCGGCGAGCCACGGCGACGGGAACTGCGTGTAGGGCATCCACCATTCCGGCACTACCAGTAGCAGGTTGACACCCAGCGCAATGAGCAGACCCGCGACGACCGCACGCATCATTCAGTCCAGCGTCCCATCTGACGACTCGCCGCGTCGGTGCAACTTCCAAACCCTCGCATTGTCGACGCCCTATCGAGGAGGGTGTTGATGCAGGACAGGAGCGAAGCCATCCATTCATCCAGCTGGGCACTGACCGAACCCGCCCTGCCCCTGCGGCGGGGGATCATGGCGGTACTCGCCATGACAACCACGGCACTGGGGATCCACTGGCTCACCGCGCTGCTCGGCAGCGGGGGCATTGATGCGCTGGAGGGGCTGGTCATCGCGGCCTTCTCGCTCACCTTCGGATTTTCGTGCATTGCATTCTGGACCATGCTGGCCGGGATTGCCTTGCGGTTGGCCGGCCGGCACCCGGTGACATTGCAGCGCAACGCCCCGTCGGCGGAAGATGCGCCGGCGCTGGCGCGGACCGCGCTGGTGATGCCCGCCTACAATGAGGACATGGGCGATGTCGTGCACTGCCTCATGTCAACACTCCAGTCATTGCAGGACACCGGCGAGGGCGACGCGTTCGATTGCTTTTTGCTCAGCGACAGCAGTGACCCGGATCAGCGCGAGCGTGAACGCGAGGCGATGGCGCGACTACAGCGGCGCTTCCCGACGGGGCCCGGGCTTTATTACCGGGCCCGCGAGGAGAACACCGGTCGCAAGCCGGGCAACATCCGGGACTTTTGCGAACGCTGGGGCGCGGGCTATGAGTTTATGGTCGTGCTGGATGCCGATAGCCGCATGACCGGGCAGGCCCTGCTGACGCTGGTCCGCCGCATGGTGGCCAATCCGCAGGCGGGCATTATTCAGACGGTGCCGTTGCCGGTGGGTCAGCGTACGGTACTCGGCCGCTTCCAGCAGCTCGCCGCCAGCCTTCATGCCCGTCACATTGCCAACGGCCTGGCCTTCTGGCAGGGCAACAGCACGAATTACTGGGGCCACAACGCCATCATCCGTATCGCCGACTTCAAGGCCTGTTGCGGGCTCTCGCCCCTCCCCGGCCGGCCGCCTCTGGGCGGCGACATCATGAGTCACGACTACGTCGAAGCCGGTCTGATGCGACGGGCCGGACGCAGCGTTTATGTCCTCCCCGAAATCGGCGGCAGCTTCGAGGGCATGCCGGGCAATTTCATCGATGACCTCAAACGCGAGCGGCGCTGGTGCCAGGGCAATCTGCAGCATCTGCGCCTGCTGCCGGGACGCGGCTGGCGACCGGTGACACGCTTGAACTTTCTGCTCGGCGGGCTCGCCTACCTGACTGCGCCGTTGTGGCTGCTGATGATCAGTGCCGGTGTTCTCGACGCGGTCATCTCGAGTGGCGCGGGTCGCTGGGTCAATGCGGCCACGGCACGGCCGGACACCGTCGTGCCTTTGATCGTGCTCAGCCTGATGGTGCTGTTTTTGCCGCGCCTGATCGGCATCGTCCTCGCCACCCTCGAGCAGCCCGGACACGCGAAGCGCTGGTCGCTCCTGCGCGGCAGCCTGCTGGAACTGGGCTTCGGGATCCTTCGATCACCCCTGATGATGGTGCTCTATAGCGGTTTCATCGTGCGGATTCTGGCCGGACGGCCCGCCCGCTGGGATACCTCGCTGCGCGGCCGCCGACGGATTCCGGCTGGCGAGGCCTGGCGATTGGGCGGGCCCATCGCCCTGGGTGCCCTGGCGGTCGGCATGGGTGTGGCGGTTGGCGCACCCTCGCTATTGCCCTGGCTGCTCCCAGCACTGGCGGGACCACTGCTGTTTCCGGCGTTTCTGCAGGTGACCAGTCTGCTGGCGCCGGCGTGGCTGCCGGCCACCCCGGCGGAGTCACGCCGGCTGGTGCCCGTCAACCCAATCGCCAGCGGCGGTTCACGCCGGCAATCCGCGGCCAGCGTATGCCCGCCCCCCGCCGAGGATTATCGACCCATGCCGCTGCAGCCCCTGTCCGTGCCACCAGGCCGGGCCTGATCCGGCTCAGGCCGAGGCCTCGGCGGCGGCCTCACCGTTGGTCGCCTCGCGCAGGGCAAGCGTGGTGGCCTCGCTGACGTGCTCAAGCCAGTGAAAAGTCATATCCCGACGGGCGGACTCGGGGATATCCTCGTAGTCCTTGCGATTGCGGGCCGGCAAAAGCACGGTGTGAATGCCGGCCCGACGCGCCGCCAGTACCTTTTCCTTGATACCGCCAACCGGCAGAACCAGACCGCGCAGGGTGATCTCGCCAGTCATGGCGACGTCCTCGCGAACGCACCGCCCGGTCACCAGCGACACCAGAGCGCTGTACATGGCCACACCAGCACTGGGCCCATCCTTGGGGATGGCGCCGGCCGGAAGATGGACATGGATGTCATCGCGGGAGAATAACGTCGGGTCGACTCCCAGNTCGTCGGCACGCGCCTTGATCAGGCTGAGCGCGGTCTGGGCACTCTCCTTCATGACATCGCCCTGCTGACCGGTGAGCATCAACTTGCCATTGCCGGCATAGCGATTCGCCTCAATGAACAGGATATCCCCGCCCACCGGCGTCCAGGCCAGACCCGTGGCGACGCCCGGGACGCTGGTGCGCATGGCGGTCTCACCTTCAAACCTGGGTGCGCCCAGCACGGCTGCGACCGCATCGGCATCCACCCGCGCCTGCTCGACCGTGCCCTCGGCGAACTGCACCGCAAAATGCCGGACGATGGCGCCCAGTTCGCGTTCAAGCTGCCGGCATCCCGCCTCGCGGGTATATTCCGCGATGACCCGGTCAATCGCCGCATCGGTCAGGGCCAACTGCTCGCGTGTCACACCGGCCGCCTCAAGCTGGCGGTCGAGCAGATACCGTCGGGCGATCTCGGCCTTTTCCTCCTGGGTATAACCCGGGATCTCAATCATCTCCATGCGATCGCGCAACGGTGCGGGGATCTGGTCGGGCACATTGGCGGTGGCAATGAAAAGCACACCGGTCAGATCAAAGGGGACGCCCAGATAATTGTCCTGAAAGGTCCCGTTCTGTGCCGGATCCAGGACTTCCAGCAACGCCGCCGACGGATCGCCCTGGATACCGCCGCCAAGCTTGTCCATCTCATCAAGCATCATCACCGGATTGCGCGACCCCGCCTTGTGCAGGCTCTGCACCACCTTACCGGGCAGCGCCCCCAGATAAGTACGGCGATGCCCGCGGATCTCGGCCTCGTCATGGACGCCGCCCAGGCTCGAGCGCACAAAGTCACGCCCCGTGGCGCGGGCAATGCTTTGTCCCAGCGAGGTCTTGCCCACGCCGGGCGGCCCCACCAGGCAAAGGATCGGGCTGCGCCCCTCGGGATTGAGCTTGCGCACGGCCAGATGCTCGAGAATGCGGCGCTTGACCGGCTCGAGGCCGTAATGATCCGTATCGAGGATCTCGCGGGCACGGCCGATATCGATGTCCTCGGGGCGCGTCGTCGACCATGGCAGCTCGAGCAGCCAGTCAAGATAGGTGCGAACCATCGAGTACTCGCCGGCGCCCTCTGGCATCCGCTCGAGACGCTTGAGCTCCTTGCGGGCCTGCTCATCGACGGCCTCAGGCATCTGCAGTGCATCGATGCGGGCCTCGAGCTCGCGGATCTCTTCGCCCTTGTCGTCGCTCTCGCCCAGCTCCTCGCGAATCGAGCGCAGCTGTTCGCGCAGCAGTGCCTCGCGCTGACGCTCGGACATGGTCTCGTGGGTGCGCTCGCTGATCTTCTGCGAGAGCTTGAGCACCTCGACGCGATAGTCGACCAGTGTCAGCACGCGTTCGAGACGCGTTTCGATATCGAGGGTCTCGAGCAGCTCCTGACGATCCGCACTCTCGAGGTCGAGATAACCTGCCACGGTGTCTGCGAGCACGCCGGGCTCCTTGATGCCGGAGAGAGCGCCGGCCAGTTCCTGTGGGGCCTGCGGCAGCAGCTCCAGGGCCTCCAGCGCCTTGTCGCGCAGCGCAACCATGTGCGCATCGACGGTCTGCCCGATGGGCTGTTCCTCGGCGATGCGCTCAACCCGCGCCACTGGAAACGGATAGCCATTCAGGTGCTCGATCACACGGAAGCGCTGCTCTCCCTGCAGAACCAGGTGATGATGCCCCTCATTGCCATTCACAAAGCGCATGACATTGGCCACGGTGCCAACGTCATGCAGGTCGTCGGGATCGGGTTCCTCAACGCTGGAATCGCGCTGCATGATCACCCCCATGGGTTGATCATTCTGCGCCGCCTGGCGCGCGGCGAGGATCGATCGGGCCCGACCAATGCCCACGGGCACCAGCATGTTCGGAAACAGCACCATATTGCGAATGGGCAGCAGGATCATCGCGTCGTCGGGCAACCGCGGAATGACCAGACTGCGGGACGGCTCGACGCCCTCGTTTTCAAGAGTCTGCATGGATACCTCCGACTATCGCCGGCCAGTTGCCGGATCACACGGATTAAGTGGAGGCTGCTGGCAGCGGATTCAAGTCATCCGCCAGGCACGCCGGCCCGTCGCGATGGTATTCTTGCCGCTTTATGGAGCATTGACCCAAGAGGTGCCCAAGCGATGGACGAGACCGTCAAGATCACATTGCCGGAGACCGAGATCCCCCGGCACTGGTACAACATCAATGCCGACCTGCCGGCGCCGATGGCCCCGGTGCTGCGGCCCGATAACTACCAGCCGGTGGGACCGGATGATCTGGCGCCGATCTTCCCGCAGGCCGTTATCGAACAGGAGATGAGCACCGAGCGCGAGGTCGAGATCCCGACACCGGTCCGCGATGTCTACCGCCAGTGGCGGCCGGCCCCGCTATATCGGGCTCGCCGGCTCGAGAAGGCTCTCGGCACCCCGGCGCGCATCTACTACAAGTACGAGGGCGTCAGCCCCGCCGGCAGTCATAAGCCCAATACCGCCATCGCGCAGGCTTTCTACAACAAGGCCGAGGGGGTCAAGCGCATCACCACCGAGACCGGAGCGGGTCAGTGGGGCTCGTCACTAGCACTGGCCGGGGCAATGTTCGATCTGGACATCGAAGTGTTCATGGTCAAGGTGAGCTTCAACCAGAAGCCCTACCGTCGGGCGTTCATGGAGAGCTTTGGCGCCCACTGCATCGCCAGCCCCAGCGATACCACGGCGGCGGGTCGCGCAGTGCTCGCGGAGCAGCCCGACGCCACCGGCAGCCTGGGCATTGCCATCAGCGAAGCCGTGGAACTGGCCGCCCAGCGCGATGACACAAAATACGCCCTGGGGAGCGTACTCAACCATGTCCTGCTGCATCAGACGGTGGCGGGACTGGAAACCCAGCGGCAGCTCGAACAGGTGGATGACTACCCGGACAAGGTCATCGGCTGCACCGGGGGTGGTTCGAATTTTGCCGGTATCGCCTTTCCGTTTCTGGGCGAGCGGCTGCGCGGCGGCCCGGCCACCGAATTTATTGCGGTGGAACCGGCCGCCTGCCCCACTCTGACGAAGGGTACGTTTGCCTATGACTGGGGCGATACCGGTCATCTGACCCCGTTGACCAAGATGCACACCCTCGGATCGGCCTTCATGCCGCCGGGGTTCCATGCCGGAGGGCTGCGGTACCACGGCATGGCGCCACAGATCAGCCATCTCACCGATCTCGGCTATATCCAGCCGCGGGCCTACGGTCAGCTCGAGTGCTTCGCCGCGGGCCTGAGTTTTGCGCGGGCAGAAGGGATCATCCCGGCCCCCGAAGCCAACCATGCGGTCAAGGCAACCATCGACGAGGCCATCGCCTGTCGCGAATCCGGTGAGTCAAAGGCGCTGCTGTTCAATCTCTGCGGCCATGGCCACTTCGATATGCAGGCCTACACCGACTATCTGGCCGGCAAGCTCGAGGATGAACCCGAGCAGATGGCTGAGCAATCGATGGCGCTATCCGGACTGCCCGGCGTGTAACACCGCACCATCGGCGCGGTTCCAGTCATTGGCCGCGCCCAGTGCGATGGTCACCCACACGGGCAGGTCATCCGCCAGGCGGTAATGGATGTGCGGATACTGGTGACGGGCCGCCAGCAGCCCACGGGCGGCCAGATCGCCCAGCATCTGGCGGGTATCCGCAGGCGCTTGCGGCATGACCCGGGCGAGCTCATCGGCCTTGAGCTCGCCGGCCCGATGGAGGCAGGTCAACATACGCAGGCGCTCCCCATCGCTAATGATGCGATGGAAGTCCACACCGCGCAGCGTGGCGGATCGGGAGTTGGTTTTGGTCACGGGACTTCTCCTGATGTTTTCCGGATTATGGGCCCGGAAACGTGACAGGAGTGTGACGCGGTCGCGGCGAGAGGAATGGCGTCCCCAACGGGATTCGAACCCGTGTCGCCACCTTGAAAGGGTGGTGTCCTAGGCCGTCTAGACGATGGGGACATGTCTTAAAGACGACGCGAATAATAGCAGAAACCGGGTCTGCGTCAAGGCAGCACCCGGGGAGGTCAATAATGCAGAAGGTGCGAATCGATCTGGTTTCCGATGTAGCGTGCCCCTGGTGCGCGATCGGATATCGCCGCCTGGAGCAGGCGCTGGAAGAACTCGGCAACGAGATCG
>P_1C_Liq_3_UnCtyDRAFT_1000005_pt1 | contig 53522 bp, 51 predicted proteins | sample Pon1CUnioCityCA_5_FD_10231 | JGI IMG/M metagenome (IMG submission 10231)
ATATTCGGGGCGCGGATGGAACAGCAGGATCAGCTGATCCTCGCAGCGCGAGCGAATCAGGCAGTTCTCAATATTGCCCGCGGACATCTGCAGTAGGGCAGCGGTGTGCTCCTGGCGGTGCGCGGCCGTGGTGGATGCGTCGAGCAGCCCGGCAATGGACCCACGACCGTCAAAGATCGGCGTGCAGATGCACGAGACCCCCGCATTGGCCCGCAGGTAGTGCTCTTCGCCATAGACATGGGCCGGTCGACCGGTCTTGAGCGCGATGCCGAGGGCGTTGGTGCCGCGAACCACTTCGGTCCAGTCCGAGCCGGGCACCACGGTGTGTGCGGCCGCATTGTCGGCGAACTGATGGTCGACCAGTGTCTGCAGAATCAGGCCATCCGAGCTGCCCAGCGCGATCATGAAGTTGGAGCCGGCGATCTGATCGTAGAGCAGTTCGATCTCGGGCCGGGCAAAGCGAATGAGCTGATCATGTGACTCACAGGCATCGCGCAGCGCGTCGGCATCAAGATCCGCGAGACGCGCCGGGCCCAGGGGGTCGAGGCCAAGATCGACGCAGCGCTGCCAGCTCTCGGCGATATCCGGCGGGAGCGATGCGGTGGAGACACGCCCGCGTCGCTCGAGCGACTGCCTGGCCCTCGAGATCTCTCGCGACGGGATAGCCATATTGTCCTCCTCGCGCCGACCCCGTTTTTTAATGAACGCGAATGCCGTGGGGTTCTGGCGTAACAGCATCGAAATTACCCGGGTTCACAAAGCCGATCAAGTGATCGATGCGCAGGCGCTCCCGGGTTGTCCAGATACTGGACAGTGGCCGGGCGGTGTCCAGTAAATGAACACAAAAAGCGTTTATAATCAGGTACTTGCAATTTTCGTTCTGGCTCCTGTATTGATAGTAACGAGCGATACAACAGCAGGAGGAGATCGACGATGAGTACACAGAAACTAGCGGGCAAGCGAGCCCTGATTACCGGCGGCTCGCGGGGAATCGGCAAGGGGATTGCAACGCTGTTTGCCGAGAATGGCGCGGATGTGGCGTTTTGCCATTACAACGATGATGAGCGTGCCCGCGAGACCGCCCAGGCCATCGAAGCGATGGGGCGTCGGGTTTATTTTGCCGAGTGCGATGTGAGTCAGCCCGCCAACGTGCAGGCGTTCTACGCCGATGCCAAGCAGGCGCTGGGCCAGATCGACATCCTGGTCAACAACGCCGGCCACAACATCACCGAGCCGTTCGAGGACATCAGCGAGGCAAGCTTCGATCGCATGTGGTCGGTGCACGTCAAGGGCACCTACTTTATGACCCAGGCGGTGTATCGCGACATGAAGCCCCGCGGCGAGGGCCGAATCATTAATATCACCTCGCAGCTTGCCTACAAGGGGGCGCCGGCGCTGACCCACTACTGCTCGGCGAAGGGCGCGAACATGACGTTCACCCGGGCGCTGGCGCTGGAGTGTGCTGACACGGGCGTGCGGGTCAACGCGGTTGCCCCCGGTGTCACGCACACCGATCTGCTCACGCCGCTCGCCCAGGAGGTTCTCGATGGACTGAAAGCGGCGATTCCGATCGGGGCACGACGTTCGGCGATGTCGACGAGATCGCGCCGTCAGCGCTGCTGCTCGCCTCCGATGACGGCAGCTTTTTCCATGGCACCTGCATCTCGCCCAACGGTGGCGAAGTCATGCTCTGATCCCGGAGCCGTTAAAAAAGAAAGAAACGAGGAGAGAATCATGCGCAGTGAAAATCTGTTGCGTTCAGCAAAGGTCCTGGCCGCTTCGTCGGCGCTGGGGCTTGCGGCCGGCGTGGCGTCGGCCGAGGACTACACCCGGTTTGGCATTGAAAAAGACGTGCCGGGCATGTGCAGCTACGAGTCCATTGATGCCAAGGACTACAGCGGTCGTGAACTGACCGTGATCACCCATGCCATTCCGGTTATCGGCGAGCCCACCAAGCTGCACGCCGAGCAGTTCTCGGAGCTCACCGGCGCCGACGTCGAAGTGGTGCATGTGCCGTTTGGCGATCTGTTCCAGCGCATCATGATCCCGTTCCAGACCGGTCAGGACGCCTATGACGTGCTGTTCTACGCCTCGCTCTGGCTGGGTGACTACAACCCCTATCTTGCCAATGTGCCCGAGGAGTATCAGTCCACGGCGGGGATGCAGGGGCTCACCGACACGACCCGCGATGTCGGGATGTGGGGCGGTGAGATGAAGCAGTACATCATGGATGGTGACCGCCATTATCTGAAGTACCGCGAGGATATCTTCAGCGATCCCGACATGCAGGCGCGCTTCGAGGCAGAAACGGGCCGCGAGTTGACCGTCCCGGAGACCTGGGAGGAGTACAACGAAGTTGCCCGCGTGTTCACCGGCTGGGACTGGGATGGCGACGGTGATCCCAACTATGGCTCGGCCGAGGTGGTCAAGCGTGATGACCTGATGTTCTCGGCGTTCATCAGCCGGGCCGCGCCCTATGCCAAGCACCCCGATGTGGGCGGCGGGTTTTTCTTTGATCTCGAGACCATGGAGCCGCTGATCAATAACCCGGGATGGGTTCGCGGGCTTGAGCTGTTCGTCGAGGCGCAGGAGTCATTCCCGCCCGGCGGCACCAACTTTGGCCTGGGCGACGAGATCTTCTCGTTTGGTGGGGGCGAGACGCTGATGAGCTACAGCTGGGATGACGCGCTCATCCAGGCCCAGCAGGCCGACAGCCCCATCCGCAACGATGTCCGCACGCAGATGCTGCCGGGCGCCCGCGAGGTATGGAACCGCGAGACCGGTGAATGGGATACCTTCGAGGAGCCCAACCGCGCGGCCTACATCACCTGGGGCTGGACCAGTGCCGTCGCGCAGTCGAGCCGCAACAAGGACATGGCGTTCGATTATCTGTGCTTTTTCTCCAACGAGGCCAATACCCGCCATGACCTGCAGATCGGTCGATTTGGCGTCAATCCCTATCGCACCAGCCACTTCGATGCCGACTTCTGGGCCGACGACCTGGGCTGGGATCGGGACATGGCCGAGCAGTACGTGGAAACGCTCGAGCGCATCGACGCCTACGACAACCGGGTCTTTGATCTGCGAGTGCCTGGCGTGGGGCAGTTCATGACCTCGCTCGCGGCCGGCGTGGCCGAGGCGGTTGCCGGTCAGGCGACGCCGCAGGAGGCGCTCGATGGAGTGGCCGAGGAGTGGTCACGCACGGTCGAGCGGATTGGCAAGGATCGCGTCCGCGAGGCCTACGCCAACGTGGTTGAAATCGAGGACGCGCGCTAGCTCGTCATCCCCGGGGGGCGGGTCGGCGTTGTCGGCCCGCCCCTGTTGATGGGATCGACGACGGTCTGACCGTGCGGAGCGGGGCACATGTACCGACAGAAACATCTCTTTCTTTTACCCGGTTTGCTGGTGCTGGTGGCGATCATCATTTTCCCGCTGCTGTTCACCATCCGGGTCAGTTTTTCCAGCTGGGACGTCTTCCAGCCCGGGCTGGACTGGATTGCCGGCGCCAACTATGGCCGCCTGCTCGAGGACGCGCGCTACTGGGGGGCGCTGGGACGCCTGATGATCATGGCGGTCGGGACGGTGCTGATTCAGTACACCCTCGGCTTTGCCCTGGCCTTGCTGGTCTGGGGTGACTTGAAGGCCCGGCGCTTTTTTCGGGTGTTGTTCCTGGTGCCGATGATGACCACGCCAGTGATCATGTCGGTGATCTGGCGCACGGTGTTCCATGAAAGCATCGGACCGCTCAATGGCCTGCTCCAGGCGCTGGGGCTGCAGGGCGTGCCCTGGCTGTCCGAGCCGGCGCTGGCGTTTGCCAGTGTCATGATGGTCGAGATCTGGCAGTGGACGCCGTTCATGTTCCTGCTGTTGCTGGCAGGCCTGGTGTCGTTGCCGCGCGAGCCCTATCTGGCGGCCAGGATCGANGGCGCGGGCCCCATTCGGACGTTTTTTGCCGTGACCTTTCCGGCCATGGCGGGCATTTCCATCGCGGCCATCCTGATCCGGCTGATTGAGGCCTCGAAGATCATGGAGTCGGTCTACGTCATGACGTCGGGCGGGCCGGGTACCGCCACCGAGACCTCCACCTACTACATCTACATCCGCGGGTTGCGCGACTTCCAGCTGGGATACGCATCGGCGCTGTCGGTGACCTATCTGGTGATCATGATCATCAGCCTGACGATCATCGCCAAGGTGCTCGTGAGGCTCTTCGTGAAGGATCGAACATGAAAACCGTGTATCTGGCGATCAAGTATCTGGCGATCCTGCTGTGGTCAAGCTTTGTGCTGTTCCCGTTTCTCTGGGCGGTGACGACCTCGTTCAAGACCGCCAACGGCGTGACGGGCGGAGCCACCTGGATCCCCTGGCTGCAGTACGAGCCGAGTCTGCAGGGCTGGCAGTCGCTGTTTGGCGGCTCGGGTGGCACTGATATCACCGGCCCTTATTTCAACAGCATCATCGTCACCGGCTCGGCGTCGCTGATCAGCATTGTGCTGGGGACATTGGCCGCCTACGGCCTGTCGCGTTTTACGTTCAAGGCGGGCTTTATCCGCAATGCGGACATTACGTTCTTTTTCATCTCGCAGCGGATCATGCCGCCCATCGTGCTGGCGATCCCGTTTTTTCTGCTGCTGCGGCAGCTGGGGCTGCTGGATACGCTGGCCGGGCTGATCCTGGTGTATATCGCCCTGTTGCTGCCCATCGCGGTGTGGGTGATGGTGGACTTCTTCAACAACGTACCGCGCCAGCTCGACGAGATGGCGTGGCTCGACGGGTGTACGCCGATGACGACGTTCTACCGCGTCATCCTGCCCAACTCCGTGCCGGGTCTGATCGTTGCCGGCATGTTCTGCCTGATCTTTGGCTGGAACGACTTCTTTTTTGCCTTCACGCTCACGTTCACCGACACCCAGCTATTGCCGGTGGCAATCGTCGCGCTCAACTCGTCGGTAACACCGTGGTGGTCGCTTTCGGCCTCCGCTCTCATCTCTGTCGCCCCGCTGATTCTGCTGGCCTTTGTGGTCGAGCGTTTCCTCTCGCGGGGTGGCCTGGCCGGTGCAGTGAGGTAGGCCCATGTCGGCATTGACGTTGCAGAATCTTAATCTGAGCGTGCGGGACGAGACCTGGCTGGATGATATCTCGCTGCATCTCGAGCCGGGCGCGCTCTACACCCTGCTAGGGCGCACCGGCGCCGGCAAGACCAGCCTGATACGGGCGATTGCCGGTCTCGAGACGCTGGACGCGGGATCCATCGAGCATGGCGGAGTGCGCTGGGATGGTCTGGCTCCCTGGCGTCGGCCGGTGGCCATGGTCTATCAGCAGTTCATCAACTATCCGCATCTCTCGGTGCTCGATAATGTGGCCTTCCCGCTGCGTCGCGCCGGCGTTGCCGCGGCACCGGCCCGCGAACAGGCCTGGCAGACCATTCAGCGGGTGGGGCTGGCGGCGATGGCGGATCGCCGCCCCGGTGCGCTGTCCGGCGGCCAGCAGCAGCGTGTGGCCATCGCCCGGGCGCTGACCAAGGATGCCCCGGTGCTGTTACTCGACGAGCCCCTGGTCAACCTCGATTACAAGCTGCGCGAGCAGATGCGCGAGGACCTGGTCGAGCTGCTCGAGGGGCGTCAGTCGACCATTGTGATCTATGCGAGCACCGAGCCGTCGGAGGCGTTGCAGATGAGCGCCCGCCTGCTGGTGATGGAAGAAGGGCGCGTGGTTCAGGAGGGGCCGCCGCGGCAGGTTTTTGACGCGCCGGCCAGCGTGGGCGCGGCGCGAGTGGTCAATGACCCTCCGGTGAACATTCTGTCCATGACGCTGGATACCGACGCCGCCGAGGTTGAAAGCCTGGGCTGGTTTTCGCTCGAAACGCTGCTGGGTGTCGAGCGCCTCGGGTTGGTCGGCGATCAGGGGCTGCCGCCCGGGCAGTACTATCTGGGANTGCGGGCCAGTGATCTGGCCCTGGCGCCGGAGGGACGCCCGGCGGTGGTCACGCTCACCGAGGTCAGTGGCTCGGAGACGGTCACGCATCTCGACATGGCGGGATGCCATCTGGTGCTGCACGAGCGTGCGGTGGTCAATCACCCGGTTGGCAGCCAGATCCACATTCGGCCGCGGCTCTCGACGGTATTTGTATTCGATCGCAATGGCAGGCGTGTGCATGTCGCGCAGCCCGGTCAGCGTGCGGACTCAAGGCAGTAACACCCATGGCGGATATCCATCTCGAATCACTGGCCCATTCCTACGACCCGGCGGCGACGTCGCCGGAGTATGCGCTCAAGCCCCTCGACATGACCTGGCGCAATGGCGAGACCTATGCGCTGCTCGGTCCCTCGGGCTGCGGCAAGAGCACCATGCTCAACATCATCTCGGGCCTTATCCAGCCGAGCCACGGACGGGTGCTGTTCGACGGCGACGATGTAACCGGGCGGGGCACGGCAGCGCGCAACATCGCCCAGGTCTTTCAGGTTCCGGTCATCTATCGCTCCATGACCGTGCGCCAGAACCTGGCGTTTCCGCTGGTCTGCCGGCGTCGTCAACGCGCGGAGATTGATCGGCGGGTCGGTGATGTGGCCGAGCTGCTGGGGCTGCAGCGCGTGCTCAATCGCCCGGCGGTAGCGCTCACGGCCGACCAGAAGCAGCTTGTCTCACTGGGACGGGCACTGGTGCGNGACGATGTCAGTGCTTTGCTGCTCGATGAGCCACTCACGGTGATCGACCCGCAACTCAAATTCGAGCTGCGTCGNAAGCTGAAAGAGGTCAATCAGGCGTTCAATATCACCATGGTGCTGGTGACCCATGACCAGAACGAGGCGCTGACGTTTGCCCGCAGCATCATCGTGATGAACCACGGCGAGATCGTGCAGCAGGGCGATCCGCAGACCCTGTTCGATAATCCCCGGACCGAGCATGTGGGCTACTTTATCGGTTCGCCGGCAATGAACTTCCTGCCGGCCGCCCAGAGTGCGGATGCGCTGGGCGTGCTCGACGGCCAGCTCCAGGTGCCGATGACTTCGGCCATGCGCGGCAGCGATGATCTGAAAATCGCCTTCCGCCCCGAGCACGTCAATCTTGGTGGCGAGGGGCATCGCGTGGATGCCCGCGTGAAGCGGATCTGGTTCGAGGGGCTCGATCAGGTCCTCGAGCTGGATAGCGGCGGTACCCGGTTCCGCGCCCGGCTCGACGACTGGCGCGGGACGGTGGGCGATGCCATCGAGCTGCGCGTGATGGACAGTCACCTGCGTGTGTTTCGGGACGGAGAACTGCTCGAGGCGCGGTGACAGGCTCTCGCTGAACGAGTAGGTTGTTGCCTCCCTGGTCAGCGTCGGGAGGCGCGCAATGCAAAACCCTGGCGCAGTGCACGCGGTGCACTTGTGGGTGGACGCCGACGCCTGCCCGGTGCCGATCCGCGAAATCCTGTTTCGGGCCGCGCAGCGTGTCAGCGCCCGGCTGACACTGATTGCCAATCGGCCGGTGCCGACGCCGCCCTCGGCACTGATTGAATCGGTGCAGGTGGGGGCGGGCTATGACGTGGCCGACGCCGAGATCGTGCGGCGAGTGGGCGAGGGGGATCTGGTGGTCACCAGCGATATCCCGCTGGCCGCGGAAGTGATCGACAAGGGGGCCCACGTACTGAGCCCCCGCGGCGAGGTGATGGGACGCGAGACCATCCGTGCTCGGCTTCAGATGCGGGATTTTATGGAGACACTGCGCGGTAGCGGGATTCATACCGGGGGGCCGGCGGGGCTCACGCATGCCGATCGCAAGGCCTTTGCCGATGCCCTGGATCGGTATCTGGCCTGACCGCTAGCCGAACCCGTACGGCTCGCCCGATGCCTTGGCCTGATACATGGCCTGGTCGGCACGCCGCAGCAATGCGTCCCAACCTTGATACTCGTTGTGCGTGACGACAACGCCGGCGCTGGCCCCGACTCGAAACGTCAGCTCGCGGCGGTCATTGCTGACGGTCATGGGCTGGCTGATGCCATCCACGAGCCGCCGCGCGATGACACCGGCCTCTTCGCGGGCTTTGTCTCCGGTGGAGTCCAGATCCCTGGCGATGACCACGAACTCGTCACCACCGTAGCGATAACCGGCGTCGTCAGGACGCTGGAGCCCATTGATGCGCTCGCCGATCCGCGTGAGCACACGATCGCCGACGGCATGGCCGTAGTTGTCATTGATCTCCTTGAAGTGGTTGAGGTCGACGAAGATGACGGCGGCATGGCGGTCCGCATCGCGATCGCGCTCGCCGTTGTCGCCGGTTTCCGCCGCGCCGCTGCGGGCTAGCGCCATATGCAGGCTGTGGCGGTTGGGCATCTGGGTGACGGAGTCATAGAGTGCCCGACGCGCCTGCCGCTCGAGATCGCGCTTATCGAGAGTAAACGCAACCACATTGGCGACTGTACGCAGCAGATCGATCTCGCCGGTCAGAAAGTGGCGGTGAGCGTGTACCGAGTCGTAGCCCATAAAACCGGCGATTTCCCCGTGCATCATCATGGGGACCGCCAGGAGCGACTTGATGCCCTGATCCTCGAGGATGCTTTTTTCGGGGCGTCGATCCGACAGCGCCCCCACATCGGGAATGTCGACGACGCCCTCATTATCGAACAACGTCCACCAGTCGGCGGCAATATCGACGGGCAGATCCTGGAGCTTGTCGATGGCGGGTTCGGTGTTTTCAGCACACCACTCGTGGGTGTTATCCAGGGCAACGCCATCGCGAATACGAAACACGTAAGTGCGATCGGACTCGGTGAATACGCCGAGTTTTTCGAGCGCCGCCTGAATCGCCCGGTCCAGATCGTCAGGGCGCGCCCCGAGCAGATCGTTGACGATCTCCATGCTCAGGCGCAGGCCTTGCGTGAGCCGCTCGTGGTCAGGGTCTTGTTCAGACATCGTAATAAGCATTCTGGTGGCCCATGCAGATCCGGTCACGACCCCGGTCTTTCGCAGCGTACAGGGCTTTATCGGCATTTTGCAGGAGGGCCTCCTGATCGCCGGCGTCACTGCTATGGGCGATACCGATGCTCACGCTCAGCCCGATTTCTGCCCCGTCCCACTGGACGGCGATGGCGTGGGTTGCGGTCTGCAGTCGCTGTCCGATTCGCGCCATCGTGGTCAGGTCAATCCCTGTGGTGATCACGAGGAATTCCTCGCCGCCGGTTCGGCATAGGATTTCGCCCTGACGGGTCATGCCTGACCACACGCTTGCCACCTCGCTGAGCATACGATCGCCCGCCGCGTGGCCGTGTTTGTCATTGATCCGTTTGAAGTGATCGATATCCAGCGCGATGAGGCCGACGGCGGGTCCGCCGCGTGCCCACTTGCCCCAGGCGCGCTCGAGCTCGCTCATTGCAGCGCGTCGATTGGGGAGACCGGTGAGGGCATCGGTCATCGATAGCGTCTCGAATTTGCGACGGCTGATGACCAGCTGGTTTGCCGTCCGACGCAGATCGCGCCGGTCTGCAACCCACATGGCTCTCAGTGCAGCGAGTCGGTGCGCGGGGGCGAACCGGCTTGCAAGCGTACGCTCGTCAACGGATCGATCGATGCAGGCGTCGGTACCGGCGTCAAAAAGCCGCGCCTCGGCTGCCGCATCCAGACCATCGGCGACGAACATGATGTACGTGGTCTGCCCCCATTCCGTCGCGCGGATCAGCCGCAACAGACGTTCCGCGGAGCCCTCGATGTTTGAGTAATCGAGAACCAGCAGGTCAGGCTGGCGGTCCACCGCTGTTCGCAGCATCTGCTCGGGGTCGTCATGCTGACAGACCGAAAAACCCGCTGCGCGGGCCCCCGCGACCAACGGGCCCTCGGCCGCATCCTGCAGGATGAGCGCGGTTTTCTCGTCGTCGGCGGAGTCGCTATCGGCCCGCGCGATCGATGTTTCCGAACCGGTGGCGACCGGCTCATGAGCCGGCGTCTCAGGCAGGTTGAACAGCGGCGCCCACTGGCGCCACTCCGTCACGGCATCGGCGAAGCGGGCACTCAGGGTTTGCGGATCCATGTTGAGTGCGTCGGCCGCGAGCCCTTCGAGGACCTCGCGGTCCTGCGCGGATACCGGTTGATCACCGCTCATGATCCCGTCATTAGCGAGTTGAAAGGCGATATGGAACAAGGCGGCGATACGGAACGAACGGGCATCGACGGTGGCGTCGAGCTGCTCGGGCCTCTCGTGATGAGCGGCGGGCCGGGCGAGTGGCTCCGGCACGCCATAGTCGCGCATCATTTCGTAGGACAGGTCATTGTGATCAAAGCCGAAGCGCTCGCGCTCGCCAACGCTGATCGACCCCTCTTTTCGGGTGAGGACTTCCGCATATTCGTGGGGGTAGGCGGTCGCAAGGGCCAGACAGCCGATCCGGGCTAGCAACGCGCAGGCAAAGATGTCGTCCCGCGGTGCGGTACTGGACTCGCCAACCAGGTCGCGCGCAATCATCGCTGCCAGCAGCGAATGGGCTGAAAAGCCGCCATAGTCAAATGCCGTGCAGCGTTGCTGCCCGGGGCGGTCGACCAGCGAGAACGCGACGGCGACCTGCTTGACCGTATCGACTCCCACCCGCATGACCGCCTCTCGGATGGAGACAACCGGACGCGCCGCTTCGCTTGCTGCGTTAGCCAGGCGCAGCAGACGACCACTGAGTGCGGGATCTGTCTCGACGAGCTGCGTCACCTCGTCGACAGAGGGGGCCGCATTCTGCCAGAGCTCCATGATGGCCAGGGCCACGCCGTTGGGACTGGGCAGCTCGTCGGTGGCGTCTTTGAGGATGAGTTGGGATCGCTGCATCACTGGTGAGTCCATTCAAGAGACGGGGAATCGAGGTCCCGGTCCCAGCGGTTGCTGCCGGTCCGGGTCACGCGGGGTATGGGTGAGCGCGCTCAGCAGGGCGCGGAGCAGTTCATCGCGCTGTTGCATCAATGACTGCCAGCGCTCCGGTGACGGTTGGTGTGTCGCGTTCAGACAACGCAGCGCCTCATTGTGGATCGAACGGTGGAGGTCGCGGATACGGATGAGCGCGGATCGCCGCTCGCGATCGACGGGCGTCAGGGATGCCTCGGAGACTGGCTTGATGTTGGCATCCAGCCACTGCTGCAATGCTTGCTCCGCGCCCCATGCCGGCGGCACGGATTGATTCTGATAGAGGGCGTGCTCGACCTGACCGAGCCACTGCGAATAGGCGACAAGGGCGAACACTGCGGGCATGTCGGCCGGTGTGACCGGCGCCATGGAGCGCCACTGCGCGGGGGGAGTCCATTGAGTCAGCCAGTCCACGAGGGCGGATGCTGGCATGGGCGGTGCAATGCCAAAACCCTGGGCGCGCTCGCAGCCAAGCGCGAGCAGCATTGTGCCGTGATCGAGCGTCTCGACGCCCTCGGCAATGGTCTGGCGAGCCAGTTTGCGGGCCAGGCTCTGGACACCATCGAGAATCGCCAGGTCATCGGGGTCATCGAGCATGTCACCGACAAACGTCCGATCAATCTTTAACTGCGGCGCGGGCAGATTCTTGAGGTAATTGAGGGTCGCGTAGCCGGTGCCGAAGTCATCCAGTGAGAATCCGATCCCCAGCCGCCGGCACGCGTCGATCACGGATCTGACTCGGGCGATATCGTCCAGGGCGCTGCTCTCGAGGACTTCCAGCTCGAGGTCGCCGGGTTGCAGGGTGGGATGCCGGGCCAGGCAGCGCTCGAGCTTATCGATGAAGTCGGGTTGGGCGATCTGATAGCCATCGACATTAATGCTGACAGGCAGGGCATAGCCCTGCTCGCGCCACGCCACCACTTGCCGGGCGGCCGTCTCGAGCACCCAGTCACCGACTTCGACGCTTACTGGTGTGGCCTCGAGGGCGGGCAGGAAATCACCGGGCGGGAGCAGACCGTGGTCGGGATGCTGCCAGCGGATTAACGCCTCGGCGCCGATGACCCGGCCATCCGGTAGATGGACCTTGGGTTGGTAGTGCAGTGTGAATTCACGCCGGCCCAATGCTTGACGAACGGCGTCAATGGTCTCGTTCTGATCGCGCACCGCCGAGTCGTGGTCGGGGTCAAAGACCGCAATCCGGTTTTTGCCCGCCTGTTTGGCGGCGTACATGGCATGGTCGGCCTGACGGATAAGCTGCTCCGCCTCGAGCGCCGCGGCCTGGGGGTAGAGCGCCAGCCCAATGCTGGCGGACGGTACGTTCGTCCGAGGCCGGCGAGCGGCTGAGCGCAGCGGCGCGCGATGGGCGCTGGCAATACGCCGCCGGGCCTCCTCGACATCGCGGACACCCTCGATGACAACGACAAACTCATCGCCGCCGACACGTGCCAGCATGTCGTCATCGCGCAGCGCGGTGGCAATGCGCCGGGCAATGCCGGCGAGGATCCGGTCACTCCGAGCAAAGCCATGGGTGTCATTGAGGGATTTGAAGTCATCGAGATCGATGTACGCGACGGCGAGCTGCTTGTCGGTCCCGTGATGACGATTCATGGCATGGCCGAGTGCCTCATTGAGCCGTAGCCGGTTTGGCAACCCCGTCAGCGGATCGTAGAGCGCGAGATGCTCGAGGCGCTGTTTGTCACGCGCCTGTTCGGTAATGTCAGTGACCGTCGTCGCTTTGTAGCGGCGTCCGTTGGGTAGAACGACGCGCGCGGCGGTGACCCAGACCTCCCGCAGGGCGCCGTCCTTGCGAACGACCTGCCATTGCCCGGCGCTCTCGTTGCCACCCCGCAGGAAGGCATCGTGGATGCGCTCGGCGGCCGCCCGTCGATCAGCGGGCAAGACGACGGTGAAGGGCTTGCCGATCAGTTCGTCGGCGGTGTAGCCGTAGGTCTCGCAGTAGGCCTGATTAACCTTGACAAAGCGACGCTGCTCGTCGGTAACGCAGATACCGACGTCGGCGGAGTGATACACCGCCTCGAGTAGCGCGGATTCGTCCGATGCGTTCAGCCCCATAAGCGTACTTGGCCAGTCTCTCCTCCCGCGTCGACCCGCGCGGCTGTGTCGATGATATCGGATTCGAGCAGCATTGAAATCTCTATCAGTGCGAATCCCCCGGGGGTCGATCATCAACATCCGGCAGACCGCCGCGCAGGCTGCGTATCAGGCGCGGCAGAAAGGCCAGACTCGCGACCAGCGCCACCGCGATCAATAGCGCCTGCACGACATTCCCCCCACCTGTCAGCGCCTGGCGGCCGGCATGCCCGATCCACACATAGGCCAGCGCGCCCGGTGCCATCGCAACCATCGAGGTCAGCACGTAGACGCGCAAGCGGATGCGCGTCAGTCCGAGCATGTAGTTGAGCAGATTGAAGGGGACCAGCGGAACCAGCCGCATCAGCGCGACAAAGCGCCAGCCCTCGCGATCGATACCGGCCTGGAGGCGATTCAGCCGGGCGCCGCTGCGCCGCTCGACGGCAGGGCCCAGGCCATGCCGGGCGGCGACGAAGGCAAGCGTCGCGCCGGCGGTGGCACCGATCAGGCTGTAGAAAGTGCCCCAGACCGGCCCGAACAACGCGCCGCCACTAATGGTGAAGACCAGGCCGGGCAAAAACGCCACCGTCCCGAGGGCATAGGCCGCGACAAAGCCCAGTCCTGCCCATGGCCCAAGCCCGCTGAGCCAGGCCGCGATGGCCTCGCGGCTGATCTGGTCACGGATCGTGATACCGACGATGATGATTGCGATGACCGTACCGACCAGCAGCCAGCGCCGGGTCATGGCAACACTCGGTGGAGCCATCGAACCGCGCGCCGCGTGCGCGGCGAGAACAGGGATGGGGCATAGTAGGCGCCTGCCGCGCGTTTGATGATCTGCGCCAGGGTCGGATAGGCGTGCACCATCCCGGCGATGCGCCGAAGCGGCACCTTCTCGGCAATGGCCAGGCCCAGTTCGTGGATGATCTCACCGGCATGGGGCGCCAGCAGGCTGGCACCGATGATCCGGCCCCGGTGGATCAGCAACTGCAGTTCGCCGGTGGATTCGCCATCGGCGATGGCGCGATCCACATCCGCCAGGTCAAAGCCGACCCTGTCGTATCGCAAGCCGGCATCATCCGCCGTGGCCTGAGTCATCCCGACGTGGGCGAGCGCCGGGTCGGTGTAGGTCACCCAAGGGGCGGCGCTGTAGTCGACTTTTCGTGGCAGGCGAAAAATGGCGTTGCTGATGATGATCCCGGCCTGGTACTCGGCCATGTGGGTAAATGGCAGTGGACCGGCGCAGTCGCCAATGGCGTAGATATGCCGCTGGCGGGTTCGCAGGCGCCGATCCACGGCGAGGGTGCCATCGGCGTTGATGGCGAGCCCCGCCGCCTGGGGATTGATGGACTGGGTATTGGCCCGCCGACCGGTGGCGACGAGCACGCGATCAAAGCCGATGGTCTCGGGCCCGGCGCCGGCCTCCAGGTCGAGCAGCGCACCGTCGTGATCCTGCTGCGCCCGGGTCACCGTGGTGTTCAAACGCAGGTCGATCCCCTCGTCGCGCAGGTGCTCGCCCAGCGTGTGCGCAAGGGCGGGCTCGTCGCGGGGCAATATCCGGGGGCCGGTCTCGATCAACGTCACATGGCTGCCGAGTCGGGCAAACGCCTGGGCCAGTTCCGTGCCGATGGGCCCACCCCCGATCACCGCCAGGCGATCGGGCAGGTCGCGTTCGTCAAAAACGCTTTGGTGGGTCAGATAGGGGATTGTTTCCAACCCGGGAATGGCGGGAATGACAGGGCTTGAGCCGGTGGCAATCACAAACCGCCGGCCGCGGACTGCCTGGCCCTTGACCAAAACGGTCTCGCGATCACGAAAAGCCGCCTCGCCAAACCGCACATCGACGCCGTAGCCGCGAAAACGCGCCGGGTCGTCATGCTGCTGAATCTGGGCAATGACGGCGCGAACCCGATCCATGACGGCACCCAGATCAGTGGCCGGCGCTGCCGCGTCAATCCCAAACGCCGGTGCCTGCCGCACGGCCTGAGCGACGGCGGCGCTACGGATCAGGGCCTTGCTGGGGACACAGCCCGAGTGCAGGCAGTCACCGCCCAGTGCCGATTCGCGCTCGATAAGCACGACATCCAGGCCGAGTTGCCCGGCGACGCTGGCAGTGATCAACCCGCCGACACCTCCGCCGATGATGACCAGATCGTGGGCGTTGCGCATGATTCATGACTCCGGGAGTAGTCGTAGGGTGCCGTATAGGGCTTCGGCGCGATCACCGGTGTTGTCACAGTCGGTCATCAGCGCCAGCCCATCAATACGGTCAATGGCACGGTCATGCAAACGGGCGAAGTCCTCGCGCAGATTGCGGCGGTGGACACGCCAGCCATCGTTGCCGGTGCTGGCACCGTCCAGAGAGTCGACAACCACCATCCGGGCCTGACTGGCGAAGGCGTTGGGCCATTGCTCACCCGGCTGGGCGCGGGTACTGGTGACGTAGTTGATCGCGCGTGTCCGCCAGCGCAGGATCGGATGCTCGTCGACGGCGTAGAGCCTGGCGGCATAGTCGTCACCGGACTGGCGGCGCGGGTCGCCGGTTGCCACCGGATCCAGCACGCGCCAGCGCCACTCGATGATGGGGGTTTTGTCCAGATCGATCGCCTCCGGATAGACAAGCCCCGAGGCGGTGCCGTCCTCGCAGACCGCCCGCACTGCGGTGCCCTCGGCCGTTGAAGCGAGTGCATAGTCGGTTTCACCGGCAAAGGCATGGGGCTGCCAGTCGATGATCCGCTCAGGCGGCAGGCGCACTTCTGCCGTTGGCGCTTGCGCCATCACAGCGCCCATTGCCAGCACAACGATGCCGATCCCGCGGATCATTGCGCCTCGGCGGGTTTGTCCAGCCAGTCGGTCTCGAAGGCGGCCGCATTCATCGGCCGGGCCAGTAGAAATCCCTGCGCCACCTCGCAGTGGCGATCCCGCAGCCAGTCGAATTGCGATTGGGTCTCGACGCCCTCGGCGACCACCGTGAGCTCGAGTTGCCGCGCAAGCTCCAGGGTGGCGCGCAGGATGGCGCGAGCCTTGCCCTCATCGGTGTCGATGGAGCGGATGAAACTCTGATCAATCTTGAGCGCATTGAGCGGCAGCTTCTGGACATAGCGCAGCGATGAGTGGCCCGTGCCAAAGTCGTCCAGGGCCAGCGACACGCCGGCGGCGTGGAAAATCTGTAGATTACTCAGGCCGGTTTCCGAGTCCTCGAGGGCCTCGGATTCGGTGATTTCTACAGTCAGCATGGCCGGATCGGCATTATGCGCCGCGAGCCGATCGAGGATCTCCCGGGCGGTCCCCTCCATCATCAGGCTGAGCACCGAGAGGTTGACCGAGAGCTTGAAGTCATGGCCCCGGCGCTGCCAGGCGGCGAGCTGGGCCGACGCCTGATCAAACACCCACCCGTCAAGCTTGCGCACCAGTCCGGCGGCCTCGGCCACGGGAACAAATTCACCCGGGCTGATGCTGCCGAGTTCCGGATGCTCCCAGCGCAACAGCACTTCGGCGCCACAGAGTTGGCCATCGCGGAGGTGGCATTGCGGCTGATAGGCAAGCCAAAGGCCTTCGGGCGCGTCGAGTTCGCGTTGCAGGGCCTGGGTCAGACCGGCACGGCGATCAAACACCTCGCGCATCTGCGCGTCAAAACTGATCGCCTGGTTGCGGCCCTGACGCTTGGCGGACTCCATTGCAATTTCGGCGTTTTGTATCAGCTCTCTCGGTGTCATGCCGTCGCCGGGCGCCCACACCACCCCCGCGCTCATCGTGGTCAGCACCGCATAGGAATCGACGCCGTGGGGCTGCTTGGCCGCCTGGAGCAATTCGTCCGCCCGGGTCATGACATCGGTCTGGCCGCTTGGCGGCAGTACAATCACGAATTCATCGCCCGCCACACGGGCCATCACTTCCGTCGGCTTTTTGGCCGATGACAGGCGCTGCGCCAGCGAACGCAGCACCGCATCGCCGGCGGCATAGCCGAGGGTGCCATTGATGTTCTTCAGGTTATCGATATCCATTGAAATGAGCGCAAACGACTCGCCACTCTTCTCGGCCGCCGCCAGACGCGACTCGACGGCCTCGGTCAGGCTGAGCCGACTGCCGATGCCAGTCAGCGTATCGGTCCGGGAAAGGCGCGCGAGGCGTTCCTTCTTTTGCACGGATTCGTCAATACCCGCTTCCATCCAGCGCGCCAGCGAAGCGCCCACGAGGTTGACCAGCACCAACGCCGGAGCGGCCGCGAGCCCACCAGCGAGCGCGCCAGCCGGAAAGAAGAATATCGTCACCAGCGCCAGCGACAGGAACAGCCCGAACCCGATATAGGTCCAGGGCGCGCGTAGCGTGAATCGCGCCTCGACTAAGCGCCAGGTCAGCCCGACCAGCGTGGCGATTGTCAGCGTTGCCACCCCCACCGCAGCGCCGGGGCCGCCGATGATGATCCGCGCCGGCACCGTCACGATCAACGCTGCGCCCGCGCCACGCCAGCCGCCCAGCAATCCGGCAAAGCCCATGAGCAGGATACGGGCATCGATCAATACGCCGGGCTGGATTTCCACCGGCTGGAGCATCAACAGGACGGTTCCCAGGCCCAGCATGGCGCCCAGCACGAGCGTCTGCATGGGCATGCTGGCGAACCGGCTGCGGAGATGGTGGTAGTGGATCAGCACCACCGCTGCAAAAGTCACCAGCCCCAGCAGGGCGGCCGGCAGTGCGGCTAGCACTATGGCGTGACTCGGGTGGGAATGACCGGATCTGTCCGCGTCGCGGGCAATGCTTTCATGAATCTGCCTCTGCTGCTCGTCGGTCAGTGTAACGTCCGAGTCGGCCGATCGTTGAGACCGATCATTCGTCGTCTTTGATCAGCTCGGTGTTGACCACCACCTCGGATTCGAGTGTCCGATGGACAGGGCATTTATCAGCAATCTCCAGAAGCTGCTGACGTTCTTCGGCGCTCAGTTTGCCCGCCAGGCTGATGCGGCGGTGGAACACATCAATGCGTGCACCCCCCTCGCCGCAGTGCTCGCAGTCCGTGCGGTGTTCCTTGTCGTGCGTCACGTCGGTGTAGACATGCTCTAACGGCATGTTCTTGCGTCGGGCAACCATTCGGATGGTCATGCTGGTGCAGGCACCCAGGCCGGCGGCGACGAGTTGGTACGGTGAGGGCCCGCGATCCGTACCCCCGAGCTTGACCGGTTCATCGGCCGTGAGCATGTGTTTGCCGGAGATGTTGACGTCCTGGCGGAAGCCCTTCGGGCCGGCCTCCGAGACGCGAGTCACCCCCTCGGGGGCTCCGGTGGGCGGTGTCTCGGCCGCCAGTTCCACGTAACGGGTCGACCACGCCCCAATGACATCGGCGGCGTATTCGGCATCCTCGGCGCGTGTAATCAGGTGATCGGCGTCATCGAGCGTGATGAAGCTCTTCGGGTGCATCGCCCCCTGGAATATCTCGGCGGCATTGCGGATGCCCACCGTGGTGTCGTGGGGCGAATGCAGGACAAGCAGCGCGGCATCCATATGCTTCAACGCCTCGTCCAGCTTCGCCTCGGTGATATCCTCCAGAAACTGGCGGCGGATGCGGAACGGCCGCCCGGCCAGATCCACTTCGGCTTCGCCCGTCTCGCGAATCACATCGAGCTGCGCGGCGAAGTTCTTCGAGACATGAGCCGGATCCGCCGGCGCACCGATGGTGACCACGGCGCGTGCTCCCTCGATCTGCGGCGCCGCCTTGATGACGGCCGCACCACCGAGGGAGTGGCCGATGAGTAGCTGTGGGTCGGCGACATGGTCGCGCAGGTAGTCGGCGGCGAGCCGCAGATCCTCCACGTTGGAGGTGAAATTCGTGTTGGCGAACTCGCCCTCGGAGTGCCCGAGCCCGGTGAAATCGAAACGCAGGACGGCAATACCCTGCGCGGCCAACCGCCCGGCGATCCGTCGCGCGGCGGGGATGTCCTTCGAGCAGGTGAAGCAGTGTGCGAACAGTGCCGCCCCCCGTACGGGGCCATCCGGCAGGTCCAGGCGAGCGTTGAGGGTGTCGCCACTGTGTCCGCTGAAAGTGATTTTTTTCGTGTTCATTCTCTATTGCCTCTCCTGTCGGGGATCTGTTCGGTAGAGGGGCGGCCCGCTCAGGCCTGGCGCAAAGCCGTCGCCGTGTTGATGAGTTGCGCGATAATGCCTTCGAGCGCGTCGCGATGGTGCGTGTCAATGAGTTGGCCGTCGGCATCGAATGTATTCGGAGCGCCGGCGATGGCGAGCTGCTGGGGCACGACGTGCATGCCGATATTGCCGAGCAGCATGCGCAGGGGCACGAGCCCGCGCAGGCCACCTAATCCACCCGGCGAGCCGGCGGCAATCGCCGCCACCTTGCCCTTGTAGGCCACCAGCGGTGGTTCATCGGCCGAGGCCCGTCGTGAGATCCAGTCGATGGTGTTTTTCAGCAGCGGTGAGAGGGAGCTGTTGTACTCCGGCGAGGCGATGAACAATCCATCGCTGGCGCGGAAGATGGCCTTCAGCTCGACTGCCGCCTCGGGCAATCCCTCCCGGTCCTCCAGGTCACCGTCGTACAGCGGCATGGGGTAGTCCCGCAGGTCGAGGAAGGTTGTCTTCGCGCCGGCCGCCTCCGCCATGGCAGCGGCTGCATGAGCGATCTTCTTGTTGACGGAGTCCTCACGAGCGCTGCCCGCGAGGAAGGTCAGGGATGGGGGGTTGGACATAATGCTATCGCTCCGATTGTCGAGACGCGCTCGGGGTTATGATCCGCTTTCAGCCTATCAGCAGGAGTCCTGCCCGAATGCATTCAGATCCATCCTGCAGAGGATCATTTCCGACGAGGCCTCCCGATACGCAATCAAGTAGTGATCCTGCATTTGAAGACAGATCGGATAGCTACCGGAGGAATCGTTGAGCCGCGACGATCGCTACGCTCACTGCAACCGCGGTGGTCAATCTGGGTCATCTGCCAGCTGTTTTGGTCTGGCTTGGCCCAACGCTTTTGCTGGCCCCTGTCATCACCTGGTGGATTCACAGAGTGAACCGGTCTGACAGTCAGACGGAGCCTGTTCGGTGAAACTTCCCATTCTCCCTTTGGCAACGGCGAGCAATCCGGCTATACTCTCGCCCCTGACGACAGGCGCGTAGCTCAGTAGGTTAGAGCACCACCTTGACATGGTGGGGGTCGGTGGTTCGAATCCACTCGCGCCTACCACATCCTGTCCGCTTATCAATGCAAGTGGCCTTTGGTATGGGTCACCACTGTGGAGTCCGCAATGCCCCTCATTACGCTCCCCGACGGCAGCCAACGCGAGTATGCCGAGGCACTGTCCGTCCTTGATATTGCCCGGGATATCGGCGCCGGTCTGGCCAAGGCGACCATTGCCGGCCGTGTCAACGGCAATCTGGTTGACGCCTGCGACCGCATCGAAGCCGATGCCAGTCTGCAGATCATCACGCCGAAGGACCCGGAAGGTCTTGAGATCATCCGCCATTCCTGCTGCCACCTGCTGGGTCAGGCGGTCAAACAGCTCTATCCCGAAGCGCAGATGGCGATCGGTCCCGTGGTGGAGGGCGGTTTTTACTACGACATCCGCTACGACGCCGGTTTTCACCCTGATGACCTCGAGCGCATCGAGGAGCGCATGGCCGCGCTCATCGATCAGGATTACGACGTCATCAAGCACGTAACGCCGCGCTTCGAGGCCCTGCAGCTCTTTCGCGAGCGCGGCGAGAACTACAAGGTCGAGTTGATCGAAAACCTCACCGAGGTGGATTCGCTGGCGCTCTACCATCACCAGGAATACGTCGACATGTGTCTGGGCCCGCATGTGCCCAACACCCGGTTCCTGAAGGCGTTCAAGCTCACCAAGCTGGCGGGCGCCTATTGGCGTGCGGATGCCAACAACGAGATGCTCCAGCGCATTTACGGGACGGCGTTTGCCGACCGCAAGGCCCTCAAGGCGCATCTGAAGTTTCTCGAAGAGGCGCAAAAGCGCGACCACCGCCGCATTGCCCGCAGCCAGGATCTTTTCCATATTCAGGAAGAGTCGCCGGGCATGGTGTTCTGGCACCCCAACGGCTGGCGCATTTACACCACGCTGCAGGATTATCTGCGCCGCCGGCTCTCCGAGCATGGCTATCAGGAGATTCGTACGCCCGAGCTGGTGGATCGCAGTCTCTGGGAGCGCTCGGGGCACTGGGAGAAATTCCGCGAGGACATGTTCACGACGCACTCCGAGCATCGTGACTATGCGGTCAAGCCCATGAACTGCCCCTGCCACGTGCAGGTGTACAACCAGGGTCTGAAGAGCTACCGCGATCTGCCGCTGCGTCTGTCGGAGTTTGGTAACTGCCATCGCAACGAGCCCTCGGGCACGTTGCATGGGTTGATGCGCGTGCGCAATTTCGTCCAGGACGACGCCCACATCTTCTGCAGCGAGGATCAGCTGCAGGCCGAGGTCTCGGGGTTTCTTGACCTCGCCTTCAGTGTCTATCGCGACTTCGGTTTTGATGACGTCCAGGTTGCGCTTTCCACCCGTCCCGCCAAACGCGTGGGCGAGGACGGTCTATGGGACCGCGCCGAGGCGGCGCTGGAACAGGCCCTGCATGCCAAGGATATGGGCTTTACCGTGAACCCGGGGGAGGGCGCCTTCTACGGGCCCAAGATCGAACTCTCGATGCGCGATTGCCTGAATCGGGTCTGGCAGTGCGGGACGATGCAGGTCGATTTCTCGATGCCGGGCCGACTGGACGCCGAGTACGTCACCGAGGCCGGCGACCGGGCCGTCCCCGTGATGCTGCATCGGGCGATCTTTGGCTCGTTCGAGCGCTTCATCGGCGTGCTCACCGAGCACTACGGTGGCGACTGGCCGGCGTGGCTCGTTCCCACCCAGGTTCAGGTGGTCAACATCACGGATCGGCAGGCCGATTATGCCGAAACCGTCCGGAAACACCTGACTGACCGGGGTTTTCGGGCCGAGTCCGACTTGAGGAACGAGAAGATCGGCTTTAAGATCCGTGAACATACGATTCAGCGGGTACCGTACATGGTCGTTGTCGGCGATCAGGAGCGGGAGACCGGCGAGGTCGCGGTGCGCACCCGCACCGGTGAAGACCTGGGGTCGATGTCGCTTGACGCCTTGATCGATCGGCTGGACCGTGACGTTGCCCGTTTGGGCAGAACGCTTGTGGAGGATTAAAGCATCGCTATACGCAGAAAGCCGGGGGCACGTCGCCAGCAGCCCGGCGCCGGTGAAAACCGGCGGATCAACGAAGACATTCAGGTCCCGCGGGTTCGGATGATCGATGAAAACGGCGAGCAGGTCGGCATTGTCGATACGACGGAAGCCGTCGAGCGGGCCGCCGGCGTCAATCTCGACCTCGTCGAGCTCGATCCCAACGCGGATCCGCCCGTCTGCCGGGTGATGGACTTCGGTAAATGGAAGTTCGAGCAGTCCAAAAAGCAGCAGGCGGCAAAAAAGAAACAAAAGCAGATTCAGGTCAAGGAAGTAAAATTCCGGCCTGGAACTGACTCGGGTGACTACGAGGTCAAGCTGCGCAACCTCAGGAAGTTTCTCGAGGATGGCGATAAGGTCAAGGTCACGCTGCGATTCCGCGGCCGCGAGATGGCCCATCAGGAGCTTGGTCTCGAGCTGCTGCAGCGGGTCGAGAAAGACCTTGAAGACGATGCCACCGTCGATCAGCGGCCCAAGATGGAAGGCCGGTTGATGGTGATGACGATGTCTCCCCGCAAGGGGAAATAGCGGAGGCCCAGCGCCTCCATTGGGTGAGCACCCGGCCAACCGGGTGTTCTTTTTTGTGGCAACGGAGAAACGGTTCATGCCCAAGATCAAGACGAACCGTGGCGCCGCCAAGCGCTTCCGCAAGACCGCCAGCGGTCGTTATAAGCGGGCGCATGCCTTCCACAACCACATCCTGACCAAAAAGGATGCCAAGCGGAAGGTCAAGTTGCGTGCCACCACACTGGTTGCAGAGCAGGATACGCCGGCCATTCGGCGGCTCATGCCCTACAGCTGAACACAATCTGAAACAAGAGGATTCTGAAGATGGCCAGAGTCAAGCGTGGCGTGACTGCACGCCGCCGCCACAAGAAGGTCCTCGGGAAGGCGAAAGGCTATTACGGTGCACGTCACAAGACGTTCAAGGTAGCCAATCAGGCGGTCATCAAGGCCGGCCAGTACGCCTACCGGGATCGCCGGGTTCGCAAGCGCGAGTTTCGCGCCCTGTGGATCCAGCGCATCAATGCCGCAGCCCGTATCAACGGGCTGTCGTACAGTCGCCTCATGAATGGCCTCAAGCAGGCCGAGATCGAGGTCGACCGCAAGGTGCTCGCTGACATGGCGGTGCACGATGCCGCCGGTTTCAGCGCGATTGCCGAGCGCGCGAAAGCGGCACTGGCATAAACGTCCCTGCAAAGGGACGGCCAGCAGGGGAAGGCCGTTGTCTTCCCCTTTTTTTTGTCTGCCACCGGGAATAACCATGAGTGACGCGCTCCAGTCATTGACCGAGCGGGCCGAGCAGGCCGTCGATGCGGCCACCAGCGTTGCCGAACTCGACGCGGTCCGCGTCGCCTATCTGGGCAAGAAAGGCGAAATCACCGCACAGCTCAAGGCGCTCGGGCAGCTGCCCGCCGCCGATCGTCCAGCCGCGGGCCAGGCCATCAATGCCGCCAAGCAGCGTGTCAGCGAACGGCTTGAAGCGCGCCGCAGCCAGCTCGAAGCCGCGGAACTGAACGCTGCGCTCGAGGCCGATCGAGTCGATGTGACCCTGCCGGGCCGGGGCGAGCCGCCGGGCGGTGTGCATCCGATCACGCGCACCCTCGAGCGGATCGAGTCGATGTTTCGCGGGGTGGGATTTGCGGTGGCGGAAGGCCCCGAAGTCGAGGACGATTACCACAACTTCGAGGCGCTCAATATCCCTGCCGATCACCCGGCGCGGGCCATGCATGACACGTTCTACTTTGACGCCCGCCATCTACTGCGCACGCATACCTCGCCGGTGCAGATCCGCGTGCTCGAGGCCGACGGCGCGCCGGTGCGAGTGATCGCCCCGGGACGGGTGTATCGCTGCGACTCCGACCTGACCCATACGCCCATGTTCCACCAGGTCGAGGGGTTGCTGGTCGACGAGGGCGTCACCTTTGGTGATCTCAAGGCGGTGCTCGAGGACTTTGTGCGGGGCTTTTTCGAGGCCGATCTGGCGCTGCGCTTTCGGCCCTCGTATTTCCCGTTCACCGAGCCTTCGGCCGAGGTCGATGTCGAGTGCATGTTCTGCCACGGCGAAGGCTGCCGGGTCTGCAGTGGCAGTGGCTGGCTGGAGATCCTGGGCTGCGGCATGGTCCACCCGGCGGTGTTCGAGTCCGCCGGGATCGATGCCGAACGCTACACCGGCTATGCCTTTGGGATGGGCGTCGAGCGCCTGGCGATGCTGCGCTACGGGGTCAATGACCTGAGAATCTTTTTTGAGAACGATCTGCGCTTTTTGCGCCAGTTCCGCTAGGAGCGCCGCATGAGAATCAGCAAACATTGGTTGAGTGAGTGGGTCACGCTGCCGGATTCGACCCGCGAGCTGGCGCATCGGCTGACCATGGCCGGCCTTGAGGTGGATGCGGTTGAAACCGCGGCTCCCGCATTCAGTGGTGTCGTCATCGGCGAGATCACTGACTGTGAACAGCACCCGGATGCCGAGCGCCTGCGCGTCTGCCAGGTTGATGATGGCACCGATGAACCGAAAACCGTGGTCTGCGGTGCGCCCAATGCCGCGACGGGGCTGAAGGCGCCCTTCGCCCAGGTTGGTGCAAGGCTGCCGGAAGGGATGAAGATCAAGGCGACCAAGCTGCGGGGTGTGAAATCCTTTGGCATGCTCTGCGCCGCCCGCGAGCTCGGCCTGTCCGAGGAGAGTGCGGGTCTGATGCCCCTGCCGACGGACGCACCGGTGGGGTCGGATCTGCGCGAATGGCTGGATCTGGATGATCCGATTATTGATGTCGAGTTGACGCCCAATCGCAGTGATTGCCTGAGTATGCAGGGAGTGGCCCGCGAGGTGGGGGTGCTGACCGGGCATTCGGTGACGCGTCCGGCCATCGAACCGGTCGAGCCGGTGCATGAATCGACCCTGCCGGTTGCGCTTGAGCAACCAGCGGCCTGCCCGCGCTACTGCGGCCGGGTGATACGGGGCATCAATCCACGCGCGGCGACGCCGCTATGGCTCGCCGAACGGCTGCGCCGTGCGGGCATCCGGCCCTTGAGCCTGACGGTGGATATCACCAACTATCTGATGCTCGAGCTGGGGCAGCCCATGCATGCCTTTGACCATGCGACCCTTGTCGGGGGCATCCGAGTGCGGGCCGCGGGCGAAGGCGAGACCCTGGCGCTCCTCAACGGCGACACCGCGACCCTGAAGGCGGGCACGCTGGTGATCGCCGATCACGAAAAGCCGGTGGCCATTGCCGGCGTCATGGGTGGGCAGGACACCGCAGTCAGCGACGCCACGGTTGATCTCTTTCTGGAATCGGCATTCTTTGCGCCGGCGGCAATGGCCGGATGTGCCCGCGAGTACGGACTGCACACCGACTCGTCGCATCGCTTCGAGCGTGGTGTTGATCCGCAGCGCTGCATCGAGGCCATCGAGCGGGCCACGGCGCTGCTCTGCGCGCATGCCGGGGGCGAGCCCGGGCCAGTCACCGAGTCGGTTGAAGTCGAGTATCTGCCTGAAACGCCCGCGGTGAGTGTGCGGCCGGCGCGGGTGAATGCCGTGCTGGGCACAAGCATCGAGGCCGGGACCATGCAGCAGATGCTGACCCGCCTGGGCATGCCGTCGCTGGCTGATGATGAGACATTGCATGTCACCGCTCCCAGCTGGCGGTTTGATATTGCCCGCGAGGTGGATCTGATCGAGGAGATCGCGCGCATCCACGGCTATGATCGGCTGCCATCGCGCCGTTCGGCGTTACCGGCGCGCATTCCGGCCGAGCCCGAGTCGCGGGTGGCGCTGGGGCGGTTACGCTCGCTGCTGGTGGACCGCGGCTATCACGAGGCGATTACCTACAGCTTTGTCCCCGCGGATCTGCACTCGCAGCTCGACCCCGATCACACGGCGCTGGCCCTGGCCAATCCGCTGTCGGCGGACATGGGGGTGATGCGGACATCGCTGTGGCCCGGACTGATCCGAGCCCTTGCGCACAACCGCAACCGGCAGATGAGCCGTGTCCGACTGTTCGAGACCGGCTTGCGGTTTCGGGGCGTTCTGCCGGATCTGGAACAGAGCCCGGGAATCGCGGGCGTGGTCACNGGCCCGGCGCGGCCTAAACACTGGGATCACACCGAGCGCCCGGTGGACTTTTTTGACATCAAGGGCGATGTCGAGGCGCTGCTCGCCATGCTGGGTGCCGAACGGCGCTACCGGTTCGAGTCAATGCCGCACCCGGCGCTGCATCCCGGTCAGTCCGCTCGCATCCTCTGCGATGACGAGCCCTGTGGCTGGGTGGGGGCGCTGCATCCGGCCACGGCTCGGCAGCTGGATCTGGACAGCGCGGTCTATCTGTTCGAAATCGATCAGGCGGTGTTCTCGACCCGGGCCCTGCCGGCGTTTGCGCCACTGTCCCGATACCCCTCGATTCGTCGCGACCTGGCGCTGGTGGTTGATGAGTCATTGTCCGCCGATGCCGTGCGCGAGGTGATCGCCGAGGCAGCAGGGGGCGTTCTCGAGTCGGTGGAGCTTTTCGATGTCTATCGCGGCAAGGGTGTCAGTGATGGGTGTAAAAGCCTCGCTATGGGATTGATATTGCAGGATAATTCCCGCACTCTGACCGACGAGGATGTGGAGGCGGTCATGACGGCCGTTATTCACGCACTGAGTGAGACACTTGACGCGGAATTGAGGGAGTAGGGCGGCATGGCGCTGACCAAGGCCGATATGGCCGAGCGGCTTTTCGAAGAAGTGGGACTGAACAAGCGCGAGGCCAAAGACCTTGTCGAAAGCTTTTTCGAGGAGATCCGCCAGGCGCTCGAGGCGGGCACGCCGGTCAAGCTCTCCGGGTTTGGCAACTTTGACCTGCGCGATAAGAGCGAGCGCCCCGGCCGCAATCCCAAGACTGGTGAGGAGATCCCCATCTCGGCGCGACGGGTAGTGACTTTTCGGCCAGGGCAAAAGCTCAAGGCCCGGGTAGAGGCGTATGCCGGGCACGACCAGTAACGACGCGCTGCCGCCGATACCGGCCAAGCGCTACTTCACCATCGGTGAGGTCAGTGAGCTCTGCGCTGTCAAACCCCATGTCCTGCGCTACTGGGAACAGGAGTTCAGTCAGCTCAGCCCGGTCAAGCGCCGCGGCAACCGCCGCTACTATCAGCGCCAGGACGTCATCCTGATCCGCCAGATCCGCGGACTGCTCTACACCCAGGGGTTCACCATCGGCGGCGCACGCCAGCAGCTTGCCGGTGCCTCCGCCCGCGATGACACCACTCAGCGCCAGCAAGTGGTGCGCCAGATCCGTGGCGAGCTCGAGTCACTGCTGAGTGAACTCAAGCGCTAGAACGCCGTCACACGATTGGAGCCGGACGATTGGCGTGATGCCCGAGCTGCTGTAATATTAGGGGTCGTCGGGGCGTAGCGCAGCCTGGTAGCGCATCTGCATGGGGTGCAGAGGGTCGCAGGTTCAAATCCTGCCGTCCCGACCAGACTTTCCAATCGAGCAGCATCCGCCTGTTCAGAAAAATACAGATCCAAAGGAACAACCCGAATGAGCGACGTTGTTGTCGAGCGCCTGAACGAGGGCCCACTCGTTTGTGCGGAGGGGTTTTTGTTTGAACTCGAGCGCCGGGGCTATCTGTCCGCTGGCGAGTTCGTCCCGGAGGTCGCATTGCTTCGGCCTGACGCCCTCGAGACGCTGCATCGGGACTTCCAGCATGCCGGATCGGATATCGTGCAGGCGTTCACCTATAACGGCCACCGCGAGAAGATGCGCGTCATTGGCCGCGAGGATCGACTCGAGCCGCTCAACCGTGCCGCGTTGCAGATTGCCCGACGCGTGGCCGATGACCGGCCCGGCAACCTGATGGCCGGGAATATCTCCAATACCAATATCTGGGATCCGGACGACCCGCAGGCGCAGGTCGCGGTGCGGGCCATGTTCGACGAAATGGTCGGCTGGTCCGTCGAGGAAGGCGCTGATCTGATGATCGGCGAAACCTTCTACTATGCCGGTGAGGCCCGGGCGGCCCTCGATGCCATCCGTGCCCGCGGGCTACCGGCGGTCATTACCCTCGCGCCGATGGCCGAGGATCGGATGATGGACGGGCCGGGCATCGTCGAGACCTGTGTGGCGCTCGAACAGGCCGGCGCCAGTGTCGTCGGCATGAACTGCTTTCGCGGGCCCGATACCATGCTGCCGTGGATCGAGCGCATTCGCGCGGCGGTCTCCTGCCATGTCGCTGCGCTGCCGGTTACCTATCGCACCACTGAGGCCGAGCCGACCTTCTTCAGCCTGACCGAGTCGCCGGCTTGCGCCTGCCCGTCGCCCCATGGACGGCCGTTTCCAACGGCGCTCGACCCGATGTACTGCAACCGCTACGAGATCGGCGACTTCGCCCAGCGTGTCCATGCCATGGGTGTGAACTATCTGGGTGTTTGCTGCGGCGCCGCGCCCATGCATATTCGTGAGGTGGCCATGGCCGTGGGACGCGAGCCCGAGGCGGCCCGGTTTGCTGAGCGCATGGAGAATCACTTCATGTATGGCTCCCACGAACGGCTGCCCGCACACATCCGCGCGCTCGGAGACAGGGCCTAGCCGGTCCGCGCCTTCGGGCGCGGGGCGGGGCCTTTGGCATGGGTTGGGTACTGGCGACGATCGGCCTTGCGGCTGTGGCAATTTATTGTTGCTACATCCGGCGGGTCCGCCACAATGTTACCGAGGCGTCGGCCACTCAGGATCGACTGGAACAGGCGGCCAAGATCTTCGAGGTGATGCGCGAAGGCATTCTTGTTTCGGACGAGTCGCATCGCATTGTCGAGGTCAATCCGGCGCTCGAACGCATGCTTGACTATTCGGACGATGAACTCTGTGGCCAGACGCCGGTCACGTTCTTCTCTCCCAGAGACCGTGAGGCGGCGTATCCGGCCATCGTCAAGGCCCTCGACGAGGGGTCGGGTCGCTGGCAGGGCGATGTCCGGATGCAACGGCGGGATGGCAGTACCGTTGATGTCGACTGCTTCGTGGCGCGAATCCGCAACGATTCGCTGGGCACGGTGCACCATGTCGCGGTATTTCACGACATTAGTGAGCGACTCAGTTACCAGCAGCGCCTCGAACAGCTCGCGAGCTTTGATGCCCTCACCGGGCTGCCCAACCGCCGCCTATTGACCGATCGGCTTGACCAGGCCATTGCGCAGTCAAAGCGAACGCAGGAGGTGTTTGCCGCCTGCATGCTCGATCTGGACGAGTTCAAGTCCGTCAATGACCAATTCGGCCATGAGGCCGGCGATCGCGTGCTCAAAGTCGTGGGCGATCGGCTGGGTGGTGTCCTGCGCGGTGGCGATACCGTGGCGCGATTGGGCGGGGATGAATTTGTCATCGTGGTCCGGAACTATACCGGCGACCCGGCAGTATTCCAGCGCATTCTCGACGCCCTCAACGGTCCCATCGAGCTGGGTGATCGGCAGCCGACGGTTGAAATGAGTGGCAGTCTGGGAGTCAGCCTTTTCAAGCCCGCAGCGCCGCTGGACGGCGATCAGCTGGTGCGACAGGCCGATCAGGCGGCTTACCGCGTCAAGTCCAGGGGCGGTCATGATTACCGGTTCTTTGACCGTCTGACGATCGATTAACCCGTGACCGGCCCGAAGGGTCGGCTACATCATGCCGTTGTTATCCTTTCCCAGGTCAATTTCCACGCCGCCAGCGGTCATGATGTCCCGTAACAGGATGATGATCCCGGCAACACAGAGAAACAGGCTGAATATCAACGCGACGCTCTGAAAGTGTCGCAGGACGTAGAAAAACCCCGGCTGTTCAATGGGAACCCAGATGATGGGTGCCATTACGCCCAGAAGAAAGACAAACGCATAGAGCAGAAAGCGGATGAACTCCACCGGCACCCTGCGCACGGTCAGTCCATAGACCAGCACCGCCACAATCAGGACACTCGCGGTCGCCTGAACGACAATCATGGCGCGATCCTGGATGAACGAGAATCGCCCCTCCTCGTAGCCAACACTCCCGACCTCGCCGTAGAGCATGACCAATGCCAGATTGATCGCGAGAAAAGTGATGCAGAGTGCGTTGGGCAGAATCAGCATGCGCTCGCGTCGTTGCATCGAGAAGCCGCCGATCCACCACCAGACGAAAAACCATAAGGGGATGGCGACGACATAGGTCGATAGGGCAACAATCACATGCATAAGGCGCTTGTCCGGGTGGTTGTGGTTTTCACGGATGCGAAAGCTGACCGCATCAGCGAGAATACGGTAATGTCAATCGCTGCCGTCCACCACCCCGGTTACACCATTGACCTGCCGGCGAGCCATCCGTTTCCGATGGCGAAGTTCCGGGTGCTGCGCAACCAGCTGGGGCAGCACAAGGGCCCGATCACGTGGCACCAACCGTCCATGGCGACGCCAGAGCAACTCCAGCGCGTCCATACCCGAGCCTACCTCGACGCCCTGATGGGGGGGCATCTCGATCGCGCGGCCCAGCGGCGCAGTGGCTTTCCCTGGTCAGCGGCGCTGATCGAGCGGGTCCGCCTCGAGACCGGCGGGACATTGCTGACCGCCCGGCTGGCGCTTGACCAGGGCCTGGCGCTCAACGCGGCCGGCGGCACTCATCATGCCCATGCGGACTTTGCCAGTGGCTACTGCCTGCTCAATGATCTGGCCGTGACGGCAAAGACACTGCTTGAGACCGGCGAAGTGGGGCGGCTTTTGATTATCGATCTGGACGTCCATCAGGGCGATGGCACCGCACGGCTGCTGGCTGACGAGCCGGCGGCGTTTACCTTCTCGATGCATGTCGCCCGCAATTTCCCGGCGCGCAAAGCCGACAGCGACTGGGATCTGCCGCTGGCGAGCGGGCTCGACGACGCGGCTTATCTCGGGACGCTGACGGGCGTGCTGCCGCGGTTGATCGATGATTGCGATCCCGATCTGGTGATTTATGACGCCGGCGTCGATGTCCATCATGCCGATCGACTTGGCCATTGCGAGCTGAGCAATGCCGGCCTCTACGAGCGCGACCGTCGGGTCATCGAGGCGGTTCGCTCGCGCGGAATCCCCCTTGCGGGCGTGATCGGAGGTGGCTATGACCGCGACCTCGAAGCGCTCTGCCAGCGCCATGCGCAACTCTTTCATGCCGCCCTGCACACCCAAGAGGAGTCAGCCTGATGCGGTATCGCCTGAACGTGCCCATTGCGGTCATGACCATTGTGGTACTCGCCGCTGGTGCGATCGTGTTCAGTCCGCCGGGCTGGCTGCCTGCGGGCACGGTACTCACCACCGCCATCGCGCTGGTGACCATCGGACTCTACGCCACGGGCCTGATCGCCGAGGCAATGACCTCGCTGGTGTTCTTTCTGGCGGCGATGCTCTTCGCGATTGCCCCGCCCGATGTGGTCTTCTCGGGGTTTGCCTCGAGTGCGTTCTGGATCATTTTTGGCGGCCTGATCATCGGCATGTCCATCCGCCATACCGGCCTGGGTCAGCAGATTGCGGATCGCCTGATTGCACGACTGCCGGGGCGCTACAGCGCATTGATCGCCGGTACGGTCACCGTGGGACTGCTCTTTGCGTTTCTCATGCCCGGTGCCATGGGACGAATGGTGCTGCTGGTGCCCATCGCCGTGGCGGTGGCCGACCGGGCGGGATTTGGCGAGGCGGCCAACGGCCGGATTGCGGTGGTGCTGGCGGCGATTTTCGGCACCCATGTGGGCTCGTTCGCGATTCTGCCCTCAAATACGCCCAATGTGGTCTGGTCGGGCGCCATGGCCTCAGTGCACGGCGTCGAGGTGGGTTATATGGAGTATCTGGCCTGGCACTTTCCGGTGCTGGGGGTGCTGCGCTCGGTGCTGCTGGTTGGGGTGCTGGTCTATGCGTTTCCCGATCGCCTCGGTGCGCGCACCGAAACGCCTGCCGCGGCGCCGCCCCTTGGTCGTGATCAGCGGCTGACCGCTTTTGTGCTGATCGCGGCCCTGGCAATGTGGGCCTCGGATGCGGTGCACGGCATCGGTCCTGCCTGGGTGGCGCTGGCGGCGGCGCTGGTCTATCTGCTCAATGCCCCGCGTTTGGTACCCGCCCGGCCGTTTGCGGCCCTGGATGTCGGGCCCTTGCTGCTGCTCGCCGGTATCCTGGGGCTGGGCGCTGTGCTCGCGCATACCGGCATCGGTGAGGCGGCCTTCAAGCAGCTCCTGCCCCTGCTGCCGTTTGAGCCGGGGCAGGGCGCGCGTAACTATGCGTTGGTCAGCCTGGGTGGGACGGCGCTGGCGGTGTTGACCGCCATGCCCGGCGTGCCGGCCATCGGTGTGCCATTGGGCGATACACTGGCGACGGCGACGGGCTGGCCCGTGGAGTCGGTGCTGACCATTCTGGCGGCAAGCTATTCGACCTATCTACTGCCCTATCAGGCGCCGCCGATCCTCATTGGCGCGCAACTCGGCCAGATCCCGTACCGCGCGCTGGTGCGCTTTACGCTGGGTTTTGCCGCGCTCAGCATCGTGCTGATCTTTCCGTTGCATTATCTGTGGCTGCGGATCATTGGCGTGCTGGCAGGTTGATCGTACCCTGTGTGTTGCAACGCAACGTGAGGTATCCTGTGGGCATGGAAACGATGACAAAGACCCGCGTCGGCGTCCTGCTGTGCGATGACCTGCACGAAGAGCTGCAGACCGAGTGGTCCTCGTATCGGGCGCTTTTTGAGACGCTGCTGGCCGACGAGCATGACAGCATCGAGGTGAGCGGCTTTCGGGTGCACGACGGTGAGTGGCCGGACAGCCTCGCATCGGCGGATGCCTGGCTGATTACCGGCAGCCGCGCGAGTGTGCATGAGTCGCCGGACTGGGTGGTCGAGCTGCAGGCGTTCGTGCGCAGCGCCGAGGCGCAGGGCCAGCCGATGATCGGCGTGTGTTTTGGTCATCAGCTGATTCAGGCGGCGCTGGGCGGTCGCACGCAGCGCTCGTCCCTCGGCTGGCATCTCGGCGCCTACCCGGTGTACTGCGAGGCCGCCTTCGCCGGTCGCCAGCCTGGCGAGTCATTATCGTTGCTGGCGGTGCATCAGGATCAGGTGGTCGAGCCGGCGCCAGGCTTCGAGCGCATCGCGACCAGTGAGCAGTGCCCGTGGTATGCGATGCGCCGGGGGCGCACGCTGACCATTCAGGGCCATCCGGAGTTTGATCGCGAGTTCTTTCAGGCGTTGATGGGACGGGTGCGGACCAAGGCCGGTGACGAGGCGGTGGATCAAGCCCTTGCCACCCTCCCTGGCGACGATCACACCGCGGCGGTGCGGGCAACGATGCGCGACTGGCTGCGCGCCTAGCCGCCCGATCGCAGACACGCGGAGAGGCCGAGCAGTGCCGCCGACGGGTGGGTGACGGCGATGATCGGTACCGGCTCGAGGTAGGCACTGAAGCGGCCCTTGGCCAGAAAGGCGCGGCGAAGTCGCTGCCAGTCGAAGGCCTCGCCCAATGCGGGAATGACCCCACCCCCAAAGTACACGCCACCCCGCGCGCCGGTCGCCAGGGCCAGGTCACCAGCGGCATTCCCCAGGGCGTCGGTCATGTGCGCGAGCACTTCGCGGCCCACCGGGTCACCCTCCATGCCGGCCCGGGCGATCGCCTCGGCGTTGTTCAGGACGGGCTCGCGGCCGTCAATGGCCTGAATCGCTCGATAGATCGCCTCGATCCCCAGGCCCGAGGCCACACGCTCGGCGCTGCAGTGGCCGAAACGCTGGCCAATCTGTTCGGCAATGGCCCGTTGGCGGGCCGTTTGCGGGGCAAAGCTGATATGCCCGCCTTCGCTGGCAAACACCCGCCAGTCCTTGCCGCAGGGGGTGATGATGGCGCTGCCCAGACCGGTCCCGGGGCCCAAGGCCAGACGGGGCGCTTCGGTTTGAGCAACACCGGCATGGATAACCTGCTGATCGCGCCCGCCCAGGGCCGTGACGGCCCAGCCCTGAGCCACCCAGTCGTTGAGCAACGCCACCTGCACAAGTCCCAGATCGCTTGCAACTGCGGAGGGCGAGAACCGCCAGCCCGCGTTGGTGAGCTCAACGGGGTCGTGATCGAGTGGGCTGGCAACGGCGCAGAGGGCCCGTTCTGGCGCAGGGTCGGGCGCCAGCTCCCTGAGGGCAGCCGCCAGAAATTCGGCGAGGCCATCGAAAGACCGGGTTGGCCGCCGGAAGACCCGTGTCGGTGGCTCGCCGGGCTCGGTGACCAGACCGGCGCGGGCATGGGTGCCGCCGATGTCGGCGACCAGTACCGGGCGGGCGTCAGGCCGAGTAGTAGACATGCACCGGCACTCGCCGCTGGTGGAGCAATGCGTAGACCGGGTAGCGCTCGGGGTCGGCCGCGGTGACTGCCTGCTCGAGGGTATCCCACTTCTGCGCGCCGTTGACATGCAGGGCAATCCAGCGGCTCTGCAGCAGCGTCATCAACGTCAGTGACAGGCGATCGTGGGGCGGGTCGGGCGCCCGCGTGACGACGCAGCGTGCCTCGGTGGTGGTGCTGAGCGCCCGGGGCAGAGCCGGATCCCCCGGAAAGATCGAGGCAATATGCCCGTCATTGCCCATGCCCAGCACCACGGCATCGAACGGGCGCGGCAGCAGGCCCAGTGCCGCGCCGCAGGCGGCTTCGTCACCCCGGTCGCCGGTGGTCGCCTGGTAGAGCGGGTGGAAATGGGCCGCCACCGCCCGGTCCTGGATCAGATGGGCGCGAACCATGGCGGCGTTGCTGGCGGGATCATCCGGTGCCACCCGACGTTCGTCGGTCAGGCTGACATGTACCCGATCCCATTGCAGATCACGGCTGCAGAGCGCCTCGAAAAGCGCCACGGGCGTGCGGCCGCCGGGCACCAGCAGGCTGGCGCGATCGCGGCGTCGAGCGCCATGGTCGATCACTTCGGTGAGTCGATCCGCCAGCGCCGACGCCGCGCGCTGCGGCGATGCAAAGCGCTGGGCGGCCTCCAGCGTGCGGACCGCGTGCTCAGCGTTCTTCATGCCAGGTCGCATCCTCGCGCGCCAGCAGGGCACTTGAGGCGGCAGGCCCCCAGGTCCCGGCGGTGTAGGGCTTGGGCGCATCGCCCGCGTCGTTCCAGGCCTCGAGAATCGGCTCGATCCACGACCAGGCGGCATACAGCTCGTCACGCCGCATGAACAGCGTCAGTCGCCCGCGCAGCACATCCATGAGCAGCCGCTCGTAGGCATCCGGCGGGCGCTGGCGGAAGGCCTCGGCAAAGTCCAGGTTGAGTGCCACCGGCCGCAGCTGCATGCGATCACCGGGGGATTTGGCCATCATGTGCAGTTTTACGCCCTCATCCGGCTGCAGCTGGATGACCAGGCGGTTGGGCTGCCCCGCCCCATAGGCCACCCCAAAGATGGAATGCGGGACATCGTGAAAATTCACGACAATCTCGGCGCCACGCTCCTGCAATCGCTTGCCGGTGCGCAGGTAAAACGGCACGCCCGCCCAGCGCCAGTTCTGCAGCTCGGTGCGCATCGCGACGAAGGTCTCGGTGCGGCTGTCCGCCGGCACCCCGTCCTCGTCGAGATAGCCCTGCACCGGCTGACCGGCAATGGCGCCGGCGCGGTACTGCCCGCGCACGGTGTTGCGCAGGACGTCCTGTCCCTCGAGGCGCTTCAGCGCCCGCAGTACCTTGAGCTTTTCATCGCGCACCGCATCCGCGCCAATGTCGGTGGGCGGCTCCATGGCGATGATGCATAGCAGCTGGAGCATATGGTTCTGGACCATGTCGCGCAGGGCGCCGGTGCGGTCGTAGAAGTCGGCCCGGCCACCGACACCCAGCTGCTCGCTGACGCTGATCTGCACGTCGCGCACCCACTCGCGCCGCCACAGCGGCTCGAAGAGCATGTTGCCAAAGCGCAGCGCGATCAGGTTCTGGACCGTTTCCTTGCCCAGGTAGTGATCGATGCGATAGATCGCGTCCTCGGCAAAGATCGCGCCGATCTGCTCACTGATTGCCTGGGCCGAGGCAAGGTCATGGCCGAGGGGTTTTTCGAGCACGACCCGCGCACGGTCGGTGACCAGTCCGTGACGGTGCAAGGTCTGACAGATATCGACGAAATAGGCGGGCGCCACCGCCAGATAGAACACCCGGTTGTGGTCTTCGCGGCCGCTCAGCACCGCGGCCATGGCGTCGAAGCCTGCCTCCGTGTCCGCATCGACCGAGACAAAATCGAGCCGGGCGACAAAACGGTCCCAGTCGGCAGCGGTTCGCTCATCGGGTTCAAGGTGCCGGTCGAACGCCTCATCGATCCGCTCGATGAATGACGCCCGATCGAGCGCCCGTCGCGCAGTGGCGATGATGCGCCCATCGGCGGGCAACTGACCGGCGCGGTCGCGACGATACAGGGCGGGCAGCAGTTTGCTCATCGCCAGATCGCCGGTGGCGCCAAACAGCACCAGGTCAAAGGGGTTGGTTGTTTTCACCCCACCTCCTGTATGTGGACGCTTGCGTGAGGCAACAGGGTACCGTTTTCGCGCACCTGAGCATAAGCAGGCGTCCTGTGCCCCCCGCGCGAGTGCGATAGACTGATGCCCGGATTGATGAGGGAGGTCCTATGTCAGCACTCAATTCCGCGGTGGCCGCTGTCACCCGGCGGATTCAGGCGCGCAGCGAGACCGATCGTGCCGCCTACCTCGATCGCCTGCAGGCCGCGGCCGATGACGGGCCGGTTCGCACCAGCCTGTCGTGTACCAACCTCGCGCACGCCTTCGCCGCTGCACCCGATGGCGACAAGGCACGCCTGAAGGGCCTGCAGAAGGCCAATGTGGGGATTGTCTCGGCCTATAACGACATGCTCTCGGCGCATCAGCCGCTGGAGCGCTTTCCCGGACTGCTCAAGCAGGCGGTGCGCGAGGCCGGCGGGACGGCCCAGTTTGCGGGCGGTGTCCCGGCCATGTGCGACGGTGTCACCCAGGGTCAACCCGGCATGGAACTCTCGCTTTTCAGTCGCGATGTGATCGCCATGGCCACCGGCGTGGCGTTATCCCACAACACCTTCGATGGTGGGCTGTGTCTGGGGGTGTGCGACAAGATTGTCCCGGGGCTGCTGATTGGCGCGCTGCATTTTGGCCATCTGCCCTTCATCTTCGTGCCCGCCGGGCCCATGACTTCGGCATGCCCAATGACGAGAAGGCGCGTATCCGCGGGCTGTATGCCGAGGGCAAGGTCGGTCGCGATGCGCTGCTCGAATCCGAGGCACAGTCCTATCACGGCCCCGGCACCTGCACGTTCTATGGCACGGCCAACTCCAACCAGATGCTCATGGAGGTGATGGGGCTGCATCTGCCCGGAGCGGCCTTCGTCAATCCGAACACCCCGCTGCGTGACGCCCTCACCATCGCGGCGGGTCATCGTATTACCCAGCTGACCGCGAGCGGTGACGAGTACACGCCGGTGGGCCGGGTGATTGACGCGCGCGCCATCGTCAACGGCATCGTCGGCCTGCTGGCAACCGGCGGATCCACCAACCACACCATTCACCTGGTGGCGATTGCCCGGGCAGCCGGCCTGCATGTCGACTGGAGCGACTTCGATACGCTCTCGCGGGTGGTGCCGCTGCTCACGCGGATCTATCCCAACGGCCAGGCCGATATCAATCACTTCCACGCCGCCGGCGGTATGGGGTTTCTGGTGCGCGAACTGCTCGACGCCGGGCTGCTCCACGAGGATGTGCTCACTGTCAGTGGCGAAGGCCTGCGCGCCTACGCCCGCGAGCCGATGCTGGCGGATGGCGGCGTCGCCTGGGGTGAGGCACCCGCCCAGAGCGGCGATGCCCAGGTGGTGCGGCCGGTGGCCGAGCCCTTTGATGGCGACGGCGGGCTGCGGGTGCTCGACGGCAATCTGGGGCGGGCGGTCATGAAAACCTCGGCGGTGCATCCGGATCATCGCCGCATCGAGGGCCCGGCGCGGGTCTTCGATGATCAGCAGGCGGTGCTGGCCGCGTTCCGGGCCGGAGCGCTCGAGGGGGATTTTGTCTGTGTCGTCGGGGGCAGGGTCCGCGCGCCAACGGCATGCCCGAGCTGCACAAGCTCACCCCCGAGCTGGGGGTGCTGCAGTCGCGCGGTCAGCGCGTGGCGCTGGTCACCGATGGGCGCATGTCGGGCGCCTCGGGCAAGGTCCCCGCCGCCATTCATCTGCATCCGGAATGGGTGCGCGGTGGGGCGATCGGCCGCATCCGCGAGGGCGACTGGATCACGCTGGACGCCGAGGCGGGTCGGCTTGATGTCGACGTGCCCGCGGCCGAATGGGCTGCCCGGGCGTCGGCCCCGCCGGATACCACGGTCCAGCACGGCATTGGTCGGGATATGTTTGCCGGTTTCCGGTCGATGGCAAGCAGTGCGGAGACCGGCGCCATCAGCTTTGCCCCGGGCGCCGATAACGAGGGATCGTGATGTCCATGAAGTCATTGATGGCGCGCTCGCCGGTGATTCCGGTCGTGAAAATCAACACACCATCCCGGGCGCCCGCACTGGCGCGGGCCCTGCTCGCCGGTGGCGTATCCGTCATCGAGGTTACCCTGCGAACCGCCGGCGCGCTCGAGGCGGTGGCGGCCATTGCCCGCGATGTCCCCGACATGGCGGTCGGCGCAGGCACGGTGACCGCATCAGCTCAGGTGCGGCAGGCCGCCGATGCCGGCGCGCAGTTTCTGGTGAGCCCCGGCTATGCGGACGCCGTTAACGCCGCGGCCGAGCGCACCGCGCTGCCGCTGCTACCGGGGGTGGCGACGGCCACGGAGGTGATGCGCGCCCAGGCCGATGGCTTTGAGCAGCTGAAGTTCTTTCCCGCGGTACCCAGTGGGGGAATCGCCGCGCTGCAGGCGTTTGCCGGTCCCTTTCCGGCATTGCGGTTCTGTCCCACGGGGGGTGTGCACTCCGGCAATTACCTGGATTTTCTGCAGCTCGCCAATGTCCCCTGCGTGGGTGGTAGCTGGCTGACGCCGGTCGAGGCGATCGAGTCCGATGACTGGTCGCACATCGAGGCGCTCGCCGCCAGTGCGGTGGCGGCGCGGCGTCGCGAGACCGCCGGCGGCCGGCCGCTGACGGCGGAGGAGGGGTGGCAGTCCTGGGCCGGTGAGGAAGACCCGGGCAGCGCCGATGAGGAACTGCGGTAATTTTTCCAGTTTAAAATGTACCAAAGCAGTCCTGTTTCAGTTACAATCCCAACCCATGATCAAGCTGAACCGCGAAACCGACTACGGCGTGGGTATCCTGGCGCTGATGGCGAAGGACCCTCAGGCGCGCCACAGCGCGGCGTCCCTGGCTGAAGTGCGGGGGCTGCCACAGCCCATTGTCAGCAAGATCCTCAAGCACCTTGCCCGCAGCGACCTGGTGGTCTCCTATCGAGGCGCCAAGGGTGGCTATGGGCTGGCCCGGCCGGCCGATGAGATCTCCGTTGCCGAGATCATTACCGTGCTGGAAGGGCCGATTGCACTGACCGACTGCATCGAGGACGGGCGCGGCGCCTGTCAGTACGGCAGTCAGTGCAACATCAGCAATGTCTGGGGTCGCATCAACGATGTGGTCCTGCGGGCGTTGTCTGAGATCACGTTGGCGGAGACCGCAACCGAACAGAACGGGGGCGGTCAAAACCCCATTCATACGCTTGAATTTACCGGAGTGCGTCATGTCCGCGAGCACTGAGACGATTGAACGGTTTACCCAGAAGGGCTACGAGGCCGGGTTTGTTACCGATGTCGAGGAAGACCGGGTTCCGCCGGGCCTGAACGAGGATGTCATCCGGCAGATCTCGGCCAAAAAGAACGAGCCGGAGTGGATGCTCGAATGGCGGCTCAAGGCCTATCGCAATTGGCTGACCATGCGCGAGCCGGACTGGCAGTACGTCCACTATGATCCCATCGACTTCCAGGCGATTTCCTACTACGCCGCGCCCAAGCGCGACGAGGACCGCCCGGAAAGCCTTGACGACATCGACCCCGAGATCAAGGCGACCTACGACAAGCTCGGCATCCCGCTGCACGAGCAGGAGCAGCTCGCCGGTGTCTCGAATGTCGCAGTCGATGCGGTGTTCGATTCGGTCTCGGTGGCGACCTCGTACAAGGAGAAGCTGGCCGAGCAGGGCATCATCTTCTGCTCGATGTCCGAGGCCGTACAGAATCACCCCGAGCTGGTGCACAAGTACCTCGGGACGGTGATTCCGTACAACGACAATTACTTTGCCGGCCTGAACTCGGCGGTGTTTACCGATGGATCGTTTGTCTACATTCCGAAGGGCGTGCGCTGCCCGATGGAACTGTCGACCTATTTCCGCATCAATGCGGCCAACACCGGGCAGTTCGAGCGCACGCTGATCATCGCCGAGGACAGCAGCTACGTGTCGTATCTCGAAGGCTGCACGGCGCCCATGCGCGACGAAAACCAGCTGCATGCCGCCGTGGTCGAATTGGTGGCGCTGGACGATGCCGAGATCAAGTACTCCACGGTCCAGAACTGGTATCCCGGCGACAAGGAAGGCAAGGGCGGCGTCTACAACTTCGTCACCAAGCGCGGTCTCTGCGCCGGCGACAACTCGAAGATCTCCTGGACCCAGGTCGAGACCGGTTCGGCGATCACCTGGAAGTATCCCAGTGTGGTCATGCGCGGTGACAATTCGGTGGGTGAGTTCTACAGCGTGGCGGTGACCCGCCTGCGTCAGCAGGCCGATACCGGCACCAAGATGACCCACATCGGCAAGAACACGAAGAGCACCATCGTCTCGAAGGGCATTTCCGCCCAGGAAGGCGAGCAGGTCTATCGTGGGCTGGTGCGGATCACGCCCACCGCGGAAAACGCCCGCAACTACTCGCAGTGTGACTCGATGCTGATGGGCTCGGAGTGCGGCGCGCACACGTTCCCTTATCTCGACGTCAACAACTCGACGGCTCAGCTCGAGCACGAGGCGACCACCTCGAAGATCGGCGAGGATCAGATCCTCTACTGCACGTCGCGGGGCATCTCCCCCGAGGATGCGGTGTCGCTGATCGTTAACGGCTTCTGCAAGGAGGTCTTCCGCGAGCTGCCGATGGAGTTTGCCGTCGAGGCCCAGAAGCTGCTCGAGGTCACATTGGAGGATTCGGTCGGCTGATCGCCGGCCAATCCCCTGTCAACGCACACAAGGAATCTGTTTCAGGAGTCGCAACCAATGGCATTGCTGGAAATCCGCAATCTGCACGTCAACGTCGAGGGGACCGAAATCCTCAAGGGCGTCGATCTGACCATCGACACCGGCAAGGTGCACGCGATCATGGGCCCCAATGGCGGGGGCAAGAGCACCCTGGCCAAGGCGCTGGTGGGCGATGAGGCCTACGAGATCACCGAAGGCGAAGTCCTCTATGACGGCAAGGATCTGCTCGAGATGGATCCCGAGGAGCGGGCTCGTGAGGGGGTGTTCCTCGGCTTTCAGTACCCGGTGGAGATCCCCGGCGTCTCGAATACGTATTTCCTCAAGGCGGCGGTCAACGCCATGCGCAAGCATCGGGGCGAGGGCGAAATCGATGCGATGGAGTTTCTCGAGCTGGTGCGCGAGCGTGCCAAGCGCGTGAAGCTTGATGAGTCATTGCTCCAGCGCCCGGTCAACGAAGGCTTCTCCGGTGGCGAGAAAAAGCGCAACGAAATCTTCCATATGTCGGTCCTCGAGCCCAAGCTGGGGATTCTCGACGAGACCGACTCGGGCCTTGATATCGACGCCCTGCGCATTGTCAGCGAAGGCGTCAACGCGATGCGCGATGGCGAGCGCTCGTTCATGGTGATCACCCATTACCAGCGCCTGCTCGAGCATATCGTGCCCGATGTGGTGCATGTCCTGGTGAATGGCCGCATCGTCAAGACCGGTGGCAAGGAGCTTGCCCAGGAGCTTGAGGACAAGGGCTACGAGGGCTTTGACGAGGCTGCGGCCTGAATTCGCGAGGAGCATCAGTGATGGAAGCAGTAGCGCAGTCCAAGAGCGTTTATCTCGAAGCCTTCGAGCAGCTCACGCAGACCGGACCCGAGTGGCTCCGCCCGCTGCACGAGCGGGGCATTCACGCGTTCGAGGCCCGCGGCTTTCCGGGCTCGCGCGAGGAGGCCTGGCGCAAGACCAATCTGCGGCCGGTCACCCAGACGAACTTTCCGGTGGCCGACTCGCAGGGTGCGGCACCCCGGGAACTGGTGGAGCGGCTCGGCGAACTGGGCGAGAGCTATCGGCTGGTCTTTGTCGACGGTCGGCTTGCCGCCGATCTGTCGGATCTGGCCGATCTGGCGAAAGGCCTCACGGTGACGCCGTTCAGTGAATATGCCGATCACCCGCCCGAGCGCCTGAGCGCGGCACTCGGCCGGCGGGTGGACATTGACTGGCATCCGTTCGCGGCCCTCAACACCGCGTTCTTTGCCGACGGGGCCTATGTGCATGTGGCACGTGGCGCGATGATTGAAAAGCCGATCGCGATCACCCACATCATCACCGCCGAGGCCGATCAGCGGGCCGTGTATCCGCGGTTGGTGGTCGAAGCCGAGGATGGTGCCGAAGTGCGCGTGGTTGAGCGCTTTATCGGCGACGACGCCGCCAGTACGCTGGTCTGCCCGGTCAGCGAGCTGTCCGCGGGCGAGAATACGATCCTCGACTACAGCCGGCTGCAGGAAGATGGTGCCGGGGTGATGAACATTGGCACGGTCAATCTGGCCGCCCAGCGCAATGCCTCGTTGCGGGGCGCATTCGTTGCCGATGGTGGGCGACTGGGTCGTGTCGACCTGATCGCCGACCTGGAAGGTGAAGGCGGCGAGATCGACTGCAATGGCATCTATCTGACCGAACAGCGCCAGTTCGTGGACTTCCACACCTGGTTCAATCACCGCAGCGAGAACTGCTTCAGCCGGCAGCGCTTCAAGGGCATCCTCCAGGATCGCTCCGAGACGGTGTTTGACGGCCTGGTGAAGGTGTTCGAGGGGGCGCAGAAGACCGACGCGGTGCAGGAAAACCGCAACCTGGTGCTGGGCAAGCGGGCCCTGGCCCATTCCAACCCGCGGCTCGAGATCTTTGCCGACGACGTCAAGTGCACCCACGGCTCGACCGTGGGCGAGCTCGACGAGCAGGCGCTTTTCTACCTGCGGACCCGCGGGATCAGCGCGGAAGGCGCCAAGGGCATGTTGACTCTGGCGTTTGCGGGCGAGATCGTCGATATGTTCCGTGTCACTGGCGTCCGTGACCATGTCCGGCGGGTGCTGATGCGCCGGCTGAACGTGGAAGACGCGGACATTGGGGAGATTCTTTGAGCGCTCATCCCATGCACGAAGCCCGGCCCGGCGCTGATCTGGCGCCGTACCGGGCGGATTTCCCGGTGCTGCAGCGGCCCATGAACGACCGCCGCCTGGCGTTTCTGGACAGCGCGGCGAGCGCGCAGAAGCCGCAGTGCGTGATCGATGCCGAGCGCGACTGTTATGAGCGTTATTACGCGAACATCCATCGCGGCGTGTACCAGCTCTCGCAGCAGTCGACCCAGGCGTTCGAGAACGTCCGCGGCATTGTCCAGCGCTTTATCAACGCGCCGGACGAGCGGGAAGTGGTGTTTGTCCGCGGCGCGACCGAGGCGATCAATCTGGTCGCCCAGTCGTTCGTGCGCCCAATGCTGCAGCCCGGCGACGAGGTGCTGATCACCGGCATGGAGCACCATGCCAACATCGTGCCCTGGCAGCTTGTCACCGAGGCCACCGGTGCCCACCTGGTGGTGGCGCCGGTGCTCGATGACGGCTCGCTGGACATGGACGGACTGCGCGAGCGCATCAGTGAGCGCACCCGATTCATCAGCATCGTGCATGTCTCGAACACGCTCGGCACGATCAACCCGGTGGAAACCGTCACCGAGCTCGCCCACGCCCGGGGCATTCCGGTGTTGATCGACGGGGCCCAGTCGGCGCCGCACATGCCCGTGGACGTGCAGGCCCTGGGGGCGGATTTCTACACGTTTTCGGCCCACAAGACCTACGGGCCCAGTGGCTCGGGCATTCTCTGGGGCCGCCTGGCGCATCTGCAGTCGATGCCTCCCTACCAGGGCGGTGGCGACATGATTCGCACGGTGCGCTTTGAGGGCTCGGAGTACGCCGACCCGCCCCAGCGCTTCGAGGCGGGGACGCCGAACATTGCCGGCGTGATCGCCACCGGTGTCGGGCTCGAGTACATGGAGTCGGTCGGGCGTGATCGCATCCTCGCCCATGAACAGTCCCTGCTTGCCTACGCCAACGAGCGTCTGGCGGCGTGGGATGATCTGCGCGTGATCGGCACGGCACCGGGCAAGGCGGGTGTGATTTCGTTCGTCATCGACGGGATTCATCCCCACGACATGGGGACCATCCTCGACATGGAGGGCGTTGCCGTTCGGGTCGGCCATCACTGCACCCAGCCGCTGATGGAGCGCTTTAATGTGCCGGCTACCGTGCGGGCATCGTTTGGCCTCTACAACGATCGCGAGGATGTCGATGCCCTGGTGGAGGGTCTGACCAAGGTGAAGTCGCTGCTCGGCTGACCATGACCGACCTATCGGCGCTCTACCAGGCCGTGGTGCTTGACCACAACCGCGCCCCACGCAACTGTCATGCGGTCTCACCCCATGACTACGAAGGCGATGGCAACAATCCATTGTGTGGCGACTGGGTGCATGTCGAGCTTCGACTGGACTCGGCGGGTCGTATCGAGGATGTCGGTTTCAGCGGAGAGGGTTGTGCCATCTCGACGGCATCGGCGTCGATCATGACCGAAGTGTTGATGGGGCGCACACTTGATGAGGCGCGTCGGATCGGCGAACGCTTCCAGCACCTGGTGACCGATCGGGACGCGCCGCTGCCGGCGGAAGATGACCCCGAGCTCGAAAAACTCCTGGCATTGGCCGGCGTGCGTGACTACCCCATGCGGGTGAAGTGCGCCACCCTTGCCTGGCATACCCTGCAGGCGGCGATCGAGCCGACTGCCTCGGCGGATTCGGAGTAGCGCATGGTGGAACGCCCCCCGGTCGATACACTGCGCGAAGGCGTGGTCAGCGCCCTTCGCAGTGTCTATGACCCTGAAATCCCTGTGGATGTCTACGAGCTGGGCCTGATCTACGAGATTCGAAGTGGATGCGGACGGCTTCGTCGACGTGCTGATGACGCTGACTTCGCCCGCCTGCCCGGTGGCCGGTCAGATGCCGATCATGATCAAGGCCGCGGTGGAACAGGTCCAGGGCGTTGAGGCCGCCGAGGTGGAGCTGACCTGGGATCCGCCGTGGACGCAGGACCGGATGTCCGAAAGCGCGCGCCTGCAGCTGGGGTTCATGTAGGCCCGTCGGCCGGCTGAAAAAGGCCTGGATCCACTGGCGGCTCGAGGGTCGATCCCTGTTCGATGAATGCCGGCCGCTGCCCGGTGGCGGTAAAGCCGTTGTCATAGCGGTACAGATCGGTCAGCAGGATCCGCTCGCCTTCCATACCCGCGACTTCGGTGATCGCCGTGATCCGTCGTGCCCCATCGCCAAAGCGCGTCAGCTGCACAATGATATCGATGGCCGCTGCGATCTGGTCACGAATCGCCCGCGCCGGCAGGTCCATTCCCGCCATCAATGTCATCACCTCGAGTCGGGCGAGGGCATCGCGGGGTGTATTGGCGTGGGCCGTGGTCAGGGATCCGTCATGCCCGGTATTCATCGCCTGGAGCATATCCAGCGCTTCGCCGCCGCGGCATTCCCCCACAAGGATGCGATCGGGGCGCATGCGCAGTGCATTGCGAACCAGTTCGCGAATGCTGATCGCACCACTGCCCTCAACGTTGGCCGGACGCGACTCCAGGGCCACCACGTGATCCTGCTGCAGACGCAGCTCGGCGGAGTCTTCAATGGTAACGATCCGCTCGGACTCGTCGATTTCCTCCGACAGGGCATTCAGGACCGTTGTCTTGCCCGTGCCGGTGCCGCCGGCGATGAGGATATTACGACGGCGATGGATGCACAGGCGCAGGAACGCGGCCATGGGGGCATCCAGGGCCCCGAACCCGATCAGATCGCCAAGCCCGATGCGTGTGTCACTGAATCGCCGGATGGTGAGCGTGGCGCCATTGAGCGCCAGCGGCGGGATGATCGCGTTGACCCGTGAGCCGTCGGGCAGCCGTGCGTCCACGAGCGGCGAGCCTTCATCAAGGCGCCGGCCGAGGGGCGAGACGATCCGGTCAAGCACGCTATCCAGGGACGCCGCCGAGCTGAATGCCAGTGCGGTCTTCTCCAATCGTCCCTGGCGCTCGACATAGATGCTTGACGGGCCGTTGACCATGATTTCGCTGACCGCGGCGTCTTCCATGAGCGACTCGATGGGCCCGAGGCCCACGGTTTCAGCGACCACGGCAGCCACCACGGTATTGCCGTCAAGGTCCTCGGGGATCGACAGCTCGCCTTCCTCGATCAGCTGCCAGGCCGTGGTGCGGGCTTCTTCGCGCAGTCGCTGGGGCGATAGGGTCTGGAGGATATCCCGCCGATACAGATCCAGACGCTGGCTGATGCATTCCTGAAACCGACGTACCAGTTCCGGGGCAATGCGCGGCGTGGCCGCCGGGATCGGTGGCTCCGCCGGCGCGGCCGGTGCCACAGGTGTGACAGGGTCGGGATCGGACGCCGAGGGGACGGGCGTCTCGGCCGTGTCGACCGGCCGGACCTGCCAGCAGGTGTCGCCCAGGCGCAGCGCATCGCCGGCGGCGAGGGGGCCGGCCTGGCGGACCGGCTCGCCGTTAAAGTCGATTTCGCGCCGACCGGTCAGCAGGCGGATGTGCAGCCCATCGGTGTCCACGCGGAACTCGGCATGGCGCCGGGCGATTCCCTCACCGGCAATCCGCAGATCACAGCGACGCCCGCCACCAATGGTGTATCGACGCCCCGGATCCAGGGCAATGGGGATCGGGCGCTCATGACCACGGTGCTGGAGGAGTTCGAGCTTATTCATAACGGATCTCCCGAAGCGGCAAGCGCGGGACGGGGGCTGAGCGGGTCGGATCGGCCCGTTCCGGGGTGGTGGCCGCCGGATCGTCCTGCAGTGTGGGGGTGATGAGCACCACGAGCTCGGTCTGTTCGTTCTGGAACCGCTCGGAGCGAAAAAGCCGACCGATCACCGGCAGCTCGCCGAGGCCGGGCACCCGACTGACCGCACGGGATTGCTGCTCGTCGATGAGTCCGGCAATCAGCAGCGTCTGCCCGCTCGGTCCGCTCATTTCGGTGATGGCGTTGCGGACCGAAAAGCCGGGTACGCCGAGTACCGTGACAGACTCGTCGACATCGCTGACTTCCACCTCGATGCGGGTGCGGATATGGGCATCATCGCCCACCACCGGCGCCACCTTGAGCAGTATCCCGTAGTCCTTGAAGGTCACCGTCGGGTCGCCCTCGCCGTTCTGTATGGGGATCGGGACTTCACCGCCGGCCTGGAACTCGGCGGCAGTCCCGCTCAGGGCCGAGAGCATGGGCTCAGCGATCACCCGGGCCTCGCCGGACTGGCCAAGCAGGTCGATCATCGCGGTCAGGCTGAGGCCCACGCCCAGATAGCCATTGCCCTTGCCGATATCCAGGGGCAACGACTGATTGGGCAGAAAATCGCCAAGCGCACCGCGAAAGACATCGTTGGTCTCGAGATCGGCAGCGTAGGCAAAGCTGATCGCGGGGGACTGCGTCGTCCAGTCAAGACCGATCTCGCGCAGGGTCGAGGTGCGCAGTTCCACGAACCGGGCCTTGACCTGAACGCTGGGCGTGTCGCGGGCGGTTGCCGGATCGGTGAAGTCGCCCAGCTCCGGATAGGCTTCCACCAGGCGCTCGAAGCGAGCCTGATCACGATCCGTTGTGGGGTGCCCGGTGACGAAGTACTCGGCGTTGATGCGCTCGAGACGAATCCCGTCAACACGCCTGGCCAATTGCTCGAGCTGGCGGTCGCGCGGCGTGTCCGCAGAGGGCTGGACCGTAACGGCGAGATGCCTGGGGCTGGCGCCTTCGGACCAGATGCGCAGATCGGTCTGCCCGGCGGCCCGGCCCATTAAGAGGATGCCATCGTCGTTGTCGAGCACCTCGACTTCGGCCAGTTCGCCGTCGCCGAGCGCGACGCGGACCACATTGCTTGCATCGATGATCTGCGAGTGTCCGACATCCACCGTGACGGCGGCGGCGGGCAGCCCGAGCATCAGCCCAAGCGCCGCGCCCATTGGTTGGTACCAGTGCCCGGTGCGGCGCCCAGTCATGGCTCACCCCCGATAATCAGCTCGACCGCGGGTGGCGTGTCACCGGATGGAGCATGGGTGATTGCCGCGGTGTCGATGCGATAGCCATCCACCGGTGCATTATCCCGGTCAGCGCGCAGGACGACGTGGATGCTGCCAATGGCAACGGCCTGGGTGATCCGCGCGGCCTCCACCGGTGAGACGGCCAGAGTCAGGTCGTCATAGCCGGGTTGTCGGGTATTGTCCCGCGGGACGGCAAGTCGCGCGCCGGTGGCGAGGATGGGTATATCCGCCAGCAACGGCAGCGTGGTGCGTTCGCCGTCGTCGCGGTGGGTGAGCAGCAGATCCACACGGTCCCCGGGACTCAGCAGCCCGGCAATCTCGGCGCCGCCGGACACCGGAATGGTGATGGCCCGGTCGCCGGGCGTGATCTGATCGGCAAGCCGCGCGCGGTCCGAATCGGTGACATGCACCGGCAGGATTGCGCGACCCGCGCTCAGATCGTGGGTCAGGGTCCGCCCCGCGATGCGCGCCCAGGCGCTGTCGGCAAAGGCATGCTCATGGACAAAACGCACGGGCATCTCACGCACGGCGACGCGATCCGGTGTCAGGCGGCTGCCTTTGGGCAGATCGGCGCCGGCGACGATCACTGCACGGGTGGCGTGCGTCGAGCGCAGTTCCGCTTCGACAGCCCGGGCGCGTTGCTCGAGATGCCGATCGCCAAACCAGACACCGGCGCCACCGGCCAGCAATGCCCCGGTGACCAGCAATACACCGCGTTTCAGGGGAGTCATCATCATCGCCTTCTCCGGGGGCAGTTCATAACGGGATGGCAAGGCTCCAAAGCGTCTGGTCGGTGTGGCTGGCGAAGGCCGTGATCAGCCGATCGATGCCGGACCAGACCCCCATCAGCCCCGCAATCACCGCCAGGTACTCGGCGCTGCTCATCGCCTGCCCCCTGGTATGACGCGCTGCGCGAGTAGCAGAGTCCTGCCGGAGTGGCGCAGCAGTTCCGCTTCGAGGGCCTCGCCGTCGCGATGCAGCAGCAGGCGTTGACGGTCGGCGGTGCTCGGGCGGTCGATAGCCGCGGATTGCCAGCCAGCGGCTTCGAGCGTTTGAGTCAGGGCCCTGGCGGCCGCCGCGAGGGCCAGCGGGGTGTGGGCGTGGACGGAAGCGCCGGCGGCATTGCGACTCTGGAACTCGATCTCAAACCCGGCCGGCAGGGGCAGATAGGGTTCGGGAGGTGGCGAGTCGGCGGTATCGAGCGGCATCAGGCTGATCATCACGGCATGCCCCGCGCCAGTGGGCTTGACGGCCAGGCGCCGTGAGAAGCGGTCGCTGGCCTGCCAGAGCGTGTCGTCGCGTCCGTCACCGTCGGAGTCCTCGGCCTGCAGGACGCCGGGATGAGCCTGCCACTGCCGACTGTAGAGGGTGAGCAGGGCCGCGAGGTCGGCGCCGCTGCGGTAGGCGAGTGTGCACATCGGCAGTCCGCCGATCATGACGCGTGCATCGCGCAGTACCTCGATGGCATCAGCGGGGGTCCCCAGACTGTCCAGCTCGTCGCCGCAGGCATTGCGGGCGTTCACCGCCGGCGTCAGCAGCAGGCTGGAAAGCACGCTGACCCAGAGCCAACGGGGTCGCCAGCGCCGGTCAGCGACGCCGGGGCAAACGTGCCGAGGGGGGAACGAAATCGGTGGCTTTGGCATCGCGTCCTTCCTTGAAGACAAAAAATCGGCCGAGGATCTGAGCCGGTGTCGAGAGCGCATCAACGGGTTCACTGGCAACGATCTGCTGCATACGCCGCTCATACTCGGCGTCTGTGGTGGCTTGCCAGGTGCGCGTCGAGAGGCCGCCCGCGGCAGTCAGTGTCAGCGGCGGACGGTTCTCGCCCGCCTCCAGACGCGGTTGTGCCCGAACGCGGATGCGATCACCGCGCAGACCGCTGCGCTTGAGGTCGAGCATGGCTTTGGAGAGTCCGACAAAAGACGCAATCGATGGCATTGAGTCGCCATGGGCAAGGCCTCGCACGGCGCGACCGGCTGTCGGCAGGCGGGCGAGATCTCCGTCGGGGGGTGTCGACCGCTGCCGGTTGTCGGCGACGCGTAGTGCACCCGTCGGATCCTGCCACAGCGGATTGCGGCTCGGCCCCGCGCGCCTGAGCTGGTCCACAGCCACCAGAGGCGCGTGGTCATTGCCGAACACGCGATCCTCGATCGCCAGCTGGCGTCTGGCGTCGCTGGTGTTGCCGGCAAGGCTCTGCCAGGCGGCATAGCGGGCGGCGGCCGTGGTGCTGCGGTCCATGTCGGCAAGCCGCCCCAGATAGTCCATTGCCACAAACGCCGGGATCAGCGCCAGCAGGCCGACCAGCGACTCGGTGATGGCGCTTCCCGCCTGGCGGTTCATGGCAGTCCCGGTGCCTCGAGACCGCTCAACGAGGCCTCCCAGTAGGGGTTGAAAAGCGTGGCGGGGTCCTGCCGGCTGGGGCAGTGCCGACCGCAGTCGTCGGGGACGCGGTAGCGCACCTCGCCGATGCTTAGGTGTGCATTGATCGCTTCGAGGTCGTTTCGTCCGGGCAGCGCGGCGGTCACCAGCGCGGGAATGCGGATCAGGCTTTTGTCCCGCGGCGGCTGACGAAGCCGTGTGTAGCGGGCGACGCCGACGTAGTTGCCGGCCAGCCGATCGGCATCGGCATCGCCACGGGCCAGGGTCGACCATGACTCCCAGCTCATTTTGCGCCAGTCGAAAAAGCTGACCTGCAGACGATCCCCCGAGCGCCAGCCACCGGCATCGGTGCGGGGTGGCTGCTGGGTCACGCCCTGCTTGCGAAAGCGCACGATCCTGAAAAGTGAACGGTCCCAGTCCCGGGCCCCCCGACCGAAGCGCGGTCGCCCGGACTGGGCGGGCCCCCGAAGCCAGCGGCTCAAGCGTCGGTCGTGATTGATGGTGGATCGCAGTACCCGCTGAAAGTAGCCACCGTCCCGTCCCGGCGTGACGCCCTCGAGTTTGAAGAATGCCGAGACCTTGCGGCTGAGCAGGCGCGCTTCCATCGCGGTGGCATAGGGGTCGGGCATGGCCTCGATGGCGCGGCGCTCGTTGACCTTGAAATCGTCTCCGTAGCGCAGCGCGACACGTTGCATGACTGCGTCGACCCGCGCCGGCCGCAGCGCATTGCGCGCGCCGTACTGAGCCAGTGAAAGTAGATCCATGTAGCGGTCGGCGCTGACGATGTAACCGCGGGCGGCCGTTGATGCGGTCTTGATCGCGGCATCGACGAGTCGTTGGGCCTCGCGGGTGGCCACACCGACGTAGGGCAGAAACTGAGCGTAACGGGCGATCTGGCGGGCCGCCTCGCCGGTGTAGCGCAACCAGCTGATGGTGGCCACCAGATGACCGACGGCGATATGGCTCGCGATCAGGCTGCGATTGGTATAAGCGATCAGATTGAGTCGTCGAGCGGTCCAGCTGGCACCGCTGTAGGCAGCGGCATCGGCGGCATTGACCACCGCCGATTCCTGCCCGATGCCGCGGATCGACCGGTGCGTGAGCACGATCGCCGCGGCGGCCAGCGCCAGAGTGGCCAGAACCACCGGCAGGATCTGGCCGCATTGCCGATCAGTTCTGCTCATTGAAATTCTGCAGCGTGTCTTCCTGGCCGGCCCGATCCGCGGCGCGTTGCGAATTGTTGTCGGCCTGATCGACCTGGTCACTGCCGTCCTGACCGGCCATTTCCCGGGCCATGGCGGCGGCCTGGCTGGAAATGGTGTCGCCGAATGCCGAGAAAATGCCGATACCGGCCACGGCGATGAGCGCGGTGATGATGATGTACTCCGACATCCCCTGACCGCGTTGGCGGTGAGTGGGGCGGGTGAGATGCGGGGCTTTCGGATGCGGGCGTTGGATGAGCATGGCGCCTCCTTGACTGGGCGTTGAACAGGCCGTGTGGAGATCAGCCTAGGAACAATCAGTCATGCCGCGAAGTACCGCCGGTCGGGGGGAGTCGCTGGGCGGCCGAGCGGCAGCGTTGCGGGCGTCGAACGGTGGCAAGCCAGTGGATCCCGGGTGCATCCACAGCGACGCGGGCGTCGCCCGCGTCGCTGCCAGGGAAGGCGAGGGGTGGCTCACCCGGCAACCACCGGATCGCGCGAAGGCCCTGGGCGGTGCGCTGCAAACCATAGGCCGGCGGCTGCATGGCGCTTACCGGCCCGTCCATTGCCATTAGCCCGGTCTGCTCGCAGAGCCAGACCAGCGCCTCGTCGCGGCCTGCCGGGACGGCATTGGCACCGTAGGCCAGACCGTAGGCCTCGCTGAGCCGGGCAATGGCCACACGGTGTGGGGCATCCCGCTCGAGTGCTCTGTCGAAGGCAGGATCGGGCGGCGTTGACTCAGGCCTCGGCGACGGGGCGTTGAGTCCGACGATGAGGGCGCCGGTGGCCAGCGCGATCACAATTGCGCTGGCAGCGGAGTGACCGGTGGCCGGTTGCACCCGCCGGCGCCCGAGTGTGATCAGTGCCAGCCAACCGCCACCAAGCCCCGCGGCGATCAGCCCCGGGGCTGCCTCGCTGGCTGCTGGCCGGACCGGCAGAGGCAGCGTGACCACCGCTTGAACGCCCGCCGGCGCAAGGCGGCGTTGGCGGCCGTCCGGATGCAACAAAACGCTGGGTCCGCCGTGGGCAACGACCAGGACGGGGATGCCGGCGCGCGCGGCCTGTAGATGCACGCTGCGCCGATGCAGCCCTGGGAGCATTCCGGATCGCCACGCCGGCAGACGGGCGGGATTGACGATCAGTCGCGGGTCATGGACCGCAGCCCGGTCGACGGCCCGGGGGTGCGCAGCGTCCGAGCAGATCAGCACCTCGAGGGCTGCCAGCCCGTTTTCGCCGGGCTTGGCGCCGGCGCTGAGGGCGGATTCGGCGTACGGCAGGGGAAAGACCTTGGTCCAGCCCCCGCGCGCGTCGCTGCTCGCCTCCTTGCCGGGTCTGATCGGGACCTCGCTGCGAAGCCGCCCGGGTGCGTGATAGCGATAGCCATGCCGTAGGTGGATCATGCCGCCGGGCGGTCTTTGCCAGGGCGGAGGCAGCAGGACGGGGGAGGCCGCTTCGGGCCAGACCACCCAGCGTGCCTCCACATCGGCAAGCGCGGCATGGGCGAGCAGGGTCGATGTGGCGGCGCGTCGGTCAAGGGTCTGGACAAC
>P_1C_Liq_3_UnCtyDRAFT_1000011_pt1 | contig 35832 bp, 37 predicted proteins | sample Pon1CUnioCityCA_5_FD_10231 | JGI IMG/M metagenome (IMG submission 10231)
GTCTCTCGGAGCTTCTTGGGAGGGAGAAAGAGGAGAAGAGCAGGGTGGCTCCGGAGAAGGGGACGGTTATGGGCCCCGGTTTACCGGGAAAATTCCCGGCAGCGTGTCGGTCTCCCGCCGTCCTTTCCAATCGATGTCGCGGTCTGTCCCCGTACCCCGCAGAACACGTCGTCCGTTCGATAGGAAAACGAACTCCAACCCACTCACCCCCCCTCCATGCAGCGATGTCCGTCCCCGGCAGGAGACGATTGCACCTCTTTGGAGGACCTCGGGTCGAGCCTCCCGCAGCCGTTGGGGAGGGGGGCGGAGGGGGTCAAAGGTGGCGGACGTCCTGGTAGGAACCGGAGGGAGTGGAGAGGAGTGCGGGGAGAAGGTCGAAGAGGTGGGCGGCGGCAGTGGGGCCATCGGGCATGCGAGGGGTTCCCTTGGCCTCCCGGAGGATCTCGAGCGGGGGAAAGCGGTCATCCGGGGGGAGCGAGGTGAGGTAGTCCTGCATTTCCGAGTCGACCAGCCCCGGAGCGAGGGCGGTGAAGTGAGTGTCGGGTTGTTCGGCGGCGTAGAGGCGGACGAACATGTTGAGGGCGGCCTTGGAGATGCTGTAGCCATTCCATCCCCGGCTCCCGGAGACGGAGGCGCCCGAGGAGATGGCAACCACCTGCTGGACGGAAGCGGCGCCCTCGAAGAGAGCCTGGAGGATCCAGTGATTGGCCCACACGTTGATTTCCATTGTCTCGCGGAGGTCCTCGGTGGGGCAGTCGGCGAGATCGCGAATCGTGCCGAGCTTGCCGGCGTTGAGGAAGACGGCGGACCAGGCGATCTCCCGGGGAAGGAATTCGCGAAGGCGGGCGCGCCCGGTTGCCTCGTCGCGGAGGTCGATCGGCGTCCAGAGGAGTCCGCGACGGAGGAGCTCGGCAGGTTCCCGGCGGCTGCAACCGTAGACCGTGGCGCCGCGCTGGAGGGCGACGTCGGCGAGTCCGTAGCCCAAGCCCGAGCTAACTCCGGTGATAAGAATGGTTTCCTCGCTCATGGGGGCAGCGTGGGCGTGGCCGGGGCCCGTTTCCAGCGCGGAGGGCTGGGAGGCGGGGAAAATCTCAGCCGCCGAAAAGGTCGAAGAGCTTGCGCGCGCCCTCCTCAAGAAGCTCTTCTCCCGGGCCCTTCTCGCGCGGGGCGCGCTGCTCCTCGGAGAGGTCCCGGTCGCGCTTGGTGGCGGCGGAGGTGACCGCGGTGATGAGCATGCCGGTGAGCTGGGAGGTATTGGGCTCGGCGAGGGAACCGCTCAGGCGGATGGTTTCGACCCAGGGGCGATAGGCCTGCGGATCCTCCGGAGCGGGGCCGGAGAGTCCGAGGATGGAGAGAGGCCGGGTGAGCGGGGGGCGGCTACCGGCGGCCAGTTCCAAGTTCATGCTAAGATTCTCGACCTCGTCGAGCGGACCGACGGCAATGCGGCCCTTGCCCCGGAGGGCCAGGTAGGGCCCCTCGAAGAGGATCGGGTCGAAGGTCGTGCGAGCGCTGGCCTCGCGGCGCGCGGAGACCTGCAGGCGGTTGAAGGGGATTTCCTGGAAAAGCCGGACCACTTCGGCCAATGCCTCCACTCCGGGCCGGTCGATGCCCTGCCCGAAGATCGAGGTGATCACCGAGCCCGCCCGGATGTACTGGGTAATGCGTTCCTCCGGCCGCAGGGAGCGAACCACGCCGTCCTTCCCCTGGAGGTCCACCGAACCCGTCAATTGGGCGGGGAGACCCTGCAAGGAAGCGGCGGAGCCAGCGAGATCCGCCTGGAGGGTGAAGGTGCCAGTGACCTGGGGTGTCTGATCCGGCTGGAGGAGCCGAAGGAGTGGGCCCACCGCGAGATCGCTGACGGAGGCGGTGAGCTCGGCGTCCACTGGTCCTCCGTCCGGGCTCCGCAGCGAACCACTGGCCCGGACACCACTCTCTTCCTGCCAATCGGCACTCAGGTCGAAGTCGGCCTTCTCGGGGGAGGCTGCCGCCTTCAGGTCGAGATTGCGCACGGCCGGAAAGTCGGGGAGGACCACCTCGCCGAAGGCGACTTCAGCGGTGACCGGGAAGGGCAGGCCCGCGAGAGGATTATCATCAGCGGCCCCTACCTCCTCCGCCTCTCCGGCAGAGCTCTCGCCCGTCTCCGCCTCGTCCGGCGGGGCACCCGCAAGGGCCTCCTGCCAGGGAGCGGCAAACTCCTGAAGGACCGCGACATCGAGCCGGCTTCCCTTGACGGTGGCCTGCAACTCCTCCCCGTCTCCGCGCCGGGCGGAAAAATTAAAGGAAGAGGCCTTGTCCCGAGCGTCGGCCAGCCGGAAGGACCCATTCACCGGAAGCCCCTCGGCACTGCCGGTGGTTGCCTGCAGATCGAGGGAATAATTCTCGGTGGTCCCGGTTGGTACCAGTTCGGCAACCTTGACATCGGCAGCCAGCCCGTCGCCCTCCGGGCGAACCTCGGCCCTCAACTTCCCGTCAGAGAACTGGGGGAAGCGGTCGAGGAAGGGACGCCCGGCGAGCTCGGTGAGGTCAACACGGACGTCGCCCTGCCACTGCCCGTCCGGGCGGGCGAGGGTGCCGGCGACCAGTTCCGCATCATCGGGCCTACCGGTGAGGGTGAACTGGAGCCAATCCTGCGGGTCCTCGGGGGAGTAGCGGGCACTGAAACCAAATCCGCGACCCTCCGCGGCACCCCCGGCCCCAACCACCGCACCCTCGGCCTGCAGGCTGCGGATTCGGGCCTTGCCGTCGAGTCCGACCGTGGCGTCGAGGTCGACATTCGGAAAGAGCGCGGCGGCAGCGGCATCCGGCCGCACGGTGAGCTGGAGTTCCCCGGATTCCCCGTTCTCCCCGAAGTTGGAGCGGACTTTCACGTCGAGCTGGCCCCCGTCCGGCAGGCCAAGGGTACCCTGCAGGTCGAGGTTGGCGAGCACCGGCAGGGGTGGGCCGGAGAGCAGCGGCTCCCACTCCCGGGGGAGTTCCCAACCGGAGCCCGTCCGGTCGGCGGGCCCGCCTGCATCGGAGGCGGCAGCGGCGGCGGAGGTCCCGCCGCCCGAATCCGGCGGTGGCAGTTGCACATGGAACTGCTCGGCGCGGACCGCGCGCAGCCGGACGGGACCACTGCCCCAAAGGCTGGCCCAGTCCGGCCGCACCGTCGCGAAGGGGACCCGGACGCTCGCCTCCGGCCCGTCCCAGGTGAGTCCGGTCATCTCCACCCCGGACAAGCCCACCCGGAATTTTTCGACCGCGACCTTCCCGTCCGCCGATGGAACGAAGGCGAGGAAGAGGGCTCGCTGGACCGGAGCGAGGCTGAGCAGGCCGACCAGCAAGAGGAGGAGCAGAAGCGGGATTCCCAGCCAGAGGGAGAGGGAGCGAACGCGCATGGAGAGAAAACGAGACCCAGACCGCAAGTGTGCGGGACGGCCCCGGTTCCTGGCGAGAAAAAGGGGAGAGGTGACCTGCATGAGAAGTGGGGCGGGGGGAAGGAAATCAACGGGGAGCGGCCACCGTCATTCCTCGTTTTCCTCCTGGTTGGCGATGCGTTCGAGGATTTCCGACATGTCGTCCACTTTGTCGAAAACCTCCCGGTCCACGAGGATCGGTTTGTCCTGCTGGAGGGCCAGCACCAGGGAATCGCTCGGACGGGCGTCCAGCTCGACCAGCTTCGTATCGATCTCATTCTCCATGCGGAGGATCAGCCGGGCGTAGTAGGTCCCCTCATCCACGTCATTGATCACCACCCGCTGCAGCTCGATCCCGAAGCCCGTGAAAATGTGGCCGATGAGGTCGTGGGTCATCGGACGCTCTTTCTGCACGTCGTTGATCGTCATGGAGATCGTATTCCCGATCCCCTGGTCCACGTAGATCACGAAAACCTTTTCCTCGTTCCCGAGAAAGACGGCGCATCCGTTGGCGGTGGGCATGACTCCCTTGATGGTGATGCCAACTACATTGCTCTTCATGGAGGCAAGTTAACAGACACAGGGGCACCGGCACAACTCCGGGCGTCAGAGGGAATGCCGGAACCTCAGGCCGGTGGCCGCTGCAGGTGGAAGATGGCGTAGCCCGCCCGCCAGGAAACCCACCGGGTGCAGCGGGTTTCCCAGTCTCCCGCCAGGTAGACCGATGCGGCGAGGCGGTAGCCCGAGCGGTCCACAAAGGCGAGAAACTCCCCGACGGAGAGATGGTTGGTCAGGGGGAGATCCTCCCAGGGCAGCGGATACACCTCGTTGCGGGCGGTGCGTCCTCCCCAGAGGAAGGAGAAACGGTTCTTCCAGAAACCCCGGTTGATCGCGCCCACAAGCACACTCGGGGCGAGGGTAAGAGCCAGCCCGAGCGTCCGGGCCGGCTCCCCGATCATTTCGAGGGTCCGCGAGAAGACCACGTAGTCGAAACTGTCCGGCGGGAAACGTTGCAGGCTCCCGGCCACATCGCCCTGGACAATATTCAGCCCCTTGCGGATGCACACTCCGACCTTGGTCGGATCGTGATCAACCCCCACCCCGTAGACCTCCTTGCGGCGCCGCAACTCGTCGAGGAGGACCCCGCGCCCACAGCCCAGGTCGAGCACCCGGCTGCCGGGCCGGATCCAGTCGACCATGATTTCCAGGTCGATCTGCCTCCGCTTCTGCGAGCGGGCAAGAATCGGGCTCCGGGAAGCGTTCGCCTTCATGATCAGGGACGGTGGAGGAACTCGCGGACGAATCGACGCAGTTCCGGAGCGTCGATGAGGAAGGAATCATGGCCGAACTCCATGTCGACCTCCGCGTAGGAGGCCCGCTTCCCCCCCCGGAGGAGAGCCGCCGTCACCTCCCGGTTCTGCTCGGGCGGAAACAGCCAATCGGAGGTGAACCCGATCACGAGCACCCGGGAGCGCACGGGAGCAAAGGCCTCTTCGAGGGAACCGCCCCCGAGGGCGTAGAGATCGAAGCGGTCGAGCGCCCGCGTGAAATAAATGTAGGTGACCGGGTCGAACTGGGAGACGAAGGACTGGCCCTGGTAGCGGAGGTAGCTCTCCACCTCGAACTCGACCCCCTCCACCGACTGGTGCTCGGCGGCGAGCCGCCGGGAGCGCCCGAACTTCTGCTGGAGGCCCTCGTCGGAAAGGTAGGTGATGTGAGCCATCATACGGGCGACCGCCAGGCCGACGTGGGGACCCTCTCCCTCCGGATACCGCCCCCCTTGCCACTGCGGGTCCTGGAGGATGGCCGTACGGCCCACCGCGTTGAAGGCAATCGCCTGAGCGTTCTGGCGCGGGGTCGTGGCCAGGGCGAGGACGTTGCGCACCCGTTCCGGATAGTCGATCGCCCACTGCAGGGCCTGCATCCCGCCCATGCTCCCGCCGGTCACCGCGACCAGCTCGTCGATACCGAGATGATCGAGGAGGAGCGCCTGTGCCCGCACCATGTCCCCGATGGTGGGGACCGGGAAGTCGAGTCGGTAGGGCTGCCCGGTTTCCGGGTGCGGGCTGGAGGGACCTGTCGTGCCGCTGCACCCTCCGAGGCAATTGCTGCAGACCACAAAGAAGCGGTTCGTGTCGATCGGCTTGCCCGGCCCGATCATCCGGTTCCACCAGCCCGTCTTGCGGTCCCGCAGGCTGTACTGGCCGGCACAGTGGTGATCCCCGCTGAGCGCGTGGCACACGAGGATGGCGTTGGAGGCTTCCCGGTTGAGCCGCCCATAGGTTTCGTAGCGAATCCGCAGGGCGGGGACCGATTCCCCGGAGCGGAAGAAGAACGTCTCCGGGGAGTCAAAATCGTGGTGGGAGACGATTCCGACCTCGCCGCCGTCGTCCCCCTCACCGGAGGGCTGGGTGGCATCATTCATGGCAGTGGCACAAGCGGAAACGGAGAGATCGTGTTCCGCCCGGCCCCACACTTCAATGCTTTCCCTCCCCGCGAGCGCGGAACGGTCACCTCCGGAATCCTCTTGCCTCGGGGGAAGCGCTGGCGGTGAATCGGGCCACCGGATGAAACAAAGGACCGTTCTCCAGCCTGCCACCCTCCACGGGCGCTCCCTGCACACCGGCGAGGACGTGGAAGTGCAACTACTTCCCGCCCCTGCCGACGCGGGCATCCGCTTCCGGCGGGCCGATCTTTACGGAAAACCGGAGATTCCCGCGGACGTCGCCTACATCACCGAACTCGTGCGGAGCACCACCCTTTCTTCCGGGCACGCCAAGGTTCACACCGTCGAGCATGTTCTGAGCGCCCTGAGCGGGTGCGGGATCGACAATGCCATCCTCGAGATGGACGCCGGGGAGCCCCCGATCCTCGACGGTTCGGCGCGACCCTTCGTGGAGATGATCCAGGAGGCCGGCCCCGTCGAGCAGGAGGCGAACCGCAAGGAGTACATCCTCCCCGAAGCCGTCTCCGTGAGCGAGGGCAACCGCTCCCTCATCGCCCTCCCCTCCGACCGCTTCCGGATCACCTGCACCTCCTCGGACGACCGGGGCATCCACACCCAACACCTCACCCTCGACCTCGATCCGGATGTCTACCGCACCCAGGTGGCCCCGGCACGGACCTTCACCATTTACGAGGACATCGAGGAACTCCTCCGCCTCGGGAAGATCCAGGGGGGGAGCCTCGACAGCGCCATCGTCATCAAGGGGGACAAGATTCTCTCCAAGGAGCCGCTCCGCTTCGAGGACGAGTTCGTCCGGCACAAGATCCTCGACATCATCGGCGACCTTTCCCTGCTCGGCTGTGGGCTGCGCGCCCACATTGTGGCCGTGCGGCCCGGCCACGCCCTCAACGCCGCCCTCACCCAGGCCATCCGGGAAAAGATGGAGAGCGCCCGGGCGGTCGACTCCCCCGTCCCCGCCACGGGGAGGAAACCGTCCTCTCGCCCCGGGCGGAGTGCCCCGGCGGGCCCGGCCGTACTGCCGAACGAGACCGAGCTGGATATCCGCCGGATCCTCGACACCATCCCCCACCGCTACCCCTTCGTAATGGTCGACCGCGTCCTCGAGATTCGCTCGGACGACGAGCTCGTCGCGGTCAAGAACGTGACCATCAACGAGCCCTTCTTCAGCGGCCACTTCCCCGGCCGACCCGTCATGCCCGGCGTCCTCCAAGTGGAGGCGATGGCCCAGGCCGCCGGCATCCTCATGCTGCGACAGACCACCAACGAGAACAAGATCGCCTTCTTCATGAGCTGCGACAAAGTCAAGTTCCGCGCGGCGGTCGTGCCCGGCGACCGGATGGAGATCCATGTGCAGTTGATCAAGAAACGGGGCGACAAGCTCGCCGTGGCCTCCGGCGAATGCCGGGTTGAGGGGAAGATTGTTTCCTCGGCGGAGCTCATGTTCACCATCATGGACGCCGGCGAAGCCCACTGATGGCCCGGATCCATCCGACCGCCATTGTCGAGGAGGGGGCCGTCCTGGACTCCTCCGTGGAGGTGGGGGCCTATGCCTTCCTCGGCGAGGAGGTGGAAATCGGGCCCGGCACCGTGATCGCCCACCACGCCACCGTGGAGGGCAGGACCCGGCTCGGCCGAGAGAACCACGTCTACCCCTACGCCTTCCTCGGGGGGCGCACCCACGACCTCAAGCACCGCGGGGGCAGCCCCGGCCTGCGGGTGGGCGATGGCAACACCTTCCGCGAGTACACCACCGTCCACTGCGCCACCGACGACGGAGAGTGGACCCGGATAGGCAACGGGAACACCGTCCTCGCCTACTCGCACATCGCCCACGACTGCCAGGTGGGCGACCATCTCATCATGAGTAGCCACGCCGCTCTCGGCGGCCACGTCCTCGTGGGAGATCATGCCAACATCGGGTGGGGTTCCGGGGTCCACCAGTTCTGCCGGATCGGCGCCTACGCCATGGTGGGGGCAGCCACCAAGCTCGTGCGGGACCTGCCGCCCTTCTTTCTCGCCGACGGGAATCCCGCGGAGATCAAGACCATCAACCGGGTCGGCCTGGAGCGGGCCGGCTTTTCGCCGGAGGCCATTCGAGCCATCCACCACGCCTACCGACTGCTCCACCGCGAGGGGCTCACCCGGAAGGAGGCCATCACGCGGCTCCGCGCAGAGGCGGGGGAGGATGACTCCGTGCGCGCGATCCTCGCCTTTCTCGAAGAGAGCGAGCGCTAGGCCCCCTAAGTCTTCCCGAGAAACGGCTTCCAGCTTTCCCTCGAGCCATTCCGGTGCAACAGGGCGAGGAAGGGCCGGTGTTTCGGGCGGACCGGCTGGCAACGCAGGCGAAGGCCCGCCTGGTGGGGCAGGCGGTTGGCCTTCCGGCTGTTGCAGCTGATGCAGGAGGTCACCAGATTTTCCCAGCTCGTACGCCCTCCCCGGTCGCGGGGGATGACGTGGTCGAGATTCAGCCGGGACTCCGGGAAGACCTCTCCGCAGTACTGGCAGCGGTACTGGTCGCGCTCGAACACATTGCGCCGGTTCAGCTTGGTCTCCTGGACGGGCACCCGATCGAAGCGCTGGAGCAGCAGGATCTGGGGGAGTCGCAGGTTCATGCGGATGGAGCGCACACTGGCCTCATCCGGCTGGGGGGGATCGTCGAGGGAACGCTCCACCCACTCTTCCGCGGAGAGGAGCTCGTAGTGGCCATGGTTCGGATCGATGACCTGCGCGTTCCGCTGGAAGAGGAGGCCGAGGGCCCGCTTCGCACCCACGATGTTCACCGGCTGCCAAACCCGGTTGAGAACGAGAACCCGGTAGGCTTCCTCATGCGAAAGCTGACCGCCGTCCTTCATTGGGGAACAACCAAGGAGCTCCCCCGGCCCCTGGCAACCTCAAAGGGCGTTCCCCCGGGTTCCCACCGGAAAGCGGACCTACTCCTCCCCCGGCTCCGGCTTTGGCCCGCGGGACTCCTCCACGAAGTCCCTCGGTTCGCGGATCTCGTCGATCCGTCCGTCCCCCCAGGTCGGCAGCTGGCGGCGATACGCCGCCCGAGCGAGCACTTGGGCGGCCACCGGAGCCGTCAAGTAAAAGAAAACAATGGTGGCCGCCGCCACGACCACCGTGCGCAGGCTGCCGAAGTGCAGAGCCGCTCCCACCAGGACGAGGGCGGCCCCAAAGGCCCCCGCCTTGGTGGCGGCGTGCATTCGGGTGTAGAGGTCCGGCATGCGGAGGACCCCGATGGCCGCGACCAGGCTGAAGAACCCGCCCGCGATGACAAAGAAGGCCGCCACCCAGTTCATCGGCTCCCTCCCCTCTCGAGGTAGCGGGCAAAGGCGACCGTGCCGAGAAAACCGGCCACGGCGATGGCAAGGGCCGCATCGAGGAGGACCGGCTGGCCGAAGCCCAGCCCCAGCAGCACCATGATCCCGAGGGTGAGCCCGCTGAGCAGGTCGAAGGCGACCACCCGGTCAAAGGAGGACGGACCCCGCACGATCCGGACCATGGCGATGGCAATGGAGATCAGGTAGAGCCCTCCGCCTACGGCGAGCCCGACCCCGAGCACGTTGATCTCTCCCTCAAAAGACACGGCGCACCTTCCTCCCGTAGTTGCGCTCCAGTTCCGCGGCGAGTTCGGCGGGAGAGCCATCGATGTACATGGCGTGGATGAACAGGCGCTCCTGGTCCGGGGAGACGGCAATCCCGAGCGTACCCGGCGTCATCGTGATCAGGTTCGCCATGAGGACCACCTGGCGGTCGCTCATCCCCCGTATATCCAGCCCAATGAAGCCCGGCTTGAGGCGGTGGCGGGGGGTGAGGACATCGTGGGCGACACGGAAATTCGACTGGACCACATCATAGATGTAAAACGCCAGGAAGGGGATGAGGCGGAGGAAGCGCATAGGAGACTATTCCTTTCCACGGCCCGCGAGAACCGTCGAGATGTATTCCTGCGGCGAGAGCAATTGGTCGGCGGCCCGCTCCGAAAAAGCGAAGAGGAATTCTCCGAAGACGCCGAGAGCCACCGTGCAGACGGAGAGGGTGGCCACCGGGACCACCATCCAACCGAGCCGGCCCACCCCTCCCGCCATCAGCGGGAGCGCCCCCTCCGGCCGCGGTTTCCAGAAAGCCTCCGCCCAGATCTTGGTCATCGAGTAGAGCGTGAGGATGCCGACCACCAGGGCGGCGGCCACCGCGAACCACCAGCCCCCCTCGAGGCCTGCCCGGACCACTCCCAGTTTCGCCCAGAAGCCGGACAGAGGCGGAATCCCCGCGAGGGAAAACGCGGGAAGGAAGAAGAGGACTGCCAGCCAGGGTGCGCTCCGGTAGAGGCCGCCGACCCGGGCGAGGTCGGCCGTGCCCTGCAGGCGGATGACGATCCCGCTGATCAGGAGGAGGTTCGTCTTCGCCACCATGTTGTGAATGATGTAGAAAATCGCGGCCGCGAGGGCCAGGGGCGTGAAGAAGGCCAGCCCCAGAACCATGTAGCCGATCTGGCTGACGATGTGGAAGGAGAGGATCCGGCGCATCTCGAAGTGGGCCGCCGCCCCGAGCACCCCCGTGATCATGGTAAGCACCGCGATGGCCAGCAGCAGGCCCTGGGCCTGGGGGAAGAGCGGTTCGAAGACGAGGGTGTAGACCCGAATGAGCGCGTAGACCCCGACCTTGGTGAGGAGCCCGGCGAAGATCGCGGAGACGGTGGAGGGGGGGGTATGGTAGGAAGCCGGCAGCCAGAAGAAGAGCGGAAAGACGGCCGCCTTCAGGCCGAAGGCCACCAGGATCAAGAGGGAAGCCGCCTGCAGCCAGCCCGGATCCGGAGAGGCTTCGAGTCGCACGGCGAGGTCGGCGAGGTTGAGGGTGCCGAGCACCCCGTAGAGGATCCCCGCCGCGGAGAGGAAAAGGGCCGAGGAGAAAAGGTTGAGGATGACATACTTGAGCCCCCCCTCCAGCTCCGCCCTTGCCCCGCCGAGGGCGGTAAGGACGAAGGAAGCGATCAGCATGACCTCGAACCAGACATAGAGGTTGAAGAGGTCCCCCGTGAGGAAGGCCCCGTTCACCCCGAAGAGCAGGAGGAGGTAGAGCGGGTAGAAGAAGCGCTGGATGCGGCGGCGGCTGATCTCCCCCAGCGAGAAGACGGCCACGGCTGCGCCCAACAGAGCGGAGAAGGCCACCATGACGGCGCTCAGCCGGTCGGCGACCAGACTGATCCCGAAGGGCGCCTCCCAACTGCCCAGCTGGACCACGAGGATGCCCGCGCGGTCCACCGCCACGAGGAGGACGAGGGAGGCCACCAGGGTGAGGCCACTGCAGACCACCGCCCCCACCCGCTGGAAACCCACCGAGAGGGAGCCGGCCAGCAGGACGATGGTCCCCGCCAGCGGCAGGAGCAGGGGCAAGAGCAGGAGCAGTCCGCTCATGTGTCCGTGCTCCGGAAGGCGTCCGTGTCGTCATCGCCGACCGCCTCGTGGGCCTCGTGGACCAGGGTGAGGACGAAGGCGGTCAGACCAAAGCTGATGACGATGGCGGTGAGCACCATCGCCTGGGGGAGCGGATCGCCGAAGGGCGCCACCGGCTCCTGACCGTCCGCCGGTACCAGCGGGGGACTCCCCGCGAGCAGGCCCCCGCTCGCGAAAACCAGCAAGTTGGCCCCTTGGCTGATGAGCATCACCCCGATGACCAGTTTCATGATGCTGCGTCGCATCAGGCAGTAGACCCCTGCGGCGAACAGGACGCCGATGAGGATGGGCACGAGGAACCCCATCAGCCCGGCTCCTCCTCGTCCTGCTCGGCCCAGCCGAAATCGGCGAGGCTGAAAACCGTGTGCAGCACGAAACCGATCACCGTCAAGTAGACCCCGACATCGAAGAGGAGCGGGGTCCCGAGGTGAATCGTCCCCAGCAGCGGCAGGGAAAAGCTGGGCAGCCAGAGTCCGGTGAGGAAAGGGGCGCCGCCGAGCATCCCGAACAGACCGCTGATCACGGCGACCCCCAAGCCGACGCCCATGAGGACTGCCGGGGGGATGCGGACCCGGCGGCGGGCCTCCGCCATGCCGTCCCCGAGACCGACCAGCAGGAAGGAAGCGGCCGCAAGGAGTCCCCCGATAAACCCTCCGCCCGGCAGGTTGTGCCCGCGGTAGAGAACCAGCAGGGAGAGCAGCAGAAGGAGCGGAAAGAGCAGGCGTCCCGCCCGGCTGAGAATGAAGGAGTCCTTCATTCCGCGCGTTTCCGCCGGCGGCGGCGAAGGCCGCCGGTGACGAGGGCAGCCACCCCGAGGGCGGCGGCCACGAGGACGGTGATTTCCCCAAGGGTGTCGAGGGCCCGGAAGTCCACGAGGATCACGTTGACGACATTCTTCCCCTTCGCGAGCGGGTAGCTCATTGCGGCCAGCCGTTCGGAGATCGGCGTGTCCAGGTTCAGGGTGATCGCCTCCAAGGCGAGATAGCTCATGCAAAGACCGAAGAGGGCGGCGAGGCCGGCATCCCGCAATCGGATGAGCACCCGGGAGGGGTGGCGCAGGTGGGGAAGACGGTAGATCACGAACATGAAGAGCACCACCGTGAGCGTCTCCACGAGCAGCTGGGTGATNGCGAGGTCGGGCGCGCCGTAGTAGGTGAAGAGCAAAGCCATCCCGAAGCCGACCGTGCCCAGCCCGAGCAAGGCGGTGATCCGGTTGTCGGTGACCGCGGCGAGAACCGCCCCCACGATCATCGTGAGGACGATGCCCGCCGGGAGGGCCTCGATCGGACCCGGCAAGGGGGGCGGGGCGAGCCGGAGGGAGGTGGAGAGGATCGCTCCTCCCACGAGGACCACCGTGAAGAGGAGGACGATGCGCACGTAGCTGTAGAGCCGGCCGGACTGGAGCGTGCGCGTCTGCCACTCCGCGAGGGCGACCGTGGAGGCGAAGAGGAGGTCGTAGGTGGCCTCGGCCCCGCGAGCCCGCAGGAAGTAGCGGACCCGCGGCGCCACCCTCCAGAAGTGGTGGCGGAGGCGGAAGAGGACGAGACCCCCAGCGAGGGTGAGCAGGCTGAGGAGGAGGGGAAGGTTGAAGCCGTGCCAGAGCTTGACGTACACCTCGCTGGGAGCCCCCGTCATCGCCGAGACCGCCGGCGCCACCAAGGTGGGCCCAACCAGACCCGGGACCAGGCCGAGGAGGAGGCCGATGCTCCCGAGGAGGAGGGGCCCAAACCAGAGGGAGAAAGGACCCTCGTGGGGCGGCTTGGGGGTCTGCCCGCTCGGCCGGCCCCAGAAGGGAGCGATGCCCGCCTTCAGCGCGAGCGCCATCATGAGCATGTTGCCGCCCACCGCGACCGCGAGGACGCCCCAGCCGAGCCCGCCGAGGTTGCCGGCCGCCTCGTAGACGGCCTCCTTGCCGATGAAGCCGAAAAAGGGCGGGAAGCCCGACTTGGAAAGGGCCGCGAGGAGGGCGGCGGTCGCCGTGAGGGGCATGGCGAAGCGGAGCCCCCGCAGGTGGGTCAATTCCCGGGTGCCCGTCTCGTGGTCGACCGCACCCGCCGTCATGAAGAGGGCCGCCTTGTAGAGGGCGTGGCCGATGAGGAAGACGATCATCGACTTGAGGGCGAGCTCGGTGCCGACTCCGAGAAGCATGGTGAGCAGCCCGAGAACCCCGAGCGTGGTGTAGGCGAGGATGCCCTTCAGGTCGGTCTGGAAGAGGCCGAGGACCACCGCGGTGAGGAGGGTGAGCCCCCCGAAGACGACGAGGTAGCCCGTCCACATCTCCGTCCCGCCAAGGGCGGGATGGAGGCGGGCGAGGAGAAAGACCCCGGCCTTCACCATGGTGGCCGAGTGCAGATAGGCACTCACCGGGGTCGGGGCGACCATCGCGTTGGGCAGCCAGAAGTGGAAGGGGACCTGGCCGCTCTTGGTGAAGGCGCCCGCGAGGATGAGGAGGAGGATGGCCGGGTAGAGGGGAGAGGCGGTGAGGAGCGCACCCTCCCCGAGCAGCTCACTGATCCGGTAGGTGCCGGCCACCTCGCCGAGGAGGATGAACCCCGCGAGCATGACCACTGCCCCCAGCCCAGTCACCAGGAGTGCCTGCAGGGCCTTTTTCCGCGACTGCGGGTCCTCGTGCAGGAAGCCGATGAGCAGGTAGGAGGTGATGCTCGTCAGCTCCCAGAAGATGAAGAGGAGGATGAGATTGTCGGCGAGGACCAGCCCGAGCATCGCCCCCATGAAGGCGAGCAGGAAGGAGGCGAAGCGGCCGTACTGCGGGTGCTTGCCGAGGTAGCCGAAGGAGTAAAGGACGATGAGGGCGCCGATCCCGGTGACCAACAGGCCCATCACCGCGGAGAGCCCGTCCATGCGCAGGTCGAGGGTGACCCCGAGAGAGGGAAACCAGGGGAGCTGGAGACTCACCGCCCCGCCGGCGGCCACAGCGGGCAAGCCGCCCAGGAGGAGGAGGAAGGCACCCAGCGGAACGACCAGCAACAGGTTGCGCAGCCAGCCCCTCCCCGCACGCACCATCCACGGGGCGGCGAGCGCCCCGGCAAAGACGAGGAGGAGGCTGAGGAGGAGGGTCATGGAATCGTGCGGCTGTCTCGGGACTTCCGACTTTCCGGAGAGGCCATCGCCTCTTCAAGGCTTTCCGGAGGAATTCGGCCGCGCATCCCCTGGAACCGGCTCTCTTGGCCGTCGCGGGGGGCCAGCCCGCTGAGGCCGCCACCCCGCGCGCCTGCCTCAGCGAATCATCCCGGCCCCCACCGTGCGGTTGGTCCCCTCGTCGACGAGGACAAAGCCGCCGGTGAGCCGGTTGCGCCGGTAGGAGTCGTAGAGGAGGGGCTCCGCCGTGCGCACATGGATCCGACCGATGTCGTTCAGGCCCAGCTGGACGTCGCCCTCCTCCTTGTGGAGGGTGTTGATGTCCACCTTGTAGCGGACCTCGCGGACAAGGGCGCGGACGCTCCGGGTCGTGTGGCGGAGGAGGTACTTGCGCCCCGGCTCGAGCGGCCGTTCCGGCGAGAACCAGCAGAACATCGCGTCCAACTCCTGCTCGACCCGCGGCTGGTTGTTTGGCTTGGCGATCATGTCCCCCCGGCTCACGTCGATGTCGTCCTCCAGGCGAATCACCACGGACATCGGGGAGAAGGCCTCCTCCACCGGTCCCTCAAAGCGCTCCACCGAACGGATCCGGGTGGTGAACCCGGAGGGCAGCACGACCACCTCGTCCCCCGGGCGGAAGACCCCCCCGTGCACCCGGCCGGCGTAGCCCCGGTAGTCGTGGTGCTCCCGCGAATGCGGCCGGATCACCCACTGCACGGGGAACCGCGCATCCACATGGTTGCTGTCCGGGCCGATGTAGACGTTTTCCAGGTGGTAAAGGAGGGAGGGCCCCTCGTACCACGGCATGTTCGCCGAGCGGTTCACCACGTTGTCGCCGTGCAGCGCGGAAATCGGCACGAAGGTGATCTCCTTGATCTGCAGGCGCGTGGCAAAGGCCTTGAAGGCCGCGACGATCTCCTCGAAGCGCTCCTGCGCGTAGTCGACGAGGTCCATCTTGTTGACGCAGAGAACCACGTGCTCGATGCGGAGGAGCGAGGCGATGAAGGAGTGCCGGCATGTCTGCTCGATGACACCCTTGCGGGCATCGACGAGGATGATGGCGAGGTTGGCGGTGGAGGCCCCCGTCACCATGTTCCGCGTGTACTGGATGTGCCCCGGGGTGTCCGCGATGATGAACTTCCGCTTCGGGGTGGCGAAATAGCGGTAAGCTACGTCGATGGTGATCCCCTGTTCGCGCTCCGAGCGGAGCCCGTCGGTGAGGAGGGCGAGGTTCACGTTCTCATCGCCCCGCTGCCGACTGGTGCGCTCGATGGACTCCAGCTGGTCCTCGAAGATCGTCTTCGTGTCGAACATGAGCCGCCCGATCAGGGTGCTCTTGCCGTCGTCCACGCTGCCCGCCGTGGTGAAGCGGAGCAGGTCCATATCCAGGTAGCCGTCCAATGTTTCCATGCCTGTTTCCCTCTCTCAGAAGTAGCCCTGCCGCTTGCGGTCCTCCATGGCCGCCTCGGAGCGCCGGTCGTCGGCCCGTCCGCCCCGCTCCGTCTGCCGGGCGGAGGCGACTTCCTCAATCACTGCCTCGAGGGTGGAGGCGGCCGACTCGACCGCACCCGTGCAGGTGGCATCCCCGACCGTGCGAAAGCGCACCGTGCGCCGCTCGGTGCGCTCCTCCTCACGGAGGGTGAGGAATTCGGTGACGGCGAGGAGGACTCCCTCGCGCTCGATGACCTCCCGCTCATGGGCAAAGTAGAGAGCGGGAATGGGGATCTCCTCGCGGAGGATGTACTGCCAGACATCCATCTCCGTCCAATTGCTGAGCGGGAAAACCCGGAAGTGTTCCCCCGGCTGCTTGCGCCCGTTGAAGAGATTCCAGAGCTCCGGCCGCTGGTTCTTCGGATCCCACTGGCCGAACTCGTCGCGGTGGGAGAAAAAGCGCTCCTTCGCCCGGGCCTTTTCCTCATCGCGCCGGGCACCGCCCACGGCGGCGTCAAAGCGGCCCTCCTCCAGGGCGTCCAGCAGCGTGACCGTCTGCAGCCCATTCCGGCTGGCATTGGGCCCCTTTTCCTCCACCACCCTTCCGCGGTCGATCGAATCCTGCACCAGGGCCACCTGCAGTTGGGCCCCGAGATCGCCGAGAAAGCGGTCGCGGAACTCGATCGTCTCCGGGAAATTGTGCCCCGTGTCCACGTGCAGGAAGGTCAGGGGCGGGCGGGCCGGCCAGAAGGCCTTCTGGGCGAGGCGGGCGACCACGATCGAATCCTTGCCCCCGGAGAAGAGGATGCAGGGCCGCTCGAACTGGGCGGCGGTCTCCCGCAGCACAAAAATTCCCTCCGATTCCAGCTGGTCGAGGTGGCTGAGTTGGTAGGACTGGGTCATGCGCTCAAACCGACCAGACAAGCACGGCCGGCGGCAGCGGGAAACGCTAAAATCGCCGCCCCCCGGCGCTCAGGGCCGGATCCACCCGCGGAGCACCGCCAGCAGGCGGGCTACCGACTCCTCGACCGTTTCCTGTTCCGTGTCGAGGAGCAGATCGGGGTTCTCCGGCTCCTCGAAAGCGGAGTCCTTCCCGCTGAAGCGGGCGACCTCGCCGGCGGCGGCCCGCCCGTAGATTCCCTTCACATCCCGCCGTGCGCACTCCGCGAAGGAAGCCCGCACGTAGACCTCGAGAAAATCCTCCGCCCCGACAATCTCCCGGGCACGGGCGCGGAACTCGCGCAGCGGGGAGATGAAGGAGGCCAGGACGACCGTGCCCGTGTCCACGAAGAGCCGGGCGACCTCGGCGATGCGGCGGAGGTTCTCGCGGCGGTCCTCCTCGGAGAAGCCCAGGTTCCGGTTGAGGCCCGCGCGGATGTTGTCCCCGTCGAGGACCTGGACCAGGCGGCCCTCCTCGTAGAGGCTCCGCTGGGCCGCCGCGGCGATCGTGCTCTTGCCGGACCCGCTCAACCCGTACAGCCAGGCGACCCGACCGCGTTGGCCGAGGAGGGCTTCCTGTTCGGCCCGCCCCAACAGGCGGTCCTGCACCGGGTGGATTTCGTCGGCGCTCACGAGGTGGGCACTTCCGCCGGCAGGCGGGCATCCCGCCGGGTCATCGCCGCGCGTACAAAGGCGGCAAAGAGCGGGTGGGGAGCGTTGGGCTTGGACTGGAATTCCGGGTGGAACTGGACCCCGACCATCCACGGGTGATCGCGCAGCTCGACGATCTCGACCAGATCCCGCTCCGGGTTGCGCCCCGCCACCACCAGACCGGCCTCCTCGAGGGCCGCCGTGTACCGGTTGTTGAACTCGAAGCGGTGCCGGTGGCGCTCCCTCACCTCGTCCTGCCCGTAGGCCTCCCGCGCCCGGGTTCCCGGCGTGAGCCGGCACGCGTAGGAGCCCAGCCGCATGGTCGCGCCCTTCTCCTCCTGCCCGCGCTGTTCCTCCATCCAGTCGATGACTGGATCGGGCGTGTCCGGGGCGAACTCGGAGCTGTGCGCCCGCGGCAGCCCGGCTGCGTCCCGGGCCAGCTCGATGACGAGGACCTGCATGCCCAGGCAGAGCCCGAAGTAGGGGATGCCCTCCTCCCGGGCGAGCCGGGCGGCGAGGATCTTTCCCTCGATCCCGCGGTCCCCGAAGCCCCCGGGCACGAGAATCCCGTGCAGGTCGCTGAAGTCGGCGGGCACGCCCCGCTCGAGTTCCTCCGAATCCAGCCGGACCACCTCGATCCCGCAGTCGTGGGCGATGCCCCCGTGGGTGAGGCTCTCGTAGACGGACTTGTAGGCGTCCTGCAACTCGATGTACTTGCCCACCACCCCGATCCGCACCCGGGAGGCCGGGTACTGGAGACGGCGGACGATGTCCTTCCAGACGCCGTTGACGGCCTTGCCGTCCGGCAGGTGGAGGCCCTCCACGACCAGCGAGTCGAGCCGCTCCTCCTGCAGCATGAGGGGCAATTCGTAGATGGAGGACTCCACATCCGTCTCCTCGATCACCGCGGAGGCGGGGATGTTGCAGAACAGGCTGAGCTTCTGGCGCAGCTCCGCGGGGAGCGGTTCCTCCGTCCGGCAAATGAGGATGTCCGGCTGGATCCCGATCTCCCGCAGCTTGGCCACGCTCTGCTGGCTGGGCTTGCTCTTCAGCTCCCCGGCCGCCCGCAGGTAGGGCACGAGGGTCACGTGCACGAAGAGGCGGTTGGCGGTCCCCACCTCGAGGGCGAACTGCCGCATCGCCTCGAGGAAGGGGAGACCCTCGATGTCACCGATGGTTCCGCCGATCTCGGTGAGGAGGATGTCGACGCCCTCGCCGGCCGCGTAGATCCGCTCCTTGATCTCGTTGGTCACGTGGGGAATCACCTGGACGGTCTTGCCAAGGTAGTCGCCCCGCCGCTCGCGCTGGATGACCGATTCGTAGATCTGGCCGGAGGTCAGGTTGTTGAAGCGGGAAAGGCTCCCGCTGGTGAAGCGCTCGTAATGGCCGAGGTCGAGATCGGTCTCCGCCCCGTCGTCGAGCACGTAGACCTCCCCGTGCTGGAAGGGGCTCATCGTGCCGGGGTCGACATTCAGGTAGGGATCGAACTTCTGGATGCGGACCCGGTAGCCCCGTTGCTCGAGAAGGGCGCCCAGAGCGGCCGTGGTAAGCCCCTTGCCGAGGGAGGAGACGACCCCGCCGGTCACGAAAACGAACTTCCCCGGCCCTTCCACAGCGCGCTCCTCCATGGCGCCCTGTTCTGCGGAGCGGAGACCCGCTTGGCAAGACCCGAGCCCGCGCGACCTGATCCGGCCCTCCCCCGCGCGCTCCGGAACTCCCTCCTGCGGAGGGACCTGTCGTCCCCGAATTTCGTGGCCATCGGTAAGCTGGCGGACCAAACTCATGCCCCGGTGCAAGCGAACTGGACACAGGAAACCCTCCTCCTCTTGGAGAGGCTGGCGGGCGCTCCGTTCGGCACCACCGCTTTCTGGGTCTCCCTGGCCGTCGCCCTCGGGATCGTGCTCCTCCTCGGCTGGGTCCTTGCCAATTTCCTCTTCGCGGCGAAACGGGGCATCCTCATCTGCTTCCTCGGCCAGCTCCTGCCGGCCCTCGCCGGGGGCGCCGGCTGGGTGGCCGTCCGGGTGTACGCCGTGCCCGAGCTGCAGCCCGGGGTCGTCCGCGAGTGGTTGCCCTGGGGCGGGGCGGGCCTGGCGGCCCTCCTCGGCACCCTCCTGCTCACCCGCTGGATCCTCGGGGTAAGCGAGCTGCGGGCGCTCCTCTCGGTGGTCCTGACCTACGGGGGCGTGATCGCCTTCTTCGTGTTCGCCGGCGAGTACTTGCCGCAGGCTCCCGAAGAGCCGGGCTCGACCGCGGACGGGCCACCCCTCTACGAAAGCTACCGGGAAGACCCGCTCGAACCCCTCGATTCCTTCAACAAGGACTAGACCGCATGGCCCCCTCGCAGAAAACCGCTATCCAGCCGACCCGTACCGAGAACTACCCGGAGTGGTACCAGCAGGTCATCAAGGCCGCCGACCTCGCCGAGCACAGCCCCGTCCGCGGGTGCATGGTCATCAAGCCGTGGGGCTACTCGCTCTGGGAAAACATGCAGGCGGATCTCGACCGCCGCTTTAAGGAGACCGGGCACGAGAACGCCTACTTCCCCCTCTTCATCCCGAAGAGCTACCTCGAGAGGGAGGCCGAGCACATCGAGGGCTTTGCCAAGGAGTGCGCCGTGGTCACCCACTCCCGCCTGGAGGCGAACGAGGAGGGTGAGCTCATCCCGACCGGGGAGCTCGACGAGCCGCTCGTCGTCCGGCCCACTTCCGAGACCATCATCGGGGAGATGTATTCCCGCTGGGTGCAGAGCTACCGCGACCTGCCCATCCTCATCAACCAGTGGGCGAATGTGGTGCGCTGGGAGATGCGCACCCGCCTGTTCCTGCGCACCGCGGAATTCCTCTGGCAGGAGGGGCACACCCTGCACGCGACCCGCGAGGAGGCCCTTGCGGAGACCCGGCGCATGCTCGAGGTCTACCGCGACTTCGCCGAGGAGGCCATGGCCATGCCCGTGCTCCGGGGGGAGAAGACGGCGGCGGAACGCTTCCCGGGCGCCGACGCCACCTACTGCATCGAGGCACTCATGCAGGACCGCAAAGCCCTCCAGGCGGGAACCTCCCACTTCCTCGGCCAGAACTTCGCGCGGGCCAGCGATATCACCTTCCTCAGCCGGGAGGGCCGGGAGGAACTCGCCTGGTCGACGTCGTGGGGCACTTCCACCCGTCTCGTCGGAGCCATGATCATGGTGCACAGCGACGACAATGGCCTCGTCCTTCCCCCGCGGCTGGCCCCCCTGCACGCGGTCCTCCTGCCGGTCGTGCCGAAGGAGGACCAGCGGGTGGCCATCGAGGCGCGGGCGGCCCAACTGCGGGACGAACTCGCCGGGACCCCCTACGCCGGGGGGCGCCTGCGGCTCCGGCTGGACGACCGCGACCTGCGGGGCGGGGAGAAGAACTGGAGCTGGGTGAAGAAGGGCGTGCCCCTCCGCCTGGAGCTGGGGCCCCGCGACCTCGAGAGGGGGGTGGTCGCGGTCAGCCGGCGCGACCGGGATCCCCGCGAGAAGGAGAGCATCCCCTTCGCCGAGTTGGCGGACCGGCTCCCGGCCCTGCTCGAGGAGATCCAGGAGAACCTGCGCGCGCAGGCCCTCGCCTTCCGCCGGGAGCACACCCACACCCTGCGTACCCGCGAGGAGTTCGAGGAATTCTTCGGGGCCGAGGAAGCCCCCGGCCTGGCCCTCCTGCCGTGGGGTGGCACCGAGGAGGAGGAGCGGGCGATTGCCCAGCGCACCAAAGCGACCATCCGTTGCATTCCCTTCGAGGACGAGGAGGGTGCCGGCTGGGGAACCTGTCCGTTCACCGGCCGGGAGGCGCGCGTGGCCGTGTTTGGCCGGGCCTATTGAGGACGGGGGCCTGCTGCCCCCTTGGCCGCGCTCAGACGGCTTCCGCAGGAGCCACTGGCAGGACGGGGGCCCGCACCCGACCGAAGCGCCGCTCGCGGCGGGCATAGGAGGCGAGAGCAGCCTGGAAGTGCTCCGGCCCGAACTCCGGCCAGGGAACCTCGCAGAAGTACAGTTCGGCGTAGGCACCCTGCAGGAGCAGGAAGTTGCTCAGCCGCCACTCTCCGGAGGTGCGGATGACAAGATCCGGGTCGGCCAGCTCCCCGGTGTACAGATAGCGCCGGTACTCCTCCCAGGTCTCCGGGGGAACGGCGAGACGCCCCGCCGCGAGGTCCGCGGCAATCGCCCGGGTGGCATCGAGCACTTCGGCGCGGGAGCCGTAGTTCAGGGCGAGGTTGAGGGCATGGTCCCGGTAGCCCGCTGTCTCGGCGACCACCTCGGCCACCAGCTCGCGCACCCGGGCGGGCAACTCATGGATCCGCCCGATCCCCCGGAGCCGGATGCGGTGTTTGTGCAACTGGCGCCGCTCCCGCCGGAGGAACTGTACGAGCAGGTCCATGAGGGCCTCCACCTCGTCGGGGGGCCGCTGCCAGTTCTCCACACTGAAGGCGAAGAGTGTGAGGTCGCGGATGGAGGAACCGGCGAGCGATTCCACCAGCCGACGGACGTTCTGTACGCCCCGGCGGTGCCCCTCGATCCGGGGAAGCCCTCGCTGGCCCGCCCAGCGGCCGTTGCCGTCCATGATAATGGCCACGTGGGCCGGCACTTGCTCTGCGGAAGGCACACCACTCATCGAAAGGCCAGACTAGTCCCCCTGCTCCCCACTGTCACGCGGGAAGCCACCGGATCGCGCGGCTGCGGGGCCGCGCGGTCCGGTGGCAAAGGAGGGAGGATGGGGGGCGGGGGACGNAAGNGTCCCGGCCNTCAACTCTGTCCNTGNCCGAGCTGGAAGGCGGGCTTGCCGTCGAAGTAGTAAAGGCCCTCGGTCTTGATGAACTCGAGACCCGTGCGGTTGATGCGGTCGAGGAGGGCCACGATCTCCCCGTGGGGCAGGGCCTCGCCCGCCTCGGGATTGTCCATGGTGAAACGGCAGCGCCAGTGGTCGCAGAGGAGGGTTTGCGCAAAGCCCTGCGGCCAGACGGCCATCCCCCGGCTGGAGATCATGCGCAGCTGCAGGTTGTCCGCGTTCGCCTGCTGGAGGAGCTCGGCGATCTCGGCGGTGGATCCGCGAAATTCGCAAAAGACATCCACCCCCACCAGCTGCCGGACGACCACCGGCCGCTCGTAGGGAGGGTTGGTCTTCACCTGGGCCTCCTCCTTGTTGTAGTGGGCGGCCGGCAGAGTGTCCGGGAGCTGGCCGACGCGTTCGCCGACGGCTTGGGCGAACTCGGCGGTGCCCACCTTCTCGCGGCTCTTGCCCTCCTCGTAGACATCGTAGGTGTGGAGACCGTCCTCGATCGTCTTCAGCCAGGCGTTGTGGGTGCGCTCGGCGGCCTCGACCTGCCCGATGTGCACGAGCATCTGGATCGCGCCCATGAGCAGACCGGAGGGGTTGGCCAGGTTCTGGCCGGCCCGGCGGGGGGCAGAACCGTGGATCGCCTCGAACATGGCGTGCTCCGGCCCGATGTTGGCGGAGCCGGCCAGGCCGACGGAACCGGCCACCTGGGCGGCCACATCACTGAGGATGTCCCCGTAGAGGTTCGGCATCACCACGACATCAAAGCTCTGCGGCGTGTCCGCCAGCTTGGCCGCCCCGATGTCAACAATCCAGTGCTCGTTCTCGAGGTCGGGATACTCGACGGCGATCTCCTCGAAGACCTTGTGGAAGAGGCCGTCGGTGATCTTCATGATGTTGTCCTTGGTGAAGCAGGTCACCTTGCGGCGGCCGTGGGCCTTCGCGTACTCGAAGGCGTAGCGGACGATCCGCTCGCAGCCCTGGCGGCTGATCAGCTTGAGGCACTGGGTGACGTCCACCGTCTGCTGGTGCTCGATGCCGGCGTAGAGATCCTCCTCGTTCTCGCGGATCACCACGACATCCATGCCGGGGTGCTTGGTGTGGATGAAGGGATGGTAGGCCACGCAGGGGCGAACATTCGCATAGAGCCCGAGGGCTTTCCGCGTGGTCACGTTCATGCTCTTGAAACCGCCTCCCTGGGGGGTGGTGATGGGGGCCTTCAGGAAGACCTTCGTCCGCAGGATGGAGTCGAAAGCTCCCGCCGACATCCCGCTGGTGTTCCCCTTGAGGTATTCCTGCTCCCCGATGGAGATCTCCTCGATCTCCAGCTGGGCGCCGGCCTCCCGCAGGATATGCAGGGTCGCGTCCATGATTTCGGGGCCGATTCCATCGCCCCGGGCTACGGTGATGCTCTTCGCTTCGCTCATTCTGGGATTGGTTGTGAGAGGACTTCGGGAGACCTGAATCCTTAGCCCTACGACGGTGGCCTCCCCTTGTAAAGGAAGACCGGGATCGGGGGTCCCCCGGGAACCGGGCGGAAACGCTCAGGCCTCCGCCCCGTGGCCGGCGGCCTCGCCGGGTCCTGCCGTGTCGGCGACCGTCGCACGCGCGGGCCCGCAGGGCAGCAGGGTGGCCTCGCTCATCCCGTGGATGATCTTCTTGTCGGCCGGGCAGACCGTGGCGAGGGTTCCCTCCCAGGAGTACTCCTCGCCGTCGGCGAAGTAGAACGGGGACAGCCGGACTCGGCCCTCCCTCTCCCGGGCCACCCCCTCCCCGGAATAGATCGGGTGGCGGACCCGGCGGGGCTTGTGGTACTCCTGCAGGACGTGGAGGTGCTGTCCTCCCTCCCGAACGGCGTGGCGAAGGGCCGCCGTCCACTGCTCCCGGGAGACGTCGTTGCCGAGGACGACGCTGCGCGCCCCCCAGGCGGTCTCGTGGTACCCACTGATCTTGAGGATCAGGTTCCGCTCCCGCTGGGAGCCGGAGCCGAGCTGGTCCCAGCTGTGAATGGGCTGACCACCGACCGTGGGAGCGTGCAGGAAGGCGTTCGGGGGGACCATTGCCGGATCGACGATCCAAGTGCGCGGTACGAGGGACTGGAGGAGGCGGCGGTGCGCCTTGCCGAGAGTCTCCTCCCAGAAGGCCTGCAGGCGGGGGTGGTGGAGCAGCCCGAGGTTGAGCTTCTCCTCCTGGTAGTGCTTGAGAGGCGGGGTCACCCGCAGGTCACCGCGCTCGACCGCCTCGAGGAGGCCCTCCGCCCAGGGGAAGTCGAAGTGGTCGAAGAGCTCCCAGAAGCGGTAGACGCAGTCGATCCGCTCCGGATTACCGTCGAGGGAGGCACAGACGGTCTCCCCGAGGAGAAAGATTTCCTCCGGCCGGAACACGAACACCCGCCGGCCCTGCTTCTGGAGCTGCTCGGCCAGCCACTCCATCTCCGGTCGGTAGGTTTCCGCCTCCTCGCTCACCACGATGGCAAGGAGGGGATTCCGGTAGGGGTCCTCCCCGCCGGTGACGGCCCGGAAGAAGGCTTCGGCCATGCCCTCCGCGGAACCGAGGACCTCCTCCGCGCGCCCGTAGAGACCCTGGAGGAAGGCGGTGAGCCCGATCCCGCCGGGCACGGAGTCCAGCTCGGTCAGGCAGAAGCCCCCCTCCACCGGGAGGAGGTCGGGCCGGATCACCGGGGGCAGCTCGTCCTTCACGGCGGGGTGGCGGCCGTGAGCGACGAGGCGGGCCGGCTTGCCCCGCTCGAGATAGTCCACCACCCAGTCCGCCTCGAGATCCCCATTGCGGAGAAGACGGCGGCCCTCGATGACCCGCCGGTAAAGCCGCTCCACGGCGAGGTAGAACGCGCGGCAGGCCGGACCGACCGCGGCAATCCCAGCCTGTTGGCCCTCGTCGAGGGGGAAGGCATGCGGGGAGAGCAGCCAGGTCTTGTCCGCGAAGAGGGGCGTCTCCCCGAAGGCCCGCTGGAGTGCCTCCGCCTCCATCAGGCGGGCTCTTCGGCGGGAAGGGCATCCGCCCGGCTGTTGGGGCAGCCCGCCCGGAGCCAGGCGTGGATGAAGGGATCGAGGTCCCCGTCCATGACCGCCTGGATGTTGGAGGTTTCCTCCCCGGTACGCAGGTCCTTGACCATCTGGTAGGGCTGGAAGACATAGCTGCGAATCTGGTTGCCCCAGGCCATCTCCCCCTTCTCTCCGTAGAACTTCTCCATCTCCGAGCGCTTCTCGTCCTCCCGCTGCTCGTGGAGGCGAGCCTTCAGCATGCGCAGGGCCGTCGCCTTGTTCTTGTGCTGGGAGCGCTCATTCTGGCAGGCGGCCACGATCCCGGTGGGCAGGTGGGTCAGGCGGACGGCCGAGTCGGTCTTGTTCACGTGTTGCCCGCCCTTGCCACTCGCCCGGTAGGTATCCACGCGCAGCTCCTCGTCCGGAATGACCACCTCGGTGTCGTTGTCCTCGATTTCCGCGAGCACGTCCACTGAGCAGAAGGAGGTGTGCCGCCGCTTGGCCGAGTCGAAGGGGCTGATGCGCACGAGGCGGTGGACTCCGCGCTCGGCCTTCGCGTACCCGTAGGCGTTGTCCCCGACGAGGCGGAGGGTCACCCGGGAAACCCCGGCCTCCTCCCCTTCCTGCAGGTCCTGCACCTCCACGGTGTAACCGGAGCGCTCCGCCCAGCGGGAGTACATCCGGAAGAGCATTTCCGCCCAGTCACAGGACTCCGTGCCGCCGGCGCCGGCGTGCACGGTGAGGATCGCGTTGCGGCTGTCGTACGGTCCGTTCAGGAAGGACTGCAACTCGACGCGGTCCATCTTCTCGGTGAGGGCTGCGGTGAGGCTCTCCACCTCCGCGGCGGCGGCTTCTCCGTTGGGGCCCTCCTCCTCGGCGGCCAGCTCCGCGAGGGTTTGCACGTCCTCCACCTCGCCGCGGAGAGCCTCCATGGAGTCGGTAATCCGCCGGAGGCGGCTCACCTCGGAGCTCAGCCGCTGCGCTTCCTCCGGCTGGTCCCAGAAACCGGGGGCGGACATGCGCTCTTCCGCCTCGGTGATCTGCGCGCGCTTCCCGTCGACGTCAAAGATACCTCCAGAGGTACCCGGCGCGCTTGTCCAGTTCGTCGATGCGGGAGCGGTATTCCGGTGCGAGCATACCGCCAAATTGGCCGTCCCCGGTTCCCGGGGCAAACGCTTTCCCGGGAAAAGCCGGCCGCGGGGGGGCGTCTCCGAAGCCCTTCGAGAGCCCCGCCCTCAGGCGGGCAGCTCGGCCGTGGGGAGGTCCTTCACCTCCTGCAGGGCCTTGTCCGCGAGGGCCGTGCTCAGGTAGCGCTCGCCGAAGCTGCACCCGATCGTCACGATCCGCTTGCCGGCCATCTCCGGGCGCCGGGCCAGCTGGAGCGCCGCCCAGACGTTGGCACCGGTGGAGATGCCCCCGAGAATCCCGTCGGAGAGGGCCAGCTGGCGGGCCGTCGCGAAGGCGTCCTCGTTGGTCACGGTGATCACCTCGTCGATGAGGGAGGTGTCGCAGTTCTTCGGGATGAAGCCCGCCCCGATCCCCTGGATCTTGTGGGGGCCGGGGTTGCCGCCGCTGATCACGGGGCTGTCCGCGGGTTCCACGGCCACCGTATGCAAGTCGGTGCGGCCCTTGATCACGCTGGAAACTCCGGTGATGGTCCCGCCGGTCCCGACTCCAGCGACAAACGCATCGATGTTGCCCTCCATGTCCTCCCAGATTTCTTCGGCGGTGGTCTGCCGGTGGATCTCGGGATTTGCCGGGTTCTCGAACTGCTGCGGCTGGAAGGCCCGATCGCCATGCTCGGCGACCAACTCGGCCGCCTTGGCGATGGCGCCCTTCATGCCCTTGGGCCCGGGTGTCAGGACCAGCTCGGCTCCCAGCATCCGGAAGAGAACCCTCCGCTCAAGGGACATGCTGTCCGGCATGACGAGCAGGAGCCGGTAGCCCTTGGCCGCGCAGACAAAGGCGAGGGCGATGCCGGTATTCCCGGAGGTTGGCTCGATGACCACGCTGTCCGGGTGGAGCTGGCCGTCCCTCTCCCCCGCCTCGATCATGGCGCGGCCGATCCGGTCCTTCACGCTGGCGAGTGGGTTGAAGAATTCTCCCTTCAGGAAAATCTCCGCGGGCACGTCGCGGGTGAGTTCATTGATGCGGAGGAGCGGGGTCCGCCCAATACTGTCAAGAATGCTGGGAGCAAGCATGAGTGCGGAGTCGACGGGGTTGGGAGGTGGGAGGTGAGGGAGAAGACCAATGCAGCGCGGTGGGCCGGTCAACGGCGCCGGCGGTTGTTGCGCGGGCCGAAGCTCCGAATCGGGGCGTTGCGGTTGGCATTCGCGTTGCGGAGCCGATAGGTGATCCGAGCCTTGTCGAGGTCGTAGGGACTCATCACCATCTTCACGGTATCGCCGGTCGTGATCTTGATAAAATGCTTCCGCAATTTCCCCGAGATNTGGGCGAGAACNCGGTGCCCGTTNGCCANCTCAACCCGAAACATCGTCCCGGGCAGGACCGATACGATCTTGCCTTCTACTTCTACTTCATCTTCTGCCATAGGCTCAGGAGNATTCATCATCCGGGAAGCCCCGATTGTCAAGGGCCCGGGAGCGGTGAGGCGACAAAGCCGGCGCGCCCGGACCACCGATTGTAGCCACNCAGCCGATCCGTCTATCCTTGAGGCATGAAGAATCCGCTTCGGAAGTATCAGGACCAGTGGTTCAGCGTGACCATCAACCTGATCATGATTTTCGTAGGGATGCAGTTCATCGATTTTGCCTACCGGATGCAGGTGGGTGCGCCGCCTACGGGGAAGGATTTCTCCCTGCTCAGCGCCATGTACCTTGCCTTCATCGCCGGGCTGTTTCCCAACTACGCGACGTCGTTTGCAGAGGCTCTCCGGGGGACCCACCGGAAAAATCTCGCTGAGATCGGGGAGGTGCTCCTTTTCTTTTTCCTGATTCTCGTGCTCAACGCCGCGGTCATTTACGCAGCCCTCTGGATCTGATCGTGGATCCCGGCCGCGCGGGCACCCGGGCTGGCTCTTGATCCGCCCGCTTCCACTCATGGACTGCCCTTTTCCAAAACAGCACCTCTCCCAACTGCACCGGGACGACGCCTTCTTCATGAGCCTCGCTTACAACCAGGCGGTGGACGCCTTCCGGGCGGGAGAAGTTCCGGTGGGGGCAGTCGCGGTGCGGGAAGGGGAAGTGATCGGGGCGGCCCACAACGCGGTGGTGGAGACCGGCGATCCCACAGCCCACGCGGAAATGCTGGCCCTCACCCAGGCCACCCGCGTCCTCGGGGATTACCGTCTCAATGCCGTTACCCTTTTCGTGACAAAGGAACCCTGCCCGATGTGTGCCGGGGCCACGATTATGGCCCGGGTGGGAAGGGTCGTCTACGGGGTGGGAGACCCGAAGATGGGGGGAATGGGTGGTGCCCTCGACATCCCTGCCGTTGCCACGCTCAACCATCATCCCGAGGTCACCGCGGGGATCGGGGAAGAGGAGGCCCGCCGGATTCTTCAGGCTTTTTTCTCCCAGCGGCGCGGGCAGGACCGCCGAGAGGCCTCCCGCCCCGCGGAATCCTGAAGGGTGGCTGCCACGGGAGGCCGCCTTCGCGCTTCGGTTGACGGCCGCCCCCGATGACCTATTCACTGTACTGCTTCCGCAAGCCCAACCAGAAACCTGAAGCGAATCATGGCCTACACACTACCCGACCTTCCCTACGCCTACGATGCCCTGGAGCCGCACATCGATGCGCGCACCATGGAGATCCACCATACCAAGCATCACAATACCTATGTCACGAAAGTGAACGACGCCCTCGCCGGCACTTCGCTTGAGGACCAGCCGGTGGAAGCGGTCATCGCCGACCTCTCCGCGGTGCCGGACGAGAAGCGCACGGCCGTGCGCAACAATGGTGGCGGCCACGCCAACCATTCCTTCTTCTGGACCCTCCTCAGCGGCGAGGGCGGCGGCGAGCCCACCGGGGAGCTCGCCGAGGCCATTACCCAGACCTTCGGGAGCTTCGATGCCTTCAAGGAACAGTTTGCCGCCGCCGCGGTTGGCCGGTTCGGCAGCGGGTGGGCCTGGCTCTACGTGAAGCCCTCGGGCGAGCTGGCCATCGGATCCACTCCGAACCAGGACAGCCCCCTCATGAAGGGCGTCGCCGAAATCGAGGGGACCCCGGTGATCGGGCTCGATGTCTGGGAGCACGCCTACTACCTGAACTACCAGAATCGCCGCCCCGACTACATCGCCGCGTTCTGGAACGTGGTCGACTGGGCCGCCGCCAATCGCAACTACCTCAGCGCGCGCTGAGGAGCGCTCCTCCTCATCGCCCTTGTCCCGGCCGCCGTCCTCCCCCTGGAGGGCGGCGGCTTTTTCTTGCCCTGGGCCGCCGGCCCAGGCGCGGCCGGCCCGGGTGGTCTCCCCTTCCCCGGGCGACTCGCCCCTACTCGCCCTCGTCCGTGGCGAGGTCCCCTTCCGCGAGGACCTCGCGGGCCCGTTCCACGTCCTGCGGGGCCACCCCCACCCGGAACTTGCCGAAGGCGCTCTGGTACCCGGTCACCGCGGCCGCCTCGTCGAGAACAATGCCCTCGATCCCCGACCCGCGGAGCACACTGACCGCCATCTCCGCGAGGGCGAGGTTCGGATAGACCGCAATCACTTCCATGCTCCCGATCGTGCGCAGGGAACCGTCCGCCGCAAGCGTCTCCTTTCGTGCGGGATTGCCTCGTCGGCAACAGGGGACCAGCCTCATTCCGTGAGCGAGGACCAGCAACCCATCCGGGTGGGGGTGGCCGGGGTCGGCCATCTCGGCCAACACCATGCCCGGATCTACCGCGAGCTGTCGGAGGCCTGCGAGTACACCGGTTTCTACGAGGTCGACGACGCCCGGGCTGCGGAGATCCTCGAGCGCTATGGCGGCCGCCGCTTCCTCAGCCTGCCGGAAATGGCCGCCCACTGCGACGCGGTCAGTGTCGCCGTTCCGACGGACCGCCACCTCGAGGTGGCCCTGCCCCTCCTCGAGGCGGGCTGCCACCTCCTCGTGGAAAAACCGATTTGCACGACCCGGGAGGAGGGCGAACGCCTGCTGGAGACCGCCCGCCGCCGCGACTGCCTTCTTCAGGTGGGCCACATCGAGCAGTACAACCCGGTGACTTCCTTCCTCGAGGAGGTGGTCGACCGGCCGCGCTTCATCACCGCCGACCGGCTGGCCCCCTTCCAGCCCCGTGGCACCGAGGTGGGCGTGGTCCTCGATCTGATGATCCACGACATTGGGGTCATCCTGCAATTGGTGGACGCGCCGGTGGAGCGCATCGAGGCGGTGGGGGTGGACGTACTCTCCTCCTCCGAGGACATCGCCAACGCCCGCCTGGTCTTCGCGGACGGCTGCGTGGCCAACATCAACACGAGCCGGGTCTCCCTCAAGAAGGTGCGGGAGATCCGCGTCTTCCAGCCACAGGGCTACCTCTCCCTCGACTTCATGAACCAGAAGGGTCACCTCCTCCGCCGCGGGGAGCACGGGTTGCAGAAGGAGGACATCCCGCTCAACCCGGCCGAGCCCCTCCGGCTCGAGCTGGAATCGTTCCTCTCCTGCATCCGCTCCGGCCACGAGCCCAAGGTGAGCGGTCTCTCCGGCATGAGGGCCCTGGAAATCGCGCTGGAGGTGACCCGCCAGGTCCGGGAGGCGGCGCTCTAGAATGCCGGCGACGGAAGCCCTCGCCACCACCGGTTTTCCCGCGCCCGCGGGCGGCTCCTGCGACCTGCTGGTCGTCGCCGGCGAGCACAGCGGCGACCAGCATGCGGCCACCGCCGTGCGCGACCTCCTCGCGAGCCGGCCGGACCTGCGGGTGTGCGCCCTCGGCGGGCCGGCCCTCGGGGAGGCCGGTGCCCAGGTGCTCTTCGACCTGCCCTCCCTCTCCGTGGTCGGGCTGGTCGAAGTCCTCCGCCACTACGGCCGCTTCCGCCGCCTCTTCGCGGAGACCCTCCGCTGGATCGAGACCTACCGCCCNCGGGTCATCTGCCTCGTCGATTATCCGGGCTTCAACCTGCGGCTGGCCCGGGCCCTCCGCGAACGCGGACTCAGCCGGCGGGGTGGCGGGGACATCCGCGTGCTCGGCTACATCAGCCCGCAGATCTGGGCGTGGAAACGACAGAGACGCTTCCGCATGCAGGAATGGCTCGACGAGATCGGCACGATCTTCCCCTTTGAGGTGGAATGCTACAAGGACACCCACCTGCCGGCCTTCTTCCTCGGTCACCCCTTTACCGATCCCCGTTTCCGCCTCCAAGTCCACTTCGATCCGGACGGTCCCCTCCTCCTCCTGCCCGGGAGCCGCCGCGCCGCGGTCCGCCGGATCTTCCCCGCCCTCCTCGGGGCAGTCCGGCGGGCCCGCGGTTTTCTCGGCGACCGCCCGGTGCGCGTCCTCTATCCGGACCGTCCCATCCGGGAAATCCTTGAGGCGGCGCTCGCCCGGATGCCCCGCGACACCCGCCCGGAACTGGTTCCGGTCGGGGAGGGCTCCCCGGCGGCGGCGGCGCTCACGAGCTCCGGCACGATGTCCCTGCAGTGCGCCCTCGCCGGGATTCCCGGAGCCATCGTCTACCGGGCCCACCCGCTCACCTTCGCCGTGGGACGGCGCCTCGTGAAGATTCCCTACCTCGGCATTGCCAACCTCCTCCTCGATCGCCCCGCCTATCCCGAATACCTGCAGGGCGCCGCCGGAGCGGCCGAGCTGGCCGACGAGGTCGCCCGGCTGCTCACGCCGGAGGCCGGCCGGGAAGCTGAGTCCGATGCCGCCGCCCTTCGTCGGATCCTCTCGACCAATCGCTACCTCGATCCGGGCGGCTGGCTGCTCTCCCATCTCGACCCGCCCGCCGCAGGTTCCCCGGTGACCGAGCTGGGCCCCCGGCCCCACTCCTAAGCCGGGACCACGCCCGGGAGGCCGGACCAAGGTCAACGGTCGCTGGCGCGTCGGGGTTTGACCGGGGCGGGCTCCTCCGGTTGACTGGTGGTTTTTCCCGATCCCATTACCGTGAACGTTACCATCGAAGAAGAAGGACTTCCCGCCCGCCGCATCGCCCGCGTGGTCGTGGAGGGCGAGGAGTTGCAGCGTGAGGAAAAGAAAATCCTCGCGGAGGTCGGCAAGGCCGCCCGCATCCCGGGCTTCCGCCCGGGCAAGGCACCCCGCTCCCTGCTCTACCAGCGCCACGGCGACCTGATCCGCCAGGAGCTGCGCAACAACCTCCTCGGCCGCGGCTTCGAGGGAATCCGCGAGCAAGGGGTTGTCCCCGTCCGGGTCGTCGACCAGGAAGATCCGGATCTCGAGGCAGAGCCGCCCCTCGAGTTTCGCCTCACTCTCGACATCCAGCCCGAGTTCGAGCTCCCGGAGTACGAGGGCCTCACCCTGCACCGACCCGTTGTCGAGGTGACCGAGGAGGANGTCGAACAGACCCTCTCCACCCTCCGCTCCCAACAGGCCGAGTTCAACCCGGTCGAGCGGGCCGTCGAGCCCGGGGACTACGTGCAGTGCTCCTATGTGGGCCGGATCGACGGCGAACCCATCGCCGATGAGGTTGCCGACCATCCGATGTACGGCACCCAGGAGAATACCTGGGAGGAGGCCGGAGACGAGGTGTCGCCGGGCATCCCGGAGATCGCCGCGGCCCTCGTGGGAATGAACGCCGGTGAAAGCACCGAGGTGGAGGCCCCTTCCCGGAGGACCACCGGGTGGAGTTCCTGCAGGGGAAGACGGTCACCTACCACCTCGAGGTCAAGGAGGTGCGCGCGAAGATCCTCCCGGAGATGGACGAGACCTTTCTCGGGAACCTGCAGGTCAGTTCGGTCGACGAGCTGAAGGACCGGATCCGGCAAAGCCTGGAGTCCCGCCGCCACCAGGAGCAGGAGGAGGCCGTCCGCAACGAGGCCGTGCAGCAGGTCGCCTCCATCGAGGATTTCGATCTCCCGGAGAGCCTGGTGGAGGAGGAAACCCAGGGTGCCCTCCAGAGCCACGTCCGCCAGCAGCTGCAGAGAGGGGTGCCGGAGGAGAAGATCCACGAGAACAACGAGGCCCTCTACGCGTCCGCCCGCTCCAACGCCGAACAAAAAGTGAAGTCCGACTTCATCCTCGACCGCATCGCCGAGAAGGAGGCGGTCGAGATCGCCCAGGACGACCTCCAGCACTACCTGCAGAGCTACACCATGCAGACGGGCCGGCCCGCCGAGGAACTGGTCGAGGAGTGGAAGAAGGATCGGCAGGCCCTCCAGCGGGTCCAGACCCAGCTCCGCCGGGCCAAAGTCGTCAGCCTCCTCGTCGAGCGCGCCTCCATCGAGGAGGTCGCGCCCGCCCCGGCGGAAGAGAACGCCGGCTGACGGTGGAAGCGACCCTCCGTTTGACACCCTCCACCCCACGCAACCATCCTCTTCCTACCGTGAGTTATCTACCGCTTCCCTATGTCTACGAGCGCGAGGGCCGCCAAGAACGGGCCTGGGACATCTACAGCCGTCTCCTCCGCGACCGCATCATTTTCATCGGCACGCCGATCAATGACTTCGTGGCCAACGCCGTCATTGCCCAGCTGCTCTTCCTGCAGATGGAGGATCCCAAGAAGGAGATCCACATCTACGTGAATTCGCCCGGCGGCAGTGTCACCGATGGGATGGCGATCTACGACACCATCAACTTCGTGAAATGCGAGGTGGTCACCTACTGCGTCGGCCTGGCCGCTTCCATGGCGACGGTCCTCGTGGCCGCCGGTACCAAGGGCAAGCGCTACGCCCTCCCGAACAGTCGACTCATGCTCCACCAACCGACCGGGGGTGCCGGCGGGCAGACCGCGGACATCTCCATCGCCGCGAAGGAAATCCTCCGCTGGAAGAAGACCCTCAACGAGGTGCTCGCCGAGAAGACCGGCCAGCCCATCGAGCGGATCGAGAAGGATTCGGACCGCGACTTCTACCTCTCCGCCGAGGACGCCCGCGACTACGGCCTCGTCGACCACGTGATCAGCAGCCAGTCTGCCCCCGCCACGGAGATCGCAAAGGCTTCCTGATGGCCAAGCCCACCAAGATGAGCATCTGCTCGTTCTGCGGGAAATCGCAGAACGAGGTGCAGAAAATGATCGCCGGGCCCGCCGGCGTCTACATCTGCGATTCCTGTGTCTCGGTCTGCAAGACGATCATCGACCGGGAACTGGCCGATGAGCCGCGCAAACCGCAGGAGGAAGGGGCCGATAGTGGAGCCGAGGGCGCCGAGCCCGCCCTCCGCAAGCCATCCGAGATCAAGGCCGTGCTCGACGAGCACATCATCGGCCAGAATGAGGCCAAGAAGACGCTCTCCGTGGCCGTCTACAACCACTACAAGCGGCTCCGCGAGCTCACCTCTGAGGGCGGGGGGGACGAAGCCTTTGAGGGAGTGGAGATCGAGAAGAGCAATGTCCTCCTCATCGGCCCCACCGGCAGCGGGAAGACCTTCCTCGCCAAGACCCTCGCGGACATGCTCGACGTGCCCTTCGCGATTGCCGACGCCACCACCCTCACGGAGGCCGGCTACGTGGGGGATGACGTCGAGAACATCATCCTCCGCCTCCTCCAGGCTGCCGACTACGACCCGAAGCGGGCGGAAACGGGGATCATCTATGTCGACGAGATCGACAAGATCGGCCGCAAGACCGACAACGTCTCCATTACCCGGGACGTTTCCGGCGAGGGCGTGCAGCAGGCCCTCCTCAAGATTCTCGAGGGCACCGTCTGCAACGTCCCCCCCCAAGGGGGGCGGAAGCATCCGAACCAGGAATATGTGCAGGTCGACACGTCCCGCATCCTCTTCATCTGTGGCGGTGCCTTCGTCGATCTCGACAAACTGATCCGGCGCCGCTCCTCGAAGAGCTTCGTGGGATTCCACACGGGACAAAACGAGTCGGAGGAGGACCGCCGCCGGGCCGCCATCCGGGAGGAGGAGGAAGTCCTCCGCCATGTCGAGCCGGAAGACCTGGTCCAGTACGGGTTGATCCCTGAGTTCATCGGGCGCCTCCCGGTCGTCTCCGTGCTCCGCGAGCTCACCCGTGAGGACCTCGAACACATCCTTCTCAACACGCGCAACTCCCTCATCAAGCAGTACACCAAGCTGCTCGCCATGGACGGGGCCAAGCTGAAGTTCACCCGGGACGGCATTGCCGCCGTCGCGGAAAAAGCCATCGAGCTGGGCACCGGCGCCCGCTCCCTCCGTTCCATCCTCGAGAAGATCATGCTGGAGGTCATGTACTCGATCCCCGATGACGCCGAGTCCACCGAGGTCACCATCAACCGCGCCGTTGTCCGGGGGGAGAAGCGGCCGACCATCCGGCGACCCCGGGCCAAGGAGGATCGGTCCAAGGATGCTGCCTGAGGAAGGCGAGCCCCTCCCCCGCAGGAAAAAGGTCGACCGCGAGGCGCTGAACGCGCCCCTCATGCGGATTCCCGGCATGCGGGTGGAGGTGGTACGGGCCCTCCTCGATCTTGGCATCCGGGAAGCCTACGAGTTGGTCGGGCGCTCCCCCGAGGTCCTCGCGGAGGAAGCCGCCGCCCACCCCGCACCCCCGCCGCCCTTTTCCCTCCTCCCCT
>P_1C_Liq_3_UnCtyDRAFT_1000012_pt1 | contig 35418 bp, 28 predicted proteins | sample Pon1CUnioCityCA_5_FD_10231 | JGI IMG/M metagenome (IMG submission 10231)
CGCCGGCTGCCGGTGGCCGTCGACGACGCCGTTCCGGCCGGCAGCGTCTGGATCCCGGCGGGTGTCGAGGGTAGCGCCGGTCTCGGGGCCTTGATGGGCGCCATCGAGGTGGTGGCAGACGGAGCCGCGGCATGAACGCACTGATTGAATTGAGCTGGATCACCGCCAAGATCGTGGCACTGATCGTGCCGCTGTTCCTGGCGGTGGCGTATATGACCTATGCCGAGCGCAAGGTCATCAGCTCGATGCAGCTGCGGCGCGGACCCAACCGGGTCGGCTGGCACGGGCTTCTGCAGCCGTTTGCCGACGCGCTGAAACTGCTCATGAAAGAGGTGGTGTTGCCGCAGAACGCCAACCGCTTTCTGTTCGTGCTCGCGCCGATGCTCTCGATCATGCCGGCACTGGCCGCCTGGGCGGTTCTGCCACTGGCCGACGGGTTGGTGATCGCCGACGTCAACGCCGGGCTGCTGTACGTCCTGGCCATGACCTCCATGGGGGTTTACGGCATTATCCTGGCCGGCTGGGCGTCTAACTCCAAATATGCCCTGCTCGGTGCCCTGCGCGCCGGGGCCCAGGTGGTCTCCTACGAGATCGCCATGGGCTTTGCCCTCGTCGGCGTGCTGATGGCAGCGGGCAGTCTCAACATGGGCGAGATCATCCAGGCGCAGCAGGGGCCGATCTGGAACTGGTTCTGGCTGCCGCTGCTGCCGCTGTTCGTTGTGTACTGGATTTCGGGTGTGGCGGAAACCAACCGCCTGCCCTTTGACGTGGCCGAGGGCGAGTCGGAGATCGTCGCCGGCTTCCACGTCGAGTACTCCGGAATGGCGTTCGCCATCTTTTTCCTGGCCGAATATGCGAACATGATTCTGATATCGGGTCTCGCCGCGATTCTGTTCCTGGGCGGATGGTATTCGCCGTTCGAGGGACTGCCGCTGCTGGGGCCGCTGTTCGACTGGGTGCCGGGACTGGTCTGGTTCCTGCTCAAGGTGTGCCTGTTCCTGTTCCTGTACATCTGGTTCCGGGGTACGTTCCCGCGTTATCGCTACGACCAGATCATGCGGCTGGGCTGGAAAGTCCTGATCCCGGTTACGGTGGTCTGGCTGATTGTTGTCGCGGGCCTCAGCCTGGGCGAGGTCGGCCCGTGGTTTTCATAGATAGGTAGGCAACCATGCAGTCAGTGAAGGAATTTTTCGGCACGTTCATGCTGACCGAGCTGCTCAAGGGCATGCGGCTGACCGGTCGGCATCTGTTCGAAGCCAAGTACACCCTGGAGTATCCCGAGGAGAAAGCGCCCCAGTCGCCGCGCTTCCGCGGGCTGCACGCCCTGCGTCGTTATCCCAACGGCGAGGAGCGCTGCATTGCCTGCAAGCTTTGCGAAGCGGTCTGCCCGGCGCTGGCCATCACCATCGACTCCGAGCAGCGTGAGGATGGCACCCGGCGGACCACGCGCTACGACATCGACCTGTTCAAGTGCATCTATTGCGGCTTTTGTGAAGAGTCATGCCCGGTGGACTCGATCGTCGAGACGCGCATCCACGAATATCACTTCGAGGAGCGCGGCGAGCAGATCATGACCAAGCAGGACCTGCTCGCGGTCGGGGACAAATACGAAGAGCAGCTGTTCAAGGACCGCGCCGCCGACGCACCGTATCGGTAAGCCTCAGGGGGGGTAGGGGCACGACGTGATTGAGAAAGCGATATTCTACTTTTTTGCGGCGGTTCTTCTGCTGGCGGCAACGCTGGTGGTGACCGCCCGCAATCCGGTGCATTCCGCGTTATCGCTGGTGCTGGCTTTTTTCAGCAGCGCGGCGCTATGGCTGCTCATTGAGGCCGAGTTCCTGGGCATCGCGCTCGTGCTGGTCTATGTGGGGGCAGTCATGGTGCTGTTCCTGTTCGTGGTGATGATGCTCGACATCAACCTGTCGGTAATGCGCGAGGGGTTTGCGCGCTACCTGCCGCTGGGGGTGCTGGTAGGGCTGGTCATGGTGCTCCAGATGCTGCTGGTGATCGGCGCCGGTGTGGTGGACCTGGTCCCCGAAGAGCAGGTTGCCGCCGCCGGGGCGCTGGATGGCAATAACATCCGGCTGCTCGGCAGCGTGCTTTACACCGTTTATGTGTATCCGTTCGAGCTGGCGGCGATTGTTCTGCTGCTGGCGATCATCGCGGCCATCATGCTCACGCATCGCCGGCGGGGTGATACCAAGCATCAGGACATTGCCGCGCAGGTCCGCACCCGGAAGGCAGATCGGCTGCGGATGGTGCGGATGCCAAGCGAACGCGATTCCGACTCATAACAACAACCGGGGCATACATGTTAGCGCTCTCCGACTATCTGGTCCTCAGCGCACTGCTGTTTTCCATTGGCATGGCGGGCATCTTTCTCAATCGAAAGAATGCCATCGTCCTGCTCATGTCCATTGAGCTGATCCTGCTCGCCGTGAACTTCAACTTCATCGCCTTCTCGCATTTTCTCGGTGATATCCACGGTCAGGTGTTCGTGTTCTTCATCCTCACCGTCGCGGCGGCGGAATCGGCCATNGGNCTGGCGATTCTCGTGGTGCTGTTCCGCAACCGGGACACCATCAATGTCGCCGACCTGGACAGCATGCGGGGTTAGGGAATGAAGTCGATCTATCTGCTTATCGTGCTGGCGCCGCTGATCGGCGCCGCGGTGGCCGGGCTCGCCGGCAAGCGCATCGGCTGGAAGAACGCGCANCGTCTGACCGTGGGTGCCGTGGCCGTTTCCGCGGTGCTCTCGCTGGTGGTGCTCTACCAGCATGTCTGGGGCGGTGTCGGGGTGTTCAACGAAACGCTCTATCAGTGGGCCGTGGTCGGCGGGCTCAACCTCGAGGTCGGGTTTCTGGTCGATCGCCTGACCGCGCTGATGATGGTGATCGTGACCACGGTGTCTCTGGCAGTCCATGTCTACACCATCGGCTACATGTATGACGACGCCGGCTATTCCCGGTTTTTCAGCTTCATCAATCTGTTCACCTTCTCGATGCTGATGCTCGTGATGGCCAACAACTTCCTGCAGCTGTTCTTTGGCTGGGAAGCGGTGGGCCTGGTGTCTTACCTGCTCATTGGGTTCTGGTATCAGAAGGAAACGGCCATCTTCGCCAACCTCAAGGCGTTTCTGGTCAACCGCGTGGGTGACTTCGGGTTTCTGCTGGGCATTGCCGCGGTCCTGACCTACTACGGCAGTCTGGACTACGCCGAGGTCTTCAGCGCGGCGGCGGCGGCGCCGGATCAAACCATGACCCTGTTCGGTGCCGAAGCGCTGGTGGCGACCGTCGCCGCGATCCTGCTGTTCATCGGGGCGATGGGCAAATCCGCCCAGGTGCCGCTGCATGTCTGGCTGCCCGATTCCATGGAGGGCCCCACCCCCATTTCGGCCCTGATCCATGCCGCCACCATGGTGACCGCCGGCATCTTTCTGGTGGCACGGCTGTCGCCGCTGTTTGAACTCTCCGACGCGGCGCTGTCACTGGTGTTGATCCTGGGCGCCGTGACCGCGCTGTTCATGGGCGCGATCGGGCTGGTGCAGAACGACATCAAGCGGGTGATCGCCTACTCCACGCTCTCGCAGCTTGGTTACATGTTCGTCGGCCTGGGGGCGTCGGCTTACGCGGCCGGTGTTTTCCATGTGATGACCCACGCCTTTTTCAAGGCGCTGCTGTTCCTGGGGGCGGGGGCGGTCATCGTGGCCCTCCATCACGAGCAGGACATGCGCCGTATGGGCAACCTGCGCCGTTACCTGCCCATCACCCACATCACGATGCTGCTGGCCACCCTGTCGCTGGTGGGCACACCGTTTTTTTCGGGGTACTACTCCAAGGACGCCATCATCGAGGCGGTGCATCTCGCCGATCGCTTTGGCGCGGGCTTTGCCTACTGGGCAGTGCTGCTGGGGGTGTTCATTACCGCGCTCTACAGCTTCCGCCTGTACTTTCTGGTGTTCTGGGGCGAGGAGCGCATCGACCCGCACGCCAGGGAGCACATCAAGCATCTGCCGCGGTACGTGCTGCCGGTGATGGAATGGCCGTTGGTGGCGCTGGCGATCCCCTCGGTGGTGCTGGGGTACTTCACCATCGAGCCGTTATTGTTCGGGGACTTCTTTGGGGCGGCCATTCAGGTGGCACCGGCCAACGATGTGCTGGCAAAAAAGGCCGAGAGCTTCCACGGCCCGCTGGCGTTCGGTCTGCATGCGGCGGTCAACCCGGCGTTCTGGCTGGCCGTTGCCGGGGCGGTGCTGGCGTGGTTCCTGTACCTCAAACGCCCGGACCTGCTGCCCGCCATCAACACGCGCCTGTCCTGGGCGGTGCGGGTGCTGCAGCGCAAATACGGCTTCGATGATATCTACAACACCGGGTTTGCCGGCGGCGGACGCCGGCTGGGCCGGGCACTCTGGCGCGGCGGCGATCAGGGGCTCATCGACGGGGTGATCGTCAATGGCACCGCGCGCACGGTGGGGCGACTCGCCACTGCATTGCGGGGCGGGCAAACCGGTTTTCTCTATCACTATGCCTTCGTGATGATTGTCGGCCTGCTGGTTCTGCTGACGGTATTCGTGGGTAGCTGGCGGGGGTGGTTCTGAACATGTTGGGAGGTTGGCCTTTGCTGAGCCTGTTGATCTGGCTGCCGATTCTCGGGGGTGCGGCGGTCCTGTGGACTGGACGCGACAGCGCCGATCGGGCCCGCTGGTCGGCGCTTGCGGTCGCCGGGCTCACGCTGATTCTGGGGCTGGTTCTGTGGTTCGGCTTCGAGACCGGCGTCGCCGGGATGCAGTTCGTTGAGCGAGCGGCCTGGATCGAGTCGTTCGGTATTGAGTATTACCTGGGCGTCGACGGCATCTCGATGCCGCTGGTGGTGCTGACCGCCTTCTCGACGCTGCTGGTGGTGATCGCGGCCTGGGAGGTGGTGCGCTACAAGCCCGCCCAGTATCTGGCCGCCTTCCTGATCATGGAAGGGATCATGATCGGCGTTTTCAGTGCGCTCGACGCCCTGCTGTTCTATGTCTTCTTCGAGGCCATGCTGATTCCCATGTTCCTGATCATCGGGATCTGGGGCGGGCCCAATCGCATCTACGCCACCCTCAAGTTCTTCCTCTACACCTTTCTCGGGTCGGTGATGATGCTGGTGGCGCTGATCTATCTGCGCGGTCAGGCGGGCAGCTTTGCCATCGAAGACTTCTATGGCCTGGGCCTGCCGTTTGCTTCGCAGGTGCTGATCTTTCTGGCGTTTCTGGCGGCGTTTGCCGTCAAGGTGCCGATGTTTCCGGTCCACACCTGGCTGCCCGACGCCCACGTCGAGGCGCCCACCGGCGGCTCGGTGATCCTCGCGGCGATCACGCTCAAGATCGGCGGGTACGGGTTTCTGCGCTTCAGCCTGCCGATCGCGCCCGAGGCCAGTATGGCGCTGGACTGGCTGCTCATCGGGCTGTCGCTGATCGCCGTGGTCTACATCGGTCTGGTGGCGATGGTGCATCCATCTCAAAAAACTGATCGCCTACTCGTCCATCGCCCACATGGGCTTTGTCACCCTGGCGTTCTTCCTGATCTTTCGCATCGTCGCCGGCGAGGGCACCCGCGATGGCGCTTTGCTGGCGCTTGAGGGCGGGCTCGTGCAGATGATCTCGCACGGCTTTGTCTCGGCGGCGATGTTCCTCTGCGTCGGTGTGCTCTATGACCGCATGCACACCCGACGGATCGCCGACTATGGCGGAGTGGCCAACCGCATGCCGGTGTTTGCCGGACTGTTCGTGTTCTTTGCCATGGCCAATGCGGGGCTGCCGGGCACTTCCGGGTTTGTCGGCGAATTCATGGTGATCCTCGCCAGCTTCCAGGCCGGGTTCTGGTATGCGGCCATCGCCGGGCTGACCCTTATCCTGGGGGCCGCCTACAGCCTGTGGATGATCAAGCGCGTGGTCTATGGCCAGGTCAAAAACACGCAGGTGGATGAACTGCGCGACATCAACGGGCGCGAGCGCCTGCTGCTCGGCAGTCTGGTGGGCGTGGTGCTGTTCTTCGGCGTCTATCCGGCGCCCCTGATCAATGTCATGGCGCCTTCGCTGGAAGCGCTTCTGGGCATCGTGATGCCCGCTCTCTAGTATCCAGGCCAGAGGACGATAATGAATTTCGAAATGCCGCAATTCGCGATGGCCGCTCCGGAGATCTGGCTGGGCGTGATGCTCTGTGTCGTGCTGATCGCCGATCTGTTCGACCGCAGCCAGCAGAGCCGGCTTGCGTTCTTTCTGACCCAGGTGACGCTACTGGGAGCCATTGGTCTCGCGCTGAGCACCCACTGGGGCGTGGACCGGGCGATCACCTTCAACGGCATGTACGTCAGCGACAGCCTGGCGGCGGTACTCAAGGTGACCGTGGCCGGTCTGTCGATGGTTACTCTGGGCTACAGTCGGGATTATCTGCGCCAGCGCGATCTGCTCAAGGGCGAGTTCTATCTGCTGGCGCTGATTGCCAACCTGGGCATGTTCGTCATGGCATCGGCCAGCAGCCTGCTGGTCCTCTACGTCGGGCTCGAGATGCTCTCGCTCAGCCTCTACGCCATGGTGGCGTTCGATCGTGACAGCCGCATCGGTGCCGAGGCGGCCATGAAGTACTTCGTTCTGGGGGCGTTGTCCTCGGGGATGATGCTCTACGGCATGTCGATGATCTACGGCGCCTCGGGCAGTCTGCTCATCGATACCATTGCCACGCAGGCGGCGGCGGGTGACAACCTCCTGCTCATGGCCTTCGGCATGACCTTCGCGCTGGTGGGTGTGGCATTCAAGTTCGGTGCAGCGCCGTTCCATATGTGGTTGCCCGATGTCTATCAGGGTGCGCCCACCTCGGCCACCGCATTTCTGGGTACCGCGCCCAAGATCGCGGCGCTGGCGCTGTTCCTGCGTCTGCTGGTGGACGGGCTCGGCGACCTGCACGACCAGTGGCAGGCGATGGCAGTGCTGCTGGCGGTCGGGTCACTGGCGGTCGGTAATCTGTTCGCGCTGGTGCAGACCAACTTCAAGCGCATGCTGGCCTACTCGACCATCTCGCACATCGGGTTTCTGTTTCTCGGCCTGATCGCCGGGACGCCCGAAGGCTATTCGGCGGCGCTTTTCTACGCGATCAGCTACGGCATCATGGCCAGTGGCGCCTTCGGGATGATCATTCTGCTGTCCCGGCGCGGGTTCGAAGCCGAGATGATCGATGACATGCGTGGGCTCAATGACCGTCATAGCGGTTTTGCGCTGGTGATGTTGCTGCTCATGTTCTCGATGACCGGCATCCCCGGCACGGTTGGGTTCTACGCCAAGTGGCTGGTGCTGCAATCGCTGATCGACACCGGCATGGTCTGGCTGGCCGTGGTGGCGGTGCTGTTCGCTGTCATCGGGGCGTTCTATTACCTGCGAGTGCTCAAGGCGGTGTACTTCGACCGGCTCGAGTCGCCGGTGCCCCTCGAGGCGCCTGCCGGTCAGCGGGTTATCGTGGCACTGAATGGCGGGGTCATTCTGCTGCTTGGCCTGTTCCCGGATCGGCTGATCGAAATCTGCCGGATTGCGCTGGGGCTCTGAGCCGGCGATGACAGCCGAGACTGCGATTGTCGCGCTGTTGGTGGTGGCTATCATCGCTGCCAACCTGCCGTGGATGAGCGAGCGGGTGGCGTTTGTCGGGTCACCGCCCCAGGGCGGCAAGCCGGAGTGGATCCGGCTGGTGGAGTGGCTGCTGCTGTTTGGCCTGGTCGGGCTTGTTGGCGCGGGGCTGGAATATCGCACCCAGGGCGAGCTCCAGGTGCAGGGCTGGGAGTTCTGGGTGATGAATCTGTCGCTGTTTGCCGTCTTTGCCTTGCCGGGGTTCATCTATCATCACGATCTGCGCCGCCGGTTGCAGCGCCGGGACCGTCGCGGTCAACGTCGCGAGTCTTGAAAAAGCGCATCGAAGCGTCTAACATTCTTCGAGTCGGTTGCGGGGTGGAGCAGTCCGGTAGCTCGTCGGGCTCATAACCCGAAGGTCGCAGGTTCAAATCCTGCCCCCGCTACCAATCAGGCATCTTCGAGAAGGCCGCTTGCGGCCTTTTTTTTTGCCGGTGTTGCAGAGGCAACAGCCGGCGTTGAAATGGGCCTCGGGCCCATTTTTTGTTCCGGCAGGTACCGGATACGAACAGACATGAAAGCGCCCGAACACGTTACTGAACTGCTTGAACCGGTCATCGAAGGACTGGGCTATGAGTGTGTCGGCCTGGAGTTTCAGCCCGGCCGGCGCGAGGCCTGTCTGCGCGTGTTCATTGATGCCCCGGCGACTGCGCACGGGTCAGCCATCAGGTCAGTGGGGTGCTCGACGTCGAAGATCCCATCGCCGGGGATTATCACCTCGAGGTCTCCTCCCCCGGGCTCGACCGCCCGGTTTTCAAGCCCTCCGATTACACGCGGTTTGCCGGCGAGGCAGTGCGGTTGCGGCTGCGCGAGCGGATCGATGGGCGTCGCAAGATCACCGGTCGCCTCGAGGGGCTGACCGACGAGGGTGTGGCGGTCGAGTCGGCGGACGGTCGATTCGTGGTACCGCTGGAGGCCATCGACAATGCACATATTGAGCTGGAGCCGTGAGCCGCGGCGTATTCCAATCGGAGAACGGTAGACGATGAGCAAGGAAATTCTGCTGGTGGTCGACGCGATCGCAAACGAGAAGGGTGTCGAGCAGGAAGTGATCTTCCAGGCCATCGAGGCCGCCCTTGCCTCGGCGACGCAAAAGCGCCACGACGGCGAGATCGGTGCCCGGGTATCGGTCGATCGGCGCACAGGCGAGTACGAGACGTTCCGGGTCTGGGAGGTGGTCGAGGATGACGCCGAACAGGAATATCCGGATCAGCAGATAACGCTCAGCGAGGCCCGCGGGATCGATCCCGAGGTCGACGTCGGCGGCACCATCGAGGAGCCGCTGGAATCGGTGGAGTTTGGGCGAATCGCCGCCCAGACCGCCAAGCAGGTCATTGTCCAGCGGGTTCGCGACGCCGAACGCGCCAAGGTGGTCGAGGCCTACCGCGACCGCACGGGCGAGCTGATCTCGGGGGTAGTCAAGCGGGTCGAGCGGGGCAACGTGTTTCTCGATCTGGGCAGCAATGCCGAGGCGTTCATTCCCCGCGAGGACATGATCCCGCGCGAGGCGGTGCGTCCCGGCGATCGGCTGCGGGCCTGGCTGCGCGAGGTGCGCGAGGAGGCGCGTGGGCCGCAGCTGTTCGCGAGCCGCTCGGCACCGGCGTTTCTGGTCGAGCTGTTCAAGCTCGAAGTGCCCGANGTGGGTCAGGAACTGCTCGATATCCTGGGCGCCGCTCGTGATCCGGGCCTGCGCGCCAAGATTTCGGTGAATGCCCTCGACAGCCGCATCGATCCGGTGGGGGCCTGCGTGGGAATGCGTGGCTCGCGGGTCCAGGCGGTGTCCAACGAACTCTCCGGCGAGCGCATCGACATCATCCTGTGGAACGAGAACCCGGCGCAGTTCGTGATCAACGCGATGGCCCCGGCCGAGGTCGAGTCCATCGTTGTCGACGAGGATCGCCACAGCATGGATATCGCCGTGGGCGAGGATCAGCTCTCGCAGGCCATCGGTCGCGGCGGCCAGAATGTTCGGCTGGCCAGCGAGCTGACCGGCTGGGAGCTCAACGTCATGACCGCGTCGGAGGCCGAGGCCAAGAGCGAGTCCGAGGCGGCGGAGCTGGTGGATCGGTTCGCGCAATCGCTGGACGTGGACGAAGAGCTGGCCGGGTTGCTGGTTGAGGAAGGCTTTTCGAGTCTCGAGGAAATCGCCTACGTGCCGGTGGTCGAGCTGCTCGAGATCGAGGGCTTTGATGAGGATCTCGTCAACGCGCTGCGGCAGCGCGCCCGCGACGTACTGGCCGAGCGCGAAGCCGAGGCCGCGGCGGCGGACGCCCCGGCCGAGGATCTGCTCGGCCTCGAGGGCATGGACACGGCGCTCGCTGAGCAGCTCGCCGCGCGGGGAATCCAGACCATGGAAGACCTGGCCGAGCAGTCAGTGGACGATGTAAGTGATATTGAAGGGCTTGATGCAGAGCGCGCGGCAGCGCTGATCATGAAGGCTCGAGAGCCCTGGTTCGCCGACGCCGGCGAGGGTCAGGACTAATCTCGGTAAAGCCGGGACGGAGGTATTGAATATGGCGCAGAGCACAGTCCGGGATTTTGCAGACAGGACGGGTGTGCCGCTGGATCGGGTGCTGATCCAGCTCCGCGAGGCGGGGCTGGCGAGCGATGATCCTGACGCAACGCTATCCGATGCGGACAAGTCCGCGCTGCTCGAGCACATCCGCAAGACCCATGGTCGGCGCGATGACAGCGAAGAGGGCGGACCGTCACAGATCACCCTCAAGCGGCGCAGTCACAGTCAGCTGAAAATGCCCTCGGGCGGTGGCGAACGGCGCAGTCCGCGGGGCAGTCGTGGCGCCGGCGCGGGACGGACCGTGAACGTCGAGGTGCGCAAGAAGCGCACCTACGTCAAGCGCAGTGTGGTGGAAGCCGAGGCCGCCGAGCAGGATGTCCAGGTGCTCGAGCGCGTCCTGCAGCAGGACGTGAAGGCCGCCGAGGAGGCGCGTCAGGCCGAGGCCCAGCGTCAGGCTGACGCCGCAGCGCAGGCCGAAGCCGACCGTCAGGCCCGTGAGGCGGAGGAGGCCGCGCAGGCCGAGGCTCGCGAAGCCGAGGGCGGCACCGAGACCGACACTGCGACCGCGACAGCCGCCAGCGAAACCGCTGCCGAGCCGACCCAGACGCCTGCCGACCTCGAGGCGCAGGCGCAGAAGACCGAGTCGGAAGCGGCACGCAACAAGGAAATCGAGGACGACAAGGAGCGCAAGCGCCTTGAGGCCGAGGCCAAGCGCGAGCGCGAGGCCGAAGAGCGGGCCGCCCGCAAGGCGTCCCGGGGCAAGGGCAAGGCCCGCAAGAAGGCCGAGGCCGGTGGCCGGCGGGCGCGCAAGGGCGGTGCCGCCGGCGCTGCCAGTTCGGCCCTTCAGCAGGGTTTCGAAAAGCCCACCGCGCCGGTGGTGCGTGATGTTCAGGTCCCCGAGACGATTACCGTGGGTGATCTCGCCCAGCGCATGAGTGTCAAGGCGGCCGACCTGATCAAGGAAATGATGAAGCAGGGTGTGATGGCCACCATCAACCAGGCGATTGATCAGGACACTGCGGTGCTTCTGGTCGAAGAACTCGGTCATCGACCGCATGTGGTGCGCGAGGACGACCTCGAGGACGAGGTGCTCAGTCAGACCACCGAGCCCGAGGGCACCGAAGAGCCCCGCTCGGCGGTGGTGACGATCATGGGCCATGTCGACCATGGCAAGACCACGCTGCTCGACTACATCCGGCGAGCCAAGGTGGCGTCGGGCGAGGCCGGTGGCATCACCCAGCATATCGGCGCGTATCGGGTGCCGTCTGAGCGCGGTGATTTGACCTTTCTCGACACACCGGGCCACGAGGCGTTTACCGCCATGCGGGCGCGCGGCGCGCAGGTCACCGACGTGGTCATCCTGGTCGTGGCCGCCGATGACGGCGTGATGCCGCAGACCGAAGAGGCGGTCAAGCATGCCCGCGCGGCGGGTGTGCCGCTGGTGGTGGCGGTGAACAAGATCGACCGCGAGGAGGCCGATCCCGATCGTGTCAAAAACGAGCTGGTGGCCCGCGAAGTGGTGCCCGAGGAATGGGGGGGTGACACGCAGTTCATTCCCTGCTCGGCCATCAATGGCCAGGGCGTCGAGGCGTTGCTCGAGGCCGTGGCGCTGCAGGCGGAGCTCCTCGAGCTCAAGGCAGTCCGCGATTGCCCGGCCTCGGGTGTGGTGGTGGAATCAAGTCTCGATCGCGGCCGCGGTCCGGTGGCAACCATCCTCGTGCAGAATGGCGTCCTCGAGCAGGGCGACACGATTATCTCGGGCACCGAGTTTGGCCGCGTCCGCGCCATGCTCGATGAGCGGGGCGAGCGCGTGAAATCGGCCGGGCCGTCGACGCCAGTCGTGATCCTGGGGCTCTCGGGGCTGCCCGAAGCCGGTGACGAGGTCCTGGCCGTCGAGGACGAGCGCAAGGCCCGTGAGCTGGTGGATCGGCGTCGCGAGAAGAGCCGCGATAAGCGCCTTCAGGCGCAGAAGGCGGCCAAGATGGACGAGCTGTTCAACTCGATGCAGGACGAGGCGGTGAAGACCGTCAACCTGGTCATCAAGGGCGATGTGCAGGGCTCGGTCGAGGCGCTGACCCAGTCCCTCGCCAACCTGTCCACCGACGAGGTGCGCATCGTGCCGGTGGCCACGGGGGTTGGCGCGATCAACGAGTCCGACGTCAACCTGGCGATCGCCTCGGAAGCGCTGCTGATCGGCTTTAACGTGCGTGCCGACGCCAAGGCCCGACGCCTGGCGCAGGAAAACGACGTCAAGCCGCACTACTACAGCATCATCTACGACGCCATCGATCAGCTGCGCAATGCCATCAGTGGCATGCTCGAGCCCGAGACCCGCGAGAACATCATCGGCACCGCCGAGGTGCGCGAAGTGTTCCGCTCGTCGCAGCTCGGCCAGATTGCCGGCTGCCTGGTGGTCGACGGGGTCGTACGGCGGCGCAACCCGATTCGCGTGCTGCGCGAGAGCGTGGTGGTGTTCGAAGGCGAGCTCGAATCGCTGCGGCGTTTCAAGGACGACGTCAAGGAAGTGCAGTCGGGTACCGAATGCGGCATCGGCGTGAAGCACTACAACGATGTGCGCGCCGGTGACCAGATCGAGTGCTACGAGCGCATCACCGTCGAGCGGACGCTGTAGGGATGCCGCGGGATTTCTCGCGTGCACGCCGCGTCGGCGACCAGATCCAGCGCGAGCTGGCGGAACTGATCCGGGACGAGGTCCGCGACCCCCGCGTGGGGTCGGTCACCGTCTCGGAGGTTCAGGTCAGCCGGGATTTTTCCTATGCCGATGTGTTTGTCACGGGGCTGGGGATGGACGCCGACCAGTCCCGCGACATGGTGCGGGTGCTGACCGGCGCGGGGGCCTTCCTGCGTCATCAGCTCGCGCGGCGACTGACGCTGCGCAAGGTGCCCACCCTGCGCTTTCAGTACGACCCCACTTTCGAGCGCGGGGCCCGGCTTAACCGGCTGATCGACGATGTCCAGCCGGACAACAGCCCGACTCCGCCGGACTCGGACTGACCCGGGACCATGGGGCGTCGCAAGGGCCGAGCGGTGGACGGCATCCTGTTGGCGGACAAGCCCGCCGGGCAGACGTCCAACCAGACCCTGCGACGGGTCAGCGGCTGGCTGAATGCGCGCAAGGCGGGGCATACCGGCAATCTCGATCCGCTCGCCACGGGCCTGCTCGTAATGTGTTTCGGCGAGGCCACCAAGATCAGTGGCTGGCTGCTGGATGCCGATAAACGATATGTCGCCACCGCCCGACTCGGCGTGGTGACCGACAGCGCCGATGCGGATGGCAAGCCCCTGGCCGAGCGGCCGGTCCCCGGTGTCGACGCCGAACGCCTTGAATCGGTGCTGGGGACGTTTCGCGGAGCGATCGAGCAGGTTCCGCCCATGGTCTCGGCGCTCAAGCATGAGGGGCGTCGCCTGCACGAGCTCGCGCGCGAGGGCCGGACGGTGGAGCGGCCGCCGCGCCCGGTCACCATTCATTCGCTCACCGGCGAGTGGACCGAGCCCGACCGGCTGCGGCTCACCGTTGAATGCTCCAAGGGGACCTACATCCGCAGCCTGGTGACCGATATTGGCGAGGCGCTGGGCTGCGGTGCGCATGTCGAAACGCTCCGGCGCACGGCACTGGGGCCCTTCGAGGGCGACGGCATGTGGACCCTTGAGGCCCTCGAGCAGCGTCACATGGCCGATCCCGAGGCCCTTGACGCCTGCCTCCTGCCGGCCGATGCCGGGTTGCGGTCTTATCCAGCGGTTACCCTGCCCACCACCGCCTCGGTGCGCTTTTGCCAGGGACAGGCCGTGGCCCTGGCGGCCGATGAAACCGCACCGGCCGGGCTGTGTCGGGTCTATGCCGAAGCGGAGGGTTTTCTCGGGATGGGTGAGCGCGCCGGTGATCGGGGCGTTGCTCCCCGGCGTTTGCTTGTTCAGCGCCGCCCCCACGGATAGAATATCGAATTGTTGTTAATCAGTTTTTCATTCAGGAGTCATTGATGTCGCTCAGCGCGCAGCAGAAGCAGGAGATCGTCCGTGATTACGGGCGGGCGGAAGGTGATACCGGATCCCCGGAAGTGCAGATCGCGCTTCTCACCGCCCGGATCCAGTACCTCACCGATCACTTCGCCACCCATAAACAGGACCACCACTCCCGCCGCGGGCTGCTCAAGCTCGTCAATCAGCGTCGGCAGCTGCTGGATTATCTCCACCGCAAGAGCCTCGAACGCTATCAGACGGTGATCAAGCGGCTCGGCCTGCGCAAGTAAGGCGCTCCACAAGAAGACCAGGGGATAAAACTCAGTGACTCCAACTGCCGTCAAAAAATCTTTCCAATACGGGGAACACAACGTCACGCTCGAGACCGGCAAGATTGCCCGGCAGGCGAGCGGGGCGGTCATGGTCAACATGGCCGATACCGTTGTCCTTGTCACGGTCGTCGGCAAGCGCGAAGTCGTGCCCGGACGAAGCTTTCTGCCGCTCACGGTCAACTACCAGGAGCGGACCTACGCAGCGGGCAAGATCCCCGGCGGATTCTTCAAGCGCGAGGGGCGTCCCTCCGAGAAGGAAACCCTGGTCTGTCGTCTGATCGACCGGCCGATCCGGCCGCTCTTCCCCAACGGCTTCACCAATGAGGTGCAGGTCGTTGCCACCGTGATCTCCATGAACCCCGAGGTCGATCCCGACATCCCGGCGCTGATCGGCACATCGGCAGCGCTGGCGGTCAGTGGTATTCCGTTTGACGGGCCCATTGGCGCCGCTCGAGTGGGCTATCGGGACGGCGAGTTCGTTCTCAACCCGGCCATCTCGCAGCTCGACGACTCGGCCCTGGACCTGGTGGTCGCGGGCACCGAGCAGGGCGTGCTCATGGTCGAGTCCGAGGCTGACCGGCTGCCCGAGCAGACCATGCTCGACGCGGTGCTGTTCGGTCACGAGCAGATGCAGTCCGCCATCACCGCCATTAACGAGCTGGCCGCCGAGGCCGGCAAGCCGCGCTGGGACTGGTCGCCGGAACAAGCCGATCAGACACTGGCCGAGCGGGTGCGCGAGCACGCCGAGAAGCCCCTGACCGAGGCCTATGGGGTGGCCGACAAGCAGGCGCGGCAGGAGGCCGTGGCCAGCGTGCGCGAGACCGTCAATGCCGCCCTGGTCGCCGCCGATGACGGGCAGGAGGGCTGGTCCGCGGAAGCGGTGAGTGACGCCTTCAAGGCCCTCGAGAAGACCATCGTGCGGGGCCGTATCCTTGCGGGCGAGCGACGCATCGACGGCCGTGACAACCACAGCGTGCGGCCCATCGACATCGAAGTCGGGTCGCTGCCCCGCACTCATGGTTCGGCGATCTTCACCCGGGGCGAGACCCAGGCCATCGTGGTGACGACCCTCGGCACCGGCCGTGATGCGCAGATCATTGATGGCATCGAGGGCGAGCGCCGCGAGCCGTTCATGCTGCATTACAATTTCCCGCCTTACAGCGTCGGCGAGGCCGGCTTCATGGGAACGCCGAAGCGTCGCGAGATCGGCCACGGCAAGCTGGCCAAGCGCGGCGTCCAGGCGGTGATGCCCGAGCCCGAGGACTGCCCTTATGTGGTCCGTGTGGTCTCCGAGATCACCGAGTCCAACGGGTCGAGCTCCATGGCTTCGGTCTGCGGCACCAGCCTGTCGCTGATGGACGCCGGCGTACCGATCAAGGCGCCGGTGGCCGGCATTGCCATGGGCCTGATCAAGGAGGGCGACGACTTTGCCGTGCTCACCGACATCCTTGGTGACGAGGACCACCTCGGCGACATGGACTTTAAGGTGGCCGGTACGGACAGCGGCGTCACCGCGCTGCAGATGGACATCAAGATCGATGGCATCACCCGCGAGGTCATGGAGCAGGCTCTGGGTCAGGCCCGGGACGGACGGTTGCACATCCTCGGGGAAATGAACGGCGTGATCGCCGAGCACCGCGAAGAGATGTCCGCCTATGCGCCACGGCTGATCACGCTGCGGATTGATCCGGACAAGATCCGCGATGTCATCGGCAAGGGCGGTGCCACCATCCGTCAGCTGACCGAGGAGACCGGTACCACCATCGACATTACCGATGAGGGCGTGGTCACCATCGGGTCGGTGGACAAGGCGGCTGGCGAAGAAGCCCGACGTCGCATCGAGCTGCTGACCGCCGATGTCGAGGTCGGGCAGGTCTACGAGGGCAAGGTCATCAAGTTGATGGACTTTGGGGCGTTCGTGAACATCCTCCCCGGCCGCGACGGGCTGGTGCACATCTCGCAGATCTCGGATCGGCGGGTGGAAAGCGTCTCCGATGAACTCGCCGAAGGCCAGCATCTGCGCGTTAAAGTGCTGGAAGTGGATCGTCAGGGACGTATCCGTCTGAGCATCAAGGCGCTGGGCGAGGAAGAAGCCGAGAGCTGATTCTCGGTGCCGTCCTGATGGGGGCGGCCCGGCAAAAACCCCGCGGTCCACCGGGCCCCGGGGTTTTTTAATGGTTAGAAGGCGCGTTGCTGACGACGGAACTCGACCATTTTTTCCTGGGCGTCGATTGCTTCTTCGAGTCGGGTAATGCCCGCTTCGGGGAGCAGTTCAAAGAGCTGGATCATGATCTCGGCGGTGGTCAGCGAATCACCCAGCGCGGTATGCCGGCCCCCCACGCCCACGCCCAGCCGCCGGGCGACCCCCTCGAGGGTGTGCTCGCCGGTATGATCATGCAGCAGAATGGACAGCAGGAGCGCATCCAGCGTGGGGTGATCAAAGCGCACGCCACATCGGCGCTGCTTGAGGCGCAGAAAGCGCATGTCGAAGGCGATGTTAAAGCCCACCAGCACGGCGTTGCCGGCAAAGGCATGAAAGCGCCGCACCGCCTCGTCCACCGGCGGCGCATCGGCAACATCCTCGTCATGGATGCCGTGGATGCTTGAAGCCAGCGCCGGTATCGGCCGCTCGGGGTTGGCGAGCAGCTCGAATGTCTCGCCATGCATGACGCGGCCCTGGTGGATGCGCACCGCACCAATGGCAACGATCTCATCGCCGTGGCCCGGCTCCAGGCCAGTGGTTTCGCAATCAAAGACCACATAGTCGAGATCGCCGAGCCGGCGTTCCGCCTCATCCCCCAACGCCCGCACCGGCTCAGCCTCGTCGGCGGCAAAGTCGTAGTACTCGGGCCGCGCGGCAACGGTGGTGGGCGCCTCGGTTTTTGCGGGGGCACCGGGCAGGGGGAGTCTGAGCAGCGCGCGGTGGGGGCGTGAGAGGTCGGGCTGACTCCACACCGTCGTGTCGTGACGCTGCAGGACCTCGCGTAACGTCACCGTGCCCCCGACGTCATCCAGACCGGCATCCAGCCACGCGTCGAGTTGATCGGGGCTCACCACATCACCCGACCAGTTCATGTCCAGATAGACCAGGCTGCCCTGCTCGCGCCCGGACAGGGCGACCGCGCTGACGCCCAGGGTATCGGCCAGACGCATCAGCAAAGCCTCGATCACCTGACTGAGCAGATAGGGTTCGGCGGACACCCACACGTCGGCGCTGCACTGCACCCGCGGCAGCTGGTTTGCAGCGGCATTTTTCTTGATGCCCGCCACCAGACTGCCCAGGTGTAGATCCTCGAGCCGCCAGTTATCGGTGACCATTGACGCCGTCTCATCCGACAGGTGAGCAAAGGCATCGGTCAGCCGTCGGGTTTCTTCATGCAGCATGCGCCCGAAGCGCTCGGCGTCGTCTCCCATCTGTGCCTGCTGGGCGAGCCGCAGGCTCTCGCTGACCGTACACAGGCTGGTCAGCGGATCACGCAGCGATTCCACCGCTTCGCGCAGGCTCTGCTCGCGCCGCAGCACCGCCCGGGTCTGGCGCGAGACATCGGTGAGGGTGATCACAAAACCGTCGGTGCCAGGGTCATCGGTGATCAGTCGCGCCACCCGACAGCGTAAAAGCCGCTCACCACTTGCCGTCGCGCAGACCAGTTCGGTATCGGCACCGTTGGCGGCATCGGCGGATGGATCAAGCAGGCCCAGTGCGTGCCGCAGGGGCCCGTCGTTAAGGACTTCGTGCAGGTACCGGCCCAGCCCCAGTGCCGGTTCGGCGTCCAGCAGCAGGCGGGCGGTGCGGTTGTAGAGCGTGATGCGGCCATCGTCGCGACACACCACGACGCCTTCGCGGATCTCGCGCAGGATGGTCTCCAGCCGGGCCTTGCGGGCTTCGATGCGCGTGGTCCACGCCGAGGCGGCTTCTTCCATCTCGCGACGACTGCGTGCCACGGTACCGCCGAGCTGCTCGACGGTCTCGGGCAGACGACCCAGCCAGTGGCGCGCTGGCAGTTCCAGCCGATGGCCGGGGTTGGAGCTGGCGATAATGCCGGCCCCGCGCTCGGTGGCACTCAGTGGGCGGGTAACACGCCGATCCAGCAGCAGCCCTGCAGCCACCGGCGCGAGCCCCGCCGCCGCACCGGCCAGCAGCGGGTGGACCCCACTCAGCGCGGTGGCGGCCAGGGCACCGCTTGCGGCGATGACCGCCGTCGATCCCCAGAGCCGCTTGCGCAGCCGCGGGAGCCGAAAGGCTCGCACCCTCAGGCGGCTCCGCTTGCCAGCGAGCGGATCCGGCCGAGGATGGCGGTCGGATCGAAGGGCTTGACGATAAAGTCCGTGGCGCCCAGCGAGAAGGCCTTTTCGCGCTCCACCTCGAGACTGTGTGAGGTCAGCATCAGGATCGGTAGCCCCATGGCGCCGGCGCCCCGGAGCAGGCGCTGGCAGAGGTCATAACCGCTGCGATCGGGCAATGTGGTGTTGACCAGCGCGACATCCGGGGCGGCCTCGGCCATTGCTGCCTCGGCCTGAGTGCCATTGTTGGCGAGTGCCACCCGAAAGCCCGACTGCTCGAGTAGAAAACGCAGGGCACTGGTCAGGTTGGATTCATGGTCGACAATCAGAATTGTTTTAACCATTAGCCGCTCAGCATCCGTGGATGCTGCCTCCTCCTCTTTTCGGCCAGTATAGGCTACTCCCATGCCCGTTTGTCGAGGTACGCTGCCAGTAGACGTCAATGAATCACCCGGGAGACAGCGATGACCGACGACACGGCCGACACCGACGCTTCGGTGGTACGCGGATTTCTGGATGCGCATGCCCCTTTCGACCGTTTGCCACGGGCGCTGCAGCGGCATTTTCGCGAGCATTGCGAGGTCTGCCGCTATACCGCCGGCACGGTCATCCTCGAGCCGTCGGTGGAGCCGGCCGGCTATTTCTACTTGATTGTCGACGGTCAGGTGCGCGCCGAGCGCCCCGGTGGCGAGCGTTTTGAGCTGGGTCCCGGGGACAATTTCCCGATGGCGGCGATGATCGGTCAGCGAGCCACCCGCACGGTCTATCGCGCCGGCACGCCGACGCAGTGTCTGCGCATCCCCCGGACCACCTTCGAGCATCTCGTCAGCGAAAGTCCCATGTTCCGTGACTACTGCCTGCGCGGGGTGAGCGGATTACTCGATCAGGTCCAGCAGGACATCCAGCACCGCGCCGCCGGCAACCTGGGCAGCGATACCACCATGGACACGCCGCTGGGCGAGCTCATGAATCGCCATCCGCTGACCTGCGAGGCCCACACCTCGGTCCGCGAGGCCGTGGCCACCATGCAGACACGCAAGGTGGGCAGTGTGCTGGTCACTGATGCCGACGAGCGCCCCCAGGGCATCTTTACACTGCACGACCTGCGCAGCGTGGTCGCGCAGGGCAGCCATCTGGATGAATCGCTGGCGGCGGTGATGACCCGCGAGCCGATCACGCTGGATACCCAGACCTACGCCTTCGAGGCGGTGGTCGAGATGGCGCGGCATCATATCCGTCACATGATCGTCACCGACGCCCGCGGGCGACTGGCCGGTGTCATTTCCGAGCGCGACATCTTTGCCCTGCAGCGCATCAATCTGGTCCACCTGACACGCTCGATCACCGGCGCCGAGGATGTGGACTCGCTGGTGCTGGCGCGCGGCCAGGTCGGGGCATTGATCGACAGCATGATGGCCCATGGCGCCGGCGTCGAGCAGATCACCCGTATCATCACGCTGCTCAATGACCGCACGGTCACCCGCGCCATCGAGCTGGTCCTGGCCGAGCGTGGCGATCCTGGCGTCGCGTTTACCTGGATTGCCTTTGGCAGCGAGGGGCGACGCGAGCAGACCCGGGTCACCGATCAGGACAACGGCATCCTGTTTGATCCCGGCGACGAGACACCGGAAGCCGTGCGCGAGCGCCTGCTGCCGCTGGCCCGGCGTATCAACGAGGTGCTGGATGCCTGCGGTTTTGCGTTGTGCACGGGGAATGTGATGGCAAGCAACCCGGGACTGTGCCTGAGCTTTGAGGAGTGGGAGGCGACCTTTGCCCGGCTGGTGGCCAGTGCCACGCCGGAGAATGTGCTCAGTTCAACGATCTACTTCGACTTTCGACCCGTGTGGGGCGATCTGGTCACCGGTGAGGCCCTGCAGCGTCGGGTGGTGGAGCTGGCCGCGGGCAATTCGGTATTCCTCCATACACTGGCGGCCAATGCACTGGCCATCAAACCGCCGCTGGGGGTGTTCCGGGACTTTGTGACCGATCGCGATGTCGACGGCGTCCATCGACTGGACCTCAAGGTGCGGGGTCTGACCCCGTTTGTCGATGCCTCCCGGGTGCTGGCCCTGCAGGCGGGCATTGCCGATGGGCACACCCAGACCCGGTTTCGCGAACTCGCCCGCGCAGGCGTACTCACCGCCGAGGATGCCGGAGCGTTCGAGCGTTCGTTTGCCTTTGTCCAGTTGCTCAGAATGCGCGAGCACCAGCAGCAGTCGGTCACCGGCGACACCATGGGCAACCGTCTGGATCCCGAGAACGTCAATCCGATGGATCGGCGGATCCTCAAGGAGGCCTTCCGCGAGGCGCGGCGGCTTCACAAGAAGCTTGAAGTGCGGTTTCAGCTATAAAAAAACCCCGGTGGCAGGGCCACCGGGGTTGGCTTGACGGGTCAGGGCGCTCAGGCCGAGCGCGGCACCCGAATACTCTCCACCAGTTCCTGGATTTCCTTCGGCGGCGGGGCCGTGGCCCGTGACACGAGCGCAGCCACNATAACGTTGATCAACGCGCCAATGGCACCGATGGACTGAGGTCCGATCCCGAACAGCCAGTTCTCCGGCGTGTCCGGCAGCATGTTGGTGCCGGGGATGAAGAACCAGCCCTTGAAGATGAACACATAGATCAAGGTGAAGGTTAGCCCCGAGAGCATGCCTGCGATGGCGCCGGAACTGTTCATNCGCCGGTTGAAGATGCCGAGCATGAGAACCGGGAACAGCGAGGAGGCCGCCAGTCCGAAGGCCAGTGCGACGACCTGAGCCGCAAATCCGGGTGGATTCAGGCCTAAGTAGCCGGCCACAAGGACCGCTACGCCCATCGCTATTCGCGCCGCCAGCAACTCGCTCTTCTCGCCTATCTTCGGGTTGATGACCCCCTTGATCAGGTCATGGGAGATCGACGAGGAGATCGCCATGAGCAGTCCGGCCGCTGTGGACAGGGCTGCCGCGAGGCCACCGGCGACTGTCAGCGCGATCACCCAGTTGGGCAACTGTGCGATCTCCGGGTTGGCCATGACCATGATGTCGCGATCAACGGTCAGCTCATTGCCCTGCCAGCCATAGGACTCGGCGGTGGACTCGAAGGCCGGGTTGTCGGCGTTGTAGTACTGGATACGGCCGTCGTCGTTCTTGTCGTCCCAGGCGAGGAGGCCGGTCTCTTCCCAGCGCGAGAACCAGCCCGGCACATTCTCGTAGGCCAGGTTGCCGTCCTCGGCCCCGATCTCACCCGGCTGGACGGTGTTGATCAGGTTGTAGAACGACATCGCGCCCACGGCCGGTGCCGTGGTGTAGAGAATGGCGATGAAAATCAACGTCCATCCGGCCGACAGTCGGGCATCCCGGACCCTTGGCACCGTGAAAAAGCGCACGATGACGTGGGGCAGACCGGCGGTGCCGATCATCAGCGACATGGTCAGGAAGAACATGTTGAGTGTGGTGCCCTTCATCGCCGTGTACTGCGAAAACCCGAGATCGACAAGGATGTTGTCGAGGGTGTTGAGCAGATACTGGCCGTCGGCGACCGTGCCGCCCAGACCCAGCTGTGGCGCCGGATTGCCCGTAATGGCCAGCGAGATGAAGATCGCCGGGATCGTGTAGGCAAAGATCATCACGCAGTACTGGGCGATCTGGGTATAGGTGATGCCCTTCATGCCACCGATCACGGCATAGAAAAAGACGATCGCCATACCGATGAAAAGCCCAACCTCGTAGCTCGTCTCGAGGAAACGCGAAAAGGCGACGCCAATGCCCTTCATCTGCCCGATGACGTAGGTGATCGAGGCAACGATCAGGGCAATGACCGCAATGACGCGGGCCGTCTTGGAGTAGAACCGGTCGCCGATGAATTCGGGGACCGTGAACTTACCGAATTTGCGCAGATAAGGCGCAAGCAGCAGTGCCAGGAGCACATAGCCGCCAGTCCATCCCATCAGGTAGACAGAGGCGTCGTAACCCAGAAAGGCGATGAGACCGGCCATCGAAATAAAGGAGGCCGCGGACATCCAGTCCGCTGCGGTGGCCATGCCGTTGGCAATTGGGTGAACCCCCTTGCCGGCGACATAGAATTCGCCGGTGCTTCCTGCCTTGGCCCAGATCGCGATACCGATATACAGGACGAAGGTAGCGCCGACAATCAGATAAGTAGTAAGTGCGAGATCCATGTCGAATTCCCCTCGTTACTTTTCGTACACGTCGTATTTTCGATCCAGCGCATTCATTCTGAACACGTAGACGAAAATCAGGACGATAAACGTGTAAATCGCGCCCTGCTGGGCGAACCAGAAGCCGAGGGGATAGCCCGCGATCATGATGTTATTGAGCAATGGGGCCAGAATGATGCCCAGTCCATAAGAGACGACAAACCAGATGATCAGCAGCGTGATCAGCAGTCTGACGTTCTCCTTCCAGTAGGCCATGGCGGCCTGTTCCTGATTAGAAGCCATGCTTCCGCTCCTCCTGCGGTGATGTCGTATGACAGTGTCGTCCGGCGACCTGTCGCTTTTTGTGATTATGGATCGGTGGCAATCTCGTCGTGTTGGTGAGGTCCTCCCTGGCTCGGTCTATCGCGGTAAAACCGCCCGGCGAATCCCCTGGGAAATCGCCGGGCAGGCGTTTCTACTGGTTGGCCCGCTGGCTGATCAGATCATCCACCACGCCCGGGTCGGCCAGGGTGCTGGTGTCTCCCAGACTATCCAGCTCGTTGGTGGCCACCTTGCGCAGGATCCGCCGCATGATCTTGCCCGAGCGTGTCTTGGGCAGGCCCGGGGCCCACTGGATGACATCGGGCTTGGCGATGGGACCAATTTCACTGCGCACCAGACCGGCGAGCTCTTTCTGCAGGTCGTCGCTGGGCTCTTTGCCCTGCACCAGCGTGACATAGCAGTAGATGCCCTGACCCTTCAGGTCATGGGGGTATCCCACCACGGCGGCCTCGGCCACGGCATCATGCAGCACCAGCGCACTTTCGATTTCGGCGGTGCCCATGCGATGGCCCGAGACGTTGAGCACGTCGTCCACTCGGCCGGTGATCCAGTAGTAACCTTCCTCGTCGCGGCGTGCGCCGTCGCCGGTAAAGTACTTGCCAGGGTAGGTCGTGAGGTAGGTGTTCATGAAGCGCTCATGGTCGCCGTGGATCGTGCGCATCATGCTCGGCCAGGCCTGAGTGATGCACAGATTGCCCTCGGTGGCACCCTCGAGGACGTTGCCCTCGTTGTCCACGAGCTGCGGCTCGACACCAAAGAACGGCAGCGTCGCCGAGCCGGGCTTGAGATCGACGGCACCCGGCAGTGCCGAGATCATGATCGCGCCGGTCTCCGTCTGCCACCAGGTGTCGACGATGCGGCAGCGCTCGTCACCGACCACGCGGTAATACCACTCCCAGGCCTCGGGGTTGATGGGCTCACCCACCGTGCCCAGCACACGCAGGGACTGCCGGGAGTGCTTTTTGACCATCGCTTCGCCCTGACCCATCAGTGACCGGATGGCGGTGGGCGCGGTGTAGAAGATGTTGACCTGATGGTCGTCGATGACCTGCCAGAACCGTCCCGCATCGGGGTAGGTCGGAACGCCCTCGAACACCAGGCTGGTGGCGCCGTTGGCGAGCGGCCCGTAAACGATATAACTATGCCCCGTGATCCAGCCGACGTCGGCAGTGCACCAGTAGACTTCGCCATCGTGATAGTCGAAGACGTACTTGAAGGTCATCGCCGCCTGCAGCAGGTAGCCGCCGGTGGTATGCAGCACGCCCTTCGGCTTGCCGGTGGACCCCGAGGTATAGAGGATGAACAGCGGATCCTCGGCATCCATCGCCTCGGGCGCGCAGTCATCGGAGGCAGCGGCAAGCGCCTTGCCGTAGTCGATGTCGCGCTCGTCATTCCAGGGCACCGAGTTGCCGGTGTGGCGCACCGTGATCACCGAGTGCACACGGTCGAGATCGGCGATGGCCTTGTCGACATTCTCCTTGAGCGGGACCGGCTTGCCGCTACGCAGGCCCTGGTCGGCGGTGATGACGGTGCGGCAGTCGGCATCCTCGATGCGATCACGCAGGGCGTGCGGCGAGAAGCCGCCGAAAACGATGGAGTGGACCGCCCCGATCCGGGTGCAGGCCAGCATGGCGACGACGGCCTCGGGGATCATCGGCATGTAGATCGAGACCCGGTCACCCCGCGAGACGCCGCGCGACTTGAGCACATTGGCCGAGTCGGCAGACATCGGCATGCAGTTCGCGGTAGGTGATATGCCGGGTGACCCCCGGCTCGTCGCCTTCCCAGATGATGGCGTTGCGGTCGCCATGCGTGTCGAGATGGCGGTCGAGGCAGTTGTAGCTGACGTTAAGCTTGCCGCCCTCGAACCAGCGGATCTGCCCCTGCGTGAGGTCGTTGTTGCGGACGCGGTCCCACGGCTCGAACCAGGTAAGGAAGGTCTCCGCCTGCTCGCCCCAGAACGCGTCCGGGTCCTCGAGCGAGCGCCGATACATGCGCTCATACGCTTCACGCCCCAGCAGGGCATTGTCGGCGGTTTCCGGCGGCACCGGATAGCGTTTTTCTGCGGCCATGCCGTTTTTCTCCTCGTCAATGACAGAATGCAACGTCTGTTCTAGATCTTATAGCCCGTATACTGCGGGTGTTGAAGGCCTGATGCCAAGCCGTTGTCGGGAATTGCCCGGGATTGCCAGTGGGTGACTCCCCATTCAAGGATCATCGCCGGCGGGGCATCGGCGAGATCGGCCGGGGGTGGATGCCCCAGAAACCCGAGCGCATCGGCCACGGCGGCCCCCGCCCGGCGGGTATCCACGGCGGGCGCGGCATTGGTTTTGCTGAGTTTTCGCCCGCGCGGGTCGGTGGCCACCGGCACATGCAGATGGCGCGGCTCGGGCAGCCCCAGTGCCTCTCGCAGCATCAACTGCGCCGGCGTGGCGGCCAGCAGGTCGGCTCCCCGGACCACATCGGTGACGCCCAACGCGGCGTCATCCACCACCATGGCCAGGTGATAGGCGTGCAGGCCGTCGCCGCGCCGGATCACAAAATCGCCAATCGCCGCCGCCGGGACAAAGGATTGCGGGCCCAGACGCCGATCGACGAAGCTCAAAGTGCCCTCGGGCACCCGAAACCGCCAGCTGCGGGCGTCACGACCGGCGGGCAGGCCGGCGCGGCAGGTCCCCGGGTAGATGATACCCGCCGGACCGACCTCGCCGAGCGCGGCCACTTCGCGCCGAGTGCAGGCGCACGGATAGGCGTGGCCGCTGCGCTGGAGTTGCTCGAGGGCCGCCTGATAGTGCTCGCGGCGGCTATTCTGGTACTGCACTGCACCGTCCCACTCGAGCCCGAGTGCCTCCAGGGCCGTGCGGATGTCGCGCGCCGCTGATGCCCGCGAACGGCCCCGATCGACATCATCGATGCGCAATCGCCATTCGCCGCCGGCCGCCCGCGCATCCAGCCAGCTCGCCAGTGCCGCGATCAGTGAACCGCGGTGGAGCGGGCCCGTCGGGCTGGGGGCAAAGCGGCCGATGGTGTGCGTGTCAGTCATAGCGCCGTCCTAGCGTCGTCGTCTCACTCTGCCACGGGGATTGCTACACTGCGAGTCCAGTCATTCGCCGAGGTCTCCGTGCCACGCCCTGATCTTTCCGCGCGCAGTCACCGCGTTCAGCCCTTTCATGTCATGGCCCTGCTGGCCCGGGCGCGCGAGCTTGAGGCGGGCGGTGCGGACATCATCCACATGGAGATCGGCGAGCCCGACTTTGCCACCGCAGCGCCGGTTCGCGAGGCGGGTCGGCAGGCGCTGGCCGATGGATTGACGGGGTATCAGCCGGCGGCTGGGCTGCCAGCCCTGCGCGAGGCCATCGCCGGGCACTATCAGCGTGCCTACAAAGTCAGCGTCGACCCGGGCCGCATACTCATCACGCCGGGGGCGAGCGGCGCATTGCTGGTGGCCCTGGCGATGCTGGCCGATCCGGGCCGCAATGTGCTGCTGCCGGATCCGGGCTATCCGTGCAATCGCAACTTTGTCGAAGCGGTGGACGCCGTCCCCCGAGCAGTGCGCGTGGATGCCGGCACCGATTATCAGTTGACGCCGGGGCTGGCAGCGGCGGCCTGTGACGAGCGCACGGCCGCGATGCTGGTGGGCTCGCCGGGCAATCCCACCGGTACGCTCGCGAGTGCGGCGGACCTGGCTGGCCTCGCGGCACTGGGCGAGCGCCGCGGCATTGGCCTGATTGTCGACGAGATCTATCACGGCCTGCATTACGACGGCGTGCCCGCCCAGGCATTGGCGCATGCGCCGGAGGCGATTGTGGTCAACAGTTTCTCCAAATACTTCGGCATGACCGGCTGGCGCCTTGGCTGGATGGTGGTCCCGACGGACTGGGTGCCGGTGGCCGAAAAACTGATGCAAAACCTTTTCATCAGCGCCTCGACGCCGGCGCAGTACGCGGCCCTGGCCTGCTTTACCCCGGCCTCGCAGGCGATCTTCGAGGAGCGCCGCGCCGCGTTCCGCCGGCGTCGGGACGATCTGCTGCCCGCGCTGCGCGATCTCGGCTTTCATATCCCCGGCAATCCCGCCGGGGCGTTCTATCTGTATGCCGATATCACCGCACTGGGCGATGACAGCACCGAGCTGGCCCATGGTCTGCTCGAGCAGGCCGGCGTGGCTGTCACGCCCGGCCTCGACTTTGAGCGCACCGCGCCCGAGCGGCATGTGCGCTTTGCCTACACCACCAATACCGATCGTCTGGGCGAGGCGGTGCGGCGGATCGAGCGTTTTCTGGCCGCCGGGGGCTAATCCCGTCCGGGGGGCGTGCATACTTCGGAGCGGGTCAGGAAGCGTTTGCCCTCCGGCGCTTCCAGTGAAAACCCCGAGCCGCGCCCGTCGATGACATCGATGATCAAGCGGGTGTGCGACCACAGTGCGTATTGATCGCCCCCTATGTAGAAGGGCTGTCCGCCGATGTCACCGAGGTGGACATCGCGCGCGCCGATGCGGAATTCGTCGCGGGGGTAGCACATGGGCGCACTGCCGTCACAGCACCCACCGGACTGGTGGAAAAGAAGGGGCCCGTGGCGCCGCTGCAGATCGGCGATCAGCGCCTCGGCAGCGGGTGTCGCGACCACGCCGGGTTCATTCGTGTCCATCGCGTCCTCCTGTCTGGCAAGACCCGGGCCGGCACGCAAGGTGTCCGGCCCACAGGGGGTGACCTCAAGCGCCAGGCGCTCAGGGCATTAGAAAAGCCCCATCGGGGACTCGCTGTAGCTCACCAGCAGGTTTTTGGTCTGCTGGTAATGCGCGAGCATCATGAGGTGGTTTTCCCGGCCGAACCCGGACTGCTTGTAGCCACCGAATGCCGCATGGGCGGGGTAGAGGTGGTAGCAGTTGGTCCACACACGACCGGCCTGGATGCCGCGTCCCATGCGATAGGCGGTGTTGACGTTGCGTGTCCACAACCCGGCGCCCAGGCCGTAGAGCGTGTCGTTGGCAATCCCCAGGGCATCCTCCCGGTCATCGAAGCCGGTGACCGAGACCACCGGACCAAAGATCTCCTCCTGGAACACGCGCATGCGGTTGTTGCCCTCGAACACGGTGGGCTGGACGTAGTAGCCACCGCTCAACTCGCCGCCCGGATCGAGCGGCTCACCGCCAGCAAGGACCCGCGCGCCTTCCTGCCTGCCGATGTCGAGGTAGGCCATGATCTTCTCGAGCTGATCGCGCGACGCCTGAGCGCCCACCATGGTCTCGGTGTCGAGGGGATTGCCGGTCTTGATCCGCGCCACCCGATCCAGAGCGGCGTCCATGAAATCGCCGTAGAACGAGCGCTGCACCAACGCGCGGGACGGGCAGGTGCAGACCTCGCCCTGGTTGAGGGCGAACATCGCGAAGCCCTCGAGGCTTTTTTCGCGAAACCCGTCGTTCTCGGCAAAGCAGTCAGCAAAGAACACGTTGGGTGACTTGCCCCCCAGCTCGAGGGTGACCGGGATNAGGTTCTCCGAGGCGTACTGCATGATCAGCCGCCCGGTGGTGGTCTCACCGGTAAAGGCCACTTTGGCGATCCGCGGGTTGGAGGCCAGCGCCTTGCCTGCCTCGGCGCCAAAGCCATTGACGATATTGAGCACGCCGGCCGGCAGCAGATCGGCGATCAGTTCGGTGAGCATCAGGATGCTCGCCGGGGTCTGTTCCGCCGGCTTGAGGACCACGCAGTTGCCGGCGGCCAGTGCCGGCGCCAGCTTCCAGGTCGCCATCAGGATCGGAAAGTTCCACGGGATGATCTGACCGACCACGCCCAGCGGCTCGTGGATCTGATACGACACGGTGTCGTCGTCGAGCTCGCCGAGTGAGCCCTCCTGGGCGCGAATGACCCCGGCAAAGTAGCGGAAGTGATCGATCGCGAGGGGCAGGTCGGCGGCCAGTGTCTCGCGCACGGGCTTGCCGTTCTCCCAGGTCTCGGCGACGGCGAGGGCCTCGAGGTTGGCCTCCATGCGATCGGCGATGGTGTTCAGGATGACCGCCCGCTCGGCCACCGGCGTTTTGCCCCAGGCCGTTTTCGCGCCATGGGCGGCGTCCAGCGCCCGTTCGATGTCAGCGGCCTTGGAGCGCGGAATCCGGCAGAAAGTCTGTCCGGTGACCGGTGTCGGGTTGTCGAAATACTCCCCGTCAAGCGGGGGTTGCCAGTCGCCACCGATGAAGTTCTGGTACTCGCTCTTGAAATGGACAATGGCGTTGGCACTGCCGGGATTGGCGTAGATCATGCTCTCTCCTCCGTTTTTTTATGGGTCGGTACGCCATGCGCGCCGACACCCCCATCCCAGCAAGATCCGCGCCAATCCGCCGCCGGCCGCCGCGTGCTTGCGTCATGCCCGCGACTGGGCGATTGTGATGCTCAACTCGCCCGATAGAGGCGGGAGGCCGCTGTGCCGTTTTCGAACAATCTGTCGCACATTGCGACAGGGGAGGAGGGCGATGGACGAGCAGCCGTTCAACGACCGCGCCAGGCTCGTCGGGGTGCGGCGTCAGCTACTGGCTGGCGAACCGATGCCCGCGGGCGCGGCAATGGGCGTCCCCGCGTCCTGGCAGCGGGTGAGAACCGCCGGGTTATCGCCACAACAACGCGCGGGTGATGCCGTCGTCGATGCCGCTGCGCTGCGGGCGGCCCGCGCGGAAAACGAATCGTTGATCGCGCTGGCGCTGCCGGAAATCGAAAACCTCTACCACCAGATCAGTGGCAGCAACAGCGCGGTTCTGCTCACGGACGCCTCTGGCATGATTCTCGAGCGCCACGGCGATCCGTACTTCCACGAGCGTAGCCAGCGTGTGGCCCTGGCACCCGGCGCCTGCTGGGACGAAGGCGTGCGCGGCACCAACGCCATCGGCCTGGCACTCGCCCACGGGGCGCCGGCATCCGTGCATGGGCCCGAACACTATCTGCAGTGCAATACGTTTCTCACCTGTGCGGCCGCGCCCATCCACGATACGAACGGCAGGGTAATCGGCCTGCTGGATGTCTCGGGGGATCAGTCGGCCCGCCAGATCCACGCCCTGGGGCTGGTCCGCATGGGTGCGCGCATGATCGAGAATCGATGGCTGACCGCGCAGTTCAACGACGCCTTCCACCTGCACCTGCATGCCCGCCCGGAACTGCTCGGGACACTCGGCGAGGGCATCATCGCGCTCGATGGCGACGGTCAGGTACTGGCGCTGAACGAGGTGGCCCGTGATTACTTTGGCGACGGGTGTATCGGCACCCGGTTCGAGGCCCTGTTCGAGGAGACCTTCGANGGGTTACTGCGCAGCGACGAGTCAACGCCCCTGCGGCGGACCGCCACCGGGATCATGACCTGCCTGCGGCTGGTTCCGCCACCGGCTCGCAACCCGGCATCGGCTGCAGTACCCGCGCCCCGGTCGACGCCCACGGCGACGGCATCCGCGGGCCCCACCCTTGATGGGCTGCACGCCGGTGACCGGGGGGTGGCCGAGACGCTCGGCCGTGCCCACCGGGTGTTCGCCCGCAACATCCCCCTGCTGATCGAAGGCGAAACCGGCACTGGCAAAGAGTGGGTGGTCCGTGCTCTGCATGCGCAGGGGCCGCGGGCCAATGGGTCGGTCGTGGCGGTCAATTGCGCGGCGATTCCCGAGGGCCTTGCCGAGGCGGAGCTGTTCGGCTACGTGCCCGGGGCGTTTACCGGGGCCAGCCCCCGCGGGGCGGAGGGCCGCATCGTCGAGGCCAATGGCGGGACGCTATTCCTCGACGAGATCGGCGATATGCCGGTCGCGCTGCAGACGCGATTGCTGCGGGTGTTGCAGGAGCGCACGGTGCTACCGGTGGGTGGGGGCAAGCCCCGGGCGGTGGACTTTTCGCTGGTCAGTGCCACGCATTGCGATCTTGGTGCTCGGGTGACCGCGGGGACGTTTCGGGCCGATCTCTACTACCGCCTGTGCGGATTGCGGGTTGAGCTCCCGCCCCTTCGCGAGCGCAGCGATCGCGAGGCGCTGATCGATCGGCTCGTGGCCGAGCAGGATCCCACGGCCACGCTCTCGGCAGAGGCCCGTGCACGGCTGCTTGCCTATCCCTGGCCCGGCAATCTGCGCCAGTTGCACAGCGTGATGCAGACGGCGCTCGCACTGCGCCGGCCCGGTGGGCCGGTGACGCTGGCCGATCTGCCCGATGGCGTCGCGGCGGCGACGGGTGCGCTGGCATCGGAGTCGCTGGCGAGCGCCACCGACCTGCGCACCGTCGAACAGCGCCACATCGAGGCGGCACTGACCGAGCATGGCGGCAATGTCAGCCGCGCGGCGCGGGCGCTTGGCATCAGTCGCAGCACGCTGTATCGGCGTATCGGTTCCTCGTCTGCAGGAAAGTGAGTATCTTGAATACTGCACTGCAAACGGGGCGTTAGCGCCGATGCGCCTGAGTAAAATCCGCCTGAGCGGTTTCAAATCCTTCGTCGATACCACGCCGGTTCCCCTGGGAACGGGCATTACCGCCATCGTCGGGCCCAATGGCTGCGGCAAATCCAACATCATCGACGCGGTACGCTGGGTGATGGGCGAGCGCTCGGCCAAGCATCTGCGCGGTGGCTCCATGGCCGATGTCATCTTCAGCGGATCCGGCAGCCGCAAGCCGGTGGGGCAGGCGAGTATCGAGCTGGTGTTCGACAACGCCGACGGCTCGCTGGGCGGGCAGTACGCCGGCTTCAGCGAAATCGCCATCCGCCGTCAGGTCAACCGCGACGGGCAATCGGCCTATTTTCTCAATGGCAGTCGCTGTCGACGCCGCGACATCACCGATGTCTTTCTGGGCACCGGGCTTGGGCCGCGCAGTTATTCGATCATCGAGCAGGGCACCATTTCGCGGCTCATCGAGGCACGTCCCGAGGCATTGCGCGGCTATCTCGAGGAGGCCGCCGGCATCAGCCTGTACAAGGAACGCCGCCGCGAGACCGAGCGCCGCATCCGCGATACCCGCGACAATCTCGAGCGGCTCGATGACATGCGTGGCGAAGTCGCCCGGCAGCTCGACAAGCTCAATGATCAGGCGCGTACCGCCGAGCGCTACCGTCAGCTCAAAGCCGACGAACGCCAATGTCATGCCGAACTGACCCTGCTGCGGATTCGCCAGCTTGAGGCCGAACATGCCGGTCTGGAGGCGGAGCGCGCCCAGGCCGAGACCGCCCTCGAGGCACGACTGGCCGAGCAGCGTCGCTGCGAGCGCGACATGGAATCGGTGCGGGCCGAGCAGACCCAGGCCAGTGATCAGCTGAACGCCGTTCAGGCGGAGTACTACGAGCTGGGCTCGACCCTGGCGGCGCTCGAGCAGCGCATTCGCCACGATCAGGAGACCCGCCGCCAAAGCCGCGAGGCGCTCGAGCAGACGCACAACGCCATCGCTGACAACGCCCGTGCCCTCAGCGATGATCGCAATGAGCGCGAGGCGCTGACGGCAACCATCGCCGCCGAGACGCCGGCCCTGGAGGCCGCGGACCAGACCCTCGCTGGGGCCGATCAGGCCGTCGCGACGGCCAGTGCCGGGCTCGAGGAAGCTCGCGAGCACCGCGACGCGGTGGCCCGTGAACACGCCGAGGCCGAGCGTCAAATGCAGCTCGAGCAGACCCGGATCGAGCAGCTCGAGGCCCGCACCGCCGAGCAGGATCGGCGCCTCGAGCGCATTGCCGAGGAGCTCGAGGCGCAGGCGCAGGCGGTGTCCGCCGTCGGTGCCACCGATAGCGCCGACATCGATGCCCTCGAGACCGATCGCGCGCCGCTGGACGCGCGGATCGCCGACGCCGATGCGGCGCTGGCTGCGGCGGGAGAGGCCCGCGAGTCGCTGGATGCGCAGATCCAACAGCAGCGCTCGGTGCTGACCGCCCGCGAGGCCCGCCGGGAATCACTGCAGACACTCCAGGACGAGGCGCTGGGCCGGGATGACGCAATGGCCCGGTGGCTGCACGAGCAGGGGCTTGACGGGCAGCGGCGGCTCGCGGATCAGCTTGCCGTGGCGCCGGGTTGGGAAATGGCGGTCGAGTGGGCCCTGGAGCGTGCCCTCGAAGCCGTGGAGGCGGGCGACGCCGAACCGGACACGCCTGAGGCCGGCGAGGTGATGCTGTACCGATCCGTCCCGACGCCCAGCATTCCGCCAGACTCGCTGGCTGCCCGGGTGGAAGGTCCGGCGGCGGTGACGGATCTGCTGGTCCGGATCCGGGCGGCGGCGACCCGCGCGGAAGCGCAGCGCTGGCTGAGTCGCCTGGCGCCCGGCGAGTCGGTGATGACCGCGGAGGGCCACTGGTATGGCCATGGCTGGCAGCGACTGCGCGCCAATGCCACCGACCCGGAGGCCGGTGTGGTGGCGCGGGGCCGGGCGATCGAGGCCCTGGTGGCGGAGATTGCGGCGGCCCGGCAAACGCTGGATGGCCTGACACGCCAGCGTGATGCCGCCGAAGCCCGCAGCGCCGAGGCACAGGCCGAGCGGCAGGCGGCGGTAGAGCAGCGTCAAACGCTGGATCAGACGCTGGCGGCGGCCCGTGCCCGGCATCAGGCCGCGCTTGATCAGCAAAAGGCGCGCGACGAGCAACGCCAGCGCCTGGAGCGCGAGCGATCGGAACTGAGCCGATCGCGGGATGAGGCGCACGCGGCCATCTCCCAGGCCGCGACCGAGCGTGATGCCGCCCAGGCCCGGGCGCAGTCCGCCGGTGAGCGACGAGCGCCGCTGGATGCCTCGCTCGATACGGCGCGGGCGGCCCTCGAACGCGCCCGGGCGGATGCCGCCGCCGCCCGCGACCAGCGCCAGGCGATCGCCCTGCGCCTGGAGCGGGCCGAAACCGCTCGGCAGTCGCGGGATCAGGCCATTGCGCGGCTGGAGGCTCAGGCCCGCGATTTGCAGCATCGAGCCGATGAGCTGCAGGCCACCATCGATGCGCTGAGTGATCCGGACGATACCCGGGCCAGCGAGCGCCAGGCCCTGCTGAGTCGGCGTGCCGAGCGCGAGACCGCCCTTGAGGCCGCGCGTCGGCGTCTCGATGAGCACGAGACAGCGCTGCGTCAACTCGATACCGAGCGCTCGCTGGCGGAACAGGCGGTGCGCGAGCGACGCGAGGCCCGCGATGGCCTGCGTCACCGCGAAGTCGAGGTGGAGGCGCGGCTAGCCAACCGGCGCGAGCAGTTTGCCGCACTGCCGGTGGACGGCCCGACGATTGCCGGGGCATTGCCCGAGGACGCCAGTGAATCGGCGTATCTGGCCGAACTCGAGCGCCTCGCGGCAGCCATTGAGGCGCTGGGGGCGATTAATCTGGCGGCCATCGATGAGCAGGCCACGCTGGCCGAGCGCAAGGACTACCTCGATGAACAGCAGGCCGACCTGAGTGCCGCGCTGGAGACCCTTGAAACCGCCATCCAGCGCATCGATCGCGAGACCCGCAACCGTTTTCGGGCGACGTTCGATGCCGTTAACGCCGGGCTGCAGGGGTTGTTTCCGACGCTTTTCGGTGGCGGTGAGGCCTATCTGGAGATGACCGAAGCGGATCTGCTCGAAACCGGCGTTACCCTGATGGCGCGGCCGCCCGGCAAGCGCATCAGCAATATCCACCTGCTCTCCGGGGGCGAGAAGGCGCTGGCAGCCGTGGCGCTGGTGTTTGCGATCTTCGAGCTCAACCCGGCGCCATTCTGCATGCTCGACGAGGTCGATGCGCCGCTGGACGAGGCCAATGTCGGGCGCTTCTGCGATCTGTTGCGAACCCTCTCCGATCGTGTCCAGTTCATCGTGATCACGCACAATAAGGCCACCATGGAGGCAGCCAGCCATCTGGCCGGGGTCACCATGGCCGAACCGGGGGTGTCGCGCCTGGTGGCCGTGGATGTGGAGGCGGCGGTGGAGATGACCGCTGGCGAGACTTGAGTTGAAACAGGTGGCGTTGCAACCTGACAACCCTCTGGGGGAACGGAACGGGGAATGAACGAATTGCGCTGGATACTTTTGGGCCTTGGCGTCGTCATCATCGCCGGCGTCTACGGCTACACACGGCTTCAGGACTGGCGCCGTGACGGGCCGCCGTGGCGGCGTCGCGCGCGGCCGCAGCGCGAACCGTTTGCCGACTATCAGGAACCGGCCCTGGACGCCGGTGACCCCCTCGCCGACGATCCACGACCAGCGGCCGAACCGGCCGAGGCGGTCGAGCCCGCCGAACCGGCAGGGCC